>Ga0172382_10001307_pt1 | contig 44903 bp, 40 predicted proteins | sample Leawel138RmetaG_FD_122245 | JGI IMG/M metagenome (GOLD analysis project Ga0172382, IMG submission 122245) | Leachate microbial communities from a municipal landfill in Southern Ontario, Canada - Leachate well 138R metaG | ecosystem: Engineered > Solid waste > Landfill > Unclassified | place...
CCGGCCGAATACGGCGCGCAGAGCACGAAACTCTACGACTTGCTGCTCGCCAACGACTTCGCCGGCATGGAGCAGTTGTTCACCAGCTTTTTCGCCAGCATTCCGCACGACTGGTTCCGCAACAACCCGATTGCACAGTACGAGGGTTACTACGCCAGCGTGTTCTACGCCTACTTCGCCAGTCTGGGGCTGGACATCGTGCCGGAGGAATCGAGTAACGCCGGCAGGCTGGACATGGCGGTGCGCTTCAACGGCAACGTGTATCTGTTCGAGTTCAAAGTGGTGGAGTTGGAACCGGAAGGGGCTGCGCTGGCGCAGATCAAGGCGCGGGGCTACGCGGACAAGTACCGCGACCGCAACGAACCCATCCACCTGATCGGGGTGGAGTTCAGCCGTGAGCAACGGCGGGTGGTGGGGTTTGCGGTGGCGGCGGGGTGAGTGGCCGCAGCCGGTGCGCCTGCGTTCCTGCGTTCGGCATGCCGCAGCAAGCCCCGCAGTCATGCGATAATCCCGGCTTCATCCGCAGCGAATCGAGTTCAACATGAAGGTTCTGGTTACCGGCGCGGCCGGCTTCATTGGCATGCATGTATCCCAGGTGCTGCTGGCGCGCGGCGATGAAGTGGTGGGGCTGGACAACCTGAATGACTATTATGATCCGACCCTGAAGCAGGCCCGCCTGCAGCGGCTTTCCGGGCATGCAGGTTTCCGTTTCGTGCGCATGGATGTGGCCGACCGCGAGGCGATGTCGGCGCTGTTTGCCGCCGGGGGCTTCGACCGTGTGGTGCATCTGGCGGCGCAGGCTGGGGTGCGTTATTCGCTGCAAAACCCGCATGCCTATGTTGACAGCAATCTGGTTGGTTTCACCAACGTGCTCGAAGGTTGCCGGCATGGGCGCGTGCAGCATCTGGTATATGCAAGCAGTTCCAGCGTGTATGGCGGCAACACCCGCATGCCCTTCTCGGAACACCACAGCGTCGATCATCCGGTCAGTCTGTACGCAGCCACGAAGAAGGCCAACGAGTTGATGGCGCACACCTACAGCCATCTGTTCGGACTGCCGACCACCGGCCTGCGCTTTTTTACCGTATATGGGCCGTGGGGCCGGCCGGACATGGCGCTGTTCCTGTTTACCCGGGCCATTCTCGAAGGCCGGCCGATCGATGTATACAACCATGGCCGCATGCGCCGTGATTTCACCTACATCGATGACATCGTGCAGGGGGTGGTGCGCACGCTGGACCGGGTGCCTGAAGCCGATCCGGCCTTCGATGCCATGAACCCCGATCCTGCGCGCAGTCACGCCCCCTACCGGGTGTTCAATATCGGTAACAACAGTCCGGTGGCGTTGCTGGACTTTATCGGAGCGATCGAGGACGCCCTCGGGCGCAAGGCCGAGAAGCGGCTGCTGCCGCTGCAGGATGGCGATGTGCCGGCCACCTGTGCCGACACCACCGAGCTGGATGCCTGGACGGGCTTTGCGCCCGCCACCGGCGTGCGCGAGGGGGTGGGGCGCTTCATCGACTGGTATCGCGATTACTACCGGGTCTGAATGCTCGGCACGCCCATTCTGGTGAGCGGTGCCAGCGGCTTCATCGGCCGTCGGCTGCTTGCGCGCCTGCGTGCCGAGGGGCGGCAGGCGGGCGGGCTGTATCACCGGCCGCCCGCCGGACAGACGCTCGCACCCCTGGACCGGTTGGGCGACCTGACCGACCCGGCCACCTTGCACGCGGCCTGCGCAGGCTTTGAGACGATCATTCATTGCGCAGGCCATGCTCATGCCTTTGGGGTGTCTCCGGAGCGTGCCCGGCTGCGGCATGATGCGGTTAACCTGCAGGGGACTCGTGCGCTGTTGCAGGCGGCGCAGGCCGCCGGGGTGCGACGCTTCGTGTTTCTTTCCAGTGTGAAGGCTGCGGGGCATCCGGGCGATGCGCTTGCTGACGAAAGCTGGCCGTTGCCACCGGAAACCGAGTATGGCCGTGCCAAGCGTGCGGCAGAGCAGGCCGTGCTGGAGGCCGGCGCACGCGCGTGCATGCGGGTGTGCTGTGTGCGGCCGGTGATGGTGTATGGCCGTGGCGGACGTGGCAATCTGGAGCGCATGGCGCGTGGCATCCGTGCGGGCTGGTTTCCGCCGCTGCCTGAGACGGGCGCTCTGCGCTCGATGGTCCATGTGGATGATCTGGTGGAAGCGGTGTTGACCGTACTCGATGACCTGGGGGGCGAGGGACGGGCCGATGGGCGTCGTTTCATCGTCGCTCATGCCGGGGCGGTGAGTGGCGCAGCGCTGTATGACGCGCTGCGTGCCGCATTGCGCCTGCCGCCGGTGCGCTGGCGGGTGCCGGCCGCTGCATTGCAGGCGCTGGGGGGGCTGGGAAGTGTGTTGTCACAACTGCTCGGACGCCCCCTGCCGCTGGACAGGGAGGTGGTGGACCGCCTGCTCGGCCCCGAGCAGTGGTCGGCCGCAGAAATTGGGCAGCAACTCGACTGGCAGGCACGCGTCGATCTGGCCGACGGTCTGGCCGAAATGCTGGGTGGCGCTGCGTCAGTGGATGTGCGAGGAGAATGAGGGTGTCCGGGCTGTTGCTTGTCGTGGTGTGTGCCGGGCTGTGTGCCGGCACGATTGCGCTGCGCCTGAGGCGTGCCACGTTCGGGCTGGACTTGCCCGGCCAGCGCTCCCTGCATGTTCGGCCGACCCCTCATGGCGGCGGGCTGGGCATCGTGCTGGCTGCGTTGGTGGCGCTGCTTTGGCTGGCACTGCCAGGAGTGTGGGTGGGCGGTGTTCTGTTGCTTGCTGGCATTTCAGTGGTCGATGACTGGCGACCCTTGCCCTTCTGGTCGCGCCTGCCGGTGCATGTGCTGGTGGCGGCAGGTGTCGTTTTTTTGCACATGCCGGCAGCGTGGTGGCTGGTCGGCGGGCTGGTGTTGCTGCTGGCCTGGGGCATGAACGCATATAATTTCATGGACGGCGCCGACGGGCTGGCCGGTTGCATGAGCGCGGTCGGTTTTGCGGCGTATGCACTGGCCTTTCTGTTCGGGGGGCAGCCAGTGTGGGCCGTGTTCTGTGTGGTATTGGCGGTGGGCGCGCTGGTTTTCCTGGCATTCAACTGGCACCCGGCGCGCATCTTCATGGGGGATGTCGGCTCGGTGCCGCTCGGTTTTCTGGCGGGCGGGTTGGGTTGGCTGGGCGTGGCGCTGCAAGTCTGGCCGGGCTGGTTTCCGTTGCTGGTGTTTGCGCCCTTTCTGCTCGATGCCACGCTCACCCTGCTGCGTCGCATGCTGCGTCGCGAGCGCTTCTGGGAGGCACACCGTGAACATGCCTATCAGCGTATGGTCAGGATGGGGCTGACGCATGCGCAGATGAGCCGCCGCTGGCTGTGGCTGATGCTGGCCGGCGTCACGCTGGCCCTGCTGGGTTTGGGTGCGCCTCTTGAGTTGGGAGCATGGCTTGCTGCTGCCTGGTATGCGGGGCTGACTGCAGCCTGGTGGCAAGTGCAGCGCCGCTGGCAGTCCCGTAACGAATGACCGAGAATCTATGAGACTTTCCCTGCCGTCCAACTGGCGATCGCTGGCGGTATTCTTCTTCGATCTGGCCGCAGTGACGGCTGCGTGGCTGGGGGCCTTCCTGCTGCGCTTCAATGGCGAGATTCCGGGCGACTACCTGTTCTTCCTCGGGGCAGGGCTGTTGCTGCTGTTGCCCATGGAGGCGGTGATCTTTCGCGCCTCGGGCCTGTACCGGGGCATCTGGATCTTTGCCAGTTTGCCCGATCTGATGCGCATCCTGCGTGCGGTGGCGATCAGTACGGTGACGATTGCAGTCGGTGCCTTGCTGCTGATGCCCGACCCCCCGCTGCCGCGCATGGTGTGGCTCACCTATCCGCTGCTGCTCATCCTGATCATGGGGGGCGGGCGCGCGGCATACCGGGTGTATAAGGAGCATCGCGAATTCGGTGCGCTGCGTGGTGTGGGCAAGCCGGTGATCGTGATCGGGGCGGGGCGCGATGCGGCCAATCTGGTCGAGGAGTTGGGGCGGTCGCCGGAGTGGAATGTGGTCGGCATGCTCGACGACGACCATGCCAAGCGCTTCCGCGAAATCTTCGGTGTGAAAGTGCTCGGTCCACAGCAGGAGATCGGCAAGTGGGCAGAAATGCTCAAGGTGCGCCATGCGATCATTGCGATGCCCGATGCCTCTCCTGCCCAACACCGTCTGGTGGCCAACCTGTGCGTGCAGGCCGGCGTGCGTGCCTTCACCCTGCCGGCCATCGGCCAGTTGCTGGTCAACCACGACGCGGTGTCGCAGTTGCGCCGCTTGCGGGTGGAAGACCTGCTCGGGCGGGATCCGGTGGCCATCGACACCCCGCAGGTACGCGAACTGCTGGTCGGCCGGGTGGCCATGGTCACGGGGGCAGGCGGCTCGATCGGTGCCGAACTGTGTCGCCAGATCGCACGCTTTGCACCCGCACAGATCATTGCCTTCGAGCAAAGTGAATTTGCGCTGTATACCCTGCGCGAGGAGTTTGCCGATCTGATGCCCGAGATCGATCTCGTGCCGATTGCGGGCGATGTAAAGGACCGCCGGCGCGTCAGCGAAGCGCTGGAGCGCTATGCGCCCGCCGTGGTGTTTCATGCGGCGGCGTACAAGCATGTGCCGCTGATGGAGGAGCACAACGCCTGGCAGGCGGTGCGCAACAACGTGCTGGGCACGCTCGTGGTGGGTCAGGCGGCCGCCGAGGCCAGAGTCGAGAAAGTGGTGCTGGTGTCCACCGACAAAGCAGTGAACCCGACCAACGTGATGGGAGCCACCAAGCGCCTGGCGGAGATCATCTGTCAGGCGTTGCAGCAGCAGTCCGCGTTCACCCGTTTCGAGATGGTGCGTTTCGGCAATGTGCTGGGCAGCGCGGGCAGTGTGATTCCCAAGTTCCAGGCACAGATCGAGCGCGGCGGTCCGGTTACCGTTACGCATCCCGAAATCACCCGCTACTTCATGGCCACCCACGAAGCTGCGCAGTTGGTGCTGCAGGCGGCTGCCATGGGCGAAGGAGGGGAGATTTTCGTGCTCGACATGGGCGAACCGGTGAAGGTGGTGGCGTTGGCGCGCGACATGATCCGCCTGTCCGGCTATACCGAGAACGAAATTCCGATCCTGTTTACCGGTCTGCGTCCGGGTGAGAAGCTGTACGAGGAAGTCCTCGCCGATATCGAGCAAACGCGTGCCACGCATCACCCCAAGCTGCGCGTCGCCCGTTCGGTGATGCCCGAAGGTTTTCCAATGGCCGATTTCCTGCAGTGGCTGGAGCAGGGCACTGTGCGGGGCGATGACGAGGTGCGCCGGGACCTGCGTCGCTGGGTGCCCGAGTATGCGCCCTATAATCCGCCCAAACCGGTGCTGGTGAAGACCGCGCGCCTGCTGGAGGCTTGACGTCGCATGGCAAGCTACGCAATTGGCGACATCCAGGGCTGTCATGACGCATTTCAGGCCCTCCTTGACACGCTGTGCTTCGACCCCGCTCGAGACCGACTGTGGCTGGTCGGCGATCTGGTCAACCGGGGGCCGGATTCGTTGCGCACCCTGCGCTTGGTGCGTTCGCTGGGCGATGCCGCGATCAGTGTGCTCGGCAATCACGACCTGTATCTGTTGAAGGTTGCCAGCAGTGGTGCCGCCACCCGCAAGCGTCACGACACCCTGCAACCCGTGCTCGACGCCCCCGACCGTGACGAACTGCTCGACTGGCTGCGTCGGCGTCCGCTGATGCATCTTGACTTGGCACGCGGACTGGCCATGGTACATGCCGGCCTGCTGCCCTGCTGGACCGCAGCTCAGGCGCAGGCACTGGCCGCCGAGGTGCAGGCGGTGCTGTCATCCGATGCGCATGGCGCGTTGCTCGCCCATCTGTGGGGCAACCAGCCGGACGCCTGGCGCGACGACCTGCAGGGCATTGCCCGCTATCGGGTCATCGTCAACGCCATGACCCGGATGCGCTTTTGCAGCCTGTCCGGTCGCATGGAGTTCGACGCAAAGGGGGGGCCACACAAAGCCCCACCCGACCATCTGCCCTGGTTCGAGCATCCGCAGCGGGCGACCCGCGAGCTCACCGTGGTGTGCGGCCACTGGTCGGCACTGGGTCTGCGCATCCAGCCCGGCCTGATTGCCACCGATACAGGTTGTGTATGGGGGGGCGCGCTGACGGCGGTGTGTCTGGAGGATCGGCAGGTGCATCAAGTCCCGGCCGCCGGCCAGCGCATGACGACCCGCAAGCATTCATGAGGTGATCGGGTGACGGAGACAGAACGAATGGCGTGCGGGGCGCGGGTGGCGATCCTCATGGGCTGCTATAACGGCGCATCTCATCTGCAGGAGCAGTTGGATTCGATCGCTGCGCAAACGCATGACAACTGGTGTCTGGTGGCCTCCGACGATGGCTCCAGCGATGCCACGGCTGACATGCTTGCGGCTTTCAGGGCGCGCCATGGTGCAGACAGGGTGATTGTCCGACGGGGGCCCGGACGTGGCTTCCTGGCGAATTTCCTCAGTCTGGCCTGTGACCCCGGGGTGCAGGCCGATTACTATGCCTTTGCCGATCAGGACGATCTGTGGAACAGTGACAAGCTCAGCCGTGCCCTGGCGGTGCTGTCACCCATCCGTGACCGGCCTGCGCTGTACTGCGGACGTACCGAACTCATCGATGATGAGGGCCGGGGGCTGGGATATTCCCCGCTGTTCACAAGACCGCCCTGTTTCCGCAACGCGCTGGTGCAGAGTCTGGCCGGCGGAAATACCATGGTCTTCAACGAACAGGCGCGCGGCCTGCTGGCTGCGGCCGGGGCTCGTGTCGAAGTGCCATCGCATGACTGGTGGCTGTACCTGCTGGTTACGGGGGCCGATGGTTTTGTGCACTATGACCCACGGTCGGCTGTCCGTTATCGACAGCATGGCGGAAACCTGGTTGGGGGCAATGTGGGCTGGAAGGCGCGCCTGCAGCGCTTGCGTTTGCTCATGCAGGGCCGTTTCAGTCGCTGGAATGCGATGCACTGCAACGTGCTGGAGGCGCATGCCGGCCTGCTCACGCCAGAGAACCGTGCCGTATTTCTCCGTTTTCGGCAATGCAGGCAGGCAGGCATGTTTCGCCGCTTGATCGATATGGGGCGCATCCGCCTGTACCGGCAGACCCTGTTCGGCAATCTTGGGTTGTTTGCGGCGGTGCTGCTGCGCAAGTTCTGAGTGTCGAGTATGTGTGCGTGAGTGGGGAAGGTGCCACTGCCTGATAGAATGCCTGCCGGATCAAGGACGCTGACGAGTAACCCGCAATGACGCAACAATCCACAGCCCGGTCGACAACAGCCACCACCCGCAAGAGGCTGGGTGAGTTGCTGGTGGAGCAGGGTCGCCTTAACCCACGCGATCTGGATCAGGCGCTCGCGGCTCAGGTCGAGATGGGGGACCTGCTGGGGCGGGTGCTGGTCCGTCTGGGGCTATTGTCCGAGCCGGATGTGGTCCGTGCCCTGGCCGAGCAAACCGGCATCGAGTTGGTCGGAAGCGATCGCTTTCCGGACGCGCCTGTCGAGGTGGCCGGTCTGTCCGCGCAGTATCTGATGACGCATGCCATCCTGCCACTGAGTGTTGAGCAGGGGGTGCTGAGCGTGGCCATGGCCACGGCCCAGGACGACTTTCTGCGCAAGGCCATCCGGCTTGCCACAGGCCTGCAGGTCAGGCCCCTGCTTGCACCTGAGAGCGAACTCCAGGCAGCGCTTGAAAGGCTGTATGCCACGCCGCCTGAAGAGGCGGATGAGGATGAGGGCTCGGGGCAGGGGCTCTTTGGGGCGGACAGTGAATTTGTCGAGCACCTCAAGGATCTGGCCTCCGAAGCTCCGGTCATCCGCATGGTCAATCAGGTTATCTCGCGGGTCATCGATCTGCGCGCGTCCGACATCCATATCGAGCCCTTCGAGGATGGGTTGCATATCCGTTACCGGGTGGATGGCGTGCTGCAGGCTGCCGAAGTGGCCGAAGCCGGAATTGCGGCGGCTGTCACCTCGCGCATCAAGCTGCTTGCCCACCTGAACATCGCGGAACGCCGTCTGCCTCAGGATGGACGGATCAAGACGCGGGTGAAGGGGCACGAACTCGATCTGCGGGTTTCCACCCTGCCTACAGTGCATGGTGAGAGTGTGGTAATGCGCGTGCTTGATCGCGCCAGTATTCGTCTCAATCTCGATGACATGGGGTTCTCCTCCGACACGCTGGAGCGTTACCGATCCTTGATCGACCGGCCGCACGGCATCCTGCTGGTGACGGGGCCGACCGGCTCTGGCAAGACCACCACGCTGTATGCTTCGCTGGCCAAGCTCGATGCGGTGGCGCTCAAGATACTCACGGTTGAGGATCCGGTCGAATACCAGCTCGAAGGGGTCAATCAGGTACAGGTTCTGCCCCAAATCGGCATGACCTTTGCGCATGCCCTGCGCTCCATCCTGCGCCAGGATCCGGACATCATCATGATCGGTGAAATGCGCGATACCGAAACCGCGCAAATCGCGGTGCAGTCCGCGCTGACCGGTCATTTGGTGCTGTCCACGCTCCACACCAATACCGCTGCTGCTGCGGTGGTGCGTCTTGAGGACATGGGGATCGAGCGCTATCTGATCACTTCCACGGTGAATGGCATTCTGGCCCAGCGTCTGGTGCGACGCCTGTGCGGACATTGCCGCAAGCCGGTCGAGCTTTCTGCCGAAATTCTCGACAAGACCGGCCTGCGCCGCTTCATGCCGGCAGGAAGCACTACGGCCTATGCTGCGGTGGGGTGCCCCGAGTGCAAGGGGAGCGGTTATCGTGGCCGGACCTCGATTCATGAATTGTTTGTGATGGATGCGCCGGCACATCAGGCCATCCTGTCCGGAGCGGATGCCACTGCCCTGCATGAGGTGGCGCGCCAGTCCGGCATGGTCACGCTGTATGAAGACGGTTTGCGCAAGGTTGCCGCAGGCATCACCACTTTGGAGGAGGTCCTGCGGGTAACCCAGGCCTGACCGTCATGCCGGATTTTCAGTATCGTGCAGCCCGCAGCGACGGTCGCATCGTCGAAGGCCGGGTCGAATCGTCCTCCCGTGAGGGGGCGATGGTCCAGTTGCGTACCCGTGGCCTCACGCCGGTTCAGGTGGAACAGGCCGGAGGAGAGGCTGCGGCGCAGGCAGAGGGGGCGTCGGCTCGCGGGGAGGGCAGTGTGCTCACTCGCCTGCGCAACCGGAGTCGTCCCCCAGGTTTCGATGATGTGCATGCGCTCACCACCGAGCTGTCCATCATGTTGCGGGCCGGACTGCCATTGGACAGGGCGCTCAGGGTGCTGATCGGCATGAGCCTCAACCCGGCGATGAAGGGGGTGCTCGAAGACCTGCTGAAATCGGTGAAAGGTGGCAAGGGCCTGAGCCAGGCCCTGCAACCGCATCAGGCCCTGTTTGGCGATTTCTATCTCAACATGGTCCGCTCGGGCGAGGCGGGGGGGCAGTTGGCCGAAGTGCTGGGGCAGTTGGCCGAGCATCTGGAGCGTCTGAAGACGCTCAAGGGAAGCGTGGTATCCGCGCTGATCTATCCCGCCATTCTGGTTGTTGTCGCCTTCATTTCGGTGTTCCTGATGCTGGGTTTCGTTGTGCCCCAGTTCGAAAGCCTGTTCGATGACCTTGGAGATGCCTTGCCATTGCCCACCCGCATGGTGGTGGCTGCGGGCGACATGGTTTCGGTGCATGGCTGGATCGTGGTGGTGCTGTTTGCGTTGCTCTTCTGGGGGGGGCGTGCCTGGTTGCGCACGCCGGCTGGCGGCGCATGGCGTGACCGGCGCCTGCTTGCCCTGCCGGTGCTCGGCGAGGTGCTGCGCAAGTACGAGATCACCCGTTTTGCGCGCACCATGGGGACCTTGCTGCGCAATGGCGTGTCCATTGTCCCGGCCATACGGATCGCCACCGACACTATGGGCAATACCCAGCTCAGGGGGGCGATGAGTGCGGTGGTGCCCACTGTCAAAGGTGGGCAGCGCATGGCCCAGGCACTCGAGTCCACCGGAATGTTTACCCCGCTGGTGCTCAACATGGTGCGCCTCGGTGAGGAAACCGGGCGACTCGACGACATGCTGCTGGAGGTTGCCCGGGTGCATGATGGTCAGGTGCAGACTGGCATCAAGCGTGCGCTCCAGCTGGTCGAGCCCATGCTCATTTTGCTGCTGGGGGGCGTGATTGCGCTGATCATCATTTCCATCCTGATGGGCATCCTGTCGGTGAATGAGCTTGCGGTGTAGACGGTGTGCAATATCTCCACGGCGGATACCTTATGAAACAACCGCTGCCTGAGGCGGCCGGGTGTTTTGCTATTCTGTGCCATCTTCAACAAGGATACTGAGAACATGAAACATCATGGTGCATCTCCCTCCAGGCGCTTCGTGCGCGGTTTTACGCTGGTAGAGTTGCTTGTCGTGCTGGCGATTCTTGGCCTGCTGGCCGGTCTCGTCGGTCCGCGTGTCATTGGGCAGTTGGGCGGAGCCAAGAGCAAGACTGTCGCAGTGCAGATCAAGGACCTGGAAGCAGCTGTCGACCTCTTCCGGCTGGATGTGGGGCGTTATCCCTCCGAGCAGGAGGGCTTGCAGGCATTGGTAACCCAGCCCTCCGGCGTCACGGCCTGGAACGGTCCCTACCTTCGCAAGGGGTTGCCTTCCGACCCTTGGAACAACCCCTATCGCTATCGCAGTCCCGGCCAGCATGGCGATGTGGATATTCTTTCATACGGTGCCGACAATGCCCCGGGCGGTGATGGCGAAAACGCAGACATCGGCAACTGGCAATAAACAATGCTCATGCGTGCCGGAACACCCGCTGGTGGCCGGGGGTTTACCCTGCTGGAATTGATGGTCGCTCTTGCGGTTGCGGCGTTGACTCTCGCGGTGGTGCCTCTGGCAGTCGAGCGTCTGTTCGATGGTACCCAGTATCGCGCGACGGTACGCGATATGATGGTCACCCTGCGTTCGGCGCGCCATACTGCCATGAGCTCGGGTAAGGCCACGGTGTTCCGGGTCGATCTGAATGCTCACCGCTATGGCTTGGGCGAACGTCTGGACAAAACGCTGCCCGAAGGCCTGAGCGTTTCGCTGGAGGTGGCGGCTGACGCACTGAGCGGGCAGGGGATTGGCAGCATTCATTTTTATCCCGATGGCAGCTCTACGGGTGGTAGCGTTCTGGTGACACGTGGTGCAGATGCCGGTGTGCGCCTGCGCGTGGGCTGGCTGCTCGGACGCATCTCACTGCACCCGGCATGAAGCGTGCATTTATGCCGTCATCGTGTTGGGTGCAGAAGGGCTTCTCGCTGCTGGAAGTGCTGGTCGCCTTTTCGATCATGGCGCTGGCGCTGGGGGTGCTGTATCAGGCAGTGGGCAACAGTGTGCGCAATACCCAACGGGTGGAAATCGAGGCCCGTGCCGCCGTGCTTGCGCGCTCGTTGCTTGCGCTGCACACGGAGGTGCCGCCGGAAGGCGTGTCTGCTTCCGGTACCAGCCCCGATGGCCTGGCCTGGTCTGTGCACAGCAGCCTCTTCGATCCTGCGTCCCTGATCGAAGGGGCGCCAGCACGTCCCCTGCACCGTGTGGAGATCAGCATCCGGCGGGACGGCGCGCAAGCGCCGTTCTCGCTGGTCACGCTCGTTCCTGAGGTGCGGCGCAGATGAATTCCGGAAAGTCATGTGGCTTCACCCTGGTGGAAGTGATCATCTCGCTCACGTTGGTGTCGCTGATCATGCTCGGACTCATCGGCGCGTTGAGCACTTTTGCCGATGCTGGAGCGCGGCTGGATCGACGCTCCGTGCTGCTGGACGAATTCCGTGTCGTACCCCGCTTTCTGGAAGGTGTCATCGGCAGCGCCTCTTCGCGCGCCCGACCGCCTGGCGCTGGGTCTGCACAGTGGTTCATCGGTGCGCCCGAGCGCCTGAGCTGGTTGGGCACCATGCCTGCCAGGCATGGCGCAGGGGGACTGACTCATTTCATGCTCAGCACCGAACCCCGGGGCAGGCAGTTGGCACTGGTGCTTCGCATGGCCCCATTTGTAGACGATGCCACCGATCCAGAGTGGGAGAATGCGCAGCCCGAAGTGGTTGTCGATGGTTTGTCTTCGGTGGCGTTCGCGTACCGCGCACTGGACGAAGAAGAGTGGGTGGGAGACTGGCAGGAGCGCCCCGGTCTGCCGGGCTGGGTGGCAGTATCCATGTCATCTTCCGGCGAGTACTGGCCGTTCATGGTGGTCGGATTGTTCGAGGCACGATGAACATGACACGACATCACAGTGTTGCGCGTGTTGTGCCTTTGTCCAGGGGGCAGGGGGCTGCCTTGGTGCTGGTACTCTGGTTTGTGGCCGCCATGTCGTTGCTGGTGGTGTCGCTGACTGGCACTGCTCGCGTCGATATAAAGGCTGCCGGCCTGACTGTGAATGAAGTGCGCGCGATTGCCTTGGGGGACGCTGCCATCATGCTTGCGCTGCTCGATCTGGAGTCCCGGCCGGAGCACATGCAGCAGGCGATGTTCAGGCAGTATCCGTTCGAGACGCATACCCTGCAGGTCGAACTGCGTGCGAGCAGCGGTCTTGTGAACCTCAATCTGGCCACCGAGTCCACCCTTGCACGTTTTCTCGTCGTGGTGGCGGAGCTTCCGGATACGCAGGCCGAGCAACTGGCTGCAGCCATCGTTGCCTGGCGTTCGCCCAGTGCGACGGATGATCTCGTTCGAGCCTATCAGGCTGCAGGACTCAGGCAGCGACCGCGTCATGGGCGCTTCGAGACGGTCGAGGACCTGCTCCAGGTCGCAGGCATGGACCTTGACCTGTATGTTAAGATCAAAGGCTTTTTGACCGTTTATGGTCAGGACGCAGGCATCAACATTCGTCATGCACCGGCGGAAGTGCTTGCGGTGCTTGCCGATGGGCGAATGGATGTTGCACAACAGGTGGCGCAGGCGCTGCGCAACGGAGAGGTCGGGGTGGATACGACCATGCTCGATGCATCGCTGAGTGCGTCGGGTGTGGGTGAACAGTTCCGAATCGAGGCCAGTGTCGAGATCGGTGGCTGGCGCTTTACCCGAACCCGCTGGGTAGAGCGCGGCAGTGGTCATTCCGCCCCCTGGCTGACATTGCAGCTGGAGACCCGTATCGGACAGGTCACCGGCGCAGTCGATGCAACAGTAGACATGAATTTTTGAGGAAGCGGGATTTGCAAAGCATCAGCCTGTCGTCCATCTGGTCGAGTTTTAAGTCAGGTCTGCGTGAAGCCATGGCCTGGCCGTGTTTCGCATGGTTGCTCGTTCGTCTTCCGGTATCGGTCCGTCGTGCCGATGGCGACACTGCCGTCATGGACGAGCGGGGCGTGCCGGTACAGGCTTCCGGCAGCCTGTACCGAGCCGTCGAAATGGACAGGGACGATGTGCTGGTGGTCGAACGGGCGTTGCCCGGCTTGACCGAAGCCTCCCTGGCTTCTGCGATTGCGCTGGAAGTCGAACGAATCAGCCCATTCGGTCCAGAGGGCACGTTGTGGGGCTGGCATGTGGTCGAACGTACCGAACGGCAACTCCATGTGCGTTTCGCAATGACCTCCCGCGATGCCGTAGCACGGCGTCTGGCTGCGCTTGGCGTTTCGCCCGAACAGGTTGAGGTGTGGGCACAAACCGATCCACCGCTTGTTCTCCAGGGCTTTGCAGAAGGGACCCGTCTGGCGCAGCAACGGCGTCGTACCTACGGCACTTTGCTGCTGCTGACCTTGCTGATCGTGACCGTGCTGGCCTTGCCTGCCGTGCCTTTGCTCAAGGAACGGCTGCGCGTCTTTGAGGCTCAGGCGCACCATGAGCAACTTGCCCGTCAGGCGGCCCCGGTTCTGGAAAGCCGCGAAGCGTTGGCCCGGACCCAGGATGCAGTGGCTCGGTTGCAGGCCGTGCTGCAGGAAGAGGCGCGTGCACTGGAACTGATCGAACGGCTCACCCTGCTGCTGCCCGACTCAGTCCATGTCACCAATCTTGAGCAGCAGGGCGCATTCGTGCGGCTGACCGGACATGGGCCGGGGGCTTCGGTGGTGGTCGACCGACTGGGTGAGGTGAAGGACTTTCAGTCCTTTCGGTCGGCCAGCGCCATTACGCGCCTGGATAACGAAGGGAACGAGCGCTTCAGTGTCGAGTTCAGGTTCATGCCCGAGGGGAACGGACAATGACCCGGTTGCATCAACGTTTTCCCGGTCAACGGGCGCGCCGTTCGGTGCTTGTCGTGGTGCTGGCAGGCTGCGCGTTGCTCGTGGCGTATGTGCTTGAGTTGCATGCCCGCTTTGACTGGGCGCAGAGCACACTGGAACAGATCGAGCCCCGGCATGCACGCCTGGCCGGGCTGTTGCAGGCTGCGCCGGACATAGAGGTGGCTCTCGAGCGGGCGGCTAGCCAACTGTCGGGCTTTGTTTATCCTTCGTCGACGACGGCCGACCGCATGGGTACGGATCTGCAACAGCGTGCCCGCCAAGTGGCCGAGGCCGCAGGCCTGTCCGTGATCAACAGCCGTATCGCACCCGGCGAGGATGGCGAGTTGCTGGAGTCGGTTCGCCTGGTGCTCACCGTGCAGGGCACGCAGTCGCACCTACGCCAGATGTTGCTCACATTGCCCAGTGAGGCGCCCCGCATTCGGCTTGAAGCGCTTCAGGTACAGGCCGCGCGCGGCCGTGGTGCGATCGATCGGATCAGCGCCCAGTTCACCTTGACTGTCAGCAGGATGAAGCAGTGAAGACGCTCCCACTCAAACTCGTTGCCTTGTTGTTGCTGATGTGGCTGGGCATGCTGGCCTACTGGATGTTCGTGCCTCACCGCTGGCAGGCGCCCACCCCGCAAGCTGCAGCGGCCGGCCTGACCGCAGCCACCGAACTGCCCCATACCGTGTTTACCGCTTCCGATTACGCAGAGCAACTGCTGCGCCCGGTGTTCGTTCCCGGCAGGAGGCCGGTTGCCATTGCAGCAGAGACTGTTTCGCCCGATGCGCCGGTCGACATGCGTTTACTGGGCGTGTATGGCTCGGTTGAGGAGGGAGGGGTTCTGGTCGGCGCTGAAGATGGTGTTCGTCGTGTGGCGGTCGGCCAGACCTTGCAGGGCATGACCCTGATGCGTATCGAGGGGGGCAATGCCTTTTTCCTGGTCAATGGGGCTGAGCGTGCGGTGCCGCTTCGGCCGCAGCCGCGTTTCGCAGATAAACCTCCGCCCCCTGCAGAAACGGATCGCAAGGATGCAATTGTGTTTCCCGGGCTGGGGCCTGTCAGGTAGCCACATGAAAAACCGATCGTCCATCCAGAAACGCTCGATGCGCTTATCCAATGAGGTTGATTCATGAGTCAGAACCCTTCGACTCCCCTTGTCATGCCACCCAGGGCCGGGCGTGCACTCGTGATGTGCGTGACATTGCTCTCGCTTGCAGGCTGCGCCACGGTCAGGGAGCCCACGCTTGAGGCCCGTCTGGGCGAAATGCTGAATGCTCCGGCCGGAACGGCCGTGCAGGCTACCGAACAGGAAGTGCGCGACTCCGGAGAGCACACGCTGGGCGGGGTGTCCGTCGCAAGCGAAACAGCATTGGCCGAACCGGTGCTGATGCGCGGTACCGATCGCATGCTGGCTCAGCCAAAGGTGCGCCCTGGCGTCAGCCTGAGCGGTGAAGCCGTGTCCCTGCAGTTCGAGCAGGCACCGATTGCGGATGTGATCCATGCAATTTACGGCGATGTGCTCGGGTTGCCGTATGTGATCACCCAGTCGGTCACCGGCACGGTCACCCTGCGCACGGCCCGGCCTCTGGAGCGAAAGCAGGTGCTGCCGGTCATGGAGTCCCTGCTTGCGGCAAACGGCTTTGCCGCCGTGCAGGATAGCGCAGGAGTGTTCCATATCGGCACCGCCGAGGCCGTGCGCGATGTTGCACCCGCGCTGTCCCTGCCCGGTGCGGACGCTTCCGGCAAGCGCATCATGGTCGTGCCCCTGCAGTTCATCGGGGCGGCGCAGATGGCCGAAATCCTTGAGCCGGTGGCACGCCCCGAGTCCATTGTGCGAGTGGATGGTTTCCGCAACCTGTTGTTGCTGGCCGGCACCACTACCCAGCTCGAAGGCTGGATGGAAATTGTCCGATTGTTCGATGTTAACGTGTTGCAGGGCATGTCGGTGGGCCTGTTTCCCCTGCAGCATCTCTCGGTCCAGGAGGTCGAGGCTGCGCTGCGTCTGGTGATGAGCGAAGAGGGGGGGGCGGCTGCCGCAGCGGCCCCGGCACGTAGAGCACCGTCTGCCCAACCGTCTGCTGCGCAGGGCAATGCTGCCGCTCAGGGGGGCGGCAGTGGCCTGGGTGCGCCGGTGTCGCTGGGCGGGGCGCTTGAAGGCGTGGTGCGTTTTATCGGCATCGAGCGCATGAATGCCCTGCTGGTGGTCAGCCCGCGTGCGCATTATCTGGATGAAGTGCGCAAATGGATCGAACGTTTTGACGTGCGTCGCGACAATCTGATGGAGCCGCGCCTGTTTGTCTATCCCGTGCAGAATGGCACGGCCACCCATCTGGCTTCCCTGCTGTCGGCCGTGTTTGGTGGTTCAGGTGGAGGAGGGGCGTCGGCAGTGGGTTCGGGGGTTGCCCCCGGATTGGCCCAGACTTCGGTCGGAGGAAGTCTGTCAGGCGCCATGAGTGCCCCCGAGGCCACGTCTTCCGGGGTGCAGACGGCCACGGTCAGCGGTATCGAACTCAAGCCCGATGTACGCATCGTTGCAGACGAGCACAACAATGCAATCCTCATTCACGCATCGGCCCACGAGTATCACAAGATCGAACGTGCCTTGCGCGATCTGGACCGCGCGCCCACGCAAGTTTTGATCGAAGCCAGCATCATCGAGGTGACCCTGAACGATGAGCTGAAATACGGTCTGCAGTGGTTTTTCCATGGTGGCCTGGGGAGTACCTACAGTGGTCAGGGGGGGCTGAACTTGCGTCAGACCGGGGAGATTGCAGCCCTGCAGCCCGGCTTTTCGTATTCCATCACCCGTGGCGCGGGCGATGTGCGTGCGGTACTCAATGCACTGGCCGACAAATCCCTGCTGAAGGTGATTTCCAGCCCCAGCGTGCTGGTGCTCGACAACCAGACTGCCAAGATTCACGTGGGCGATCAGCAGCCTATCCGTTCGTCGACCTCGTTCTCGGATAACGGCAATCAAATTACCTCGTCCATTGAATACAAGGATACCGGTGTCCAGTTGTCGGTCACGCCCAGCGTCAATGCTGGAGGCATGGTTTCCATGGATGTCAGCCAGGTCGTCACCGATGTGGGCAATGTCGATACCGCGACCGACCAGCGCAGTTTCATGCAGCGTTACATTTCAAGCAAGATCGCAGCCCGCTCCGGGGAAACCGTGGTGCTGGGGGGGTTGATTCGCGACAACGACAGCGACGGTCGTCAGGGGGTGCCCGGTTTGCACGAAATACCGGTGTTCGGCAATCTTTTCGGCGCCACCACCCGTACCCGGGTACGGACCGAATTGCTCGTTACGCTCACCCCCAGGGTGCTTGAGTCCGAGGCCGACCTGCGTGCCATTGGCGACGAGTTGCGTCAGAAGATGCGCGCGGTGGGCAACATGATCTCCACGCTGGAGAGCCGTGCGCTGGACGTCGACTGAGTAACTCAGTGACGCCTCGGTAGCCAGAGTGGTCGCCTGCCTGGTTCAGACGGGCGACCACATCCTTTCAAGAATGGGCCACTGCCACCACTGTTCCGGTGTGTCGCGTATATCCGACTCCAGGTAGTGCACGGCCTGTGCCAGTGCCTCGTCCGGGGCATCGGACAGTGGGCGCAGGCGGCCCAATATGCGCCAGCCCTGTTCGTGGGCGGAGCAATACACCAACCGTGCGCCCGTACGGCGCGCAATGCGGGCGATGCCGCTCGGTACCGACAGCCGACCACCCAGAAAGGGTAGTTGAACATGTCGACCGAAATGTGGCATCCACGCATCGAGCAGCATCACCATGCTTGCCCCCTGGGCCAGCGCACGGTGCAGCTTGCGCAAATCGTCGTTCAGCGAGATCCACTCACCGCCCATATGTCCCAACAGGGTGGCGATCTTGCGGTTCAGGTAACGGCGTTCGAGTGCCGAAATCGCCTGATTGTCCTCGTCTACCGACATCGTCAACATGCCCAGTCGGCGCCCCGACAGGCCGATGCCGGCCAGTGGCATGATCAGGCGGCCGAAATGCGCCATGACCACGATCACGCCACGCCCGTCTGTCCGGGCAGCGTCCAGCGTCTCCAGCCCTTCCAGGGAAAGCACATTTGCTGCAGTGTGTGCAGTGAGTCGCCCCAGCCTGAATACGTCCATGCTCTCGCGGGCCATCATGCCAAAGCTCGCATTGGCCCAGCGTTGCTGCTGGCAGGCCGTGGCGGGCAGTGCATTCTCGACCATCCGGAACGCATTGACGATTGCGCCATGGGTGGCAGCCTGACGGCGCGCATCGCGTCGGCCGATCAGGCTGGCTACCCGGTACGCCGCAGCCGCAGGCAAATGCGAAGTGGGCCGGAACAACAGGTTGTGTCGCCACCACAGGCCGTTCATGAGGGTTCAGGCTCCGGGGGCGCTGCACGCCACTCATGATCCATGTGCACCATGCCGAAGTGGCGCCCCGGGTTGAACACCTCGAACGGGCATACCAGTTCGGCCATGTCCATCACCTGCAAGCCGGTGTCGTCCAGCACATAGGCACTCAGCAGATAGCGTCCGGAGAGCAGCTTCAGTGCGGGCAGCGTCAGCGTGATGACATGCTCGCCAACACCCGAAAACGGTCCGGCTGCAGGCTCGAACTGAGTGCTGGTGCCGAATATGTTCTCCTTGTCGTTGCGTACGATGGCCACCGCCACATGAAAGGGTGTGCGCTCGTCCAGCGCTTCCACACTCACCCGGATGCACGCAGGGGCCAGGCTTTGCAGGGCCTCGCCATATGCGTTGTCTGCCGGTGCGATGCTGACATCGGTCAGTCGTGCAGGGGCCAGCGAAGGGGCTGCCGGCCGGAAATGGGGGATTGGTTGCGCCTGATCCGGACGCGATGCACCGGTTTTTTCGCGCTCATGGTTTTCGTATGCGGCCACCACGGTTTCCGTGTCGCCCAGTGCGGCAATGCGTCCGCCATGAATCCACACCGCCCGGGTGCACAGGCTGCGTATCTGGTACAGGTTGTGTGAGCAGAACAGCACGGTCTTGCCCTGTTCCCGGAAACGCATGATCCGGTCCAGGCTCTTTTTCTGGAAGTGGATGTCGCCGACCGACAGCGCCTCATCCACGATCAGCACATCCGGGTCCACCGCCGTCGCAGTGGCAAAGCCCAGGCGCATGAACATTCCGGAAGAGTAAGTCTTGACCGGTCGCTGCAGCACGGCCTCGCTCAACTCGCTGAAGTCGGCAATCTCGCGATAATGCGACTCCATCTCCCTGGCCGGAACGCCGGCCAGCGCAGCCATCATGAAAATGTTCTGCCGTCCGCTTTCTTCCGGATGGAAGCCTGCACCCAATTCAAGCAGGGCAGCCACACTGCCTGCCACCTGGCGTGTGCCGTGGGTTGGTCGGGTGGTGCCCGCTACCAACTTCAGCAGGGAGCTCTTGCCTGCACCATTTTCACCGATGACCCCGAAGGTCTCACCGGGGGCAATCGACAGGCTCACATCCTGCAAGGCCCAGTGCGTGTCATGCCGTGGCCGGCCGCTCAGGGCTTCTCGCACCCGGTCAGCCGGCTTGCGATACAGGCGGTAGCCCTTGCTGACCCCTTCCAGCACGATGCTGCCTTTTGGCCGCACTCCTGTTGCTGAACTCATTCCTGCCCTCTCTTCAAGATCACTCACTCAGCGCCGGTCTGAGTCGCATGAACAGCAGCACACCGCCTGCGCCCAGCAGCATGGTCCATACCGCCAGCGCGATCAGGCTCTGGCCCGACAAGGGCATGCCGAGCAGGGCGGCCTGCCAGGTTTCGGCCAGCAGCGCGAACGGGTTCAGCATGAACAGCAGCTGAAATCCTTCCGGAACCATGCTTCTTGGATAAAGAATGGGCGATGCATAGAACAGCAGCTGCAGCACGACCGGTACCGCCTGCACCATGTCACGCAGGTTCATGCCAAGAGCGGCCAAGGCCAGCCCACACCCCAGGCTGATCACGAGTTGTGCCAGCAGTGCGATTGGCAGCAGCCACAGTGCGCTGTTCGCCAGATGCCCGCTCCAGCCGAGCAGCCCGAAGAGCAGCACCGAGCCCACGATCTGCGGGAGCAAACTGGCCAGCAGTACCGACAGGGGCAGTATTTCCACCGGAAACACCACTTTCTGCAGAAACTGCTCATGGGCAGCGATGGCGCCCACTGCGCGATTCAAGCCTTCCGAAATCGTCAACCAGGGAATCAGGCCGGCCAGCAAATAGTAGAAATAACCACTGGAGCCGCTCAACTCGGGGATGCGTACGCTCAGCACAACCGCGAACACCAGGTAATACAGCGCAATCGTGACCAGCGGCAGGATCACGGCCCAGACCAGTCCAAGGGCAGAGCCGGCATAGCGGCTGCGGATTTCGCGCAATGTCCAGAGTCTGAGCAGAAGCAAACGTTGCCGCACGCCGTCCGTGTGCATCACACCCCCGCCGCTGTCGAATGAGCGGGCGCCCCTGCTGGTCGACCGGACAACGTTTCCTCATACACCTCGACCAGACGCGTGGCGTATTGATCCACCGATGCGGGGGCCCGCGCACGTGCCGACATGGCCTGCACCCTGTCCCGATTCCGGTACAGGTCGATCAGGCGCATCGCCAGGCCGTGCCAGTCTTCGGCCGGGAACAGCAGGCCATTGTCCCCGTCGCTGATCACCTCGCTCATGCCCGGAAAATCCGATGCAATCACCGGGCAGAGGTTTGCCTGGGCAGAGTAGATCACCAACGGCGTATTCTCATACCAGATCGACGGCACGACCAGTACATCCAGATCGGCAAAGATGTCTCCAATCCTGTCGTTCGGAAAGGTGCCGAGAAAGCGGATACGCTCATCCTCGGCGGCCATCGTCTGCAGCCACTTCACGTGATCCGGAAAATCGGTCAGCTTGCCGTAGATGCGGCACTCGAAGTCGAAGTCCTTGGGGATCAAATGCCGTACCGCATCGATCAACACATGTGCGCCCTTGTGCGGAGAAAGCGTGCCGATATAGCCCACGCGCAAGGTGCTGGAAGGCTTGCGGGGTACCGGCGTGTGCTGGCCGTCGAGCTTGATGCCGAAAGGCAAATACTCCAGCCGCGATGCATGCAGGCCATGCCGGGTCAGCACCTCGCCCATGAAGCGGGTTGGCGCCAGCACGCGCGCCATGCGGTTCAGCCGCGCCATCAGAAAAGCCGGCCGGCGTGCCACTGCCCCGGCGCGCTCTGTCAGGCGGGTCAGTCGCCCCTGTGGCTGGCCGGGGGGGGCTGCAGCACGGTCGCGCACCGCCTTCAGTGCCGGGCGCAGCAGGGCATCCGGCGCCAGGCGTACCAGCCGGGTGATGCGGGAACGGCTTCCGGTCACATCCAGGTAATGGCGCAGGCAGTTCAGTGCATCGTCATCCGGGCCCTGGCAGGGACTGTGGTCCGGCTTGAGCAACTGCACATAGGGGCACACGAACCAGAAGTCGGTTGGCGTGAACACGATGGGCACGCCTTCTTCGTGACATACGTCCACCACCAGCGCCGACAACCGCATCAGGTGAAAGGCATGCACGATGTCCGGCTGGAAGGTGCGCAAGAAGTTACGAAAGTGCTCTGCAAACAAGGGATTGCGGTAATCCAGTTCGGAGTAGTTCGCACTGCCGCCGATCGGGCTGGGCGAGAAGCGATAGCGCTCCACCGCAAAGCCGTCGTATTCATAGCGGTCAAAACGCTCGTCGTCACGTAGCGCGTCGGGCGAGTAGGCGCCGGTCACGATCACTACCTCATGACCACTGGCCCGCAGGCTGCGCGCAGTCTCCAGGGTCAGTATCTCGGTTCCTGTCGCGTGCTCGGGCAGAAACTGATGAACCGTCAGAATGATCTTCACTTGAGTCCGGAATGGCTGGAGGGTTTCGGAGGGCGCGGCATGCGCCGCGTACGGGCGTCAGATGCCGGCGAACTGCCGGCCCCGGCCCTTGCGCTCGTCGCGTGCGCCAAGATACTGGCCCAGAATGCTGGTCGCGTTGAGCAGCGGAATCTGCAGCAGCAGGGACAGCTTGCGACCGAGCCCGGGCTGATGCCGGAGTACGTACAGGCTGTCCGACATGACGCTGCGCAGGGTCGATTTCACCGCAACCTGTGGCGAAGGGATCGTCATCATCCCGTATTCGGCAAACAGCTTGCGGTGAGTCACATACGAGCGGCGGTAGGAATAGCTCAGTGGCCGGTCATGCGAGTGCACCACATGGCTTTCGGCCACATACGCAATCTTCCAGCCTGCGATGAGCGCCTTTTTTGACCACTCGATATCCTCGGCAAAGTCCACCCGGCCGAAGTGCAGCGTCTCCCAGGCAGACTTGCGCAAGGCCGAGCACACGTTGTCGAAGTTGCACATCGTGTAGCGCTCCACGGGCGACATCCCGTCCAGCGCACCCGGGTGAGCCAGTTGGCGTACCTCCGAGACCCTGCGCCCGGTCAGCGACCAGTCCAGATTGCGATGAATCAGCACGTCATGCTCAGGCCGTGCCACCTGGCGAACATAGCAGCCCCCTACAGCAGGATCGTCGAAGGCCTGTGCCATGCGTTGGAGCAGAAGCGCATCGCCTGGCACTGCATCCTGGGTCATCAGCACCACCACACCGGCGTCGGCCAGTCCGATGCCCAGATCACGCGTGGCGCCGTGGTTGAACTCGGCGGGCGGGATTTCATGCACCACTGCACCGAAGGTCCGGGCACGAGCCACGGTATCGTCCGAGGAGCCGGAGTCCACCACCACGAGCTGGAGCGCAACGCCTTGCTGAGCGCGCAGGCCGTCGAGCACTTCATCGAAGACCGGGCCGGCGTTTTTGGTGGGAATGACGACAGAAACGGGGATGCTGCTCAATGGAAAGCTCCGAAGCGCTGGCGCGGCTGACAGGCCACGCAAGGCAGGCGGCGACAGGTGCGCGCCTGTGCCGGTGGTTGAAGGTTTTAACGGGTCCTGATATAACCCGCCATTCAAACAGATCAATATATACAGGTCAAGGTTGAGCGATTATGACGATTCCACTCATGCACCTTGCGCCCCCGACGGGCAGCAGCGACTGATGCCGGACGAGCGGCAGGAGAACTCGGTGCGCCCGGTGCGTTGCGTGGTATTCGGGGCGAACGGCTTCATCGGCAGTGCGCTGGTGCGCCGGCTGCTTGGCGCGGGCCACTCCGTGCTGGCCTGCGATCTGGCCCGCGAATTCTTTTCGCTCGAACCGCACCCACAGCTTGACTGCGTCACGCTCGACTTCCAGGACGAGGTTGCGGTTCGAGCCGTGCTGCAGACGGGCGATGTGGTGTTTCACTTGGTGAGCACCACCAAACCGGCCAGTTCATCCGCCAACATGGCCTTCGATGTGCAGTCGAATGTCGTGTCTTCCATTCACATGCTGCAGGCTTGTATGGATGCCGGGGTGGCGCGGGTGCTGTTCGCATCCTCCGGCGGCACCGTGTACGGCCAGCCCGCCAGTTTGCCGATTCCGGAAACGCAAGCGCCCGAGCCGATTGTTTCCTATGGTCTCACCAAGCTGGCGATCGAGCGCTACGCCGCGCTGTTCGAGCGCCAGTCCGGTTTGTGTACGCTGTCCCTGCGCATCGGCAATCCCTATGGACCCCGCCACTACGATCAGCAGCAGGGCGTCATTCCGGTGTTCATCCGTCGGGTGCGCAGCGGCAAGCCGATTGAAATCTGGGGCGATGGCTCGGTCGTGCGTGACTATGTATACGTAGACGATGTGGCCGATGCCTTTCTGGCCGGCATGCACTACCGGGGGGGGCACCGCATCTTCAACATCGGCTCGGGGCAGGGGCACAGCCTGTCCGAAATCGTCGACCGCCTCGGGGTGCTCTCGGGGGGGGCGGTGAGCATCGACTATCGGCCGGCACGCGGCTTCGACATTCCGGCCATCGTGCTCGACATCGCGCGTGCTCGTGCCGAACTCGGCTGGATACCCAAAACCGCATTTGAGGATGGCCTGCGCGCCACCTGGGAGTCGCTTGCATGAGCAACCCGTACGACTACGAGATCGATCCGCAAGGTAACACCACGGCCAACAAGGTGCTGGCCATGGTGGGCGAAGGCTGCCGGGTGCTGGAGTTGGGCACGGCGGCCGGTGTGATGACGCGCGAACTGCAACGGCGCGGCTGCCGGGTGACCGGTATCGAGTATGTGCCCGAGATGGCAGAGGTGGCCGCGCAGTGGTGTGAGCGCATCATCGTTGCCGATCTCGATAGCTTCGATTTCGCAGCGCACTGCCAGGCGGATGATTTCGATGTCGTCGTTGCCGCCGACGTCCTGGAGCATCTGCGCGATCCGGCCGGCGTGCTGCGCCGTCTGCGTGCAGCCCTCTCGCCCCGGGTGGCGCTGGTCATTTCCGTTCCCAACGTCGGTTATGCAGGTCTGCTGGCCGAGCTGATGCAGGGGCGTTTTCGCTATCGCGAGAAGGGGCTGCTGGACGGCACGCATCTGCGCCACTTCACCCGAGACAGTCTCGAATGGATGTTGCTCGAGACCGGCTGGTTGCCCCAGTGCTGGGATGCCAACCGTCTCGACATGCATCATTCCGAATTTGGCAGCAGCTGGTTTGCGCTCGATGCTACAGAGCGCACGCGCCTGGCTGCGGCGCCGGATGCCGATGTCTATCAGCACCTGGTGCGGGCGGTGGCGGCAGGCGAGCCGGGGCATCTTGCCAGGCTGCAGACCGCTTTGTCCGAAGCGGAGGAAGCGCTGCGGGCCGAGCAGGCCGCACACCAGGATGTGCGTGACAGCCTTGCCGCCCTGCAGGCGCAGCGCGAAGGGGAGCTGGCAGACCTTCGTGAGCATCGCAAGGCCTTTGCAGAGGCGCGCGACATCATTGCGCAGCAATCGGAACGGCTGCAGACGCAGGCCGCCCAACTGGAGTGCCTGCGCGTGCAACTCCCGCTGCAGGCGGGCGAACTGCCCCCGTCGGCAGCGGGGCTCAAGCAATCGCTTGCGCGCGGGTTGTACCGGGTTGTGTTGCGTTTGTTGCGGAGCTGAGGCGCTGTGCTGTCAGGGAGTTTTTTTCGTCTGAAAGTGTCGATGTTCGAACCTGCCTTGATTGTACAAAACGTTTGAAAGGAGAGATGTATGACGAAACAACGTCTTTGGTTGGGCCATGCTCTGGCTGCACTGATGCTGCTGGTGTTGGGGGCGGGGTGTTCCAGTTTGCCTCGTGCAGAAGGGGGTGAAGATGCGCTGATGAAGCGGGCCGAGGCGTATTGGGCGGCTCGTGTGGCCAATGATCTGGTTACTGCCTACGAGTTTGAGGCAGTCTCCACGCGCCCGGAAGGCAGCCTCCAGCGCTACATCAGTGGGCGAGGTGGGGTGGCCATCGAGCGGGGTGAAGTGCTTTCCGCGAAAGTGCTCGACGATGGTCGGGGGGAGGTGACCGTGATGCTGGGCTACCGCTTGCCCATGCCCGGCATGCGCAAGCCGGTCGAGGGCGCGGCCAAATCGTATTGGCAACTCATCGACGGGCGGTGGTATCATGAGCCTCGCTCTGGCGGCGCGATGTCGCGGTAGCAGGTTTGTGAACGGGTTCGGGAGAGTGTTGTATTCATGCAAAAACCCTCCGGTGCGCAGCCTTCATTGCTTGCCAACTGAATTCATGGTCGCTATAGTCGTGTCAGCCTTGGTAGTTCGCTACTTGCCGATGGCTTTGGCGTCCCAATAAGGGTCAGGTTCCAACACAACTGTTTGGCGCCGCTTTTTAGCTGTCAATAACTCGTAATCAAGGAGTAATTTAATGAAAAAACTGAGTCTTGCTGTTGCAGTTGCCGCGACCCTGGGTGCCGGCATCGCTGGTGCATACACTGTTGGCGTGCCGGCTGATGGCGTGCTCGTCCCGAACGTGATCCACAATGGTCCGGGCGATACCACCGCAGTCGCGATCACCAACCACAACACCGCAGCTCGTAACGGCAACTACACCGTTTACTGGACCTTCTTCGACCAGGACTCCAATCACGTTACTGACGGTCAGTTCACCATGACCCAGGACGATCTGCACACTTTCATCTGGTCTGAAGAGGCGGGTGTGGGTCTTGAAGGTGAGCGCGGTTACCTGGTGTTCGGTCTGGGCGAAGGTGCTGCTAATTCGGCAGCACGTACCGACGGCCTGCTGTCGGCCGCTGCTTTCCAGGCTAATGCAGTCGAAGGCGATGCAGTATTTGTGCCGACCTTCCCGGTTGATGCGTCCGACTGGGGTGGTGCGGGTGTTGATCTGCGCGAGCTCTCGAGCACTTCCCTTCGTTCCGTGATGGGTGCGGCACCGGCAGGTCATGTGGTTGACATGCGTTATGCGATGGGTGATTTTTCCTCGAAGATTGTGCTGTGGGCGACTGGCAACCTGAAGCAGTCCTTCACGGTGCATATGTATAACGATGAGCAGCAGCGCAAGTCGGTCAACTTCGATTGCGAAAATACCGAACTGTGCTTCGTCGATCCCACGGGCATCGTGGGGCGTCCTGCTGACTTCGTCAATGGTTTCATCCGTCTGGCAACTCCGACTGACCTGAACGAAGGCGATGCCACCGGTGGTTCGTTCCTCAGCTACACTGAAGTCAAGTCGAGCTCGTTCGGCGCGACTCAAACCATCCTGAACACCCACTTCCCGCGCTAACCTGCGGCAGTAGTTGTTCTGAAAAAGCACCCGAAAGGGTGCTTTTTTTTTATAATCAGGCCCTTGATACTGAATCAATGGGGGTCATCTTGTCCTGTGCGCAATCTTGTCGTGAGCTGTGCTGCTTGGCTTTCACCGCTTTCATGCTTTCGGCGTGCGTTGCATTGCCTGACGTCCAGGAAGGGGGGGCTGCAATACAGCCGCGTTCGGTCGGCTTTGCAGATCGGACTGACCCCTGGGGGGGGGCGATACTTCAGCAGGAGGCCGGCTCGCTGATTGGCTTGGCACTGCATACCGACAACGAGTTTGGCGTGTGGCATGTGAATGCAAAGCGCGAGGTCTCGCTGCTTGCTCGTTCTGAAACCGGATATCATCCGGACGGAGTGGCCGTTTGGGATGCCGCTCGTTTCGTTGTAGCCGTTGAGGGCGAGCGGAAACTCCAGTTGTGGCGTGTCGAGGGTGATCGCCTGCTCAAGGAGCAGGAGTTGTTCACTACCTTTCCGGTTCGTGATGTGCGGGTTGCCGATTTTGATGGCGATGGATTCAGCGATGTGCTCCTTACGCCATATGATGGTGAGCGCGCGGAAGTGGTTTGGGGGAATGCAGAGTTCTTGTCAGAACAGTCCACATTCATTTCTGCAGGGCGCTCCCCCTGGCATCCGGTATTGATGGATTGGAGTGGAAATGGTTTGCCGGACATACTCTGGGCCGAATTGGACACAGGGGCGGTGCGTCTGCTGCGAAACATGGGTGACAGGGTTTTTGAACGTGACGCTCTGCACCGTGTCAGCGGAGTAACGGCCCGTCAACTCGCAGTAGGCGACGTGGACGGAAATGGTTTGGCGGACATTGTCGTTGCGGTGGAAATTGGCGCGTCAGAAGTCTTGCTCCAGAACGAGAATGGGCTTTTTGATGTGGAGTTACTCCCTGCGCCAGCACCTGAGCTTGGTTTCGTTTCAGCTGCGGTGATGCCGGATGGCACTGTAGCGCTGGGGGCCGAAGGAAAGATCGTACTCTTCAGGCGTCAGGAAGGTGCTTGGTCGCAGCGTGAGTTGCCCGCGCATAGTTTGCCTACGCCAATTGAAGTTGCAGATGTGGATGGCGATGGAGAGTCTGACCTTGTGATCTATCATTCGGCCGGCTCGGGGGCGAAGGTTTTCTTCGGGCCGCTCTGGGTGCAGGGGGGTTTGCTTAAGGGGGCGGAGTAGGACGTCATGTTCAAGCATGTCAGGATGTTTTTGCTGTGCATGTCGCTTGTTGGTCATGCATGGAGCATGGAGAGCGCTCGAGGCATTGGTGAGGGCGCCCATGAGCCGTTGTTTTCAGTCGATGAAGCGGTTTTTACCCTGGGGGATTTTCGCAACTTCCTGTTGCGGCGCAATGACCTGATGGCATATGCCCAGAGCAGGCGAGGTCTTCGCATGATGGTTCTCGAAATGGTGGACGCCGAAATTTTCAGACGCGAGGGCTTGAGGCTGGGTATTGCACCCAATGCCGATGGGCAGGAAAACAGTCCGGGGTATTACTTCATGGTTCAGAGTCGTATCGTTCCCCGATGCGACCAGCCGTCGGAAGCACAAGTGCATGCATTTTACGAAGAAAATCTCGAGCGGTTTGCTACGCCTCCATTCGTGCGGGTGTCACGGCTGGTCATGCCGGTGGATGCGAGTATCGGTGGTGTGCCTGCTGCTCGATATCTTGCCGACCGGCTGAGTCATGGTGCTCCTGAATTCGACAACCTGCTGGAGGAGGCCGGAAAATACTTCGATGACAATGCATTGCCGCGTCCGAAGCTGGGAGACACGGGTTTTCAGCCCCTCGGCTCCAGTGCTGACCTGAGTGAAGCGACAGAACTGGACAGGGAGCTGGCTGTTGCGCCGGTAGGGAGTGTCATCGGCCCGATTCAAACCGATGGGGAAGTCTATTTACTGAAGGTTCTGGACCGCCGCGAACCAGTGCATGCCTCATGGCCGGGAGTGCGACCGGATGTTGAGCGTGCCATGGCGCTTGACTGTCGACGCAAGCGCCTGGCTGAAACACGTGAAGCACTTTACCGACGTCATGACGTAAAGCTCTACGAGGAAACCATTTCGAAACTTCAGCCAACTCTTCCTGAAGGGTGAGTTTCATGAGGGTGTATGGTTATCCTGAAACTGTGGACACGTTTCCCGGAGTGGGGGAGCTTGGTGATTCGGTCAGAATTGCGGACAGTGTGTCGATATACCTGTTGTCGCATGACACGAGCGCCATTTCGATAGGGGCCGGATCGGTGCTTCACGAAGGGGTTCGTCTTGTAGTAGGGGACCCGCGTCAACATGAGAACACATCACTCAGGATAGGGCGCCGGGTACATGTCAATGTACATGCCTATCTTTCAGGTGAAGGGGGGTTACTGATTGATGATGATGTACTCATAGGTCCTCATGCAAGATTGCTGTCGGCGGGGCACCAGATTGATGATGGCACCCCTGTGATAAGCGAGGCGCCACTTACCTTTGGACGGGTGCAGGTAAAGCAGGGGGCCTGGATCGGGGCGGGGGCAACGGTGCTTGAAGGCGTTTGCATTGGTACCGGTGCGGTGGTGGCTGCCGGTGCCGTCGTGACGCGTGATGTCCCGCCGTTTGCTGTCGTGGCCGGGATTCCTGCCCGAATTGTACGGTTTCGAAACGGCATGGCATCTATTGAATCGCCACGTGCTGAGTTTGTCGACAGAAACGGGTGGTTGTCCAGGTTTTTCCGGCGCTGCGGTTTGGGAAAACAGTGACATGCCCTTTTCTTTTTGAATCATGATTCACACGCTCTTGAGTCGCACGCTTGAACGCGCGCCCTTGGCATTGCTTGCTGGTTTGATGCTGCTGTGTCTGGCCTTCATTTATGGGGGAGGGCTTGGCAATGAGTTTATTTTTGACGATGACATACTAAGAACGGTCGTTCCCGAAGAGTACGGGAGTCTGGTCGAACTCAAACCAAGACTTTTGTCATATGGCAGCTTTGTCTGGATCGATGCTGTCGTGCCTGAGAGTCTGTCCATACAGGTACAGCGTTTCTTCAATGTACTGCTGCATTTTCTGACGGCATTGGGGCTGTACTGCCTGCATGCCCGTCTGCTGCGTGCCGTGACTGGGGCAACGACAAATCACGCGATCCATCCAGCGCTGTCGTTTGGGGTGCTGCTGTTTGCCTGCAATCCTGTAGCGGTGTATGCGGTGGCCTATCTGGTCCAGCGATCGATACTGATGGCAACCATGTTCGTTGTCTGGGCGCTCTATTGTTTTGTGCGCGGTATTGAAAAAAAGCGGTCTCAGGTCTGGTTTGTGGCTGCACTGTTTTTTTATATATGTGCCCTGTTGTCGAAAGAGTACGCGATTGCTGCGCCACTGTTGGTCATATGGCTTTACATGGTGGTTTGTGCGCCCCCGTTAAGGCAGTTGCTGATCATCGGCGGTGCGATGCTCGGCTTTGCGGCTCTCATGGCTGGTGTGCTGTTTCACTACTATGGTCAGATACTTGGAACGCCATTCGATTCGCTATCGAAAATATTTCTTGATCAATTAGCGCAGACTGCACCAGATGCAATTGAGGACGCCTGGCTGCTGAGTATCCTGAATCAGGCCATGCTGTTCTTTCGCTACGGGATTTTGTGGGTAGTGCCAAATGTAGCGCTCATGTCGATTGATCTACGGCCTCCCTTTCCTGTTTCCATACTGTCGTTCTGGCACTTTGTCGGGGCTCTGGCCCATGCATTGCTGTGGTTGATCGCACTATACTGGCTCATATTGGGTAAAGGCACCAAGCGTCTGCTGGGTGCCTACCTGCTGATGCCGCTCAGTCTGTTTGTGACCGAATTTGCAACGGTCTGGATCCAGGATCCCTTTGTTCTCTATCGGAGTTATCTGTGGGCTATTGCACTCCCCGGTTTGTTTGCGTTGCTGCTGATGCGCCTCAGGCCGGGTACGGTATCGACTCTGAGCATGTGTGTGATACCGTTGTTCGCCGTGCTGAGTCACGAACGGGTATCGTCTCTCGAAAATCACTATACAGCCTGGACTGACGCCATTCAGGCCATCGACGAGCAAGCGCCGGCATCGGCTGTGGGGCGTTGGCGGGCTTACATGAACCGAGGCGGTTTTCACTTGGAGCATGGTGCTTATCAAAGTGCTCTGAATGACTTCGAGTCCGCCATCCGGCTTGGTGAGCCACACGGTAGCGCTTGGTACAGCTTGGGCACGGCCCGTGCTTTGATGGGTGACAGGTCGCAGGCCGTGCAAGCCTTCGAGCGGGCCGAAGCCCAGGGGTTCACCGATGCTGCCCTGTATTTTCAGCGAGGAGAGGTGTTGCGCGCTCAGGGCGAGGCCGCAGCAGCACTGGCCGACTATCGCGAAATGGCACAACGGGCCGATCAGGACAAGGTGCGTGAACTTGCCCTGCGCAGGGTGACTGAAACCGCACTTGCTGCCGGTCAACTCGAAGACGTGGTCTGGGCCAGCCGGGCCATGCTCGAAACGCGCGATGATCGTGGGGTACGGCTCAATCTCGGCATGGCCCTGCTCGGGCTCAAGCGGCATGATGAAGCCCTCGAACTGTTCCGTGGCATGGTCCGCGCCAACAATGCCGATCCTGCCGCCACCTACGGCCTGGCGCTCAGCTACTTTCTGGGTGGAGAGCCCACATCCGCCCGCTTCATGGCCGAGCGTGCGGCACGTCTGGAACCGCGCAACCCCACCTACCGCAAGCTGCTGCAAGACATCGAACAGCAACTGGCCACCCCCGGGGACGCGACGCAATGACCCTCCGTGTCCTGCACATCGGCAAGTTCTTTCCGCCCGACCCCGGCGGCATGGAGGTGTATCTGGCCGACCTCATGCACGCCCAGCGTGCGCACGGCCTCGATGCACATGCGCTGGTGCATGGCACGCCCCGTCCGGACGACCCCGCATGGCTGGTGCGTGTGCCGGTTGCCGCGCGGCTCATGCATGTCGTGCCGCTGGCGCCCGGTTTCAGGCGCGCACTGGCACAGGCCATCGAGCGCATCGAGCCGGACGTGCTGCACCTGCACATGCCCAACGCCTCCGCGCTGCTTGCGCTCACCCTCGCCAGCGCCCGGCGCATACCGTGGGTGGTGCATTGGCATTCCGATGTGGTCAGCTCCACCATCCGGGGGCGCATCGCGCTCGCCTACAAGGTGTATCGCCCCTTCGAGCAGGCCCTGCTGGAGCAGGCCGAACGCATCGTCGTCACCTCGCAAGACTATCTCGCGGCCTCCGCGCCCCTGCAGCGCTGGCGCAACAAATGCACCGTCGTGCCGCTCGGGCTGGATCCCGCCCGTCTGCCCGAGGCACCGGCCGCCCACGTTGAAAGTCTCTGGGAGGACGGCGCCTTTCGTCTGCTCTCGGTTGGCCGGCTCACCTATTACAAAGGTTTTGAAACCCTGATTCGCGCCGTGTATCGTGTGTCCGGCGCGCAACTGCTCATTGTGGGCGATGGCGAAGAGCGCCCCCGGCTGGCCCAACTCATCCACGCCTTGACCCCGGCGGGCGAGGCGCCCCGGGTACGCCTGCTCGGTGCTCTCGACGACGACACCCGCAGCGCACTGCTCGCCAGCTGCCAGCTGTTCTGTCTCGCCTCCCGCGAGCGCACCGAAGCCTTCGGTGTGGCCGTGCTCGAAGCCATGCACTACGGCCGGCCCTGCCTGGTCAGCGACCTGCACGGCTCCGGTCTGCGCGCACTGGTCGCACACAACGACGCAGGCCGGCTCGCGCCGGTGGATGACGTGCCGGCCTGGCAACAGGCCCTGCAGCAATTCATCGAGCAGCCCGAGGCCCGCCAGCGGCATGGCGAAGCGGGCAGGGCAGCGATGCCGGCGCGCTACCACATCCACGCCACCCTGCCGGCCATCGACACGGTGTATCGTCAGGCGGGGGTGGAGGTTGTCGCGCATGCCACCGAGTTTCACCTCCAGCCCCTCATCGTCATCCCCGCGCGCGACGAAGCCGCCACCATCGGCCAGGTCATCGCCACCCTGCAGGCCGGCGGCTGGCAGCATATCGTGGTCATCGACGACCAGAGCCAGGACCGCACCGCCGACATCGCCCGCGCCGCCGGCGCCACCGTGCTGCAACCGGTGCTGCCGCTGGGCGCCTGGGGGGCCATGCAGGCCGGCATTCGCTACGCCGTGCGCAAGGGCTACCCGCAGGTCATCACCATCGATGCAGACGGCCAGCACGAACCCGCGCATATCCCCGACCTGCTCGCAGCCGCCCGCAGCGCCGACGTGGTCATCGGCGCACACCCCGAGCGTGGTAGTCCCCTGCGCCGCTTTGCCTGGCGTTACTTCCGCCTCATCACCGGCTTCAGGGTCGAAGACCTCACCTCCGGTTTTCGCTGCTACAACCGCCAAGCCTGCGAGATTCTGGCCGACGAGGAAGCCACCCTCATGGACTATCAGGACCTCGGCGTGCTGCTGCTGCTGCGCCATGCCGGGCTGAGCATTGCCGAGGTGCCGGTGGTGATGTATCCGCGAGCCTCCGGGCCATCGCGCATCTTCCAGAGCTGGACCCGCGTAGCCCGCTACATGGTGGAAACCTCCCTGCTGTGCATCGCCCGCTGGCACCCACGGCACCATGTGCGCAAGCCCTGAGCATGCGCCGGTCTGCCCGCGCAGTGCATCTTGGACCGCAGTCTGAGCTGCTGTTTCCGCCCCGCTTGGCCCTTCTTTCCCGTGCTATACTCCACAGTCTTTGAACATTCCGTTCCGCATTCTGGCCGTAGCCGATGGCATCCCTACAACTGACTGCCGCCCTGCTTGGCGTGGGCCTGTCCCTTGCCATATTGGCCATGGTCCGGCGCGATCACCTGCGGCTCGGCCATGGTTTGTTCTGGCTGGTCGTGGCCATTGTCGCAGCCCTGCTTGGACTGGTGCCGAAATTGCTGGATGTGGCTGCCGTCAAGCTCGGCATCGCTTCCGCGCCCAACTTGTTGTTCATCCTGTCGCTGGTCGTGCTGTTCATCAAGGCCCTGCACGGCGACATGGTCAATACCCGCACCGAACGCCAGTTGCGCAGGCTCAACCAGCGTCTTGCGCTGTTCGAAGCCGAGTGCAGGGCAGCGCAGGGCAGGGCGCCGGTCGGCCAGCCCGCCAGCGAACATACCTCTCTAGGGAGTCACGATTGAAGTTTTCCCACGCCTGTGCCGCCTTGGTCGCCAGCCTGCTGGCGACCCTTGCATCAGCGCAAGCACCCGCTGAAGACCCTAAAGCCATACCTGCGGCCGTGTCTTCTGCCCCGGCAGAAGTGCAGGCCAGCATGCTCGGTCTGGTCGAAGCCTACCGGCTCGCCGAACACAACGACAGCGCCTGGGCCGCCGCCCGCCAGCGTCACCGGGCTGCCGTCGAGGCTTACCCGATTGCGCGCTCGGCCCTGCTGCCCTCGCTCAGCGCCTCCGCCGGTTACGCCCGGGTGCACCGCGACATCGACCTGGGGGCCTCTGTTCGCGAGCAGCGTTACAACAACGATCAGTATCGCCTCCAGCTGCGCCAGTCCATCCTCGATCTCGATCGCATCACCCGTGTGCGCATGTCCCTGCGCGATGTGGATATTGCCGGCCTGGAGCTTGAACTTGCCCGTCAGGATCTCATCAGCCGGGTGGTCGAAGCTTACTTCGCCGTATTGCTCGCGCAGGAGCAGGTGTCTCTTTCCGCCGCACAAATCGAAGCCATTGCTGCGCAAAAGGAGCAGGCCGAGCGTCTGCAGGCGGGCGGGGTCGCCACCCAGACCGACGTGCTCGAAGCCCAGGCACTGCTCGACCGCACCCGTGCCGAGGAAATCGCTGCCCGCAATCAGCTCGAAATTGCTCGCCGTCGCCTGGTCATGATCATCGGCGGAGCCGAGCCGGTGGTGCAGCCGCTGGCCGAAGACGTCGAATTCGCAGCCCCGCAGCCCGCCAGCCTCACCGACTGGGTCGACCGCGCCACGCTTGACGCGCTCGAAGTGCGCGCCCGCAGTCTCATGCTGGAACGCTCCGGGCTCGATGTCACCCGCGCCCGCAGCCAGCATTTGCCCACGCTCGACGCCTATGCTTCGGCCAACCGCAGCAGCGACACCGACGATGGCTACGACCGCGATACCATCGGCCGCATCGGCGTCGAGCTCAACATTCCGCTGTATGCCGGCGGTCGGGTGAATGCCGAAGTGCGTCAGGCAGCCGCCCGTCGCGATCAGGCCCGCGATGAAGTCGAACTCGCCCGCAACGAAGCGGCCCTGGCTGCCAGTACCGCTTACTCCGACCTCACCAACAGCCTCGCGCGCATCCATGCGCTCGAGCAGGCGGTGCGCTCGGCCGAAACCGCACTGCACGCCGCCGAAATGTCCTTCGGCGTCGCCTACCGCACCTTTGTCGACGTGCTCAACGCCCAGCAACTGCTGTATCGCTCGCGTTTCGACCTGCTGGGCGCGCGTTTCGACTATGTTCGCGCAGTCGTCGCCCTGAACGCTGCCGTCGGCGCCCTCGACGAAACTGTCATCAACACCATCGACGCCTGGCAATCCACTGTACATGTCCATGAAACCGAATAAGAAACCGGGCACTTCCGAAGTCATCGAGGCGCTCCGGCAGTTCCGCCACGTCTTTTTTGCTGCGGGCTCTTTCAGCATGGCCTGCAACGTGCTCATGCTCGTGCCTGCCATCTACATGCTGCAGCTCTACGACCGCGTGCTTGCCAGCATGAATGTCACTACGCTGTTCATGCTCACCGTCATCGTGGTCGGGTTGTACATCCTCCTCGGTGTGCTCGAGGCCGTACGTGCCAAGACCCTCATCCGCATGGGCAACGAGCTCGATGCCAAACTCAATGGCAGGGTTTTTCGCGCCACCTACGAAAGCTACCTGAAGCAGGGCAATGGCAACGCCCAGCAGGCCTTGTCCGACTTCACCAACATCCGCCAGTTCACCACCGGTCAGGGCGTCATTGCCTTCTTCGACGCCCCCTGGACACCTATCTACCTGATCATCCTGTTCCTGTTCCATTGGCAGATCGGCGTGCTTGCCTTGGTTGGTGCCTGCATTCTGATTGTCCTGACCATCATCAGCGAGATCAGCACCAAGGAGCCGCTTGGCGAGGCGAACAAGATAGCCATTCGGGCCAATGCTCAGGCCGCCAGCAACCTGCGTAACGCCGAAGTTATCGAGTCCATGGGCATGCTCGAACAAATCCGCCAGCGCTGGCTGGGCATGCACCGCGAAATGCTCGGCTATCAGACGCTTGCCAGCGAACGGGCCGCAATCATTTCCTCCACCACCAAGGTATTGCGCCTTGCACTGCAGTCTCTGGTGCTCGGTCTCGGTGCCTGGCTGGTCATCCAGAACGAGCTGACCGCCGGCATGATGATCGCCGGCTCCATCCTCATGGGGCGTGCGCTGGCTCCGGTTGAAATGCTCATCGGCACCTGGAAGGGCTTCATTGCAACTCGTAATGCCCATGGTCGCATCAGCGAGTTGCTGCACACCTTCCCGGAGCGCGACGAACCGCTTTCGCTTCCGCCCCCGAAAGGCAGTCTGCAGCTTGAGGCCGTGCACGGTGGCCCTCCTGGAGCAAAGAAACCGATTGTCAGTAACGTTTCACTCGAACTTCCCCAAGGGCAGGTTCTGGGTATAGTCGGCCCCAGTGGCTCGGGCAAGTCCACCCTCGTGCGCTTGCTGGTCGGCGTCTGGGGGACGATGTCGGGCAAGGTGCGGCTGGATGGTGCGGACGTCTTTACCTGGAACAAGAATGAACTCGGTCCCCATGTCGGCTACCTGCCCCAGGATATCGAGCTGTTTGCCGGTACGATTGCCGAGAACATTGCCCGTTTCGGGCAAGTCGATGCGGGCAGGGTTGTTGCTGCAGCCCAGTTGGCGGGCGTGCATGAAATCATCCTTCGTCTGCCCGATGGCTACGATACCGTGATTGGAGAGGGGGGGATGAACCTTTCCGGTGGTCAGCGCCAGCGCGTTGCCCTGGCGCGCGCGCTGTACGGCGATCCGGTGCTGGTGGTGCTCGATGAGCCCAACTCCAACCTGGACGACGCCGGCGAACAGGCGCTCATCGAATGCCTTGGCGCACTCAAGTCGCGCGGCGTCACTGTCGTTGTCGTTACGCATCGCACCAGCGTCCTGTCGGTTATCGACCGCATGCTGGTCATGAAGGACGGCTTGGTCTCGCTGTACGGACCGCGTGAAGAAGTGCTTGCGGCCCTGCGTGGTGCGGCCACGCAGGCGGGTAGCGCTACTGGTGTCCGCCCTTTGCGCGGTCCGAACTGAGCCCATTCACATGAACCATCAGAAAATCGAAATCAACTCCTATGTCTGAATCGGACAACAGCAAGGCCCCTGTGCCGTCACCTGCGGCAAAGGCCCCCATTTCGCTACCCGCTGCCACGCCGGACCAGCAGCGCAGCATGCGCGACGACTTGGTCCGGAGAGGGCCGGGCGGCATCATCCGCTTCGGCTGGATCGCGCTGCTCGTCGGTTTTGTCGGTTTTCTCGCTTGGGCCGCGCTGGCCCCGCTCGACTCCGGCGTCACCGCACCCGGCTTCATCGTGGTCGACTCCCAGCGCCAGAAGGTGCAGCACCTGAGCGGCGGCATCGTCGAAGAAATCCTCGTGCGCGACGGCAGTCATGTCAGCCGCGATCAGGTACTCATGCGCCTGAACCGCACTCGTACCCAGGCCGAGCTGTCCATTGTCCGCGCCCAGCTGCTCTCGTCGCTCGCCATCGAAGCTCGCCTCATCGCCGAACGCGACCAGCACGACACCCTCAGCTTTCCCCCCGAGGTCGAAGCGGCACGCGCCGCCGACCCCCGGGTCGACGAAGTGGTGCGCACCCAGTACCAGCTCTTTGACACCCGCCGTGCCGCCATCCGCAACGAACTGTCCATTCTCGACGAAAGCATTCGCGGCCTGAACGAACAGCTCAGCGGTCTGCGTGCGCAGATCGTCGGCAAGGATCGCCAGCTCGAAATCCTGCGCGAAGAGCTCGACTCCCTGCAGCTGCTCTTCGAACAGGGCTACGTGCCGCGCAACCGCATCTTCGAGCTCGAACGCGCCATCGCCGAAACCGAAGCCCGCCGCAACGAAGACCAGGCCAATATCGGTCGCGTCACCGCCTCCCTGGGCGAAGCCCGGCTGCGCAAGGTCCAGCGCGAGCAGGCCTTCACCCAGGAGGTCGAAACCCAGCTCACCAGCACGCAGCGCGAGGTCGACGGCCTGCAGCAGCGCCGCATCGCGCTGCAGGACGACCTCGAACGGGTCGACATCCGCGCCCCGGTCGACGGCATCGTCGTCGGCCTGCGCATCCACTCGGTCGGCGGCGTCGTGCGCCCGGGCGAGGACATCATGGAAATCGTCCCCGACGGCGAACCGCTGGTCGTCGAAGTGCAGATTCCCATCCAGTCCATCGAACTGGTCAGCACCGGCATGCCCGCCATGGTCCGCTTCTCCGCGCTGAGCCGGCTCAACCCGGTGGTCGAAGGCACTGTCATCAATGTCTCTGCCGACCGGCTCACCGACGAACGCTCCGGCATGCCGTACTTCCAGGGGCGCATCGAGGTGTCCCCGGAGCAGCTCGAAACCCTCACCTACGAACGCATCGTGCCCGGCATGCCCGCCGAGGTCGTGATCAAGACCGGCGAGCACAGCGTGCTGCACTATCTGCTCAAGCCGATACTGGACCACGTCTTCTCGGCTTTCCGGGAACGCTGAGTCATGCGCGCATGGGCCACCATTCAGGGGACGGCTTGAAAGGGCATGAAGACGATTTTTGCTCATCTTTCATTGTGATGCGCTCTACGCGAGCCTGCCTTGCACGATTCTGGGCGCAGCGCTCTTTGCTGCGAAAGCTCGCCTATCGTGAAGTGGTCGGACGCTATCGCGGGTCCATGCTTGGCCTGCTGTGGTCGTTTGTGACCCCACTGGTATTGCTTGCAGTTTACACGTTGGTTTTTTCCGGTGTTTTCAATGCTCAGTGGACAGATGCCAGAAGCAGTGGCAAGGCTGGTTTTGCGCTCATTCTCTTCGCCGGCCTCATTGTCTTCACCTTCGTCGCAGACTGTTTGAACCGCGCTCCAACGCTCATTCTGACGCATGCCAACTATGTCAAGAAGGTTGTTTTCCCGCTGGAAATCCTGCCGCTCGCAGTGACCGTTGGTGCCTTGTTTCATGCGCTCATCAGCATTTTGGCGCTCATTTTGATTGGCATGCTGATCGGGGAAATAGCGACGCTATCCGGCCTTTTCTGGATGCCCTTGATCCTGCTCCCGATCATTATCTATGTGCTGGGAATGAGTTGGCTGCTCGCATCTCTTGGCGTGTTCGTGCGGGATGTCGGGCAGGCAGTCGGTCTGGTGACCACGGTGCTCATGTTTGCCTCGCCTGTGTTCTACCCGCTGTCAGCCTTGCCTGACGGCGTACGGTTCTGGTTGTCGCTCAATCCACTGGCCTACACCATTGAAGACCTACGCAATGTTCTGCTGTTTGGTGCCTCCCCGCACTTATTGACCTGGTCGGTGCATCTTCTTCTGTCACTTTTGGTCGCTCGCGTTGGGTTGCTCTGGTTTCAGAGAACGCGTGGCGGATTTGCCGATGTCATGTGAGCGCGCTCTGCCAAGCATTCCGGGTTTGGCACCCGTCGACCAGGAACAGCTTGATCGAATTGCACTGCTCATCGTTCACTACAACACGCCGGAGCAGACGGAGCGTTGCATTCACTCTGCGCTCCGTGCCGGATTTCGCAAGATTCACCTGCTTGACAATGCTTCATCAACCCAATCACTGGCTCTGCTCGAGGAAGGTTTGTCTGATCACGAGCCCCGGATCGAGTTGCACCGAAGCAGTCGCAATCTGGGTTTTGCTGGCGGCTGCAACAGGCTTGTCCGGATACTTCTGGAGCGCTCCGAACCGCATACCGGCCGGGCTACAGGACAGGGCAGTGCTTATGACTGGGTTTTTCTGCTGAACAGCGATACCGAACTCAACCTGGGCGCCATTCCGGCCCTGCTCGATGCATTGCGTGAGCATCCAGGGCACTTGATCGCTGCACGCATGCATCGACCGGAGCACCAGGAAGGCGATGCAATTGAATCGCTTGGTCTATGCTGCTATCGGTCGCTGATTGCAGGCAACCGCAAGGAGCTTGATGACCCCTGCATCGGGCCTACGGGAGGTTGTGCGCTATTGCCGTTCAGGCTGCTGCATGATCTGAACCGGGAGCATGGTCATTTGTTCGACGACGATTTTTTCTGCTATGCGGAAGACTTCGATCTTGCCGTCCGTGCCCGTCTGCTTGGCTATGACGTCCACTATCTGGACAGTATGCTGGCATGGCATGAAGGTCAGGCCAGCGTCTCGCAGCGAGACTTCATCACCTATCATGGGTTGCGCAATTCAGTCTGGGTTCATCTGAAGTGCTTCCCGCTAGGCGTGTTGATCTCCTGTTTGCCCTGGTTACTGGCCGCTCATGCTGGATCGGTACTCCGCCTCGTCTTGCAACGTCGGTTTGCCCTGTTATATCGCATTTATCGGGATACATTGCTCCGGGCGCCTGAAATGCTGCGCAAGCGCCGGCGGATTCTGCGTAATGTTCCTCGTGCCCGGATTGAAATACTGAAAGCCTGCATCAGTCCCCGCTTTTATGAGCGGGGTTACCTTCGGCGTTCGCTCAAACGCTGAGCGCCTCGCCCAGTGAAACGGTACGCACAACGCCCGCTGGGGGCGCATCCGCAACGCGTCCGGTTGCTGCCTGCTTCAGGCAGCGACTACAATGCCGCATACCTCGTCATTTCAAACCAGACTACGCCTCGGCATGCCTGATATCAGCGTCATCGTTCCGACCTACAACCACGAAGACTTTGTTGGCGAAGCCATTCAGAGCGTGCTCCACCAGGCTGGCGTCGACCTGGAGCTCATCGTCATTGACGACGCTTCGTCCGACGAGAGCTGGAATCGGATTCAGAGCATTCGTGACCCTCGCCTGCGCACTTGTAGACACCATACCAACCTTGGCGCACATGCCACGCTTAACGAAGGACTCGGTCTCGCGCGAGCCCCGGTCGTTGCCATACTCAACTCCGATGACGTATTCCTGCCGGGGCGCTTGGCGTCAGCGCTCGAAGTGCTCCGCAGGCAAACACATGTTGCAGCAGTGTTTACGCACTACCAGATCATTGATCGTCACTCATGCATCATTGAAACGGCAGAATGCCTCGAAGATCGAAAGCCTCCTGACCCCGACCCCGCTGGGGGGGTGGCGGATGCCGACCGGCGCACCCTTCCCCTGTGTGCCCGAAACTACCTGCACACCACGTCCAATCTGGTGTGCCGCACCGACGTCATGCGAGCGCTGGGAGGCTTTGCCGACTATCGCTACGTCCATGATCACGATTTCTTTCTGCGCCTCAGTGCCCGGCACGATTGGGTACTCCTGCCGGACAGGCTGCTTGCCTATCGCCAGCATGGGCACAACACGCTCAGCGAAAGTGCGGTTCGCTCTGTATCCGAAACCATTGCCATGCTGGTCCGTTTCATCGCAACAGGAGGTATCGCCTGCCTGCAGGATGACGATAGTGAGGCTGCGCGCTCCGCACTGACCTATCTGGCCCGGCATTTCAGTCTGTATGGTGGAGAGCGCTGGGGGTTGTTGCTGGCCCTGTCGCTCCTGGCGCATCAGAACGAACGATTGAATCCCGCCATGCTCGACGCAGACCTCTCCCGACTGGGCAACTGGCAGGAGGTGGCCGCGCCTGCGCTTGCCTTCGGACTCGAACAGGAACAGCAAATCAACCACCTGCGCTGGCAGGGGCGTCAGATGGACCGACTGCTGGCGCGCGCCAGTGCCGAGCACATGGATGCAGCAGGCCTGCTCGACAAACTGGAAAATGACTTGTGCTGGCAGAAAGAGCAGACCACCTACTGGTGGCAACGCTACCAGAAATGCCGCTGGCTTGGTGTGCCCTACGCTCTTAAGGGCATTGCCGGTCTTTTTGCACGCCCATCTAACTGAATACATATTGCTGCATGACATTCACACAACGCGTAGCCATCGTCACCCGCACCAAAAACCGTGCCATCCTGCTCCGGCGCGCAATCGACAGCGTGCTTTCCCAGAATTTTCAGGAGTGGACGCACGTCATCGTCAACGATGGCGGCGATCCTGCCCCGGTTGACCAACTCGTGGATGAGTACCGCACACGCTACCAAGACAGGGTGCAGGTCATTCACAACCCCCATTCACTGGGCATGGAGGCTGCTTCCAACGTGGGCATCAACGCATCCAGAAGTGAGTACATCGTGATTCACGACGACGACGACTCTTGGAAGCCGACCTTTCTTGAGCGCTGCGTTGCCTACCTTGATGACCCTCCTGCCGCGCTCGATACCCCCATACGCGGTGTGATCACCCATACCACGCGCATCCTCGAGCATCTCGATGAACATGGTGTCACCGTAAAGAGCCAGGAGCCCTTCAATGACTGGATGAAAGGCGTATCGCTTTATCGTCTGGCGGCTTCAAACTGCTTTCCGCCCATCTCGTTCGTATTCTCTCGTTCTGCCATGGAAGAAGTCGGGGCGTTTCGGGAAACCCTGCCTGTTCTGGGGGACTGGGATTTTCATCTGAGGTTTGCACAGCGCTACGAGATCGGCTTAATCCGTGAAGCACTCGCCAACTATCATCATCGGCTGCAGATTACCGAGGGTGTTTATGGCAACTCAGTTGTTGCGGGTGACGACAAGCACCGCCGCTACGAACATCTTTACCGCAACGACCTGCTGCGCGCCGATTTGCAGGCTGGCCGTATCGGCCTGGGTTATCTCGTTGCAACGGCAGACGGTTTCGAGCGTGTCCATAGCCAGTTTTCGATTCTGGAGACGGTCATCTCCAGGCTGAGCCGAGTGCGGTTGCTGCGCTGGTTCATAAACAAACTTGGATGAAGCGTGACTGAAATGCATGACGATCTGGCTGCACTCGACGGTCAGGTCTTGGCCGTCTCCTTCGACGTATTCGATACCGCACTGGTGCGCTGCGTCGAACAACCGGTGGATATATTTCACCTGCTCGCTGCCGAGTTCGGCATTCGCGGTACCCACGCCTTTGTTGCTGAGCGCGTCCGTGCCGAGGCCGAAGCGAGGCGCGTAGGTTGGGAGGCATCCCGGCACCAGGAAGTTGGTCTCGAAGAAATTTACGCCCAGTTGAGCATTGAATTGCCCCCAGGGGTCCTGAAGTCGCATCTCGCAGCGCATGAGCGAACGCTCGAACTGCGCTTGAGCCGTCCCCGAATGCGCGTGCGTCGTCTGTACGACCATGCCCGCCGGTGCGGGCACAGGGTGGGCTTCGTCTCCGACATGTACCTCGACGCAGAACTGATCGCAAACATGCTGCGGCAGGCAGGCTACGAGCAGATTGATTTTCTGCTGGTATCCTCTGTTCACGGTCAAACCAAATCGGCCGGAGGCCTCTACCAAAAACTGCTGACCGAGCTCAATCTTGCCCCGTCGCAGATTTTGCATGTCGGAGACAACCACCAGTCCGACATCCTCAAAGCTCAAAACGCCGGCTTGCGGACCTTGTACATGCCCAAAGTCACCGAGACTCTTGGCAAGTCGGCTTTGGGCAAGCGTTTTCAGCGGGCACGGGTAACGCCAGCGCATCGGCGGAAGGATGAGGCGGCCACGATCTGGTCTTCTCTGTGGCGTGGACTGGTTGCTGCCCGTAGCGACTTGCCGATACCGGATAGCCACGGGTTCTCCCTAGGCTACAGCCATGTTGGTCCGCTGTTGCTCGGATTTGTCGGCTGGCTCGACAAGCAGGCTTCCGCCGACCGTGCATCGCATCTCTATTTTCTTGCACGCGACGGTCACGTCATGCACCGCGTGCATCGAATGCTTGTGGATCACGGTGCTGCAGACTGTGAAGGTTCGTATCTTCACGCCTCGCGCAGAGGCTTCAATATTCCGGCCATGGCTCAACTCGACCAGCCCACCATGGACTTCCTCATTGGGGGTACCAGCGTTCTTGCCGCACAGGAATTCGTCGCACGCACAGGGCTGGATCCGGAAGAACACCGCAGTGCGTTCAACGCGGCCGCACTTCAGCCCAGTGAGCGGATCGACAGCGGAGAGCGGTACGAACGGCTTCGCCAACTCTTTCGCATACTCGAACCCGCGCTGCTTGCGCACGCGGCGACTGAGCGGGAACAACTCCGTGACTACCTCGCGGAGCAGGGCGTGTTCGACCAGCCACGCCCTGGCCTTGTTGATATTGGCTGGCACGGTACCCTGCAAGAATCGATGGAACGCCTGATGCACCGGTTTGGCGTCAACGCCGATATTACAGGCTACTACCTGGGGACGTTTCCCGCTGCGGGCAGAAGAGTCCAGGCCGGAGCCCGACAGCGCGCTTACCTGTGCGAATGCGGCTCACCCAAGTCGATGCATGACCTCATCCTCACCTCCGTCGAAGTATTCGAATGGTTCTTCTGTGCCCCACACGGATCGGTTAGCGCTTTCAAGCGCACCGCTCAGGGCGTGACCCCCATATTTGACGACACCGCCCCGGAGCAACGCCGGCACGACAGCGCCAGCCAGATGCAGGAGGGGGCGCTGCAGTTTGTTGCCGACTTCCTTTCCGCTCTCGCACCAGGTGCGGCACCTCCGCTACCCGGGCCGGAGTTGGTGACCGCGCTGATCCGCGAACTGCTGCTACGTCCAACCTATGCCGAAGCGTGCTGGATTGGAGATATACCGCATGCCGAAGGGTTTGGAGGAACGGGCAGTGTGCGCGCGATTGCCGCACCTCCACCACATCCTTGGTGGCCCTCGAACTGGTTGGCCACCTGGCATGGCTTGCGCACCAGCTTCTGGCCTCGGGGCTACCTTCGCAGGGTGCTTCCGGCGTTCCGGCCCTGAGCCTCTCAAGAAACAAAAATATCCGGGGCGGTGTTCATGCCGCTGCCCCGATGGGGTTGATCTGGAACCCGAGCACGGCTGCTCGACGTTTTAGTGCGGCGATGCTGCGCTCGCGTTGTTGTTC
>Ga0172382_10001308_pt1 | contig 44900 bp, 52 predicted proteins | sample Leawel138RmetaG_FD_122245 | JGI IMG/M metagenome (GOLD analysis project Ga0172382, IMG submission 122245) | Leachate microbial communities from a municipal landfill in Southern Ontario, Canada - Leachate well 138R metaG | ecosystem: Engineered > Solid waste > Landfill > Unclassified | place...
AATCTCCTGAGGACATGGCCAAAGCTTACTCGGAGCTTGAGAAGAAGCTTTCCAAGGGTAAACAGGAAGTAACCTCCGAGGAAACCCAAGGTGCGGCCGAGGAAGCTGTGGAGGCCGCTGGTCTCAACATGGGTGACCTTCAAGCCGAGTACGACGAGAACGGGACCCTCTCTGAGGACTCCTACAAGGCCCTAGAGAAGGCCGGTATCTCGAAGTCGATGGTGGACACCTACATCGAGGGCTTGAACGCCCAGGCCACTCTCTACGGCCAGCAGGTGCGCTCTGTGGTCGGCTCGCAGGAAGACTACGACGCCATGATCGCGTGGGCGGCTGACAACCTCTCCGAGGATGAGATTGACGCCTTCGATGAGGCGGTGAACTCCTTCGATGTTAAATCTGCCAAGGCTGCCGTCTCCGGGCTTCATGCGCGCTATCAGCTTGCCGAGGGTGCCCCTCCGCAGCGCCGCTTGGATGGACGCGGGGTGGGTTCGGACACCTACGAGTCGCAAGCTCAGATCGAGGCGGACATGAACAATCCTCTGTACATGACCGATGAGGCGTTCCGACAGAAGGTCTACGCCAAGATGGCCCGGTCGAACATCTGATGGTGATGCGCACGTCCCCCAAGGGGGTCTGCGAGATTGCCGAGCATGAAGGTATCGTTGTTGCCCCCTACTACGACAGTGTGGGGGTGTTGACATGGGGTGTGGGGCACACGGCTGCGGCTGGGTACCCCGACCCCAAAGGTATCCCTATGGCGATGCCCAAGGATATCGACGGTGCCATCAGGCAGGCTATCCGCCTATTCTCTGACGATCTGCTGAAATACGAAGCTAGGGTGACCCAAGCCGTTAAGGTTCCTATCACCCAACACGAGTTCGATGCTCTTGTGTCGTTCGATTATAACACAGGCGGCATCTTCAAGGCCAACCTTACCAAGTCTCTCAATGCTGGTCTCAAGGGCAAAGCCGCCGAACAGTTCTTTGGCTGGCTCAAGCCCCCGGAGATTAAGAAACGCAGAACAGCAGAAATGAATCTGTTCCTGACGGGTGATTATGATTCCAACGGGGATCGCATCCCTGTATGGGGCACCAATGGTAAGGGCAAGCTGACTGGTATCATCAAGACCATCAGCAGCAAGGAGTTGCTCAAGGTTTTCCAAGAGGAGGCATTTGCCCCTCTCGACAGTAAACCCAACCTGATCCAACTCCTCCTTGAGTTTATCAAAAGGTTCCTCAAGAAATGATGCTAACAGAAGTCGTCATGCGGCTCCTTAGGCACATGCTAGTGCCTTTGGCAGTCTACCTCACCCAACACGGGTATCTACCTGAGGCTGCCCAAGGCGACTTCGTTGAGTTCATCATTATCGGCCTCGCATTTGTCGTTACTCTCGCATGGTCCTACCTGCGGGAAGTGACCGTGAGGGGTAGAGCGGTGAAGGACATTATCAATGGACCGCCTGACTAACATTATCACTGCCATCCTGTCTGTCCTTGGAATCTCTTTCATGGTGTTCAAATACGGACAAAGGGAAGGTGCTAAGGACTTGTCGAGGAGGTTGACCAAAGCTGACTCCAAGACCGCCAAGGAGACGGAGGCAAAGGTTGATGAAGCACAAGCTCGCAACCGTGCTGATGCTCGTCCTGTTGACGACCGCTTGCACTCCAAGGGTAGACTTCGGGATTGAGACAAGAAACACTTGGTGTGGGAAGTTGAACGAAACCCTCCCCACCTATTCGTCGCGGGACACCGAACAGACCCGCGTAGATGGTGATGCACACATAGAGACAATCTTCTCGCTGTGTCCCGAGTTGGACCCGAGGAAACCCAATGTCTTCTAAAAAGCGCGACTATCGAAAAGAGTACGACGAGTACCACGCAAAACCAGAACAACGGAGACGTCGATCTAGCCGGAACAAGGCTAGGCGTCTCATGATTAGGAAACATGGAAAGGCTGCGTTGAAAGGTAAGGAAGTAGACCACAAGGACTACAACGCCAACAACAACTCAGCCAGCAATCTCTCAATCAAGTCTAAGACTGCCAACAGAAAGAAGCAGCCTAAACGCAGTTGAGAAAGGCGGTGATCCTATATCTCCCGGTGCAGACAGCGGGTTATCTGTCTGCATAATAAGACCCCCCACGCCTCTCCTTTAAGGTCTGGTCACAACCAGCATAGCGAATGTGACGCCAGTGAAGCGCACCCTGGGGGGTTACTTACCTTCTCTGAGTGAAACTATGGTGAGACACCTTGCTAGGTGCTCAGGGATGACGATCCCTCTTAACCAACTTAAGTTTCCCCCTAAGAAAACCAAAAGAATATCGCAGGCCCCTTACGAGGGATAACCTGAGGAGAACTTCGGGTTTCCGAGTGGAGGAGACGACTATTCGGACATTGCTCCGATTTCGTTTCACTCGAAAGAGAAATCCTTATGGCTCAAACTACCTCGACCGCCGCCGCTATTCCGGCCGGTCCTACTTATGCTGACGGTCTTTACCTCAAAGTATTCTCTGGTGAAGTCCTCAAGACCTTCAACAAAGCGACGGTGATGAAGCCGCGCGTGACTGTCCGTACCATTAGCTCGGGCGTCTCGGCGCAATTCCCCGCCATCGGTAAGGCTGCGGCCGAATACCACAAGCCGGGTGATCTGATCGTCGGTCAGACCATCGCCAACGGCGAGAAGACCCTGACGATTGATGACCTGCTGATTAGCTCGGTCTTCATGTCGAATTGGGAGGAAGCTGTTAACCACTTCGATGTTCGCTCGGAGTACACCAACCAGATTGGTCAGTCGCTGGCGCAAGCCTACGACCAGCACCTGTTCGCTGTGGCCGCTAAGGCTGCTCGGGATGGTACTGCTGGTGCCGTTACCGGCATGGGTGCTGCGACTACGGACTGGATTGGTACCTCGCCCACGCTGAACACGCTTGTGGACGCGATCTACAACGCGGCGACGTACTTCGACCAGACCAACATCCCTCAGAACGACCGTGTGGTGTTCGTCACCCCGCAAGTTTATTGGGACCTGGTTCAGGATGGCCGCTTCCTCGACCGTGACTTTGGTAACCAGAACGGTAACCAAGCGTCGGGCGGTCTGATGCGCGCTGCCGGTTTCGAGATTATCCCCTCGAACAACCTCGCCATGAACTTCACCACGGACACCATCCAAGGCAAGCTGGGCGCTTCGGGGCATAGCAAGTACTCCGTGGATAATACCTCGGGTATTGCTCTGGTTATCCAGAAGCAGGCTCTTGGCTCGCTGCATCTGATGGATGTGTCCACCGAGAAAGAGTACCAGATCAACCGTCAGGGTACGCTTGTCGTGTCCAAAATGTCGGTTGGTCATGGCGTTCTGCGCCCGGAGTGCATTCGTCTGATCGCTGCGGAAACCGATCCTTCGTAATCTAATACGGCCTCTCCTTCACGGGAGGGGCCTCCTTCTATGGAGGAATATTAACGGCTTTCAAACTTAGCTAAGACACTCTGTATGCTGTGCAGGAACTCGGTACGTTTGCCGATGAAGCTGCTCTTGTTGCGGAGGAACATGAAGCTGTACTCGCTGTAGCAGCGGAACATGAAGATGTCCTCGCTGTAGCGGCGGAACGTGAAGATGTACTAGCTGTAGCGGCGGAACGTGAAGATGTACTCGCTGTAGCGGCTCTCGCCGCCGTGGTCAATGAACTCCTGGCCATTGGCGCCGCCAAGCTACCCGACCTACCCGAATACGCGGACGATACCGCAGCGGGTGTTGGCGAGCTTGAAGCGGGGGACCTCTACCGCACCGCCACCGGTGTTGTCATGGTCAAACTCTGATTTTACCTGGGGGGCCATTATTGGTCCCCTTTTTTCAACTACAGGTACTCTACCAATGAATGAGGCTCCGCTTACGGAACTCGACGCTATTAACGTCATCCTTGGCAATATGAGCGAGGCTCCGATTTCCAGCTTGGAAGGGAGTCTTCCTTTGGATGCTCTTAAAGCACGAGGAGTCCTGACTGAGGTTTCTGTCGCCACGCAATCGCGTGGTTGGTACTGGAACCGTGAAACCACTACTCTCGCCCCCAACGGTCAAGGTAAGATTCCTCTCCCGAACAATACCCTAGAAGTTAAGGGTGGGTTTGGTCCAATGAGGTACGGCATCCGCTCCGGCTTCCTTTACCGTATTGAAAAAAACAACAACGGTGACAAGTTCACCGAACCTCAGAGTGTAGAACTCACTCTGTATCTTCCCTTTGAAGACCTCCCTACGACTGCCAGACGTTATGTCACTGTGCGATCTGCCCGTATCTACCAAGCCCGAGAGCTTGGGGACCAGGTGCTTCTACAGAACGACACTACCGAGGAACAGATCGCTTGGGCCGACCTTAGGGCCGAGGATAACGCGAACTCCAAGCGCAACCTCAAGCAAGCCTACAGCGTCTCTATGGTCACTGAGCGCCACACGGTTCTGCGGGGCTACTGATGCCAGCCGTCAGTGGTGTGATCCCCAACCTGATCGGGGGCCTCTCCCAGCAGCCGCCTGCGGCTCGCCTAGAGAACACTGTGGGTGTCCTGAGGAATGCCGTCCCGTCCGTTGTGTCGGGCCTCAGGAAGCGCCCACCGTTCCGCTATGGCGCTACCTTGGGCACTGTCCCCGATGGTGGCTTCACCGGCTTCATCCATGAACGGTCGAGTAACGAAATCAAGACGATCATGGTCGAGAAGAATAGCGGTGCTTATAGCGTCAAGGTTTATGCAGAGGATGGATCGTCCGAGACGGTAACGATGGCCCCCGGCTCTGATGCGTACCTTTCAAGTTTGGACCTTGAGGAAGACATTGGGTTCATGCCCGTGGGCGACTCGGTGTTCATCTTCAACAAGACCAAGGTTGTCGCCAAGACAAACCCAACGGAAACCCGAGATAACCCTGACAACCAGATTACCTTTGTTGTAACCAACGCCGGGACCAACGCTGATTACTCTCTCTCCATTGAGAACGAGGATGGCACAACGGTTCAAACGGGAACGCATAAGACACATAACACTGATCCTTCGAGATTTGGTGATATTCTCGATAAGCTCCTTATCTCGTTCAATACCTCTGGAACCACCAACGATGGCAATAGCCTCCCCTCTATTCTGAACAGCTACATCATGGGTAACGTGATGATTGTTCCAGATGCCGAGGATTGGAAGATCAAGCTCTATGAGTCCTCCGGGCTTGTGAGCGTGTACAAGCGGATTGTTAACAAGTTTACCAAGCTACCGATCTATGAGGTTGATGGACGGCTGGTTCAGATTGCAGGCGACCCTGAGGAAACCGCAGATTCCTATTGGGTGTACTTCGATGAAGACGCCCAGCTATGGAAGGAAACCGTGGGCTATGACGCTCAGGAAAGTCTGGATGCCACTACCATGCCCCATATCCTCAAGGATAACGGGAATGGCACATGGAGCTTCGGCCCCCATGTGTGGGGTTCTAGGGAAGTCGGGGATGATGAGACAAACGCCACCCCGTCCTTTGTTGGCTACACCATCAAGGACCTGTTCCTGATCAGCAACCGTATGGCGATCCTCTCCGATGAGAACATGATCGTCTCCGAGGTAGGTAACTTCGAGAACTTCTACCGAACGACCTGTACGACGCTCCTTAGCTCCGACAGGCTCGACGTAGCGGCCCTCTCGTCTACCGACAGGATCAACAGGTTGTACCACGGTATCGAGTTCGATGATCGTATGCTCATCTTCTCTGATCGAGCGCAATTCCGCTTGGATAACTCCAACGGCCTCGATAAGGATACCATGAACCTTAGGCTCTCTACGGCATTCAATGCTTCGACCTTGTGTAAACCTGTGCGGTCTGGATCGAACATTCTCTTTGTCGATGACGCCGATAACTCGGCTTGGGCGGACATTCGGGAATACTCGGTGGACGCGGTTGTGGGTGTGAACAGTTCGGAAATCATCACCAAGCAGGTTCCAGAGCTAATCGCTACGGGTGTGGTCAAGATGATCACCAATAACACCCTAGGGACAACCTTTGTAATCACCCGTGGTGACCGATCTAAGTTGTTCATGCACTCGGCTTACTGGTCGGAGGCTAGACGCCTTCAATCCGCATGGGCTGAGTGGGATAGTGATAACTGCGAGTTCCACACAGGAACGTTCGTTGGGAACCGCTTCTGGACCTTGGTTAACCGCAACGGGACTATGATGCTTCTTTGGGTTAACCTACAGGAAACCGTGGAAGGAGACTTCGACGGTATCGAAATTCTTCTCGATAAGCGGGTGGAGCAAGCCAGCGTAAGCTATGACGGTTCGGATAGCACCGTTACCCTTCCGTACCCCACCATTGATGGTGAAACCTACACGGTAGTTCTCACTGAGGATGGTGTGGACAAGGCAGGGACGCTTTACAACACCGAGTACACCACAGGGCAAAACACCTTGGTTGTACCTGATGTTGACCTGACGTCTACCGCATTCATGGTCGGAACGACTTATAGGTTCCACTTTGAACTTTCTCCAATTTTCATCAGGGACGATAATAAGGTTCCGGTCCAAGACGGGCGGTTGCAAGTCAGGTACGTTTCATTCCTGTTCCATCTGTCCTCGATCTTCGACGTGTTCGTTAAACACCCAGGGCGACCCGAGTTTACCTCACGGTACACTGGTCGAATCTTGGGGAGACTCTCAAACACCTTCGGGGATGTTGTCGTTGATGACGGTGAGTTCCGGGTACCAGTTTCAGGGGATTCTCAGGAAGTCCAGATTTACGTGATCAACGATAGTCCCTTCAACTGCCGCTTCTCCTCGGTCGAGTGGGAAGGGGTATGGAGACCTAGAACGAAAAGGTTGTAATGGACAAATACCTTCGAGACCTCCGTGAGGGGGACTTGGAGTATCTCGCAGAACACCTAAGGCAAGCTGACAAGGATGAAGTACTGGCTAGCTCGGCCAGCCCCCTTGAGGCTCTGCAAGAGAGTGTTAAGTTGTCCTACTTCGTTAAAGTCATGGACGTCTCAGGTAAACCTTTGGGTATACTTGGGGCGTCCAGCTTCCAGGACTCGGATCATGCGATCTGGGCGTTGGCTACGGACGAGGTACAGGAGCACTCCAAGAAGTTCCTGAGATATTCTAAAGAGTGCATCAAGATGCTTTTCGAGGTTTCTGGTGCGACACGATTGGTGAACTTCACCTATTCTAAGAACGAGCTTCATCACAAATGGCTAGAGTGGTGTGGGGCGGTAATTCTCCGTACACCCATTCCCGTTGGTCCACATGGAAAGACGTTCTTTCCCTTCTTCATTGAAAGATTGAAATATGTGTGACCCTATTACGATGACGGTCATGGCTATCGGCCAACAGGCGCTTCAAATCAGTTCGGTGAACAAGACTGTTGAAGCCCAAGCTGAAAGCGTCAACAACCAACTTCAACACGAATACCAACAGGCTGCTTACGATCACCGTGAGCAGGCCGAAGCTGCGCTCGATGAAGGCTATAGGTCCGAAGTCGAGAAGCGTCAGGCTGTAGGTAAAGCAGCCGTCAAGAATGCTGCCCTTGGCATCCGAGGGACTACCGCAGCGGAGACGTTGGCTGAGGAGCTTCAAGTCGGAAACTATAACGTCGCTACCGCTAAGGATCGACGGAGCAATGCCGACACGGCTTACCGGCTTGGTACTGGTCAAAGCTTTGCCGGTGCCACTAATCAAGTCAAAACCATCAAAGCCCAATCCCCATCTATGTTTGAATCCATTCTCTCGATGGGTGCGGCTGGCTTGGGTGGTTACATGTCGGGAATGCAGTACAACAAATCAATGTCTGGCGTTCCTGATTCAGTCAAGAGATAAGGTACATTCATGGCTCAACAACAGATGCGTAGCTCGGGGGGCTATGCTCCCCTTAGAGTACAACGCACGTTTCACGCTATGGATGATGGGCGTGGTGCCCGTGCGGCTGCCCTAGCGGAAAGCCTTGGGGTCATCATGAACACGGTCCCTCAGATTGCCAAGATGGAGGGCGACAACGCTTTCGAGGCGGGGATGAGGGCCAGGATTGATGGCGTCCAGCGTGAGAACTCTCAGACGGCCAACAAGTCCATGCTGGGGTTCATGTTCTCCCAGAGGGCGCGTGATGGCTTCGACTACCAAGATGCCCAGCTAGAACTTCCCCTGTTGCAATCGGAGGAACTCCTGGACATGGAGTCCCGCCTAAGGGAGTCCCGCAACCCCGAGGACTTCCGAGCGTACATCGCAGAGCGTGACGCAGCTATTCAACAGCGTCTCGAAGGTAAGTCGGACATGTACCGATACACCGTCGCTGAGGCTCTGATGAAGACCCGTGAGGACCACGCCAAGCTGTTCACTCAGTGGGTGGTCAGCAACCGTGGTGCAGATAGAGCGGCTGCGGCTAAGGCTGCGGCTAAGGCTGCGGCTGAGGCCCAGGCTGTCCGCGAGGAGGCCGCAGAGCTTGAGTCGAGCGCCCTTGCTCGTGGTGTCGTGGTTGATGGTGAAACCCTCTCGACCTCAGGTACAACCGTAAGCTCACCTTCGGCTGCCTCTAGCGGCTCCGTAGGTGGTGGTGGTGGTGGTGGTTCAGCCTCTGTCGAAGGTGGTGGTGGTGGTATCTCGGTTACCGGGACGGCTTCTGTCGGTACTGGAACGGGGGGACCCCAAGAGGTACCCCAAGAACAACCTAGGTTGATCCCCGCTCCACCAAATCCCGCCCAACTCACTTCCCAAGCGTGGGAGGAGTATGTCACTTCTGCGCCTGCCAAGTTTGGTATTACGACTAAAGAGGCGAAGGAAAACCTCCTAGAATCGTATATCAACAGGGCGGATGAATTAAATGATGAGCGCAGTCTAGAACATATCCCCCGAAACATCCTTAACAACGATCAACATAAGAAACTAAATGCGGCTATCGACACGATCCGCAACCAGAGGCTTTCTCGTGAAGCGGAGGATGCTGCCGCGCAGAGTGCTGATGCTAAAGCACAAGCGGCTGCGATTGAGGGGGCTGGTAAGGCTCTAGAGACTGACGTTTCAACTCAGGTTGCCCTCAGGCAGATGACTACGCAACAGGCGATCAATGAACTTCGTTCTGATCCGTTCTATAGGGACAACCCCGAGGAAGCGGCTAAGGCTATTGATCGTCTCAACAAGATAAACAACGCTTATAGCGATCCGGCTATGGAAGCCTTCGACATTAATCAGTTCCAAGAACTCGTTATTCGGAGGGTTTCTCAGGGTCACATTGATGGTGTTGAGGAAGCTTTAAAGGAAACCCTTACGCTTGTGGCCAGCGATGCTGGTCGGGCCAAGATTGTTGATATCTACATGAACGCTGAGAAGTGGGCGCGGGATCAAATCTTCGATGGGCTTAAGGACGTCCAAACGGATATCACCCAGACGTTCCCCTCAGGCATCGGACAGTCCGAACAAACGGTCGCTGGGTTCATGTCGGGTCAACCCGTCAAGCAATCCTACCCACCCGAAGCTGCTACTCGTGTTCAAGCCGAGTGGGAGAAGCATATGATTGGTCTTTCGGGTGACTGGTACACAGCAAACCCGGATATGCCTAGTATGCCTCACGCTACAAAACTTGAAATCGCTGCCCAAGCATACAATCTCGCGGTTGAGTGGGGGCAACGCAGATATGGCGGTGGAGGCGGTACCCCCAGCGTTAACGCTACACCGCAAGAATCTGCCGACTACCTACGGTCTATTGCAGGAGATTAACATTTGGAAAATGATTGGTTCGCCCAACAACTGAGGTTCGACCAAGTAGAGAAGCTCAGAAATGAGGCTGAGAAGAAGCCGGATATCGGGGCGCACATTCAGATTCTGACTGGAAATGACCCTGAGTTAACCCAACGTATTCTTAAAGGCCCCTCCGAGGACGACATTGAGGCACTCAAAGATTCTGCCGAAGATGATCCCATTCGGAGGGGTTTCGATAAGGTGTGGGGTATCGGTGCCGCAGAGCACTATGAGAACCAGAAGGACCTCTGGGATCACCTTCTGGAAATCCCCGGTGCCGTTGTAAGAGGCGTTGCCGAGGCTGCCGCTTCTGGTGCTGAAACTGCGGTCAATACACCCTCCGAAGTCTACAACGCTCTTGATGATCTTGGCCTCAATATTGTGGGGCCGTTGTTCGGCCTTTCGGCTGAAACTATCCAAGCCGATAGTGAACGCCGAGCCGCTGCGATCCGAGAGAACAAGGTGGAGTGGGACGCTGACACGATCCTCAGGGGCGCTATCTCTGCCCCGGAGACGATGACTGGTCAGATGACCGAAGGCATCGTTCAGTTCGCCGCCCCGTTCTTCACGGGGTTGGGCGCTACGTCAAAACTAGGCCTCCTAGCCAACGTTGGTAAGAAGGGCCACCTTCTTGCAGCCACCATTATCGGGGCTGTCACTGACTTCACCTTCTTTGATGCGGATGAACCTCTGATCACTACCGCGCTTGCTGACTACTTCAACGTGGAAAGCGAAATCGTTGATAATTACCTTAGGTTTGATGAGGACGATTCCGACTTCTCTAAACGGATTCGGAGAGCCGCCGAAGGTACGTTGATTGGTGGTGCTTTAGATATCGCAATGATGGGTGTTGGCGCAGCGTTCCGCAAGGTACGCTCAGGGAAGATCGACGCACCCACCGCAGCCAAGGAAATCGAGCAAATCCTTAACGACCTCGATCCTGCGGATATCGCTCTCGACGGGAAGGTTGTGCCCGAGAACCTGGACGAGGTTCCCCTGTGGCACTTGGAGTCCAGGCCCCTCAAAGAGGCCGTGGAAGAGGCCGTGGAGGCCGCTCCTGCTGCTGAGGCTAGGGCAGGTGCCGAAACTGTAGAAGGTGCCTCACAGGCTGCTACAGAGGCTCCTACAGAGGCTCCTAAAGACGTAGAGACTCCTCCGGTTATCGAGCAGCTTCCCCCGAAGTACGCCGAAGCTGCCGAAGCTAACGGCATCCCAGCCGAAGCTGTTCTCCCCACCCCGGCTGAACACCAGAGAGCTATCGCCATCGCAAAGCGTGTCTATATCGCGGCTCGTGATATCGACGCCACGAAGGCTTGGGAGTCTGTTGCGGGTGCACTTAGGGAGTTCGCAGATACACTCGGGGAAGCCTCGGTGCGAACCGTGGATGAACTCTCGGTAGCTGTTAAACCCTACTACGACCAGGTGGCGAAGTGGGTGGATTCAGGTGACATTGATTCTCTGACCAAGTTCGCCAATAGCAACTACGCCAACCCGACCGATCTCAAGCTACGTTCTAGTGCGCTCCACTTGATTGCCCGCTCTCTACGTCAACAGACGGACAAGATGGCTGATATTTATGATGCCATGAGAGACGCAGGGAAGCTCGGCTCGCATGATGAAGCAGTCATGCGTGACGTCCTCCATCAGCAAATCCAGTTTGCGATGGAAGTTGAAGCTCTGCACACCAACCTGCGGTCCTTCGCAGGGGCCTTCCTAGGTCAGGGGGCGGGTCATATGGACGTTCTTAGGGTCATGCAGAGGCAGCTTAAGGAAGCTGGGACTGCTGCCAAGGCTGCTGGTAAGGATGCCAAGGAAGTCAAGAAGGCGCTGCGTAGTGCCAAGAAGGAAGCTGTAGAGAACCTCAGGAGGGACCTCAAGGCCCAAGCTGGTGCTGGCAACAAGTCCTTCGCGGCGAAGAAGTATCGTGAACTGGTTAAGGAGGGGGTTGACCCTCTGGTTGCCTACAAGCATGTCAAGGCTATCGCAGCGGAAGCTGATTATCAGGGCGTAAACCTGAATGCGAAACCCCATGAAGTCCAGCCTAGGGATGCTACAAAACTAGGTGAAAGCGCGCAAAGAGGCGTTGACCTAGAGGAGAAGAATATCCCTAGGCTTTTCCGTGGGTTGGAACAGTGGCGCTACAACGCTATGCTCTCCGGTTTCAGGACACATGAAACCAACTTCCTTTCTGCATTGTGGCAGATGACCTCAAGAATTGCCTATGAGGCTGCTTGGGGTGCCGTTCGGGTGGATCGCTCTCTAGTACTCGGGGCGGGAAGGAAGTTTGCCGGGATGACGATGGGTATGCGAGAATCGGTTAGATATGCATTCAAAGCTTATAAAGAAATGAAGCCCGTCATAGACGAGGTTACAGCCTTTGAAAGATTTGACCCTGTATATAGAAACCACTTTCTGACGTATCCCACTAGGATTATGCTCGGCTCGGACCAGTTCATCAAGCAGCTTACCTACCGTGGTGAAATCAGAGCACAAGCACTGCATGAAGCGGACATGGCCGGGCTTACTGGTGCCAAGCGTCAAGCTTACCTTGACAAGAAGCTGAAAGATGCTTTCACAGAAGGTGGGGCAGCTACCGACATGTTGGCTCTTAACAGGTCCAATGAAGTCACCTTCCAGAAGCACTACGATCCTAACTCAAAGTATTTTACGGACAGGGCCATAGCTGCCACGAACGAGGCTTTCTCAAACCACTACCTAGGGCGGTTCGCATTTCCGTTTATGCGGATTATGTTCCGTTTGACTGAGGATGGTATCAGGCTCACACCGGGCCTGAGGGATGGCCTGAGCCTTGGGTGGAAACTTCTGGATTCCTCAGGTGTGGATACAGGCGGCTCTAAGTTCTACGACGAGCTTATGGGTAAGCACGGTAAACAGTATCAAGCCAAAGCGGCTGGTGAGTTTGCCGTGGGTGTTGCTTTGACCGGATGGACTATGGCGTTGGCTATGGAGGGAAGGATTACAGGCTCCGAAGAAGGTATCTACCTTAACGACCTTCTTGAGGAGAAAATTCAACCTAGACACACTATCCGGTTTGGTGAAGGGGACGACGCCTACTTGTTCGATTACAGTAGGTTTGAACCTCTGGCCTTCCCAATGAAGTTCTACGCAAACCTCCTGTCCATCATTAAGAAAGAGCATGATGCCGCAGATCGTGGGGAGCGGGAAAAGTGGGAAGGGGATATTCTGGAATATATCGGAATGTTCTCCTACGCCTTCGCTCGGCAGGTAAGTAGCAACTCCTTCATGGAAAGTATGGAGAGTTTGATTGAGGCAATGGAAACGTCTTACGACGATAGCTCCGCTCGGTTGCAACCTGTTCAGTCTATCTTGGACTCCTACATTCCTAACATCGTAAAGAAGCTTAACGCCGCCTTCGATGACAGCGGCGACACCTACTATGCCAAGCCCCTTACTTGGGATGCCTTCGCTAGACACTTTTCTTCTATTCTAGATATGGAAAGTGTTGACAACCAGAGAAATCTCTTTACAGGCGAGAAGAAGGTTCAAACTGAGTATGATGATATTTCGGGCTTTACCAGCTTTGTTGGTAAGCCTGTGTATCGTGACCCGGTAATGGAAATGTTGGACCAAGCTAACTACCATACCGGCATCCAACCCAGACTCACGCATCCTACTGGATTTGGGTTTCCCGGAGTTGACCTCAGGGACGTCCCGCAAGACGGCGGCGGTCGCTCCCTCTATGATCAGTACCTGGACGTGTTCTCCAAGGTCACCGACGCAAACGGAATGACCTACCGAGACCGTATGACGGTGTTGGCCGAGCAACTTGGCTCTGTACCCGAAGAAAAACGATGGGGCAACCATCTGTTCAAGGGTGCTGCCGCTGAGGCTATCTCGAAGATCAAGAACGAGTTCGAGGGCTACGCTAAGCTATGGATGGAGAACAACTCGAAGTCCTACGGGATGCTCCACAGCGGTAAAGCCGCTGGTGAGAGCAGACAGAAACGTAGGGATTCCGAAGTTTTAGAGTTCTTCCGCTCCAACCAATAACTACAAGGATAACCATTGGCACTTTCCTTTGAAGTTTACCCCGGACTATCCGGGGCCGTTACTGACTTCGCTGTGCCATTCGGTTTCATCAATCGCTCGCATGTGACTGCCGATGTGGACGGGGTTTCGGCCCCGTTCGCTTGGCTGAGCGATAGTATGATCCGAATGGACTCGGCTCCGGTTGGTAACCTCACGATCAGGCGGACGACGCCAAACACAGATACCATTGTGGAGTTTGCTGATGGTTCTACTCAGTCAGCACAGCTTCATAACCAACAGAACAAGCAACTCCTGTATGTCACTCAGGAGACGGTGGACGCTGCCGTTCTTAACCTCGCCGGTGACGGTGTGGAGTGGGATGCAGAAGACCTCCCTATTAAAAATGTGGGAACGCCTGTTGATGCTAAGGACGCTGTAACCAAGCAGTACGCCGACACGATCATTGACAACGGCTTGAGCGCAATCACTAACGCCAAGAACTCTGCGGTCGAATCCGTGGAACAGGCCGAGGAAGACGCTCTTAATGCGATCAATCCCTTGGTGAATGCGGCTGCGCTTAGTGCTGGTAATGCCTTTACCTCGGAGCAGAATGCTTATACTTCGGAGCAGAATGCGTATGAGTCGGAACAAGCGGCTGCACAGAGCGCCGAAGCTGCCGCCACGTTTGACCCTGACTTGTTCCTGGCCCTTGATGGTGTCCAGACGGTCACCGGCTTGAAGACGATCAACATCGCACGACAGCCGATCCAAACGGTATCCACAGCTTCCACGGTAACACTCGATTTGGCTACCGCCAACCGTTTCGAGATTGAACTGGACCAGTCTTTGACTATCGGGAACCCCAGCAACGCAGTTGCGGGGCAGTCGATCATGATCATTCTTAGGCAGGATGCTACTGGCAGTCGCTTGGTATCTTGGGGCAGCAACTGGAAGTTCCCGGACGGCACCGCGCCGACGCTCTCGACCGATCCAGGCGCCATCGACGTGATCGTAGGCGAGGTAACTGCGGCTGACGAAATCATCTGCAATGCGGTCACGGGGTTCGCCTGATGTTTCCTAGCTTCATGCTCGCCTCATATACCGTTCGGGACACAACGATTTATCTGGCGTCGGACAACGATACGAGCCTGATCAGTGTGGGTGATGTACTGATCCTCTATCAGTTGCAGATCCGTTACGGGGTAAACGCTGCGCCCGAACCTGTCTCCGGCTGGACGAATATTTTGAACGGACACTTCTACGCAGTCCAAGGGGGGACGGGTGGCTCAGCAGGTTACCGCATATCTTGGAAGATCGCGGAGGCTTCGGACATTGGAAGCAACCCAGGTGGGGTTTCCCGGCACAAGGTCTTCGCGCTCAGGGCATACGACAACAAGCCTCTTTCCGTCGAGGTTCTCACGGCCGGAACATTCGCCACGGAATACGACAAGCCCCCTGTGGCATTCGTCTATACGGGCGGCGCAGCCGCTGCCTTTGTCACACCGGCACCCCCCTCGGGAACTCTGAATGCTGGAACTAAATCCGCCCATTTCGGACAGAGAATGACAGGACAAACTGCTGGGGATAACCCCACAACCTTCTACGCTGCCGTGTCTGGTTGCGTCTGGGAAGGCGACTTTCACCCGGACAGCGTTACCGGAACCAATGCTTCGGGGATGACCGGGCGCTTTATCAAGATCAAAGGAGCCTAAGATATGGCTTTCTATACCACAGGCGATGGGCAGGTCCTCAGCGATGAGCGGCCATACCAAGGACCGGATGGCACGAAATATCCGGCAGGCTGGCTCAAGGGCCTCGAACCTGTAGAGCTAACGGCACTCGGACTTGAACCGTATGAACCGCCCCAACCAACACCCCAAGAACTCCTAGAGCAACATAGAGCAACCCTAGTGTGCTCCCCGCTTCAAGGAAAGCTTGCCCTGGGTGAAACCGAGTGGCTACGAGTGGAAGCACTCCTAGAAAGCCCCGAGACACCTTGGGCTATGCGACAAGCAATCCTCTCGGCAATCGAGTGGAAACGAACCTCCCAGATGATCACCGAACTTGCGTGGGTCATGGGATACACTGATGAGCAGGTTGATGCTCTCTTTGAGGTAGCTATGGCTATCTCTGTGTGAACTTAGGGACACCCTATGGCAAAATCTAACCGGGCAGGAAATGCCCGAAACAGTTCCAACACCCGCCGCGTTGGTGGCTCTAAACGTTCGGGACTTGGTATTGGCGAATTCATTGCCGACAAGGCTTACTCGCTGATCAAAGGTAACTCTACCAGAGGGCGGGGAACCTCTACCCCAACTGCTCGACGTGCAACCCGGAGAGCGCGCTAATGGCTCTAAATACCCCTCTTGCGCGCTTTGATGCCGCTACGACCTTTCGCATCCCTTTCAATAGTCCAGTCTGCACCCTTCTTGTCGATGCTAACAGCGGAAACGTGAAGGTTGAGGTTCTCATGGATGAGGAGGAAGAAGCATGGCTGACGTACGACACCTACACTCAGGACAGTATTATCAAGCTCGATTGTAACGGCTGTGTCGTGAAGATCACGCCCTCCGGTGGTGCCTACGCGACCCTTGTGAGGCCGTAATGGCATTCGCAAGGCCGTTCGCAAGAAACGCCAAGACTGCCCCGATTCCATTCGGGGTGGTCCTTGTGCCTACACCTGACCCTGAGCCTGAGGAGTTTGACGCCGACGCTCTCGCCTTTCTGACTGCTGTGGAAACTGCCGATGGTGAGGAACTTGAAGCCGGTGTGAAGTCCTTGGTGAACGGTCTTGTGGTTAACCTTAAGTCTGACGGGTTGTGGTCCAAGATCGACCAGTGCGGGCTAATGGTCGGAGCTAAGACACTCGCTGGTGCCTGTGTGACTCTTAAGGGAGACCCCCTACAGAGCGTCACCGCCTTTGTCGAGGATGACTACAGTAGAACCCTTGGTCTCAAGGGTGATGGCGAATCCAAATGGATGAATGCTGCGATGACCACGTTCTCCCAGAACGATGCTCATATGGCTGTATTCTTGGGAGAGGCCCACTCGACTAACGATGATGTTGGCCGATGCTTCTTCGGGAACAACAACAGTTCCGGTGGGTCCCGTTTGAACTACCACAAGACTAACCGACGCCCGGTGATCAACGGAGCTAGCGAGAAGGTCAACGCTGGTACGGACTTCAACGCCTCGCTTTATGGTGTCAGCCGAGCGAACGCCACCGAGTTCCAAGAGCACTATAATGGGACCACAGCCACCTTTGAGGAAGCTTCGGTTGCACCCTCTGGTAACGGTCTCCGGGTCTTCGCCCGGCAGTTCGGCGGTGGCGGTGCCAACAGCTACACATTCGCACGTCTAGCTTGGTGGAGTCACGGTGGTGCCATTGATCTCAGCACACTTGATGCTCATCTTTCGGCCTTCATGTCTGCACTGCAATCTGAACTATCGTGAATTAATTGGACAATCAAACACCACTCCTCCCCATTCTAATCGACATTAAGGGCCAATTGGGATCATTAGAGGGTAAATTAGACGCCCATATTGAAGCTAGACGCAAATCCGACGAAAGGGTTGACTCCATCGAGGATAGAGTTACCAAAATTGAGCACGGTAGAGCTAGAGAAGCTGGTGCCCTGCTGGTAATTGCGTCTGCAATTTCATACTTCATGAGTTGGATAGTTTAATAATGGATATGGAACTTCTTCAACAACTTCATTCCGCTATTCCTAAGGAACTACTCCGTCGAATTACTGATGGAGAGGCTACCGCAGCAGACCTTTCGGTTGCCGTGAAGTTCCTTAAGGACAATGGAATTGATTGCTATGGTGCCGAGAACCCCGCTGTGAGTTCCCTCGCAGACCGGATGCAGTTTCCCGTGGGTGATGACGACGAAGATCGTGTCATCCCCATGCGGCGCTGAGAGGCCCGTACAGGGCCGTCTACAGAGGCGGCTACCCGTACACCCAAAAAGGCAGGAGGGGCACTCCAGGGCGCTCCTAGGGCCTCCTAGGGCCATCCTAGAGTCCCCCCTCCCCCTGAATAGGACAGAATGACCACGAAATCACCCAAAAGGGACCCTCTGCTTCACTTCGAGAACTTCCTGTACCTTGTGTGGAAGCACCTACGGCTCCCTGACCCTACACCGATTCAATATGACATTGCGAGATTCCTTTCTGACCACTCCAATTCGCGTATCTGCATTGAGGCATTCCGTGGAGTGGGCAAATCGTGGGTTACATCGGCCTATGTGCTGTGGGAACTCTATAGGAACCCGCAATTGAAAATCATGGTTGTCTCCGCTTCCAAGAATAGAGCGGATAACTTCACGACATTTACATTGTCGTTGATTAATGAGATTCCCGAACTACGCCATTTGCGACCCAAAGCGAACCAAAGGTGTTCCCGAGTTGAATTTGACGTAGGCCCCGCCGCCCCCGACCAGTCCCCCTCTGTGTTTTCGCGTGGCATCGACTCCCAGCTTACAGGGGGCCGTGCTGATATCATCGTATCTGATGACGTCGAGGTAATGAACAACTCGATGACGGTTGAGAGACGCGATTTGCTCCAAGAGAAACTCAAGGAGTACTCAGCTATTCTCAAGCCGTTCGACCCTGAGCGTCACAAAGGAGACTTTGCGCCTAGGATCGTGTACCTAGGAACCCCTCAGACCGAGGACTCTATCTACAACAAGCTGCCTGAGACCTTCGTGAAGCGTGTGTGGCCCGCACTTGTCCCGACAAAGGACGAGATTGACGGGTACGGCAAAGACCTGGCCCCGGTGATCAAGGCCATGTACGACAAGAAGGCTTACGGTACACCCACGGACCCCCAGAGGTTCGACAAGGAGGACCTGATCGACAGGCGAGCGGAGTATGGTGCGGCTGGTTTCCAGTTGCAGTTCATGCTTAACACCCGTCTTAGCGACGAGGATCGCTATCCGTTGAAGGTGAAGAACTTGGTGATTGCCGAGGTTCCACCCGAGGAAGCCCCTATGGACGTCTATTGGATGCCCAACCCGGACAGGCAGCTACGGGACCTCCCGAACATGGCGATGGGCGGGGATCATTACTTCTCTGCGGCTGGGTTCTCGCACACCTTTGCGAAGTACCAAGGGCGTGTCCTCGCCATTGACCCCTCAGGGCGAGGGGCAGACGAGACCGGTTACGCGGTATTGTATCAGTTGAACGGGTACCTCTGGTGCCCTGCGGCTGGTGGTCTACCCGGTGGGTACGACGATGCCACCTTGGAGAAACTTGCGGATATCGCTCATCGCCACAAGGTGAACGCGGTGATCTACGAGAGTAACTTTGGGGATGGTATGTTCGGTAAGCTCCTTGAGCCGGTGCTGTTCAAGAAGCACCAGTGCCTTGTCGAGGAGGTACGACACTCCATCATGAAGGAAATGAGGATCATCGACACCCTTGAGCCGGTTATCTCGAACCATCGCCTCATCATCGACCCGAGCGTGATCAAGGCGGACTATGATTCCGCCCAGAAGTACGAGGGAGAAATGAGGAGGGCCAAGACACTCATCCACCAGATGACCCGCATCTGTAGGGAGAGGGGTGCCTTGAGGAAGGACGACCGCATCGACGTTCTCGCTATCGCTGTGGCCTACTTCGTGGACGTCCTCAACCAGGACGCAGAAAAGAAGGAGCAAGCGGAGAGAGCGGAGAGGATGGTCGAGGAGCTTAGGAAGTACATGAAGAACGCCCTAGGGTCTAACCCTAAGAAGAACCGCAAGTGGGCGACAAGGTAAGGATGGTTCCGCTAGCGAAAATATTTTTCCATCCACCCCTTGAAAAACGACGACCGAGTACTATATAAGTATACTTAGAGTATACTATAGGTTCTCCTCAGGTTCCACTTAGGGTTCTACCCAAGGTCCTACCTGAGGCTCTCCTATAGTTACCCTAGGTTCTACTTGGGTTGTTTATATATAATAATCATCATTGTATATCTACCTAAGTAAGACTATAGGTTACCGTAGGTGTACCTGAGGAAGGCCCTTAGTTAGCCGGTGTTTGCCCTTAGGTATACTTAGAGAGGGGAGGGGGTGTGGTAGCTCTCTCCTCTCTCGTCTTTGTCGCCAACACTGTCGGTGTACCTGTGGTATGCCCCTAGGAGGCTCTAGGAGGGCCGTAGAGGCCCTAGGAGGGCTTAGGGTAGCCGTGGGTAGCTCAGGGTGTACTTGGGGTTCCTAGGGTGCTCTCAGAGGCTCTCAGGGCATACCCGAATATTTCACAAAAAATGTGAACCCCTTATAACGGTGGGGCGCACCTGGGGTTCCCCCATGCCCCCCTAGGGAAAACCCGCAGACAACCCGAAGCATCCCGTCGCCCATCTGGCACGGATCATGGCACAACCTAGGGCTAACCCATTGAAAACATTAGGTTCCACAAGGATATACTATCCGTTGTGGGCGGGGTGGCATGGGGGTGACGCTAGGTAAACATAGGGTTTTCTGCATGTGTGCCCTATGTGTGCTCTCCCACATTTTAACATTCGTATATCTGAATGCATCCTGGGGTTCACCTAGGGCAAGCCGAGGGCAGGCATGGGGGCAAGCCGAGGGCAGGCATGGGGGCAGGCATGGGGGCAGGCATGGGGGCGCACCGCGAGAGGGATAGATATACACACACGCGATACGCGCGGGTTTGATGTGAGAAAATGCATCCGACCTGAAATTAAGGGCTTGCAATCCGATAGCGGAACGGTATGGTGGAAACATCGAAAGCGAACGGAAGGCCAGACGGGGAGCGGGAAGCCGCCTTGATCCAGAGGCACCAGAGCCTAGACGCAAGCCCTAGCAATCTAGAGGGGCACACAAGAGACTTGACAATCTAATCCGCTTGCGGATAAGACTAACGAGACTAGGGGGCTTCGGTTCCTGCCCATCGGGCGAACGCTCTTTGACATTGTGAATATGAAGGCCAGCGTGCCTTGCCGGGTGTCTCTCGGGATATAAGAGACACGCACCTAGGGTAAACCTAGGGTAGCAGCAGGGAAGTTAGGGGTTCGCCCCGATGATACGCAACGCAACGGCCTATAGGCGACTAATCCCGACGCGGTATGTCGCCAGAAACCTAGGGCAATCCTAGGGAACGTCGAGACATAACCAACGCTAAGCGCATGGAAAATTATAGTCGTGCCTCGCACGATATAGAAGCGCATTGATGCGGCTGTCGGAGCAATCCTTAGTGAACCCTTAACCGAAACCATAGTGAATACATAGGGCAGATTGGCCCAGGCGAAGTGTATCAACTCGCCAGGATCAGTCTGTCTTATTGTATCCACTACCCGGATACGTTCTGCGCTATCTACCACTAGCGCCACATTCCAAGAAAGGCTAACACCATGTCCATGTCCAAAACCTTCGCCGCGCTTGCCAAGAGCTACACCAAGAGCGGCAACAATGTCATGTCCTTCGCCGTCAAGGCTGTCGAGTATGCCCGAGACAACGGGCATAGCGTCGTCTACTGTCAGCGTCTTCTCGACCTCATGGAAGGGAACGACATTGCCGATATGACCTTGATCCTTCGGACGCTCGCCCCCTGCTTTGTCATCAAGGAAGGTCATATTTCCATCACGAAAAAGAAAGAGCGGGTGTATGACCTCGACAAGGCCAAAGGCTTTGAAGGTTCCTTCCGCACCTTCGCCAACTCCCTTCGGGTGAAAGAGGATGCGCCGGAGAAAGTTTTCGACATGGACAAGTTGGCCGAGCGTGTGGCCAAGCAACTTGAAAAGAACAACGCCGCGCCGGATGCTTTCGCCAAGGCTCTCAACGCCGCCTTGATCAAACAACAACAGGCGAAGAAAGCGGAGAAGGCCAAGGCGTGAGGCTACCTTGGGCAACCCTGAGTCAAACTTGGGGTTGCCTTACTGTATCCTCATCCATCCACTAGCGGAGGCAATGTCTCCGCGTAGCCTTCACTCCTATCACGACGCGACTGCCCTAGTCTGTCTACTCGGCCAGGTCTGTCTCCTTTTCTGTCCTCATCAATCCGCTACCGGAGAGAATACATCATGAAAACCCTTCACGTCTGCTTCTGGTGCGGCCTGTCCTACTCGGCACGGGATGGTCACTTCGGGCTTACCCACAACGGGCTGTCTGGTTTCATGTGCCGTGATTGTTCACACACCATCAGCAGGAACTAGAAATGAAAACTATCCACGTTCACCACGGCCCCGAGTGTCTCTGGGGTATCCTTGAGTTCCTCACCTATCACGCGGCTGGTCTCGCAGGGGCATTCATCCTCGCCTGCCTGGCGACTGGTCTCCTCTCTTACATGCTCTCGCAAAGGATCGGATAATGACACGCTACTACGTTGAAAGGGGCGACTCTGCCCAACATCTTCCGATAGCGGAATCAACGGGGCGCATTCTCCTCTCGCATGGGTATGCCTCGACGCTGCATCAAGAGGCGGGGATGGTTGTCCTTCGCCTCTCCAAGGCTTTCCAAGAGAGGCTTGCGGCGTGACTTGTGACGATCCCTGCGACGACTGGTCACGAGCGCCTCTGCCTTGGCAACCCAAGAGGAAAGAGAAATGATGTATCATTACAGATGCCATACGTTCCATCGAGGAGAACTCATCAGCACCCGTGATGTGGAGATTGACGGTGTGTCGCTCTACCATGTCCATCACCAGCAGCCGAATGAGTTGGGTTTCCTAACGCTTCTCAACAACTGGAATGCATCCTCGCTTCGGTGTGCGGGGGTGAATGGGTATCTCCATATCTACACCCGCGTTTATCCTGTGGTTTGACCTATGGAACCACGTAAACGCAAACCCGTGCTGACACCTAAGTTGTCCCCTATCATCATCTGGCGCAAAGCCCGTGAACAGGCGGCAGCCACCAAATCCTATGACACCGCAGTTGCCTTGCAGATGGCTACAAGGAAACTCAAGGAAACCATGCGGTCAACCTTGCGTGTAATCAAAGACACCTAGGCTACACGCAAGCCAATTCCTATCACACGCCACTGCCCAGGCATCCCTTGGACAGGGTTCCCTTTAATTGTGAACGCAACAATCCGTTAGCGGAACGAAAGGATACGCTATGCAGATCGAAGTGAACGCGGCAGGGCAACCCCTGTCCAACATGGAACAACTTGTCGCCGCTGTGGACAAGACCGTGATTGCATGGGGGGCTGAGGACGCTGATACGGTTCTACGTGTATTTAACAGTCAGCCGTGGAACGGGGTAGGCCCGTGGCTCCTAGAGAATTACATCAAAGTCTGGCGGGAAATTGGTATCAATTACCCCGACAATGGCTTGAGCCTTCTCGGATGTAGGACCTATGGTTGGGATGCCGTGGTCTATTGTATCGGCCTGTTCAACCCCAAGTTGGCTGATGGTGACCCCACCAAAATCGCCATCTATGCCAACAAGCGAGACTTCGACCGGAACCCGAAGAAGCGCACGGTTCTCAAGCCAAACAAGGCTGTGCGTCGTATCCTTCCGTGGCTGACCGAGGCACAGGCGGAGAAGCTCGGGGATGCGCTCAAGGACGCTTTCATGATCGACGTCAATGCGTTCACCCTCAAGTGCAGCGATGCGGCTGAGGACTTCGCCCATGCCTATACCCATGAGCAATCCGGGCTGCACAACCTCGACACCAGCCGTTCACGGAAGTCGCTCGCCAATTCCTGTATGCGCTACAACTTTGACGACCTTCCCTATCATCCCGCCACTGCCTATGGCTCCGGGGATTTCTGGATGGTGTGGCTTGAGGATGCCAAGGGACGCATTGCTGGTCGCTGTGTCGTCAGGAAAGACCCCTGCCGTGCGGGACCGGTCTATGGGAACTGCCAGGCGGCTGTCGAGAAGATCGAGGCGTATATCGAGGGCACCTTGGGCGGTGAGGTCAACGCCTTTGATGATGGTGAGTGGATCGGAGCCAGGCTCAAGGCGATTGAACATCGTGGAGACCTGATCGCTCCTTATCTCGACTGCTCTCCGCAAAGCGGTTACCTCGATGGGGGTTACATCGTGATTTCCAGGGATGGTGAGATTGACCTTGGTACCACAAGCGGTCTGACCAGTGAACGCGAGACTATCTCCTGCTGTTGCTGCGGCGACAGGATTGACGTGGACGAAGTGTACTATGGCGATGGGGACGATCCCTACTGCGCGTCCTGCTTCGATCAGGAGTTCTTCTACTGCGACTACTCGGGGGAATACCACCACAACTCTGATCGGGTGGAGGTATTCTTCATCAGAAACAGGACTACTCGCTCCGAGTATTGGGCTGAACACTACGCCGAACGGTATGCCGTCTACTGCGACGGACCCTCGGAATGGTGGAAGTCGGATGACGTCTTCTACGATCACGAGGGAAATCCTATCACGCCTGACGAAGCCGAAGAAGACTACTTCTTCTGCGATCTGACCAGCGAGTATTACCCCAATCACATGCGGGTTGTTCTCGACGGCGATGACGTCTCCGAGACGGCAATCGACCCTGACTGCCACACCTATAACGAAACCACGGGCGAATGGGAGACCTGCAATGCTGCTTGAAATGCTTGAATACATGCGCCCGGAAGGTTCGGATACGCAAAAGGAGTTCTGCTCGCGCTACCTCAAGCCTATCATGGGCGATCCTGACCAGTGGGGGAACTACGTCCACATCATCGGGGACAAACCCAACCTCGCCTTCATGGCGCATCACGATACCGTCCACAATACCGATGGTATCCAACACCTGATGGTGGATAAACTCAACTACGTCCGCTCCACAGCGAATTGCCTTGGGGCGGACTGCACTACTGGCGTATGGCTCATCCTCGAAATGATCAAGGCTGGCGTGGAGGGCGTGTATGTCGTCCACGCTGGCGAGGAAATCGGCTGTGTCGGCTCTCGTGCCCTCGTGGGTAGCAACCCAGAGTGGCTCTCATGGCTCTCCGCAGCTATCTCCTTTGATCGCCGGGGGACTGACTCCATCATCACGCATCAGATGGGCCAGCGCACCGCCTCTGACGTCTTCGCAAGGTCACTTGCGGCTGCCCTGCAGCTTGACATGGAGCCGGATGATGGAGGCTCCTACACCGACTCCAACGAGTATGCCGATATTGTATCGGAGTGCACCAACATCAGTGTGGGTTACTTCAAGGCGCACACCAAGGACGAAAGCCAGGATATCGACTTCGCGTATCAACTTCGCGCTGCCCTACTCTCGGCTGACTTCTCCAAGCTTGTCTTCAAGCGCGATCCCAGCGTTGTCGAATATGCAGACACGTGGGGTGTCCGCTCGTGGGCATACTCCCAGACTCGCCGCTTCTATAGCAGCATGTACGGGAACGACGATGCTGACGATTACCGTAACGGGCCTACACCTCTGGATGACCTTGCGGAGGTTGTCTCGGAGAACCCGTATCGGGTGGCCTACCTGCTGCAACAGCTTGGCTACGACGCCTATGACGTCCTCGATATCCTAGAGGACGACGAATACAGCGAGAGGGCAATCGGCTTCTGACATAGGGTAGGGCCGCGCAGGCCCACCCTCCTATTCTCCTATCACGCAACAAGGGAACGGATACGACATGAATACTTCTTTCTCAAGGCTGTGTCCTCGGGAGATTGAGGAGGCCGCTTTGCAAAACCTCCATAGAGAGGTTTCGAGGCAGTTGATCCAAGGTGCAAGAACTTCTCTGAGTGGCAACGGTTGTCCATTTGAAACCCAGGATAATCTCCATGAGTTCTCGACCTCCAAGGGTTTCGATGATCGTAACGAGGGGGGAGGCGTTATGTGCATGGGTGTCGTCTCTCATCCAGATTTGCCTAAGCGTGTCTATAAACTCGTCTATACAGGCCACGACTCGGTAGACGTCTATATCGAATACGCCGAATGGCTTTACGAGAATAGACTGTGGGAGGACAACCCGCACTTTCCTCGCATCTATGAAATCAATTACAGCGAGGATCGCCAAGTTGCTCTTGTGGTAATCGAGGAACTACAAGAGTTTCTTTGGGATGAAGCCCCTGATTACCTAAAGGACGACTACTTCATTGCTCGGGGTAAGCTGGGCCTTCTCTCCAAGGACCAGCCCCCAGGCTGGGCTGCGTCAAACCGTCCTCTCGAACATGCTGTGGAAACAATCCGTCAACGGTTCGGAGTTAGAACGGACCTGCTGTTCGACCTGCACAAGGGTAACGTCATGTTGCGAGGGGAAATTTTGGTCATCACTGACCCTATCGCCCCTCGGTAGGGGGCCGCAACCTAAGGTGTTGCCATGTTCCGCTAGGGAAACTAATCGGGGCAGGTGGGTCTGCCCCGCGATGCTGTATCCTAGGAGCCTGTTGCCATGCCTTTGTCGCACAACCTGACTATCAAACACACACTACATGGGAGGATCGTAGAGCTTTTCCTGTTGTGGAAAGGCCCAAATAGATGTAAGGAGTTTCTCTCCGAGACGCACAAGGAGTCTCTCGGAGGTTATGTTGATGATGTTGCAGTAGAAAAGCTGCTACTTGGTACGCTACAGAAGTACGACGACTTGATTGGCGAGTCGCATCCGATAGCGAAGCTGGAAGGCTGGGTTACGGGCGACTTTGGGAACCTGTGGGGGGATCATGAACCAGACGTCAGACAGGGAAGTACAGAAGCTCATCAGCTTGTTCACGAAGTTCGGTCAGTACGACATGAAGATGCAAGTAGGAACCGCTCTCGTCCTGCTATACGTCGCGCGTCACCAAGACACGCCTGATGGTATAACCTCGGGCGACCTAATGCGATGGCTGGGGTTCGCCCCGGCTGTCGCATCCAGGAACGTGCGCTATTGGGGTGAGGGTGTAGATGAAATGCCCAATGCCGGGTATCGTCTTATCGCCCAACACCCTGATCCTTTGGATCGTCGCAGGCTGCTCCTCAGGTTGACCCCAAGGGGAGAAGCGTTCGTTCGTCAGTTGAAGGAGGTATTACATGGCTAGGATACGTGGTGCCAAGTGGCAGGGTGACGCCTTCTACCAAGGTAGTCGGATACGAAAGACCTTCGCCAGCAAAGAGGAAGCTGAGCTATGGGAAAAGGCGGTGGCGTTGTCGGACGCTACCGGCGCTCCTTTACCTTCTAATGCTACCGATATCGGAAGTGATGAGCTTACGTTGGGCGGCTTCAAAGCCAAACACTTTGGGTTCCTTTGGGGTGACAAGAAGTCTCCTGAGAGCGCCGAGGGTACACTTAAAGCCAGTATCAGCTACTTCGGCGCGAACAAACCTCTTAAGGAAATCGACTACGAGGCTGTGGTCGGGTTTGTGGAGCACCTGAAAACTTTAGGCAACTCCAACGCCACGATCAATCGCAAGCTCGCCTCTCTGTTCAAACTGCTAAAACACGCAGTCAGGATGCAGCGTTTGCCTAGTCTACCGTTGAAGCCTAATCTAAAGGAGAACCAAGGTCGGATACGCTTCATAACCAAGAAGGAGGAAGAAGCCATCCTCAACAGGTTCAAACTTCTCGGTCTTCTCGAATCCTATCACATGACGCGCTTCCTGCTGTACACCGGCGCTAGGAGGGGAGAGGCTTGTAAGCTAGAGCATCGGGATGTGGACCTTAAGCGCAACACGGTTACCTTTTGGGAAACCAAAGGTAATAAGCCGGGCACCGTCCCTCTTACTCAGCCTGCACGAGAGGCAGTCGAGTGGTGCTTAAGGGAGTTCCCCGAGAGCAAGGCGGTATTCCAAATGCACTACCGCCTCTACGATGCTCACTGGAACCGCATCAGAAGCGATCTGGGGTACGACGAAGACCCCCAGTTCATCCCGCACATCTTGCGGCACACCTGCGCCTCTCGCCTCGTTCAGGCTGGGGTAGACCTTCGCAGGGTGCAGACGTGGATGAGGCACAAAAGCATCAAGACGACGCTCCGGTACGCCCACCTGGCCCCGGATGATCTTCAACTAGCAGCACAGGCGTTGGTGGCCTGAGGAGGATGGAATGGCTGATAAGACCAAGACCGAGTTCGTGGTTTACGGTAGGGCCTACCCGAAAGCGAGGGGCCTAGCAATACCCATCGGACGGTACAAGACACTCTCCGAGGCAAAATCGGTGGCCGACAATGAGGGAGATTGCATCATCCGGGAGGAAGCCTCACGGATCGTCTACCGCACCCAAGACAGGGAGGAACCATGAAGAAGTATCTAGCTGACAACTGGCCTTGGCTTTTGGTCTTCTTGGTCTGGGCCACTATGGCTGGAATACGTAAAGTCCTCGGAACCTGACGTACCGGTGACCAGCCTCCCTATCACGCGAGGCTGGCATCCCGTGCGCCAAGAGTAGCACGACAACCCCACTGACATTGTTGGAGGACTACCTATGCTCGATCCTGAGAAGGATACGGGTGCGCTGCGGCGTATCCAGTACCTTAATGACAACCTGCGGCGGACCTTCATCCTCGGGGGTAAGACAGTTTTCTCCGCAGGTTTCATGGGTCTCCCTGAGAAAACCCGGCTGGCCGCGATGAAGGCCATCAGCACCTTCTCTGACTTCAACCAGGACAACGACCCGTATGGGGAGCATGACTTTGTGTCGGTAGAGGTTGAGGGTCGGAAGGTGTTCGCCAAGATCGACTACTACGACAAGAACTTGGAGTTTGGTAGTGAAGACCCGAGTGACCCTGAGAAGACCACTAGGGTTATGACCATCATGCTTGCGGAGGACTACTGAAATGACCGACACAACCGGGGCGGTGGAGCGGTTCCGTTGTAAAGCTACGCGAACTCTCGAGGGGTATCGTGGGACTATGGATCAAGCAGTCGGTGGTAATTGGGTAAGATACTCCGACTATACAGCCCTCGCCGCCAAGCTGGCCGAGGCCCGCGCCGAGACGGCAGCGGTGATCGAGGCCATAATAGAACTGCTGGTGGCCGTAGGGATAGCCGGCGATGCCGACGCTGACCCGCTGGCGACTGCCCTTCGTGGTGTCACCCCCGCATCCACCACCGCCGCGCTGGACGAGATCAAGCGGCAGGCGCGGGAGGACTTGGCACAGCGGGTCGCCCTTCACATCGAGGCCGTGCAGGCGCTTGGTCGGGGCTGGCCTGCTACGACCTCGGGAAAGGTAGCCGCCATCCTCGCCCTTCTTGACCAAGCCCCGGAGGAGCGGTGACACACCCTCCTGACACTGTGCCACAGTCTGTGCCAAAGCTGTGTCAGTGTGTCAGATCGTGACGCCACGCCCCATAGCGTCCCTCACGATAACCCCAAGTAAACCTTACGAAAATTGGAGGCGGGTGCGGGAATCGAACCCGCCTAGACGGATTTGCAATCCGATCAACTTACATCCGGTAACGGAAGCAAAGAAATCAAGCACTTAAGAAAACAAGGGCGATGCGCCACTCAGAAATCCGCCGCTAGTGGAACGTTCCGGTAGCGGTGTGACACCGGTAGCGGAAGCATTTTCTAGTCATATTGCACAACAACCAAGGTCACCGATGAACGATGAACTCTATGATACTCAAGTAGAACTTGAGAAAGAACAGAGAGACCGAAGTATCTCTAGGTTCCTCAAGGAACACCTTGAAGGAGACCTTAGTGATACTGTCACAGGTAGTTACCTTCTTACGAACTACATCCTACCCCTGACCTCAGCGATCCAAGGGTTCCTTGAGGAGTCCAAGAAGGGTGGGGTCGGTCGGAAGAACAGCGCCTACAAGGGCCTCTCCAAGTTGAACCCTGAGGTTTCTGCATACCTGTTCCTCAAGGCTCTCTTGAACAGGATTCCTCTCTACAGTCGAGAGAAGTTCACCCTCAGTGTCTCCTCCCTGTCTGTACACGTTGGGGGTCTCCTCCACGACGAGCTACGCATCCGACGCTTCGAGGAGGCCAACAAGAACCTGTTCGATAAGATCGTTGGCGACTTCGACCGAAGGGAGCTTCCTCGCTACAAACGCAAGGAGTACTTCCAGAAGGTAGTGGCTGACGCTGAGGAAGAATGGTTCCTCTGGTCGAAGACGGACATGCTCCATATCGGGGTTAAGCTGATCGACCTGTTCAAGGCCACGACAGGGGATATCCAGATCATCTCCGTCAAGAAGGGGAAGCACAAGACAGACTTGGTGGTACCCTCAGATGGTCTTCTGAGGGCCTGTGACCGCATCAGGAGCCTCAAGGAGGATATCACAGTCACTTGGTACCCTATGGTGGTCCCCCCGGTTCCTTGGTCCGCTGAGACGCTCTCAAGGGGTGGATACCTAACTCACCACATCAGTCCCTACCCGATGGTGAAGGCGAGCAAGCGGGCTTACCGGAACCTCCTCAAGGAGAAGGCCGAGGCTGGCGAGCTTGAAGTCACCCTAAGGGCAGTCAACGCGATGCAGGAGACGCCCTGGCGGGTGAACAAGCGTGTCCTAGACGCCCTCGCCTACGTCTATGAGAACAACATCGAGTGCGGGAAGCTCCCGAAGGCGGACAACATTGAACCTCCCGAAAAACCTGACGATGTTGAACTCTCCGACCGGAAAGACCGCAAGACCCTCGACTACCTCCGAGAGCGGGCCATCGTTCACGAACGGAACCGCCGCATGGTGGGGAAGCGTGTCCTCGCCATCCGGGCAATCCACATGGCCGAGAGGTTCTCCGAGTTCGAGAGGATTTACTTCCCCCACGACCTCGACAGTCGCGGCAGGGCGTACCCCAAGCCGAACCCCTTGAACCCTCAAGGTCCTGACTATGTGAAGGGTTTGCTTGAGTTCGCTGATGGCAAACCCCTCGGTCACTCCGGCCTCTACTGGCTGGAAGTTCACGGGGCCAACTGCTTCGGGGAGGACAAGCTTCCTCTCTATCAGCGATCAGCTTGGGCCAAACACCACTTGAACGATATCAAGTTGGTTGCGTCGGACCCTAAGTCTTACCTTTGGTGGACCCAGGCCGACAACCCCGTGCAGTTCTTGGCGTTCTGCCTTGAGTACGCTCAGGCTCACGTCGATCCAACCCGTTTCCTATCACACCTGCACATCGACCTCGACGCGACCTGTAGCGGTCTACAGCACTTCTCAGCCATGCTTAGGGACGAAGTGGGTGGGTTCCATGTGAACATGACACCTAACAAGGTTAGGCAGGACGTGTACTCCGCTGTGGCCTCAGAGGCTCTTATGATCTTCCAAAGGGACAAGGACGCAGGTGGGGACAAGTCAGGGATGGCTGACGCTTGGCTTAAGAGCGGCCTTATGGATCGCTCGGTTTCCAAAAGGCCGGTCATGGTGAAACCCTACGCTGGGACCTTGACCTCCTGTCTTGAATACGTCCGCTCCTCTGTGGATGACAAGCTAAGGGCGGGGCACCCGATGCCGTGGTCTGGGGATGACATGTTCTCGTTCAAGCTCTACGGGGGCCAGGTTGTATGGGAGGCTATCCCCAGGATTGTCGTTGCCGCTGATGGTGCTATGCGCTGGCTTTCGGAAGTAGCGCGGGCTGTGGGAAGATCGCAACCCGAGGAGAAGCGCATCGAGTGGTTGACGCCAGTAGGTTTTCCTGTCTGGCAGTACAAGTTCGATGTAAAAACTAAGCAGGTTATGACCACTCTAGACGGGGCCATGTATATGCCGCGTTTGGTAGAAGAAACCGACCGACTAGACAGCCGCCAGATGGGCTCCTCAACTCCCCCATCGTTTGTCCATAGTCTAGACGCAGCGCACCTACAGTTAACCGTCAGTAATTCCCTGAAACACGGAATTAATCACTTCGCGCTAGTCCATGACAGCTTCGGCGTTCATGCCGCCGATATCCCCAAGTTCTCTCGAATTATCCGAGAGTCCTTCGTGGAGCTTTACCAGCATGACGTTCTCGCAGAGTTCTACGAGAGCGCCCTTCCCTTCATTTCCGAGAAAAATCGTGAGTCAATTCCTCCGATACCGGAACGAGGGAACCTCGACCTCCAAGGCGTCTTGGAGAACGAGTTCTTCTTTTCTTGAAACACCAAATCAATTGGAATACCCAATGACTGATTTTCTGCAAATGATTGCCAGCAAGGTCACATACGATACTCGCTCGGTCCACTACAGTCGCCGGAAGTTCGACAACGTATTCGAGATTGTCGCCCGTGCTGAGGTTGCCGGGGACTGGCGGGAAGTGGTGCTGGACATTCAATACTCTCGCACCAAGGCCCTTGACGCTGTGCGCTTCCTGCGAGGCCACGTTGATGCTTAAGGGACGGTGTATGGATTGTGGGGACGTGTTCTACTCACTCGCCCCCACCGACAAGTGCCAGCGTTGCTCTGGCAACATGCCTGACCTCACGGCCCAACAGGTGAAAGAGCAGGCCGCAATCACCAAAGCTAACGCTGCCCTCAAATCCAAGGGACAGACTGTTGACCTCAAAGCCCTTACCTCTGATGGAACCAGTCAAATCCTTGAGGTTCAACCCGCCAAGAAAACTGGCCGTAAACCCAAGGACGACACCAATGCTACTGGCTGAGGAGCTTCTGGACCTCACCCTTGAGGAACTCATCAATGACTATGGGGTTGAAATCGTAGCTGTGGAAACTTGGTACGGTTACGACTTTGAGGCCCGGATGCGTGGCACTGTTGTTAATTTCAACACCGTTGTCGATGCAGAGCTTCTCCCCTTGGATTTGGTTGAAGACGAATACTACGAACCGGATTTCACGGTCGCCTCTTACTACGAAACCCTTAACTACGAAGAAGATTATAATGGCCGATAAGATTACCATGACCTCCCCGCGTGGCATCGCGGTGTACCCTCGCCTGAACTCGCCGGATACCAAGTTCGATGATCTTGGCAGCTATAAGAGTGACCTTCGGATTGCTACCGATGCGGCCCAGCCGTTTCTTGAGAAGCTCCATAAGGTCTTCAAAAGCTGGACAGGTAAGAACCACCCGAGGAACCCCGAGCGGGACAACAAGAACGCTCTGTATTACGTCGAGCGTGACGAGGATGACAACGAGACCGGCTTTGTTGTGATCAAGTTCCGCGTCAAGAACAAGATGACGAAAAAGGGGGAACTTTGGGATCGCCGCCCGGCACAGTTCGATGCCAAGGGTAAGCCTATCACGAACCCCAAGAGCGTTGGTGGTGGAACCGAACTAATCGTCTCGTTTGAAGTCTACCAGTGGCAGAGCCCTACGGGTGGTAAAGGTATCTCCCTCCAACCCGAGGCGGTTCAAATCCTCAAGCTTGTTGAGTTTAACTCTCAGAAGGACGCCTCGGCCTACGGCTTTGCCGCTCAGGATGATGGCTACTCGGATGAAGACGACGATGGGCCGTTCGGGGATACGACTGACGACGATGACAACGACAGTGTTCCCGCAGATGAGGATGATGATTACTGATCATGGACCTGGCGGATATTCGCTTCCGCTCCGGTCTTGAACGTCAGGTGGCCCGTCAGATCATTCAGGCGGGTCACCCCCTCAGGTACGAGCAAGACAAGATCAAGTACCTGAGACCGGCAAAACCTTCCACGTACACCCCTGACTTCGTATTGCCGAACGGGATCATCGTGGAAACCAAAGGTCAGTTCCTTACGGCTGATCGACAAAAACACCTGCTTATCAAGGAACAGTATCCTGACCTGGACATTCGCTTCGTCTTTTCCAACTCGAAGTCGAAGATTTCCAAGACGTCAGGTACGACCTACGCCATGTGGTGTGAAAGCAAGGGGTTTCTTTACGCTGACAAGTTAATCCCTAAAGAATGGTTAGATGAGTGACGGAAGCATCCTCGCTTCTACACCACACAGCATGTCCCTGTGGTAAATCCTCAGACGGCCTTGCGGTCTATGACGATAACCACGGGTTCTGCTTTGTGTGTGACGAGCATTTCTCTGCAAGAAAGATGGCGGAACTAGGATTGAATGACGGAGACATTGTAGAAACCAGAGTTAACAATGAGAGTTCCAAGGGTTTACTTAGGGGTTCCCCCAAAGCACTAGCTAAGCGCGGAATCACCGAGGAAACCTGTCGAAAGTGGGGCTACGTTCGCGCCCCCTTCAATGGAAAGAGTGTTCACGTCGCTCAGTATTACGACGAGAACAACAGGGTAGTCGCTCAGAAGTTGCGGATGCCCAACAAGGATTTCATCTGGAAGGGTGACCGCAAGTCAGCCAAGGGCCTCTACGGTCAATGGCTCTGGCGGGAAGGTGGTCGCAAGATCGTTATTACCGAGGGTGAAATCGACGCGCTGACGGTCAGTCAGTTGCAGGATAACAAGTGGCCTGTCGTATCTCTACCAGATGGTGCGGGATCGGCACTCAAGGCTATCCGAAAGGAACTCCAATACCTGAACACCTTTGAACAGGTCATCCTCATGTTCGACATGGATGAACCTGGGCAGGAGGCGGTTCAGAAGTGTGTGGGGTTGTTTCCTCCCGGCAAGTGCTTCGTAGCTCGGCTACCATACAAGGACGCCAATGAGTGTCTCTTGAATGGCGCAGGGCGAGAAGTCATCCAAGCAATCTGGAATGCCAAGGAATATCGCCCCGACAGCATCCTCGCAGCTTCCGAGTTGTGGGATGAGTTCATCAAGGAAGACACGACAAGGACGGTGCCGTACCCGTGGCTCGGCCTCAACGGTAAGACTATGGGCCTAAGGCAACGAGAGCTACTCACGTTGACCGCAGGTTCCGGTACTGGGAAATCCTCGGTCTGCCGAGAGCTTGCCCATTGGCTAATCGTGCAGGGTGAGAAGGTCGGCTACATCGCTCTTGAGGAAAGCTGGAAGAAGACGATGAAGGAAATCGTCGGCATCCAGATGAACAAAAGATTGATCAAGGAGACCGAGGTAGACCCTGGGGAACTTAGGGAAGCATATGATGCAGTTACCTCTACAGGAAATCTATACCTTTACGATCATTTTGGTTCTCTGGGGAGTGATCGCCTGCTGGATCATATACGATACATGGCGTCTGGGCTGGGTGTCGGGTGGGTGGTTTTGGATCACCTTTCAATCGTTGTGTCTGGTGATGACTCTCTGGGGGATGAGCGTCGTGCTATTGACGTAACTATGACTAAGCTACGGTCGCTTGTCGAGGAAACAGGGATTGGTTTGATCCTTGTATCTCACTTGAAGCGTCCTGATGGTAAAGGCCATGAGGAAGGCGCAGCTACTTCTCTCGCACAGCTTCGTGGCTCTGCGGCTATCGCCCAACTTTCGGACATGGTTCTAGGTCTTGAACGCAATCAGCAAGACCCCGACAACCCTGACCGAACACAAATCCGAGTCCTCAAGAACCGTTTCACGGGAGAGACCGGCCCTGCCTGCCAGCTTCATTATGATCATGAGACTGGCCGCTTGACCGAGGAAAGCCCGTTTGACGACGAGGAAGAAACCTACTGAGAGTATTCAAGAGGCGGCTGAAAGGCTGATCCTCAAGGCTTATTCAGACCCTACATACGCCCCCTGCCATGCAACCGCTACCCTGATTATCAAGGGAGTGGAGGCAGGGGGTTTCAGGAACAGGATTACACCTATGACTCAAGTTGAGAAGCTTATTCACCATATGAAGAAGATCGGCTCCATTTCGCAACGAGAAGCGTATATGGAATACGATGTTCAAAGCTTCCATAGGCGGCTTAGCGATATCAAGGAACTTGGTTACGAAATCAAAGCGGTTCCCAAAGTTAACCCCGTGACCAACCAACATTACACCCGGTATATGCTTGAAGGTATTCACTAAGATGTTTTGGCTGATCGTGAAGAATGTGGCCCATGTCAACCTGACTTGGTGGCATCAGATTTATTGGTATGCAGTTAAGAGGGTCCGAGACGATTGAACCGCTTCGTATTCGATATTGAAACGAACGGTCTTCTGGATACCCTAGACAGAGTACATTGCCTTGTAATGGAGAATATAGATACTGGCGAAGTATTTAGCTTCGCCGGTCCCGAAGGTGTTCTTGGGGGTGGAGATTGGGGTGTTGAGAATGGTGTGAGGATGCTCATGGAAGCAGACCAGATCATCGGACACAACATCATCAAGTTCGATATCCCTGCATTGCAGAAGGTATACCCTTGGTTCACCATAGCCGAGGACAAGGTGCTCGATACTCTCGTCCTTTCTCGCCTCATCTGGTCGGACGTAGCCGATAAGGACTACGCCCGCATCAGAGCAGGTAAGTCACTCATGCCGATGAAGCTGGCCGGTTCCCACTCCCTAGAGGCGTGGGGCTGGCGGCTGGGCAAGTGGAAGGGCGACTACGCCAAGGTGATTGCTGACCTTTACCTAGATGCTTGCCATCTGGAAGGTCTACCCAAGCCCTCCGAGGAAGAAGTCATTAGGCACGTCTGGGCCAACTGGTCGCAGGACATGCAGGACTATTGCGAGCAGGACGTGGAGGTAACCAAGACCCTCTACGACCTGATCGCCTCGAAGGACTACTCGCCCATGGCGATCCAGCTTGAACACGAAGTCGCTTGGATTTGCGCTCAGCAAGAGCGGAACGGCTTTGGGTTCAACATGGAGAAAGCCGAAAGGTTGTACCACGACCTGACGCTTGAGCGCGTCGAGCTTGAGGAGAAGCTTCGGTCCCTCTTTGAGCCGTGGTGGGTACAAGCTGGTCCCCAGAAGACCTACAAGAAGACGGCCAGGTTCAAGACCGGAGAAGTCCGGTTGGCTGGCTCGACCTACACACCCGTAAAGCAGGTGGTGTTTAACCCTGCCAGCCGCGACCACATTGCCGACAGGCTGATGAAGGTGCGGGGCTGGAAGCCCGTAGAGTTGACTGAGGGTGGGAAGCCCAAGGTAGATGAAAGCGTACTAGGTGCCCTCCCGTATCCCGAGGCCAAGCAGCTTGCGAAGTACTTCCAGGTCAAGAAGGTTCTCGGACAGCTTGCCGATGGCGACAAGGCGTGGATGAAGTTCGCCAAGGATGGGCGCATCCACGGTAGCATCAATCCCAACGGGGCGGTGACCGGTAGGGCTACGCATAGTTTCCCCAACCTCGCCCAGGTTCCCTCCAAGGGGGCCTACAAGGGGCCTGAGTGCCGGGAACTGTTTGGTCCACTCTACCCCGACCATGTGCAGCTAGGGTGCGACGTGAGCGGTCTGGAGCTTCGTATGCTGGCGCACTTCATGGCGCGGTATGATGGCGGTGTCTACGGTGAACAGGTGGTCAACGGGGATATCCACACGTTGAACCAAGAGGCGGCTGGGCTTCCGACCCGAGATAACGCCAAGACGTTCATCTACGGCTTCCTCTATGGCGCTGGTGACGCAAAGATCGGCTCCATCGTGGGTGGATCGGCCAAGCGGGGCAAGGCGCTTCGCAGGAAGTTCCTCTCGACCCTCCCGGCGCTCAAGCGGCTGGTGGATGGGGTCAAGAAAGCAGCCAACTCCAAAGGATACCTCACGGGCCTCGATGGGCGACAACTCCATGTCCGCTCGGATCACGCTGCGCTTAACGTGCTTCTGCAATCGGCAGGTGCGTTGATCTGTAAGAAGTGGCTGGTGGAGTTCCACAGGCTTCTGAAAGCCAACAACCTGCACAATGTCGTCTCTCAGATGGCATGGGTTCACGATGAGGTACAGTTGAGTGTGCCTAAGGAATACGCCGAGCAGGTCGGTGACCTGTGTATTGAAGCAATCAAATTGGCCGGTGAGTTTTTCCAAATCCGCGTACCGCTGGATGGGGAATACAAGATCGGCAATAACTGGAAAGAGTGTCATTGATGTTCACCATTGTCTACTACACAACCCTTTATATCCTAATTGGATTTGCGGTGTTTATCCTTCTCGACAGGTATGACGAAAGGGATGAGAAGATCAACGTAAATGACGACGCTGACTTCATCGCGGTGTTCGTGGCCTTATGGCCTTTGTTTGCACCGATAGCCTTCTTCGGAATCACCGCCAATAACAAAAAGTCCCCGTTTGCATTCCTTGCTAGGGCGGTTAACAAGATCAACGGCCGTAAATAAGTGAAACTCATAGTTGACGGTGATATTCTCCTGTTCCGGTCATGTGCAGCCGTAGAGAAGGAAGCGGTATTCGACCGCATCCATGTTCTCTATAGCGACTTTGAGGATGCCAAGGGTGTCCTCGAAGACCTCACACATGACCTCGAAGAACAGGCCAACGCAGAGGAAGTGATCTTCGCTCTGTCCGACCGCAAGAACTGGCGTCGGAACATCTTCAAGGATTACAAGGCAAACCGCAAGGACATGCGGAAACCTTTGGCCTATCACGATCTGACCGAATACGTCGAGCAGCACTATCCTACGCTCAAGTTCAAAGGCATCGAAGCTGACGATATCATGGGTATCTATGCAGACCGGGAAGGCTTCGCCATCTGGTCGCTCGACAAGGACTTGAAGCAATGCCCAGGTCGCCACTTGGTTGATGATGAGATTGTCTACATCACCAAGGAGGAAGGGGATCGGTTTCATCTGTACCAGACGTTGATCGGGGATACGACCGACAATTATCCTGGGTGTCCTGGGGTTGGCCCTAAGGGCGCTACCGACTTCCTCGACACTCCATTCAAGTTCGTTCTGACGCAACAGGCGAACCGGACAGTCTGGAAGAAGGAAGCCACGGATAACCTGTGGGCCGGTGTTGTCTCGCATTTCGAGAAGGCCGGGTTGACTGAACAAGATGCGCTTATTCAAGCCCGTGTGTCTCGCATTCTGCGGGACGGGGAATATGATTTTGAGAAAGAAAGGGTGAAACTTTGGACACCGAAGATGTGACGTTTAAGGTGGGTGATCGTGTCGCCCGCAAGTGCGGATGGCCTTTCGCGGATGGAACCTTTGTTGGCACCATTGAGTATATCGAAAGCTATTGGGCCGATATCGAAGGCCATGTGGGTGCGATCAGGTTGTCAGAATTGTATCACGTCTACGATCAGGAACCCGCCGTAACAGCGCCGGATATTGTAACCAAACCTTCCCACTACACCAAGCACCCCATCGAACCCATTACGTTCATCATGCGTAACGGCTTTGAGTTCTGGCGAGGTAACATCATCAAGTACGCTTCCCGCGCTGGTTCCAAACACTACGAGGATATGGACGAGGTTCAATCGGAAATCACCGACCTTGAGAAGGTTCGACGCTACGCTGAAATGCGTATCAACCAACTCAAGGGTGAAGCAATCCTGTGAACTACGCCAATCTTGGCCTGACGGACTTCGAGTTGATGAATGCCGCGATTGCTGATGTGATCGTTGAAGATATTCCTCTCGAAGCCGTCTTCTATCTTTCATGTGAAGCCGAGAGTGCACTTGAGTTCTTCGCTGGGGTGCAAGCTCTCGCCCAGCTTGGCGATATTATCAACGATCATTACGACAGAGAAGATTAATGGACCTTAACACATATCAGATTGGCGCGGTTAATACCGCTATCTATCCTGGGGACGTAGCTCTCCCATACCTTGCCCTTGGTCTCGGTAATGAGGCTGGTGAAGTTCAGGGGAAGATCAAGAAGTATCTCCGTGGGGATTACGATGATATCGACCTCCGAGTGAAACTTATCGGTGAACTCGGGGACGTCCTTTGGTACCTCTCGGTTCTAGCCTATCAGCTTGATATCAGTCTAGGCGCTATCGCCCTCGCCAATCTCGACAAGTTGGCCGACAGGAAGGCTCGGGGGAAACTCAAGGGGGACGGGGACACCCGGTAAGCCTTGAGAGTTCTTGTCGCTTGTGAATACAGCGGCAAGGTAAGAGACGCATTCATCAAGAGGGGTCACGAGGCAATGTCCTGTGACCTCCTCGACACAGAGAGTCCTGGTCCCCATTACAAGGGTGATGTTCGGGATGTTCTGAACGATGGGTGGGATTTGATGATCGCCCATCCCCCATGCACTTACCTTACCGTCTCAGGTCTGCACTGGAACAAGCGTAATCCAGAACGTGCAGCGAAAACCGAAGCAGCCCTGCAATTCGTGCTATGGCTACTCACAGCCCCCATCCCAAGAATTGCCTTGGAGAACCCGGTAAGCTGCATCAGCAGCCGCATCAGGAAGCCGGATCAAATAGTTCAACCATACGAGTTTGGACACGACGCAAGTAAGAGAACTTGCCTTTGGCTAAAGCAACTTCCTCCGCTTGCTAAAGACCCTGCCAATAGGTTCCCCGGAAGATGGGTGGAACACAAAGGTAAGCTCGTAGAGCGTTGGTCCAACCAGACGGACAGTGGGCAGAATAGGCTGCCACCTACCGAGGATCGGTGGAAAATCCGCAGCGAAACATATCAAGGCATTGCGGATGCAATGGCCGAGCAATGGGATTTCTAAATGAAAGTCACATACATTGACCACATGGGTTCCGACCTTTCGGTTGTGAACGCCGCCAGGGTATCCTTTGGTAAACAAAGCTCTTGGGCTAATGCTGATCGAGCGGTTGAATATCCGGGTATCACCAAGCAACTCAAGGAAGCCGACCAGAGGCTTATCCAGTTTCTTGCTCGGGGTTGCACCACAGGCGATTGGGAGAAGGTGTTGGATAACCTCCAAGACCTGACCGGCTGGGGGTTCAAGACCTGTGAGGTTACCGATCTTCTGAACCATGTCCGCCGTATGCCTACCCATTGGACACCTTTCGGCCACACCGCAATCACCCTCCACATCAAAGCCCCGATCTTCGTCGCAAGGCAGTTGGGGAAACATCAGGTGGGCATGGTGTGGAATGAGGTTAGCCGTAGGTATGTCACGAGTGAACCTGAGTTCTATGAACCTGAGGTTTGGCGCAAGGCCGCTGAGAATGTGAAGCAAGGTTCCAATGATGAACCTATAGACGCTTCGGAGTACAATCCAGCTTACCTGTATTCGGCTATGCTACACTCCTACCGCAAGGCACTGGACTACGGTGTTTGCCCAGAGCAAGCCAGAATGATCCTTCCGCAGTCCATGTATACCGAGTGGTATTGGACCGGAAATCTCTACAGCTTCGCCAATGTGTACATTCAGCGTACCGACAGTCACGCCCAGCGTGAAGTCCAGGAAGTCGCTCGGCAGATCGGTAAGATTGTTGGGCCACACTTCCCGGTGAGTTGGGAAGCTCTGACTAAGTAAGAAAGACGAAATTGACATTCAAATCCAACAGGAACCCTCAGTTCCGCTCTAAGTTTTCCGAGGATATCTTCCATCAGAAGTACGCTCATGATGGTGCAGATACCTGGGAACACCTAGCTTACACCCTTGCCTTCGATGTGTGTGGAGACCTTCTCCCCACCGATACGGTACTGGCGATCTACGAAGCCATTCGGGATATGTACTTCATTCCCGGTGGACGGTATCTCTACTACGCTGGTCGGCCCAACAAGTTCTTCAACAACTGCTACCTGTTGAAGGCCGAGGAAGACACCCGAGAAGATTGGGCGAACCTCTCATGGAAAGCTGAGAGTGCCCTGATGACTGGCGGTGGGATCGGTGTTGATTACTCCGTATATCGTCCCGCAGGCTCCCCCATCGCTCGCACCGGAGGCAAGGCTTCCGGCCCCATCCCGAAGATGCAGATGCTCAACGAGATTGGGCGTCGGGTGATGCAAGGTGGCTCTCGTCGCTCGGCCATCTATGCCAGCCTCAGCCGCAACCACGGGGACGTCATGGAGTTCCTCGGGGCGAAGGACTGGCAGTCCATGCCGGTAGGTTCCACCGGCCTCAGCCTTTGGGATATCAAACAGCAGGACTTCAACTTCCCCGCCCCGTTGGACATGACGAATATCTCGGTCAACTACGGGACGGACTGGTTGAAGATCAACAAGGACTTCGAGAATAGCCTGAGTAGCTACAGGTTCGTCGGGGATGATACCGATCCGGTGTTCATCGAGAACGTCAAGCAGGCCCTCAAGACTGCGGAACCCGGCTTCTCCTTCAACTTCTTCGACAAGGAGAACGAGACGCTCCGCAATGCCTGCACTGAGGTTACCAGCGAGGACGACAGCGATGTGTGCAACCTCGGCTCGCTCAACCTGGGCCGCATCCCCGACCTCGCCACCTTCAAGCAGGTTGTCGAGCTTGGCACCCTGTTCCTCCTGTGTGGCACCCTGAAAGCCCATCTTCCCTACGAGAAGGTCTACAAGGTCCGAGAGAAGAACCGCAGGTTGGGCCTAGGGCTGATGGGTGTTCACGAGTGGCTCATCAAACGCGGTGAGCGTTACGAAGTCACCAACGAGCTTCACCAATGGCTCCATTCATACAAGGAAATTTCCGACAATGTGTCAAGCACCGAGGCCGGGCGACTATCCATATCCAAGCCTGTCGCAAACCGTGCTATCGCCCCTACGGGGAGCATTGGAATCCTCGCCGGTACGTCCACAGGAATCGAACCCATCTTCGCCGTCGCATACAAACGTCGATACCTCAAAGACGGCGACAAGTGGCACTACCAGTACGTCATCGACAGTGCAGCCCAAGAACTCATTGACCAGTATTCCGCCGATCCCGAGAAAATCGAAAGCGCCCTCGACCTAGCCAAGGATTACGAGCGGCGTATCAAGTTCCAAGCTGACGTCCAGGACTATGTGGACATGTCCATTTCCTCGACCATCAACCTCCCCGCTTGGGGGAGCGAATGGAACAACGAGGATACGGTCGGGGATTTTGCTAAGGTTCTCGCTAAGTATGCCCCGAGATTGCGTGGGTTCACCTGTTACCCTGATGGGGCGAGGGGCGGTCAGCCGTTGACTTCGGTAGCGTACTCGGAGGCTAAGGATATGCTCGGGTTCGAGTTCGAGGAAGCTGTATCGACGCACGATATCTGCGATATCTCCGGTAAGGGGGGTAGCTGCGGTGTTTGAACTGGCTCTGGCACTGTCTATATTGGTTCTACTTGGTGCCACCTTGGTGGTGTTTAGTAACCTGTAGGGGAGGGGTGAAAGCCCCTTCCTTATTTTCTAGTCATATTGAGATACACCCATGAAATCTCCCCCTCTGATATCAAATGATTTGATCAAGTACCTAGAGCAAACTTTCCCTATAACTCAAGTTCTCTCTAGTGAAACCCAAGACCAACTTTGGTTCTACAAAGGTATCCATTCAGTCCTTGAACATTTAAAGGTTGTAAAGGATTACCAAGATAAGCAAGGAACCCCTTATATTGTGCAGCGCACCTAAGATTCAAAAGACACCCGCTCCACCGCCTCCGCCGCCCGTGATCGAACAAGTAGCGCCCACGAGACGTCTCGGGGATACTGCTGTAGAATCCCAGCGTAGAGGCACCAAGGATTACCGTGCCGGTAAGCCCTCCCTCACCATTGGTGGTCTTAGTGGTAGCACCAAGACTGGCGTGGGTGGCGTCGGTAGCTGACCGTGAACAAGACCACGGTGGCAGATTCTCCCAAGCTGGTCACCGAAGACGTACTTGAAAAGCGGTACACCCAGCTTGCGGCAACCAGGGACCCCTACCTCCAACGTGCTCGTGAGGCGTCTCTACTGACGATCCCTCACCTGTACCCTGAGGAAGGAACTACGGGTTCCGCCAAGTTCTACAAGCCCTACCAGTCCATCGGCGCTCGTGGCGTGAATAACCTCGCCAACAAGCTCCTCTTGTCTCTACTTCCCCCCAACACCCCCTTCTTCAAGCTGGACGCTGACGACCAGACCATTGCGGAAATCTCCGACGAGAAGGACAGGGCGAAGGTTGAGGAGAAGTTCAACGAAATCGAACGGGCTGTTCAAACCAAGATCGAAACCGGAAACTTCCGTGCTCCGTTTATCTCGGCAATGAAGCTCCTCATCGTCGGGGGCAACGTCCTGATCATCAGGCCCGAGGAAGGAAATACCGTCAGGGTGATCCGTCTCGATAACTACGTTGTTCGTCGGGACAGCCAAGGCAAAGTACTTGAACTGATCATCCGTGAGGATACCCGGTTCGATGATCTACCCGAGGACGTCCAGAAGCTAATCAAAGAGTCGAAGACCTTCGAGGACAAGAACAGCGACGACAGCAAGAACTGCGCCATCTACACGTCCTACAAGCTCGTGAAGGGTCGGTACCAGACGTACCAAGCGGTCAAGGGGATCGAGATTCCCAAGACTCGTGGTTCGTATCCGAAGGACAAGGCCCCGTTCATCGCCCTCCGTTGGACCCACGAGGACAACGAGGATTACGGACGGTCTTACGTCGAGGAATACATCGGTGACCTACAGTCCGCTGAGGGTCTCTCCAAGTCTATCATCGAGTCCGCCGCAGCCGCTGCCAAGGTGGTCATCATGGTCGCCACGAACGGTCTGACCCGAGAGGAAGACGTGGCTGGTGCGGAGAACCTCGATGTGATCGCTGGTCGCGCAGATGACGTCACCATGCTTCAACTCAACAAGCAGGCTGACATGGCCGTGGCGATGAACGTCTTGAACGACATTCTCCAACGTCTCTCGTACGCCTTCCTGATGAATACCGCAGTCCAGCGGAATGCCGAGCGGGTGACCGCTGAGGAAATCAGGGAAATGGTGAAGGAGCTTGAGGATGCCTTGGGTGGAACCTATGCGCTCTTTGCGCAGGAGTTCCAGCTACCCTTCGTCAAGATCATCATGTCCCAGATGGTCAAGGAGAAACGAATCCCCGACCTCGGTGCGCTTAAGAAAATGGGCATCACCGTCGAACCGTCGATCACAACTGGCGTTGAAGCTATTGGCCGAGGCCACGACATGAGCAAGCTGCAAATCTTCATGCAGCAGTTTGTCGCGCCCTTTGGTGAAGCTGCGTTCGCTGAGATTAACCTGGCCGACCTTATGAAGCGTGGCGGGGTTGCACTCGGTATTGACATGGATGGTCTGGTCAAGTCGCCCGAGCAGAAGGAGGCCGAACTGGCCCAGATGCAAGAGCAACAAGATCAGGCTTTGATGAAACAGACAATCGCGGATGCGGCTAAGACTGCCGCTGGCCCCGCTGCCAAGGCCGCGATGGAACAGTCCCCTCAACAAGGATAACCCTAATGACTGAACGTGCCGTTATCGACACGAGCAATGAAACCAAAGGCCCCTCGATCCAAGAGTCTCATGATGCTCTTGTAGAGGAGGGGGTAATTCAGAAGGATGCCACCGAGGGTGAAACCCCCGGTGCTTCTCAGGGGGACGAGAACGGGGCGGGTGGTGAAGACCGCCCGTCCTGGCTACCCGAGAAGTTTGAATCTCCTGAGGACATGGCCAAAGCTTACTCGGAGCTTGAGAAGAAGCTTTCCAAGGGTAAACAGGAAGTAACCTCCGAGGAAACCCAAGGTGCGGCCGAGGAAGCTGTGGAGGCCGCTGGTC
>Ga0172382_10001309_pt1 | contig 44890 bp, 54 predicted proteins | sample Leawel138RmetaG_FD_122245 | JGI IMG/M metagenome (GOLD analysis project Ga0172382, IMG submission 122245) | Leachate microbial communities from a municipal landfill in Southern Ontario, Canada - Leachate well 138R metaG | ecosystem: Engineered > Solid waste > Landfill > Unclassified | place...
CATCAATTCTCCGCAGCACCATGTACAGGATATATACGGTTAGTGCAAGCTTTGCCACATAAAGCACTGCCCTGGAAACCGGATGTTTCCTCAGCCCCTCATAACGGAGCCGCAATCTTGCCCAGGCGCTCATTTCAGCCTTTTTATTCTGTTATTCCACAGGCTGCCAAGGCTTTTTGAATCAGCTCCGCGGGTGGAGGAGCCAAGAATCCGTCATCCATCAGCTTATGACACAAGCCCCGTGCGGCATTGATATCATCCGACGCCATTTGAAACACCTCGTCCCGGCTGAGAGTGGTGATCCCCGCCACCCCATCGGCAATCGCCTGCATGGCAAGATCCGCCGCTTCATGGGCAAAGACCTCTGTCTCATCCATGCGGGGAACAATATTCTCCGGATCAATCCCCCTGCGTCTGGCAAATGATGCCAAAGAATGGGCGGCAGCAATTGCCATTGCATCTGTAATCTGAGTGGCTCGCACCAGCAAGGCTCCCTTCAGGATGCCGGGGAATCCACAGGAATTGTTGATTTGATTGGGAAAATCTCCCCTGCCGGTTGCCACGATATAGGCTCCTGCCGCCTTGGCATCATAGGGATAGATTTCCGGTACTGGATTGGCACAGGCAAACACGATTGCGCCATCTGCCATCAGCTTGATCCATTCCGGCTTGATGGTATCCGGACCCGGTGTGGAAAGGGCGATCAGCAAATCAGCCCCCTGCATTGCCTGCTCCATGGTGTCAAACTTCTGTGGATTGGATACTTGCGCCAGTTCCCACTGCTTGAACCGAGTGGGATTATCCCTTAGGTCTTCGCGTCCCAGATGGATGCCTCCCTTGCTATCGAACACCGTCAAACGATCTGGATCCAGCCCGCTTTTCAGCAGGAAGCGCGCGATGGTGGTATTGGATGCACCCGCCCCAAAGAGCACCGCCCTAATTTGATCTATCTTTTTGCCCGTGAGTTCCAAGGCATTGATCACGCCAGCCAAAGTAACACATGCCGTTCCCTGGGCGTCATCATGCCACACGGGGATGTTGCAGCTTGCCCTTAGCTCGTCCAACACCCGATAGCAATTTGGCTGGGAGATATCTTCCAGGTTCACGGCGCCCACGCTGGGCTCTAACATCTTCACAAAATCTATCAATCTACCGGCATCCGGTTTGCCATCTTTATCACGGTTGTTTACACACAAGGCGATGGCATCACAGCCCCCCAAATATTTCATCAGCATGGCTTTGCCTTCCATCACGCCCATGCCGCCATAAGGACCGCAATCCCCATCACCCAACACGCGCGTGCTATCGCTCACCACAGCCACCAGATTACCCCGGTTGGAAAGCTCCCAAGATCGCTGGGGCAAATCCCGTATCGCCGTGGAAACAGCCGACACACCGGGGGTATACCAAACGTTGAACCAGTTAAAGCCCCAAATACCGGCTTTGGGAACACTCTGCATTTTACCCCCATAATGGGCATGTGCCAACAGTGAAAGCTGCTTCAGGAAAGCCGTCTGTGCGCCTGCCACCTCGTGGGGAGGCAGCTTTGCCAAAAAGTATTCTCTCAAATTGCTAAGATCAGGATTGAGCTTTGCCATGAGGTCTCCTCTTTTATGTATTTAATCATGAAAAACCATGCTGGCATCCGATGCATATTTGTCAAGTGTGATGGTGGGGGCTTGCTTTGCTCGCGATGCATAACGAATGATGAATGAAGGGGCTGAGAACTGGTACTTGGCACCCCTCGATATCAACCCCCTCTATACTACATAGGGAAACGCACCCAATTTCTAAGAATTATATTCATTATGATTGATGTATTTACAAGAATATTATGACGATGCAAAAAGATACAGTATTTGACCCAAGGCACATATTGATGCCATGCCCACACAATCCTGATGTGGGGATTCATCCTGTCAAAAATCATTAGGTATCGTTGAGAGATAAAACCAGTCAAGCCGTGTGTGTCTCTCAAAGGTTATTTTATCTTCACCACTATTGTAGAGAATGTGTTGCCCTTTTTATCTCTTGCTCTAAGAGTATATATACCAGAGCCGATTCTGTTTCCTAAGGTGTCCAGCCCATTCCAGCGGATCTGTTTTCCCTGCAGATTATTCTGTCTATAAACCAATTGCCCTTTGATGTTATATACCTCCAAAGACGTTAATTGGTGGGGCTTATCTGTGCCGGCAATGCGCACCTTTACTTCGTCTTGAAAAGGGTTGGGGTGGCAGATCACTTTCGGAGTTGCAGGCTGAATATGTGCATCGGAATTGCCTACATAGGATTCAGTTAGGATTGTGGCATAGGTCGGGCAGGGAGGGTTAATAGTAATGGGAGAATGCACAAAAAACTCCGGGAAGCCGTCACCATTCATATCTCCCAGGGGGTGACAATATCCATAGTTTGGTCTTGGTTCAGGTGAATTATCCACATAATCCGGTATGAGGTTCAGAACCTTGGAAGTCTGCTTGTAAACCGCGTAGGATCCTTCATAAGTGTCATAGGGCATAGGTTTATACAATTTAACCCATAAATCGGAAAAGGGATCATTGTTAAGATTCACATAGGATTGTATGGAGTAGTAGTTATAACCAAGCTGATAATCTACACTTTCAAGGCTTGTGATATCATCCTGACCATAAAAAACTTTCATCCGCATACCGTCCTGTGATCCAACGGAAAGCACGATATCATCGTATCCATCTCCGTTCAGGTCTCCATTGCTTATCATCGCGCTAATGCCTCCCTCAGGAGTGGAAGCCACGATGGTTTCGAATATTGGCACATTGGTGAGGGTTTCCCCTCCCGGATAGATTTTTAGACACATATGGCAATCTCCCCAGGGCACATTGGGGTCAATTGGCATGCGGTTTGTCACGATTATATCGTCATAGCCGTCTCCATTGATATCCCCAGCTCCCATGCGGTTGCCCAACCATTCGTAAGGCACAGAGCCTCTGATATGTAAAGTGGGAGTGGTAACAAACGGCTCCCCTCCCAGATAAACATACACATTGCCCCATTCTTCATACTGGGAGCCGGAAGCGTACACCAATAGATCGTTAATTCCATCTCCGTTCAGATCACAATCTGTAATCAATTTTTCACCAAAATACAGATCCCAATCTTGAGTATAACCTTGACCCTCCCCACTGATAAAAACATCCGGTGCGGTAAAAGGAGGGTTTCCTCCATAAAAAATCATAACACCACCGGTGAGCTTCCATCCATAATAGATCACAGAAACAGCCAGATCGCTGATGCCATCGCCATTCAAATCTCCCGCATAAGCAAGGCTGTATCCAAAACCACCCACATTGGGCCAGGGAGTGATGAGTTGCTCATCCGGAACAGCGGTACTATCGGGGATGCTATAATAGATATAAATGGGGAAATTCGAGTAGTTTTGTTCTTCTATACAACTGAATACCAAATCTGGCCTGCCATCGCCATTAAGATCGCCACCAGTCTCCAGATTGAAGGTGAAATACTCCCCAAATGGAATATCGAACCTCACAATTTGATGAAATGCATCCTGAGCATAATACCTGGCAGGCATGAGGATGCAAATCAGGACAAAAACAAAGCAAACCTTCCACACCAAGTATCTCATAAACTATAACTCCCATATATTGCAATTATCATGGCGATCATGCGTTTATAAGGCTGCTGAAGAAGAGTCTTTAGGGGACAATTCCAATTATCATCAATGGGATGGGAGGATTGTTTCTTCCGTGTCTCATCACATTATACACCTCACCTTCAAAATAAGGCACTCCGCTGGACATCATCGCTTGCATGGATTTCATAGGCAAGATTTCAATCCCGAGGTTGATTATGCCACCCGAATAGAATAGCATATGCTTTACAAATAGATCAAAGGCAACAAAAGCATATTTTCCAAATTGGACTTCGACCGCGACTTTGTCTTTAACAAAATCAGTCTGTTTGTAACTGTTGATGGGATTGATTTCTCCCCTGGATTCCAAGAATTCTTTTTGTTCGGCTGCATCCTTTTCCAGGCTCAGCTGCATCAACTCCCGATCAAGTGTAATGTAATAGCTGTATCTCTTTTCTGTCCAGCCCAAAGCTTCAAACTGCTTCTTAAATGACGCATTCAGCTCCTTCGGGCTATACAACAGCTTACCAGACATTGTCTTCTCTTTACTGATTTTGGTTTTACACTTTGCGGCATCCACGTTTTTGATCACATTTATTATGTCCTGATATAAATCAGCATGATGCACTTTTAGAAATTCTTCGCCATTCATGTGTGAATAGATTTTACTAATTTTCATTTATACACCCCAAAGATATCCAAGTTAACCCATTCGTTGGGCACTGCTGCAACCTTATCATTGATAGATGGTTGATGTATTTTCTTTCCTATGGGTCTGGTTTTCAAAAAACCTTGTTCAAGTTTTTTTATTCTTTCCAACGCCATCTCACAATATTCTGCTTCTTTATCAATACAAATGGTGTTCCTTTTGTTTTTCAGAGCTGCGATAGAGGTTGATCCCACGCCTGCAAAAGGGTCCATAACCCAATCGTTTTCATTGGTTAAGGCAAGTACACATCGTTCTACCAACTCCACCGGAAATTGGCAAGGGTGGACGGTTTTTTCAGGATGATTAGCCTTTACATTGGGGATATCCCAGATTTCACTATCCCAATCTTCTTTGATAGTAGTCCATATATCACTGGGGTTTTTTCCCAGTGGATTGCCGGATAATTGTCCCTTTTTGGGGCCTTTAAAATGTCTTTTTCCCGGATATTTTGATGGGACGCGCACCGAATCCAAATTAAATGTATAATCATCTGTCTTTGTAAACCACAAAATGGTCTCATAACGCCCTGAAAAACGGTTTGACGCGTGTAGACCGTGACCAAACCTCCAAATGATCCTATTTCGCAACTGCAATCCGTGTTTTTTGAATATCTCGTAATAGAATATATCAAGAGGGAAAACCTCACCCTTGTTTACATAGTTGCCTACCTGCCAACAAATACTGCCTGTATCCGACAATACCCTTACCAGGTGAGAGATAATCTCTTCTTGAGTTTCAATATAATTTTCTATCGAGGTCTTCTCTTCATAAGCCTTGCCAATATTATATGGAGGTGATGACATAATCAGGTCAATAGTATCGTTTTGCATCGACTTCAATACTGTAAGTGAATCCGAATTTACGATTGCATATTGCAATTTTATGGGATCAATCACACTGGAACTCTGAAAACTTCTAAAATCCATCATTTACTCCTTTATCCTATATTTGCCTTACAAGCATTCCATCCAGACTTTAGCATCAAGTCTCATACATAATAATATCATTAGATTTGTCAATAAAAAAACACGTGGAACCACATATTTTGGTCTGCTTAATCAATAAAACATGCTCTTGGCTATAGAAACTCTTATGTAGCATTGCATCGCAGTATCTCACCTAATCTTTCTTGCACGCCCACTCCTTCCCTATTAACCACCCTTGTCTCTCCCTTGTCGAGACAAGGGAGAGACAAGGGAGAGACAAGGGTGGTTAACAGGCAAGCTATCCCCAAACAGCTCGCCAAGTATTAGATTCATTTTTCATTTGACAAGATTTGCAAAATCCAAATAAGAGATCTGAGTATAAAAAATGCATGAGTGAGGATTGATAATGATAACCGTATATGTAAATGGCAAAGCCACTTCCGTGGCAAACAATACCAAGGTGCTGCATGCCTGCACCAAGGCTGGCTACCCTGTCCCCCACCTTTGTTACCACGAGGATTTGCCTTCATTTGGCAATTGTGGTGTGTGTATGGTAGAAATCAATGGCAAAGCTTTGCGCGCCTGTTCCACCCCCTGTGAAGATGGAATGCAGATCAAGACCACCGGCAAAAAGCTGTTGGATTTGAGGCGCGAGGCGCTGGAAATAATATTATCCAATCACCCCAACAACTGCCCTGAATGTGTGAAGAATGGACGCTGTGAATTGCAGGATTTGGCTCAGGAATTGGCAATCCGCCACATGAACCTGAAAAAGGTGCGCCGCAAATATAAAGGACGCGACGAAAGTTCACCCTCCATCACCCTGGATCCCTCCTATTGCATTAATTGTGGGCGTTGCACCTACGTATGCAATGAGATTCAGGACGTGCATGCGCTGCAGAGCTCAGAGCGTGGATTCAATACCTATGTAGGTCCCACCTTCGATCGTCCTTTGGAAGAAAGCGAGTGTGTAAAGTGTGGCCAGTGCTCTTCTTATTGCCCTGTTGCCGCCATTTATGAGGTGGATGATTCCGATCCCCTGTGGGAAGCTTTGGATGATCCCGATATGGTGTTGGTAGCCCAGGAAGCCCCTGCCGTGAGGGTGGCATTGGGAGAGGAATTTGGCTACAAGCCGGGCACCAACGTGGTGGGCAAAATGTATACCGCCCTGCGGGAAATCGGCTTTGATTATGTATTTGACACAAACTTTGGTGCAGATCTCACCATCATGGAAGAGGCCAGTGAATTTGTGGATATCTTCTTGAACAATCCCGATAGATTCCCGCTGATCACCACCTGCTGTCCCTCCTGGGTGGATTATCTGGAGAAATTCCATCCCAATATGATCCCGCTGTTTTCCTCTGCCAAATCCCCTCACCAAATGGTGGGCACGATGGTGAAGACATTTTGGGCAGAGAAGATGAAGATAGACCCCTCCAAGATCTTCTTGGTCTCCGTAATGCCTTGCACAGCCAAGAAATATGAGATTGAACGGATGGAAGATATGTATGCCAGCGGCCGTAAAGACGTGGATCTTACCATCACCACGCGAGAGCTGGCACGGATGCTGAAAACCAGGGGCATTGATCTTGCCAAACTGCCTGATGGAGAAGCAGATAACCCCTTGGGTGAATACACCGGAGCAGGCACCATCTTTGGCGCCACAGGCGGTGTGATGGAAGCAGCCCTCAGAACGGCATATTACTTGGCTACAGGCAATGAATTGCCAGACCCCAAGATAGACTTTGTACGCGGTGGACGGGGAATCAAACGCGGCAAACTGGAGATCTTGGGCAAAGAAATCCGCATTGGCGTAGCTTCCGGATTGGGCAACGTGAATACCATCATGGAAGAAATCCACAAGGCGCAGGAGCAAGGCAAAGAACCTCCCTATCACTTTGTGGAAGTGATGGCATGCCGCGGTGGCTGTGTGGGAGGCGGAGGCCAGCCCTACCGCTCTACAAACAAGGTGCGTTTGGCACGCGCCAGAGGCCTGTATAGAGAGGATGAGGGGATGGAACGCAGGGAATCCCACAACAATCCTTCCATCCAAAAGCTCTACAAAGACTATCTGGGCAAACCCAATAGTGAAAGAGCACACAAGCTACTGCATACCAGCTATATAGCCAGACCTATCAAGATCGTTCATGATTAAGTGACCTGAAGGAAAAAGAAACAATACAAAAAGCCTGCCCTTGTATTGAACGTGCAAGGGCAGGCTTTTTTAAGTTGAATTATATAGGGGAGCTATCGGGAACGCACCAATCTGAAGCCCACATAGGGGATTCCACGATTGGGATTGCCTTTATCCCGGTACAGAATATTGAGATTGCGCCCTTCCCCATTCATCACATTGCCACCCCGGATCACCCTTTGAGAGCCGGTATCGGGACCGCTGGGGTTGATGAATCTTTGCTGGGCACGGATGTAATTGGCATCATACCAATCCCAACACCATTCCGAGACGTTGCCCGTCATATCAAACAAGCCAAAGGTATTGGCATTCTTTTTACCTACGGGTTGGATGCGGGCAGGGCTGTTGTCTCTATTCCAGGAAATATCATTGTGATTATCTGAACCACTGTATTCAAACAATGCCCCTGCTTTGGCTGCCATTTCCCATTCTGCTTCGGTGGGTAACCTCCATCCATTGGCATTAAAATTGCAGCTAATTATCCTTTCCTTGCCTTTAAATTCTATCCTGTAGGCAGGGTCCAAACCCTCGGCTTTGCTGCGGCCATTGCAATAGGTGATGATTGATTCCCAACTGATGTTTTCCACAGGCAAGTTATCTCCAGCCAGGCTAACGGCAGCCGGTTTCATATACTTGACCCACTCCTTTTGTGTGAGCTCGTATTTGCTGATATAAAAGCCGTTTTGGGATACGTTGTGGTTCAGGTTTTCCTTGAGGCGTCCAAAACCGAAGGACCCTGCAGGGATATGCACCATATAATCCGGCATGGGTGCCTGCTTTACGGCTGGCTTGGCGGTTTTGCCTGCAGTGCTGGTGCCAATATTGAGTCTATCCAGGGGTTGGCCCTGAAGAGATTGGCGCTGGGCGGATTTTAGCATTCCATATTCCGTTTGTGAGGGGCTTACCTCGCCTCCCACTCTGTGGTTGGATTGTGCAGTATCCGTTTTCAAGGTATCGCTTGAGGTAAAGCCCGAAAAGGTAAAAGGCTTGTCTGAACGGCGGAAGATGATGCTGAAAATATTGGTAAAGAGGAATAGTGCCGTAAGCAGCAGCACCACAACCACCAAAGCCACAAAACCCCATTCCACTCCCAATCTGGGTTTGATGATTTCCCGCTCCAGCTCGTCCATGCCCAATGTGTGTTTTTCCTGCTCCCGCCAGAGGTCATTTTCATCATAGGCTGGCATTTTTTGCAGGCTATCCAACACCTGCTGCAAGCTGGTGGCACGGTGCAGGATATTGCGGTGCAGACACATGGCAAGGATCTTGTTGAAGCTATTGGTAACATCGTGTAAATATTGGAATTTCACTTCCAGGAGGCGTTCGGGTCTGTAGAGGGATTGGGAAAGGGTGTGTTTGCTGAGCAGCTGTGCCAAAATTGCACCGATGGTATGGATGTCTTCCCGCTCATCTGTATCATCATAAGTGATGCCACTGGAAAGAATTACCAGTTTGCCAGCATCATCTATCATCATACTGGAAAGCAGCAGTTTATTTACGGAAAGACCGTGTTTGCGGATAATCATCGTGGTCTTTATCAGTTGGATTGCCACGTCACGCACAAAGTCTTCAGTAATCCTTTGCGAGTTCTGCTTTTTCAGCTTGTCCAACGAGGTTCCCTGCACAAAGCGGGTGGCAAGAAATGCCTCGTTATGAGACTGGTTGATTTCCTCCACCTTGGCTATGTGTTCGCTATCCAGTAGATTGATGCGGCTAAGCAGCATTTGCTGGTTTAGCATCTTGTTTATATCCATGTAGCGTGATTTGTGAAAGACTTTGATGATATATTCTTGATTGTTTTTGGAGGCGATGTATTTCATGCCCTCAGAATCTTTATTCATCAGGCGGATAATGGTATATCCATGAAATTCAGCACCCGGCTCCAGCGTGTGTAAGCTGAGCGTGGGGTATTGCTCTGATTTACCTTGGGCTTTTTCACTGGCAGGGGGTGGCTGAGGGGGACCCTGTTTGGCAGTATCAGATGCTGGCTTTTCCAAAGCGGGAGCTATTGTTACTTGCTCTTCACCACAAGCCACACAAAACTTGGCTTTTTCCGGCAGTTGCGTTCCACAATTTAAGCAGTATTTCATCTTGGTTTCCATCAGGATGAGGAGGTGGATTTTTCCACTGTGAGTTGAACGGCGATGCCGTTGATATCCACTTGTTGAGAATCAAAGTCTTCATCTTTGATATTGATGGCATCACAGAGGGTTTCCTGGCAGATTTTCTCGCCATACATATCCAAGGCGGTGAGGATATCCTCATTCCCTTTTACTGTCACATTCACTCTGTCCATAATGGCAAAGCCCTGCTCTTTGCGGCTGAATTGGATTTTGTTGATCAATTCCCGGGCATAGCCTTCCCAACGCAGATCGTCTGTGAGGGTGGTATCAAGCGCCACAAAAAGGTTGCCGATGCTTTCAAACACATATCCCTGGCGGGGAGCGATGTGGACGGCAATATCTTCCTGTACCAACTGGATGGTCTGCCCCTGCACCTCCAGAGGGAAGCTATCTCCACGAGCAAAGCTTGCCAGCACATCCTGACCTTTCAATTTGCCAAGAGCGGCGGCGATGGGCTTCATCAATTTGCCATACTTGGGACCCATTACCTTGAAATCCGGCTTCAGCTCATAGTGAACAAAGTCGTCATCCTCGGCAATGTAATTTACGTGGTGGATATTCACTTCCTCTTGAATCAAATCAAACATCCGCTGCACCGTGGGCTGGGTGAAGGCAGGCAAATGCATCGTGCCCAAAGGCTGGCGTATCTTGATCTGACAGGCGTTGCGCGCAGCACGCCCAAGCTGTACAATATCAATCACCAGTTGCATTTCACGCTCCAGGGTGGCATCGATAAAGCTGGCATCAGAAGCAGGATAATCCGTGAGGTGTACGCTTTCCCTGCCGGTGAGGTTTCTATAAAGTTCCTCAGCAAGATAGGGGGTGAAGGGGGCGATGAGCTGGGAAATGCCCACCAAAACCTGATAGAGAGTGCGATAGGCAGCCACCTTGTCTTCATCCAGTGTCATAGCCCAAAAACGGCGTCTGCTGCGGCGCACGTACCAATTGGAGAGTTCATCTATCACAAAGCTTTGGATTTCGCGGCTGACGCGGGTAAAATCGTAGCTTTCCATCCAAGAGCGCACCTTGGTGACCAAGGTGTGATAACGGGAGATAATCCAGCGATCGATCTCCGCCTCGCGCTGCCAATCCCAAGGATATTTGGAGGCATCAAAGCCATCGATATTGGCATAGGTGGCATAGAAGGAATAGACGTTTTTGAGGGTGCCGATGAATTTGGAATGCACCTCTTTAACTCCTTCCACATCAAAACGCGTGGGCAGCCAGGGAGGGCTGACCTCCACAAAATACCAGCGGATGGCATCAGCGCCATAATCGTGCATCAATTCCAGGGGATCAACGGTGTTGCCTCTGGATTTACTCATCTTTTGTCCATGTTTATCCAAAATGAGGTCGTTCACCAGACATCTTTTGAAGCTGGAAACACCGGTGAGCATTGTGGAAATAGCCAACATGGAATAAAACCAGCCACGGGTCTGATCTATACCTTCGGAGATGAAATCAGCGGGGAAAAGTTCTGTTTCAAAGCGCTCGCTGTTTTCAAAGGGCCAGTGCCATTGGGCAAAGGGCATGGAACCGCTATCAAACCAGCAGTCAATCACTTCTGGCGTGCGATGCATGGTGCCCTGGCAAGCGGGGCAAGAGAGCGTGACATCATCCACATGGGGTTTGTGCAATTCAATATCGGCAGGAACGGGGGAGCCATCTTTGAGGCGTCCATGAGCCACCAGATCGGCAAGGCTGCCAATGGAGCGCTTGGCATCGCAATCTTCACAAACCCAGATATTGAGCGGGGTGCCCCAAAAGCGATCGCGGGAGAGCGCCCAATCCACATTGTTTTCCAGCCATTCGCCAAAGCGTTTTTCACCCACAAAAGGCGGGTACCACTTGATCTGGCGGTTATTTGCCTGCAACTGGTCTTTGAACTGGGTGGTGCGGATATACCAGCTATCGCGGGCGTAATAGATGAGCATGCTGCTGCAGCGCCAACAATGGGGATAGCTGTGACGGATCTGCTCCCGGCGCATCAGGGAGCCATTATCACGGAGGTGGCGGATGATATCTTTATCCGCATCTTTCACAAACATTCCTGCCCAGGGGGTGATGCTGGCGTTGAACCTGCCGGATTCATCCACGGGCTGGATGAAGGGAAGATCGTATTTGCGCCCCAAAGCGTAGTCATCCTGACCAAAGGCGGGGGCAGTGTGTACGATACCCGTGCCGTCATCCATGCTCACATAATCTGCCAAGCCGATGAACCAGGCGGGTTTATCCACGGGAACAAATTCGAAGAGCGGCTGATAGGGGCGGCGCTCCAGATCTTTGCCCTGATATTCCTCTATAATCTCGTATCCTTCGCCCAATACACCCAAGCGGGCTTTGGCGAGGATGAGATACTGGTCTTCAAAGAGTACCTTCACATAGGTTTCATCGGGATGGATGGCAAGGGCTACATTTGAAATCAGCGTCCAAGGGGTGGTGGTCCATGCCAGATAATAGGTGTTTTCTGCATCGAGGGCTTTGAACCGCACAAATACGGAGGGGTCTTCCACGTCCTTATAGCCTTGGGCTACTTCGTGGGAGGAAAGGGGGGTGCCACAGCTGGGGCAATAGGGCACGATGCGATGGGCTTTGTAGATGAGATCGCGCTCATGAAAGTTGTTCAAAATCCACCAAACGCTTTCGATATAATCGTTTGTGAGCGTGATATAGGGATCATCCAGATCTATCCAATAAGCCATCAATTCGGTCATTTCACGCCAGAGTTTTTCGTATGTGAATACTGATTCACGACACTTGGCAATGAACTTTTCCAAGCCGTATTCTTCCACGGCGCGTTTATCGCCCAATCCAAGCTGTTTTTCCACTTCCACTTCCACAGGCAAGCCGTGGGTGTCCCAGCCGGCTTTGCGCTTTACCTGATAGCCCATCATCGTTTTATAACGACATACGAGGTCTTTGAGGGTGCGGGAAATCACGTGGTGAATGCCGGGTTTTCCATTGGCAGTGGGAGGTCCTTCATAAAAAATAAAGCGGGGGGCGCCTTCGCGAAAATCCTCGCTTTTTTGAGCCAGAGAATGAGTGTTCCAATACTGTCTTACCCTCGCTTCCAGATCGCGGGGTTGTTCTTTGAGATCTATTGTTTTATACATACCGTTTCCATTAAATCAAAGGCAAGAAGTGCTGATTGATGTGTTTTTGCATTATACTTTTTTGGCACGTCCGGTGCGTTTTTGTCCAGGAACAAAAGACTGGCGTGGTTGATTGTGTTCTCTTTTGTGTTCAGGTTTGGTGGGTGCCACATGGCTTTCCTCGGTCTCTTCCAGCTCTTTTTCTTCAAAGAGATCGCTGTAGTGTTCTTTGAGGTCTTCATGCTCCATCACATATTGCTTCCATTCATCCATGGATTTATCCATGTCCACACAGCGGGTGCAGAGGACCAACATGTTTTGTTCGGATACACCAATCCATCCGCGGTCATAGCAGTGATCGCAGCTTTTCTTTGTCCTATTACGTGCCGCAATAGTTTGTGCGGCTTCCAGATGCTTTTCTTCGAGTTTAAACATTTTGTGCTCCTTAGAGAGTGTGCTTTAACCCATTTGAGGGGAAACTCGGTGTGAGTTTCAATCAGTGTGTCATAATTTTTAAATAGCCATTCTTTACAAGCTTTATTTTGGGTCAAGGCAAATAAACGCCTTGGGGAGATAGTGTGAAAGCTCTAAAAGAGGGTGTTTGGCAGCGGAAAATCAAGGCTGTGATTTCCTTGGTAATCCGTGTGATTAGTTCTATAAAACATGGATGCAACAAATCCATCATAAATCTGAGATCCGCGTGCAATCTGCAGCGTTTATCCACAAGAGGGTGCCATCTGCCAGCCGGATGTGGTATGAATCCCGCTTTTGATTGACAATCGTGAAGATGGTGGCTTCGGGCAGGGTCTGTACATTGCCCTGCATGCTTTCACCCGCAAAGGCGTTTGCAGTGGGGATGGTGATGGTGGCACGGGTGTCATGGTTGCGGGCGTGGGTCTTGAGGGCAAGGATGCCGACAAAAGTGATGAGGAAAATGGCGTTGATGCTGATTAGCAATACTGGCAAGCCTTTTTCAGATTTGGCAGGAAAGTGGATGAGCCAATGGGTGCAGAGGAGGGTGAAAAATAGGAAGATGGCGATAAGGATGGCGAGGCGGGTATCGTTTAACCATGCGAAGATATCTTTTTGCACACGCGCCAAAAAGAGCTGTTCGTCCTGGGAGTTTTCGGAGTTGATTTGCTGTGTGAGCAGGTTGAAATTGTGTCTTGCCTGGGGATGGGCACTATTTAAGCTGAGCGCCTTCAGATAGTACAGGGCGGCAAGCCCGGGGCTGCCTTGCTGGTTGTGCAATACGCCAATATTGTAGTACAAATCCGGATTGGAGATGCCTTTCGCCAGTTCTGTTTCCAATTGCAGCAGCATTTCCTGCTCTTTGCTTTGAGGAATCTGGCTGCCGGTAATATCGGGGTCTGGGGCTTGGGCATAAATTAGCGTCCAGCCAAGGCAGAGCAGCAAGAAGAGGATGCGCTTGATCATTTGATTTCCTCATCCAATAGCTGGGAAACGATGTGGTTAAAATCGGCAAGCAGTGCTTCCGCAGAGCTATCCCGATATTCCACGGGGGCAAAGCGGGCGGTGCGAATGGCGGAGAGGAATGATCTAATCTTTTGCAACAAATCGGGAGACATTTCTTCATCTTCCAGGCGGATGAGCAGATCATCCAACGCCAAGTGGGCGGGGATGCCGTGCTTTTGCTGCAGATAATCCATAATGCAGGCATCTGCAAAAGGATAGAATTCGGCGGGGGATTTTGCAATTACCGCCTTTGCTTGGGCAAGGCAGGCTTTGAGCTGTTGATTCAGCTTGCGCTGTAGCCAGATATGTGGGTTCAAAAGCTGGCGTTTGCGGCGCCGGGCGATAACCAGCGAAACGGGAAGACTGGCAAAAAGAAGCGCCAACACAAGCCAATACCAAGGCTTAGAGTATGTGGGCACGTAGCTCTCATATTCCTGACGGGGGATAAGATCCTGCATAGTCCATTTGTGATACAGCTTTTGCAAATCTGAGGTGCTGGCTGCGGCGGAACCAGCTTTTACACTGAGGGTTTGAGCCTTGCTTTCATATACTCTGTAGGTTCCATTCTTGGAATTTAACCACGCAAAACGAAAGCGGGGCAGGCTGATCTCCCCTTTGCTCTTGGGGATAATGGTGTATTGCAGGATGCGGGTTCCCTTCACTCCGGCGTTGATTTGATCGCTGATGCGGGGGCTGGAAATCTGCAGTTGGCTGGTGCTTTTTATCTGGGGAGCGGTGAATTGATTGAAGTTTCCCTGACCTGTAATCTGTATGGACCAGATCAAGGCTTCCCCCACCTTGATGCTTTGGGTGGATAGCTTTTCAGAGAAGGTAAATTCGCCAATGGCACCTGAAAATCCGGCGGGAGCCCGGGGCGGTAAATCCTTGACCAAGATGGTGGTGGGCAAGGACCTGAGGTTACGGTTGTAATAGCCATAACGCATCATCCTCACGGTGCCTTCCATACTGGGAGCGGTGAGCGTGCCCGTGGTGTGGGGGTAGAGTGCCAAGCGTTTGAGCAGGCTGCGTCTAAACCTTCTGCCCTGATATTCTGCCGCCTCAAAGATGAGGTTGCGAGGCTGCTCGAAAACCGCCTTGCCATAGCCCTCGCCATCCACTTCGTCATTGAGGTTGAAGGAGCGCACGTCTTCCGTGGTGTAAAGGTAATATGATACTATCGCCGGCTCACTGCGATACACGGATTGGGTTTCCGGCAGGCAGATCAGCAGCGTTTCCCCTTCTTGCAAAACCTGGTCTGAAAAGCCAAAACCAGAGAAGGGATCGCCGGGGTCTCGCTGTGGCGTGCCCGATCCGTATCCGGAGGCATCTGGCTGGATATTGACGGTGACGGGCGGGCTGGGCAGGGTTCTGCCATCCACCTTCACAGCTTGTGTACCAATGGTGATATTACCGGTTTGCATGGGCAAGAAGATGTAGCTGTATGTAACGGTGAGGACGTTGGTTGATTGTCCACCGCTGAATTCCCGATAGGATTCCTGGGTGGTGTGGTGGGTTAGATATTGCAAGCCGGGTACAGAGATCGAGGCGGGGAATTCGTATCTGCTGCCGATACTCGTGGTGAGGCGCAGGGTAAAGATCAACCTCTCGCTTTGCGAGATAGTGCTCTTATTGACGGATGAGGAGAGGGTGGGCTTTGCCTGGGCAAAGATGCCGGGAAGAAGCAGGCAATACATTGCAAGGAGGATGATTATGCGTTTCTTCACCACCAATTCCCTGATTTGTCTCCCTCGTCTGGAGAGCGCTGTTGGCGTTCGTTCTGTTCTTTTTGATCCAGAGCATTGAGGGTGTTTTCATACTCATATTTTTTGTTGTCTGGATCCTCTTCAAACTCTTGCGGCTCCACATCCTCCGGCTTGGGAATCTTGTAGCCTTGGCGGTTCAATACCAGCTCATAATTGCTTTTGGCATCCTGATCGTGAGGATCGGCAAGCATCGCCTTTTTATAGCTTTCCAAGGCGTCATCCAGCTGTTCCTGACGGTATTGGGAATTGCCCTGATCATAGAGGAATACAGGGTTTTCAGGCTCATCACGCAGGGCTTGTCCAGAGTACTTTTGAGCTTCGGCATAGTTACCTTGTTTGAAAGAGATTTTGGCATAGTTTGCCTCCGGGATGGGGTCGCCGTCGTTTTCATCCAGTTTATCGTACCAAATATCATCTGCTTTGTTTAGTTTTTGCGTAGAGAAAAGCCCTGTGGCGATGCTGTTATAAAATACCTTGGGACGCACAATCAGTTCTATGACAAAGAATACCAATATCAAGAGCATCACTGTGAGGAAAGTTCTTTTTAAATGGGAGCGGATGCCGGTTTTCATTGGCTTTTGGGCTCCCTGAGCAAGGGGATGATGAGGCTTTCGATGAGGAGGGCAAGGATTGCCAAAATCACAAACCCGTGATACTGCTCTTTCAAGCCCGTTATACGGCGCCCTTGCAACCTGCCATCGCCGCCTTCACGTAGTTCCGACAGTATTTGGTCGCCGCTGACATCGTCACTGCCCAGGTTGTAATATGAGCCTTGCCCCACACTTGCCAGCCTTTGCAGGAAAGCATGGTCTGCACGGGTGTATGCCTCTTCGTTCAATCTGGGATGATACACCACTGCACCTTCGGAGGTGCCAGCTCCCATTGTGAATATCCTCACGCCTTGTGATGTGAGCCGTGATGCCATTGCCAGCCCCTGACCGGCAAGGTCTTCTCCATCGGAAATCATGATCAGGATATTGGAACCGCTGGCTACATTGAAGGCTTTTTCTGCCATGGTGAAGGCTCGTCCCAGATTGCTGCCACTGCGCACGGCACTTTGGCTGGTGAGGCTATTTATCACCAGGCGGGCGGCATCATAATCGTTTGTGAGGGGACACTCCAGGGTGGCTGTGCCGGCAAAGGCGATAATGCCTATCCTATCCCCTTGCAAACCGTCTATCAAGTTATGAGCCTGCAGCTTGCCTCTCTCCAGGCGGGAAGGTGCCAAATCTGTGGCATCCATGCTGCGGGAAACATCTATGGCAAGGATGATATCCAAGCCCTGATTGGTGATTTCGCTTTGTTCATGATCCCACTGCGGTCTGAGAAGACCCAGGATTGTAAAGCCAATGGCGATGGTGATCAGGAGGACTTTCATCCATGTATTAAAGCGGGATACGCGCTGCAGATGGTGGCTGATGATATGCTGATCTGCATAGCTGGAATAGCGGGTGCGACGCCTGCGGGCGGAGAGGCTGAAAAGTACAGCTATGATGGGGAATATCAAAAAGAGCCAGACGAGGTGGAAATTGTATATCTGCATCATCACTCCGGAAGGATGGGCTTAAAATAAACCCTGCTAAGCAGTTCCAATAGCAGCAGTGCAAAGGCTATCCACAGGGGAATCATAAACTTTTCGCTCCATAGATAATGCAGGCGCAGCTGATATTGAGTCTTTTCCAGATCATCAATCTGATCCATGATATCCTGTAATTGGTTGGCACTGCTTGCCAGGGCGGCAGAGCCTGTTCCTGTGAGGGCAGCAATGCGATCCAGCGTCTTCATATCCAAATCAAACAGCACCTTGCGATATACTCTGCCCAAAAAAGGATCATCAAAAGGGAAATCCACCAAGCCAGTGCTGCCCACGCCGATGGGATAAACGCGGATGCCATAGGCTCTTGCCATATTGGCAGCACTGATGGGATCTATCTCTCCGGTATTATTGGCTCCGTCTGTGATCAGGATCACAATCTTGCTTTTGGCATGGGAACTGCGCAGGCGTGCCACCGCTTTTGCCAAGCCCATTCCGATGGCTGTGCCAGACGCCTCTTCATTCACCTCCAAGCGTTTGATCTGGTCCAATACGGCTTGATGATCCAGGGTGAGCGGACTCTGTGTGAGCGCATATTCAGAAAAGGCAACCAGGGCAAAGCGATCGTTGGGACGGTTGCGCACCATCTTGGCAGCCACTTCCTTGGCAGCTCCCAGCCTGTTTTCAGGGATAAAATCCACGGCCAACATGGAGCCGCTGATATCCACGGCAAGCACGATATCCACACCCTCCTGCTGGGTGTCTCGCACGCCTTTCCCCCAGCGGGGCTGTGCCAAAGCCAAGATCAGGAGAATGAGTATCAGGCTGCGCAAAACGGGATAAAAGTATTTCCAAAACCTGCCTTCTGTGCCAGAGAGCATCACTTCTCGCAATCTGGAAAAGGGCAGCCGCAATTGATGTCTTCTTTGCCTTTGCCTCCAGATGAGCCAATAAAGAGGAATCACCAGGAGGGCGGTAAGCATCCAGGGTTTAGCGAACTTGAGCATGCATCTCCCCCCTGGGCGTATCCAAAATCCGCCTGGCTGCTATCAATTCAAAGCCCATCAGGTATTCCCTCAACCAGCTTTCCATGGCATGGGTTTCTTCTGGAGTGGGGATGTGTTTGGCAAACTTCGCCCTATCACAAAAGCCAAAGAAGAGGTTTATTTCGCCAGAGTGCGCTATACCGATGCGCCTCATCGCTTCACGGATCTCCGAAGAGGTCATCTCCAAAGCGGCAATGTGATATTCCTGCTGCATAAAGTGGCGCTGGATATCCGCCAAGAGAAAGTGATGCTGAGCGATCTTGCCCTGATACACCAATTGGCTCTCTATCAATTCATCCAGCCTTTTGATTGCCAGCTCCCAATGTGCCGGCTTCTCATAAACTGGTGAGGATTCTGCAGGGGCTTCCTCGATCTTTTTGGGCTTGATAAACAGCGTGATGATGAAGATAAGCAATGACAGGATAAAGGCTCCTGCCAAAACCAGATACACCCAGATCGGAAACTGAAAGGGATAAGAGATGGGTGGCTTGATATCCACCAGAGTGGTATCAGTCTGGGCGCGCACGGGAATGATATTGACACGAAAGCGGTCTGTCCAAGCCTCCGGATTCTGATGGCTGGTGGGCAATGCCCTCAGCTCTGGAAAGGTGTGATAGCCTGGCAGGATGGGCACGATGGTGAGCCGGAACCAGGCAGGGATGCCAGCCTCCACGATGCGTTCTTTGTGATAGACGGTAAAGTTTGTGAGTGTATCCGGAACCTCCACCTCAGTAAGCGAGTATGGGGCGCGGATATTAAAGATAAAGCGATCTCCCACGCTGAGGTCATCATCATCTTCCAGACTTTGGATGATATTGGCATCAGCCAACAGGAAAGAGGCTATCAGGCAGAGCAGGACGAGGAATAGCAGCTTTTTCATGATGGCTGGCGACGGCGCTTCCGGCGTTCAAAAAAGCCCCTCAGTATCCCCGTGATTTCATCCTTGGGGGTAAAGAGCAGGTGTTCCACAGAGGCTTTGGCAAGCTCAGCCTTCAGCTCCTCCTGAGCCGCCCGCGTGTGGGTGGCATAGCGTTTTCGCAAGAGGGGGTTGGATGTATTCACATAGGTAGTGTGTCCGGTTTCGGGATCCTGAAAATTGATGATTCCGGCACGGGGAAGCTCCAGCTCGGCTTCATCCAATACCTGCAGGGCTATCACATCATGCCTTCTGGCAAGCATCTTGAGGGGTTGGATAAAATCCTGGGACAGGAAATCTGAGAGTACAAAGATAACGCTGCGTTTTTTGAGGATGAGATTGGCATAGCTGAAGGCGGCTCCCAGATCTGTGCCCTTTTCCTTGGGCTGCAGATAGAGGATATCGCGCAGCATCTGCAAGGCGCGGTTGCGCCCTTTATTGGCAGGCAGATACTTTTCCAAGATATTGGAATACATGATCATGCCCACCTTGTCATTATTGGATAATGCAGAGAATGCCAACACAGCCACCAGCTCTGCCACTTTCTCTTTTTTCAGCATCATGCGGGTGCCAAAATCCTGGGATGCAGATACATCCACGATAAAGACCACGTTCAGTTCACGCGTCTCCTGATACAATTTCACATAAGGGTAACCCAGCCGAGCGCTCACGTTCCAATCTATGCTGCGATAACTGTCTCCGGGCTGATACTCCCGCACTTCGGCAAATTCCAAGCCCTGCCCGCGAAAGCTGGAGTGATATTCGCCCCGAAAGACCTCGCTCACCTTGGTGCGCGTGTGTATCTCGATCTTACGGATACGGCGGAGAATATCCTTGGGTGTTTGGGTGAGCATCGGCTCTTATGGAACCTCTATTTCATCCAGAATGCGGTTGATGATCTCATCTGCGCTCAAGGCTTCGGCTTCCGCTTCATAAGAGAGGATAATCCGGTGGCGCAACACCTCGCGTCCAATGGCCTTGATATCATCCGGTATCACATAGCCGCGATGCTGTAAAAAGGCATGTGCCTTGGCTGCCCGTGCCATATAGATGCTGGCACGTGGGGAAGCTCCATACTCGATGAGACCATTCATGGCAGAGATGCGCGGATACCTCTGAGGATAGCGGGTGGCTTGCACCAGGTGCAAAATATAATCCCTCAGCTTATCTTCCATATATATCTGAGAGACCACCGCATGCATCTCTTTCACCCTATCCGGAGTCAACACATGATTCACCGGTATTTCGGCATCATCCATCATGCGTTCCACGATCTGCCGCTCTTCTTCAAGAGAGGGATACTTGATCTTGAGCTTGAATAAAAAGCGGTCTACCTGAGCCTCCGGCAGGGGGTATGTGCCTTCCTGCTCGATGGGGTTTTGAGTGGCCATCACAAAGAAGGGAAATGGAAGGGGATGGGTCTCGTCACCAATGGTCACCTGCCGTTCTTGCATCGCCTCCAAAAGGGCACTTTGCACCTTGGAGGGAGCGCGGTTGATCTCATCAGCCAGGATATAATTGCTAAAGATGGGGCCGCGCTTGGGCTTGAATTCCCCCGTACGCTGGTCATAAATCAGAGTGCCCGTGATATCTGCCGGCAGGAGGTCCGGCGTGAATTGGATGCGGCGGAAGCTGGCATCAAAGGCACGCGCCAGGGTGCTGAGCAGCAGTGTTTTGGCAAGCCCGGGCACGCCTTCCAAAAGGATGTGTCCATTGATCAGGATGCCAATTATCAGCCTGCGGATGATATGCTCCTGACCCACGATCACCTTACCTATTTCGGCTTGCAGATCGTCCAAAACAGCAGAGCTATCCAATACATTCCTGTGTATTTCTTCTATTGTCATCAAATCTCTCCAAGTAATTTATGCCACCGGAGGGGCGCAAAAAGAAAAACGGGAATGGCGGCTGTGCGATCCATTCCCGAATATCATAAAAAATGCTTTCTCTATCTTCACATAGCGCATTAACAGATCAAGCCGGCAGCAATGTGGGGGCTGAGATTCAAGAGCCCACCACTTTGCGAACCTTGTTTGCTTTCAAGCAAGAGCTACACACTTTGACGCGCTTGATGCCTTCGGGCATGATTGCGCGAATCTCGTGTAAATTGGGGTAGAAACGACGCTTGGTGGCGTTCATGGCATGACTGCGATGATTGCCCACCTGGGCGCCTTTTCCACAAATATCACATATTCTTGACATCTTTCACCGTCCATATTTAAGTAGATTGTGCCATAAAATCCAAAGCACTGTTTTTGACAAGTCTTTATTTGAAATTCTGAGGAATACGAATATCAAAACGAGTGCCATAAGGCTGGATGGGAATGTATTCCAGGCGTCCCTTGTGTTCGGAGATAATCTTTTTGCAAATTGCCAATCCCAGACCAGTGCTGTTTGTTTTACCATAGGTGATAAATGGTTTAAACAAATCAGTGCGAATACTCTCTGGGATGCCGGGACCGTCATCAATAACGCTAATCTGCAGCCATCCTGCAGACAAAGTGGCTGTAATATTGATTTCGCCCTTATCCGCCAACGCCTCCGCACTATTGCGCAAGAGATTCATCAATACGCGCTTGATCCTGTGCAGATCAAAATAGACCGCCTCATTTACCTTGTTCTCGATATTGATGGTGATATCACGCCCCTTGAGGGATGGACCATAGGATTGTTTGATATCTTTGAAATAGGAATCCAGGTTTACCTTCTGGATGAAGGGATCGGTTTCCACGCCGCGGGCAAAATCCAGGATTTCCCTCACCATCTGATCCACCAGGCGGGTTTGGGTGACGATGTTTTGAGCGTGCTCGGAGCCTTCCGGATACAGAGTCTCCAATAGCTGAGCCGTGATCACAATCACCGTGAGCGGAGATTTGATATCGTGGATAATCTTGCTGGCAGCCAGCCCAATTGCCATCAGACGGTTTTTGCTGATCATCTGATTCATCAATTCCACGAATCTATCGTTGGTATCGCGCAGGCGTTCGCTCATCGTGCGCACCAGGTTAAACATTATCTCCGGATAGGTAAACGTGATATCGATGAATACATTTTTGGGGATCAAGAGCAGCTCCACATCATCCAAAGCCACTGCAGAGGCAGAGCGAGGCTCGTTATTTACGATGCTCATCTCTCCAAAAAACTCTCCCGGATGCAGGATGGAAAGCTGGGCAAAGGGAGGATCATCGTCATCCAAGCCCTTGTTTATCTCCACTCGCCCGCTGTAAATATAATAGAGGCTATCTCCCAAAGAGTGCTCTGTAATGATGGCTTCGCCTCTTTTATACCACACACGCTGCAGCTGTTCTTCAAATTTGGCTATCACATCATCCGAAAGTCCTCTGAATAAATCCGGTTGGTCCGGCTTATTGGTCTGTTTCATATTTCCTCATTTTAAAGCTAAAAATAACTGGTTAAAAAAGAAAGATTTAGACTGGAGACAGGTTACCTTATCATCCTCTAAGGGGGATGATATTGCCTCTTATTTGCCATCCTCTCAATCAGGATTATGTTGTCAATAAGAATTATTCGATTGGGGGTTCTCCAACAGCCTCAGTTCCCCTCTTTTATCCAGCCCACAAGCCCCAATTGCCTTGGTTGGAAGGGCTGGCGTTGTAAATATCAATTGACAGATTCCCCTTTATATAGCCTATGTGTTTTGAAATAGTAATACAATGATATAGTGGTGATGATGCCCAAAGAATTGGGTTTGATAGCCATCCCTGTGCGGGATTGCCACACAACCCCCTGCATACATACAAAGGTACTATCGAGGAGGATAGTCTTGCTACAATTTGACGAACTGATCTCTATCATCCAGCGCCTGCGTGATCCCCAGGACGGTTGTCCCTGGGATATCAAACAGACTCGCCAGTCGCTGGTGCCAAATTTTATTGAAGAACTGTACGAAGTGGTGGAAGCCATCGAAGATAAAGACATGGATAGCCTCCAGGAAGAACTGGGGGATTTGATGCTGCACTTGGTATTACAAGCCCAAATATCCCAGGAAGAAGGGCTGTGGGGCATGGAAGAGGTGCTAAAGCAAATCAACGCCAAGCTCACCCGCCGCCACCCCCATGTGTTCGACACATTGCAGATGGAGGATGCAGACGCCGTGAAGATGAATTGGGAACGCATCAAAAAGCGGGAAAAGAAAGATCGCAAAAGCGTTCTGGAAGGCATCCCCCGAGCTTTGCCCGCCCTCATCCAAGCCCAACGCACCCAGGAAAAAGCCGCCTCCGTAGGCTTTGATTGGCCAGATATCCAGCCCATCATGGAAAAGATGGACGAGGAAAAGGAAGAGCTGATCAACGCCTTAAAAACCGAAGACATAGACCAAATCACGGAAGAGCTGGGAGATATGCTCTTCACCATCGTCAATCTGGCGCGCAAGCTGCATATCGATGCCGAAAGTGCCCTGCGCATCAGTACTGGCAAATTCACCAAACGCTTTAACCACATAGAAGAACACTACGAAAAATCAGGGAAGGATATCAATGCCGCCAGCCTTACGGAGCTCGACTCAATCTGGAACCTCGCGAAAGAGTATTAACCGTTTTCAGACCCTGCGCCTGTTCCTCATCATAGGCACAGGTTTGATTTTTATCGCCTTTGCGATTTATTCCCAGATTCTCTTGCAAAACGCCAAAAGGGAACAGGAATACATCCCCCGCATCTTTGCCAAATACATTGTATATACGGATAGCTATCTGCGTCAGGCAGAAGAATATGCAGAGCTATTGAGCGAGATCAGAACCCAATATTTCCAATTTGCCTCCCAACGCAACTTCCAAGAGGCACTCTGGGATTATATCTCTTTGGATTTTATGCAAAAGAATCCCATCCCCGTCATCATCACAGATGAGGCATATATCCCTTTATTTTGGAACAAGGTGGACGTCTCTCAAGATAGCATGTATGCTGATCTATCCTATGCTTCACAGGCAAAGCTGCAAGAAGAGATGGCAGGGATGAATCAAACTGCGCTCACCGAAAACGGCATCACCACCGGCTATGCTTTCTATGCCAAACCGGTATCCCTCAAACGGTTTTTGCGCAATGTGGAACACTCCGTGGTGGTATCAGACCGCCAGAGGCAACCCCTCTACTGGCGCAATATCGAGGTCCCTGAGGTGGCACATTTTGATGAATTGAGCGCCGCCCACCGCGATATCCTCACCAGTAAGATTGCCTCCATGACGGAGATTCCCCTCTCCATCGAGGCAGACAGCTTGGGATTCATCTATTTCAGCGTGCCACGTTCCCTGTATCAGATTCGCAATTTTGTGGTGCTGGAGCTCATTATCGCCGTGCTTCTCATCGCCTTTTCCACCTATGGGCTATTCCTATTGAGGCGCACAGAAAAAGACACCCTCTGGATAGGCCTTGCCAAGGAAACTGCCCATCAATTTGGCACGCCCATCACCTCTTTGATGGGATGGCTGGATTACCTGAAGATAAACCAAACAGAGCCCGGCACCCCCACCAAAATGGATACCACCCAGATCATAGATTATATGACGACAGACCTGGAACACCTGCGCAATATCGCCTCCCGCTTTGGCAAGGTGGGCTCCGTGGTAAAGCTAAAGCCGGCAAACATGCACGAGATACTAAAGGAAATGGTGGAGTATTACAGCCAGCGCATGCCCCACTTGGGCACCCGCATCGATATCCATCTCATCAGCAAAATACAGGATGTGGAAGTGAAGCTGGATACAGAGCTCTTCAAATGGACCCTGGAAAACCTGATCAAAAACTGTGTGGATGCCATGCGCGGCGTGGATGGCAATATCATCCTCACCGCCACCCGCAAGGATAAATGGGTGTATCTGCAAATCCGTGACGAAGGCAAGGGTATCCCCCGCTCCCAATGGAAGAAGATCTTCGAGCCCGGCGTCACCTCCAAATCCCGCGGCTGGGGCTTGGGGCTCAGCCTTGCCAAACGCATCATCAACGAATATCACCAAGGCAGCATCAAAATACTGGAAAGCACCATCAACGAAGGCACCACCGTGGAAATCCGCCTGCCTATGGATCACTAAACACAAGGAGTATTTATGTATCCCATCCTCACCCCTGCCCAAATGAGAGCCTGCGAAACAGACGCCATCCAAGACTTGGGCATCCCCTCAATATTGCTAATGGAAAATGCCGGCCATGGCACTACACAACATATCGATAGCTTTTTCCCGGATTACAACAAAGAACGCATCCTGATACTGTGTGGAAACGGCAATAACGGCGGTGATGGTGCCGTGATAGCCAGATGGCTGAATATCTTGGGACACGGCGTGCATATTGTGTTGGTAAACGACAAAAAACAAAGCAGAGACCTAAAGAAAAACCTTGATATCTGCTCCCAAATGGGCGTCCCCATCAGCAGTCTGCCTCCGGAAGAGGAAGATTTGCAGAAGCTGATCCTCTCCTCCACTCTCATCGTGGATGCCATTTATGGCACAGGTTTTAGAGGTGATCTGCCCCCGGAGATCGTCCGCCTGGTGCAGATGGTAAACGAAACGCTGATACCCATTTGCAGCGTGGATATTCCCAGTGGACTTTGTGCCGTCTCCGGAGATACCCAGCTTGCCTTCAACGCCTCCCTCACCGTAGCCATGGAAGCCTATAAACCGGGGCACTTCCTGGGTAAAGGCAAGATAATTTGTGGAGAATTGCGCCTCGCTCCCATCGGCATCCCGCGCAACTTTGCAAGGCAATACTCCGATTTGACCCTTTTCGAAGAGGCAGATTATTGGCTCCCGGAACGTAACCCCACAGCGCATAAAGGAAGTTTTGGACGCCTCGTTATCATCGGCGGCAATACCGGCTTTACCGGGGCCTCGCTCTTGGCAACAGGTGCCGCGCTCAGATCCGGAATCGGATATGTGTATCTGTATCACCGCCCGGAGCATACCGCCCTCTACGCCTCCCGCCTCACCGAAGCCCTGCACCAGCCCGTACCTGAAACCGCCAAAGGCTTGCCAGATGCAGCCCAACTGGACAAACTGTGGGCAAATGCCGATGCCATCCTCATCGGTCCCGGATTGGGCAAAGACGCCTGGGCACTGGAAATGTTGAAACTGGTACTAAAACGTAAGGATATCCCCCTCATTTTGGATGCTGACGCCCTGAACCTGATAGCAGAAAACAAAAAGCTCCTCCCCCACCTCATGCGTCCCGATATCGTGATCACCCCCCATTGGGGAGAGTTTTGCCGTCTGGCTGAGGTCTCAATGGAAGATTTGCGCAGTAACCCCCTCGAGCAGCTGGCAGCCTTTTTGCCCCAAAGCCCCATGACCATCCTCCTCAAAAGTAGCTGTAGCCTCATGCGAATTATGGATCAGGTGGCGATCATCTCAGCCGGCAACGATGCCCTTGCCACTGCTGGCAGCGGCGACGTCCTCTCTGGCATCATCGCCTCCTTCCTTGCACAAGGCTTGGATACAGCCCAAGCCGTTGCCATGGGTGCCTTGCTCTTGGGAAAAACCGCCACTGAACAAAGTAAAGAGCGCGAACCCGCCTCCATCATCCCCTCGGATATCATCGCCAACCTAATGCGTAATCCCAAACAAGACAAGTAAGGATTTTACATTATGAGCAAGCTTGCAAGCATGAATACACCCATCTTTTGGGCGGAAGGACATCCCGGCAAACTGGATCGGGAAAGCTGGACCATCGAAGTGACAGGCAGTTGCAATAAACCCCGGATCTTTAGCTGGCAAGACCTCCTTGTCCTGCCCCCTGCTCAGGAAATAGCCCGCCTCACCAGTGTCACCCGCTGGAGCGTGAAGGGGCTGTGGAGTGGCGTGCGTCTCAGCACCATCCTGGACGAGGTGGATCTGCTGCCCTCCTGCAAATTTGTCCGCTTTTGGAGCCACCGCCTCATCTATGACACATCCATCCCCCTGGATATCGCCCTCAAACCCAAAACCATGGTGGCATGGGAATTTGACAATGAACTATTGGACGAAAACTATGGCGGACCCGTGCGCATCATGACCCCCTACCTCTGGGGCTATAAATCTGCCAAATGCCTGGTAAAAATAGAACTGATGGACTATTATCAACCCGGCTTCTGGGAGCTGCGCGGCTATACCGATAGCGGGGAAATTGAGGCAGGACCTTGCCTGGACGTAAATGAAGGGCACAAACTGAAGCGGATTGGTGGTGGGGAAGTGGTGGAGTTTTTGGATTAACCACGTATTTGTTTAGCGTTCGCTTCGCTCACTGTTGAGATGTGCTGCGCACAAGTTGAGAGGCATAGATGCCAGTTGAGCGCTCACTTTATTCGCTGTTGAAAGATGCTGCGCTGGGATAAAAACCACAAATTATACGAATTAAGCTAATTACACGAATTAACGAAGCACAAATTTTCTAAGGTTTCAGGTTACAGGTTACAGGTTTCAGCACAGCGGCGGAAAGTCACCCCTCTAAACTATAACCTCTGGCTTGCACAGCAAGCTCCCTAAAGAGTCTCGGAGAGACGGCATGTTTAACTGACTTTGAGTTTCACTTATTAATAATATGACTACTGATAAACATAGCTCTAACCGATTGGTAACATTTGCTTTAACCAGTTGGTTAACTGGTTTTAACCGGTCTTTGAATCAAAGGATTACTCTTTCCCTCACATAACATAAAACAACAAATATCGCTCTATATCTGTCTTAAAATCTCAATTTGATTAATTGGACAAATACGCGGACAAGATACAGGCTTAATGCCAACCAAAGTAAGCGAACCAACCACCTAATGACATTGTTCCCATGTGGTTACAGTATTACCACCCCCCAATCCCTGAGCATTCAGGGGCAGCCCTTGCCCATTAACCACCCTTGTACCACCCTTGTCTCACCCTTGTCGAGACAAGGGTGGTACAAGGGTGGTTAACAGGCAAGCAGTGCACCAAATTCGTGCAATTATTACAATTCGAGGTTCCTAAAAATCCGGTTAAAACCGATGTATCTCATGGCTTTAGCTGGGCGTTTCAACGACCCATGTATCCCCTGGCTTCAGCCGGGCGTTTCACCGACTTTCAGTCGGTTTTTAATTACAACAACATTTCCATGTTTATTGTATTTTGCATTCGCAATATCTCTCAAAACTATCACCTTAATTTCCTTAAAATAAATACCTGTCCCTGGCATGCAGGTGCTTCAAATTCCGGTTAAAACCGATGGGGAGGTATTCTTGCGTAAGGCCTATTTTACCGTGTTGTTACACAATTTTCTCTTCGTGTTTCAAAAACCGACTGAAAGTCGGTGAAACGCCCGGCTAAAGCCAGGGGGTACAAGCATTTACGGTCCTTACCAGTATTTAACTAAGCCAGCCGCAAGGCTTCCTATCAACTAACACTTGCTTGCACAGTGAGCAATTTTCGTGCTTTTTCGTACTTTTCATGGTTAAATAATAGCGAGCTGTAGCGAGCCTAAAATTCGTGTTAATTCGTTGACAAACAAAAAAGGCTCTCCCAGACAAGGGAAAGCCGTATATTCAGTAATTGCCAGTAGATTATTTATTCAGGTCTTTGGCTTTGATAGATTCTTTTTTGGGTTTGCTGGTGGATTCTTCCACGAATTGGATGATTGCCATGGGAGCGGCATCACCTTTGCGAAATCCTGCTTTTATCACTCTGGTATAGCCACCGTTGCGGTCTTGGAATTTGGGGGCGATATCGTCGAATAGTTTTTTCACCAGGGTGCGGTCTCCCAGCACGCTGTATGCCAATCTGCGGCTATGCACGGTGTCTGCCTTTCCATAAGTGACCATTCTATCGGCATAGCTTCTCAATTCTTTGGCTTTGGCGAGGGTGGTTTTTATCTGTCCGTGTTCCACAATGGATCTCACAAGGTTGCGTATCATAAGCCTTCTGGCGTCTCTTTCGCGGCCGAACTTTCTACCTTCAACTCTGTGTCGCATTTTTCACCTTCTTTTTTGTTTTTGGAACTGGTTTGCGGGGTGTGGCAGTGGGGGGTTCATCCTCCACCTCGGGGGTGGCTTCTGTGGGAAGCTGGTGTTCGGGCTTTACGCCGCGGCTTCTGGCTTCGCGGATCTTTTCGTAGATACCATCCACGTCCATTCCCAATTCCAAGTCATATTTTTTGAGTTTAGTTACTATTTCTTCCAGAGACTTTTTGCCAAAATTGCGATATTTCAGCATTTCCTGCTCAGTTTTGGACACGAGGTCTCCGATGGTTTCAATTTCTGCTGCAGCCAGGCAATTGGCAGCGCGCACGGTGAGCTCTATTTCTTTTACGCTCACATTCAGGATACGCTCCATTTCTTCCAGATCAGGATCCAGCTCGATATCGCGGATATACTCCGGTTCGGTATCAAACAAGCTGATCTTGGCTGCCATGTCTTTCACTATTTTGGCTGCCAAAAAGAGGGCGTATTTGGGTTCTACTGCGCCGTTGGAATGTATTTCCATTACCAATTTGTCAAAGTTCATTCTTTCTTTGACGCGTTGATGGGTGACGCTAAAATTCACCTTGAGGATGGGTGAATAGACGCTGTCGATGGGGATGAATCCCACAGACTTATCTTCCGGGTTTTGGCGGTCAGCACTAATATAGCCACGTCCGATTCCGATGATGAGTTCTATTTTCAAATCTACGTCTTCGGTCACTTCCAAAAGATAGAGGTCTTTGTTGAAGATCTTGACGTGCGGGTTTTCTTGAATGCGGGAAGCGGTAACAATGCCTGGTCCTTTGTGTTCCAGGGTAAGGGTGATTTCTTCCACACTGGAAGAGAAGATCACCAGCTGTTTGAGGCGCAGGATAAGATCTATATAGTCTGAATTGGTGCCTGGTATGGCACAGAATTCGTGTTGCAGACCTTCGATGCGCACAAAGCGAACCGCCGCCCCTTGCACGGATGAGAGCAAGACCCTGCGCAGGGTATTCCCCAGGGTGGTGCCAAATCCGGGCTCAAGAGGCCCGATCTCAACTTTGCCATAATTGCGGGAGTAAGTCTTTTCTTCAAACTCCACGCTTTCCGGCATTTGAATAGGTTCAAGGTACAACATAATTGAGCTCCTTGCTTTGGGTTAACACGTTATTTGGAATAGAACTCGACGATGAGACGTAGGTCCACTGTATTTGGTATTTCAGAAGCGGTGGGGATGTTTACAAATTGACCGCGCATGTTTTCTTTATCCACGTTCAGCCAAGTGTATGGGGTGGTGGTTTCAGTGCTTTCAATGGCTTCCTTGAGCATCACCATTCCCCTGCTTTTGGGGCGTACTTCTATGATATCTCCATCCTTCAATAGGTAGGATGGGATATCCACCTTTTTGCCATTTACGGTGAAATGGCCGTGATTTACAAATTGTCTGGCTTGCATCCTGGTGGTGGCAAAGCCCAGCCTGTAAACGGTGTTGTCCAAGCGGCGTTCCAGCATGATGAGCAGGTTGTCGCCTGTAACTCCAGCCATTTTATCGGCTTTCAAAAAGTAGTTTTTGAATTGCTTTTCCATCAGACAGTATGTGTTACGCATTTTTTGTTTTTCGCGCAGGTGAATGGCATAATCGCTATGCTTGCGGCGCAGGTTTTTGCCATGCTGTCCTGCAGGGTATTTGCGTTTTGATAGGATTTTATCGTATTTGGCAGCGCCAAAGATGTTTTCTCCAAATCTGCGGCAAATCTTTGCTTTGGGTCCTGTGTATCTTGCCATCTTTAATTACTCCTCGCTTAAATCCTTCTGGTCTTGGGTGGACGGCAGCCGTTGTGGGGAATGGGCGTTTCGTCTTTGATCATGGTGACCTTGATCCCGGCGGCGTTGATGGCGCGGATGGATGAATCACGTCCTCCACCCGGTCCTTTCACTATCACGCCAACCTTGGTGATGCCCATTTCCTGGCCTGCTTTTGCCACTTCTGTGGCAGCCATCTGAGCGGCAAAAGGAGTGCTTTTGCGGGAGCCTTTATATCCAATCCTGCCACCTGATGACCATGCCAGGACGTTTCCGGCGCGGTCTGTGAGCGAGATGATGGTGTTGTTGAAACTGGAATGCACGTAAACGATTCCTTCGTCAAAGGCGAGGCGGACGCGTTTTCTTTTTACTCTGGTTTTCTTGGCCATTTGCTTTGCGACTCCTATTTTTTCTTCTTAATGGCGCCGGCACGAGGTCCTTTACGGGTGCGGGCGTTTGTGTGTGTTCTTTGACCACGGACTGGCATGCCTCTTTTGTGGCGCATACCACGGTAAGAACCGATTTCCATGAGACGTTTGATATTCATGGCCACCTGGGTGCGGAGGGCTCCTTCAACCACATATTCGTTTTGGATGATATCACGAAGGATCTTTTCCTCTTCCACGCTCAGGTCTGCCACCTTCTTCATCTCATCGATATTGGCTTTGTGACAAATCTCCTTGGCCGTGGAAACGCCAATGCCATAGATGCTGGTGAGGCCTATGAACAGCCGTTTGTTCCTGGGAATTTCTATACCTGCAATGTGTGCCAAGTTATTCCTCCTTATCCCTGTCTCTGTTTATGTTTTGGATTTGATTTGCAGATAACACGGATCACGCCATGGCGTTTAATGATTCGGCAGTCTTTGCAGACTACTTTAACTGATGATCGTACTTTCATTATGATCTCCTTGCTCCATACATAATGGTGTGGGCAGTGTTATTTATAGCGGTAGGTGATGCGTCCGCGGGTAAGATCGTAAGGGGAAAGCTCCACCTTCACCTTGTCACCCGGTAGGATGCGGATATAATTCATGCGCATTTTACCGGAAGAATGAGCCAATATCTCATGGCCATTATCCAGTTGCACGCGAAATGTTGTATTGGGAAGGGCTTCTGTGACGATGCCTTCCACTTCTATAACGCCGGATTTGCTCATTGGTTTTCTCCTGCTACGGTTAGTATTTCGGGCCCGCTGGCACTGATATGAATGGTGTGTTCAAAATGGGCGGAAAGGCTGCCGTCGGCGGTGAAAAACTCCCAGCCACGCTCTTTTACGCGGTTGGTGCCGATATTCACCATGGGTTCGATGGCAATGGTCATGCCTGCTTTGAGGCGGGGACCACGACCTGCCTGCCCGATATTGGGTATCTGCGGATCTTCGTGCAAAGCTCTGCCGATGCCATGACCGGTGAGATTGTCTGCACAATAAAATCCCTGGGAACGGACGTAGCTCTGGATGGCGTGGGATATATCTCCCACACGCGCGTTGGGCTGGGCGGCTTCGATGCCAAGCTGCAGGGCTGTTTTGGTAACATCCAACAGCTTTTGGGCTGCCTCGGAAATACTGCCCACGCCATAAGTGCGGGCACCATCTCCAAAGTAGCCATCCAGCTCCACTCCCACGTCTATTCCAATAATATCGCCATCTTCCAATATCGTTTTGGGTCTGGGAATACCGTGTACGATACCTTCATTCACGGAAGCGCAAATGGCAGCCGGAAATGGAGGCAAACCGGATACGGTGTATCCCTTGAATGCGGGACGTCCACCACGTTGGGTTATATACTTGGTGGCATATTCGTCCAGTTCCAGAGTGTTGACGCCTGTTTTTATCATTGGTTCCAAGGCATCCAACAGCTCTGCCACGATGCGGTTTGCAGCGCGCATCTTTACGATTTCAGAGGGCGATTTGAGCAGGATCATCTTTAACCGGAGCGTCCGCGAAGTTTGCCTTTCTTCATAAAGCCATCATAATGCCTTTCCACGAGGTGGCTTTCTATCTGCTGGAGAGTATCCAGAGCCACACCCACCACAATGATGAGACCTGTGCCGCCAAAATAGAAGGGCAGGTTAAACAGGTTTTGCATCAATTCTGGCACCAAGGCTATAAAAGCAAAGAATACGGCACCGGGCAACGTGATGCGGGTGAGCACTGAGCTGATGTATTCGGCAGTCTTTTTCCCGGGCTTTTTGCCGGGGATGTGTCCGCCGTATCTCACCATATTCTCCGCCATCTCAGTGGGATTGAGCACAATGGCAGTATAAAAGTATGCAAAGAATATAATTAGAGCCACATATATGATGTTATAAAGCCATGCTCCCGGGCTCAGGAGGCGCTGTAAGCCATACCAAAAGCCGGTGGACTGGTTGCCGCCGATCATAGCCGTGATGGTGGCTGGGAACATCAGAATGGACTGGGCAAAGATGATGGGAATCACGCCTGCGGTATTCACTCTCAGCGGGATGAAAGTGCTTTGACCACCATAAACCTTCCTGCCCTGAATGCGTTTTGCATATTGGACGGGAATCTTGCGGATGGCTTCGGTGACAAAGATTACAGCCGCTGTCACCAATACCATTACCACGATTGCGATTATGGATTTCCACAGATAGCTCAAGTCTGTAGCCATCAGTTTGAAAAGCTGGATAAACCCTTCGGGATAACGGGCGATAATTCCGGCAAAAATGATCATGGATATGCCGTTGCCAATTCCATATTCGGTAATCTGTTCACCCAACCACATCACTATCATGGTACCCGTAATCAGGGTGATCACGCCGGTGAAGTGGAAAAAGAAGTTGGGGTTGGAGACCACTCCACCAGACAGGCTGGAAAGCCAAATGGTGATGGTGGTGGCATTAAATGCTCCCAATCCAACTGTAGCATAACGGGTGATTTGATTCATCTTTTTCTGGCCATCAGCCCCTTCTTTTTTGAGCTTTTCAAAATAAGGAATGATGGAGCCCAAAAGCTGAATCACAATGGATGCCGTAATGTAGGGCATTATGCCCAGGGCAAATACGGAGGCTCGCTCAAAGTTTCCACCCACAAAGAGGTTCAAAAGACCAAAGAGGGTGCTGCCACCTTCTTCGGCTCCTTTAAAGAAAGCCAAGAGCTTGCTGGTGTCCACGCCTGGAATAGGTACAAAACTACCCAAACGATACAGCACCAGAAACAGAGCCGTAAAGAGCAGCTTCTTCTTAAGATCCGGAATCCGGAACATGTTCCCTATTGTTTTGAACATGTTACACTACCTCCGCTTTGCCACCATTAGCTTCGATGATTTCTTTGGCGCGCTTGGAAAAGGCGTTCGCTTGGATATTCACTTTTTGGGTGAATTCTTCGTTTTCATTGAGGGTCGCCAATACTTTGACGGGGAAGCGTCCCTTTTGTCCTTTGGAGGGGATCAATCCCATCAGTTCCATTTTGGCAATGTCATATTCCGTCTCTTCCAATCCCACAAGACGGGAGAGGTTGAGCACCCTGTAGCTTACTCGGAATGGGTTTTTGAACCCGCGTTTGGGCAGGCGGCGCTGGATGGGCATCTGTCCACCTTCAAACCAGGGGTGTACTGTGCCACCGCTTCTGGCTTTGCGGCCTTTGTGACCACGGCCGGCTTGACTGCCCCAGCCGCTTCCTTCACCTTTACCCAAGCGTTTTTTGGCTTTACGGCCGGCAGGTTTGCCAAGATTGTGTAGGTTCAACATCTTTTATTCTCCCTGCAATTCTTCTACTTTGATGAGGTATGACACTTTGTTGATCATGCCTCGGATACAAGGGTTATCATCATGGATACGGCTTTTGCCGGGGCGTCCCAATCCCAGGGATGCGATTACCCTTTTGTGGTTTTCTTTACGATTTATAGTACTGCGAATTTGGGTTACCTTGAGCTTCATTTCTCCTCCCTGCCGGTGATTTCGGCAATGGATTTGTTGCGCAGGCGGGCAATATCGCTCAGCGTGCGCATGCTCTTCAGCCCGGAAACGGTGGCTTTCACCACGTTTGTGGGGGTGTTTGAACCCAGGGATTTGCACAGAATATTCTCGATGCCGGCAGCTTCAAAGATGGCACGGGTGGTGCCTCCGGCAATCACGCCGGTACCGGCTGCGGCAGGCTTCATCATCACGCGGCTGGCGCCATAGCGGGCCATCACTTCGTGAGGGATGGTTCCCTTGATGATGGGCACGCGGAACATGCTCTTGGAGGCGCGTTCCTTGGCTTTGCGGATGGCATCCACGATTTCGTTGGCTTTGCCATAACCCACGCCAATATTGCCGGCTCTATCGCCCACCACTACGATGGCGCTAAAGCTAAAGTTGCGGCCGCCTTTCACCACTTTGGCTACTCGTTTGGTCTCGATGATTTTCTCTATCAGGACATCTTCTTCTTCGGTATTTACATTCATATTGCGATCGTAATTCAAGCTATCCTCCTAAAATTCCAATCCGGCTTTACGGGCTGCATCTGCCAAAGCCTTGATGCGACCATGGAATTTGTATCCAGCACGATCGAATGTCACTTTGGTGATACCTGCTGCCAGCGCTACTTCGGCAAGCTTGGTGCCCACCATTGCGCTGCGCTCGCTCTTTTTCAATCCGGCTTCGATTTCGAAACCCTTGGCCTTGTCGCTCATGGAAACCATGGTCTTGCCGGTGGTATCGTCAATAATCTGGGCATAGATATGCTTGTGACTACGAAATACTGCCAGTCTGGGACGCTCCGGGCTGCCGCTGATGCGTTTGCGGATGGCGGCGCGGCGACGATTTCGAAGGGCGATCTTATCTATATTACTCGGTCTAATCATTTGATCATACCCCTTTATTAAGTACCGGTTTTGCCGGCTTTGATGGGCACGTGTTCATCCTGATAACGGATGCCTTTGCCCTTGTAGTTTTCGGGTGGACGGCAGCGTCTGATCTCTGCGGCAAAGTGCCCTACCAGCTGTTTGTCAATTCCTTTGACACGGATGATGCTGGTGAGATCGCTGCGTGTAGTTTTGGAGCGAGGTACTGCTTCTGCTTCCACTGTGATACCTTCGGGAATGTGCAACATTATATCATGGGAATAGCCAAGGCTAAGTCTCAGCCAAGGTCCAATGTTTTCTGCGGAATAACCGGTGCCAATCACCTGGAGGGTGATCAAATAGCCTTCGCTGACGCCAGTCACCATATTCTGGATGAGGGCGCGGCTCAGCCCGTGCAGGGCTCTTTGGTTTTTGCTGTCATCCTCACGAAGCACATGCAGTATATTATCCTCTATATTGATTGTGATGCCGGGTTGAAGCTGATAGCTCAATTCTCCCAGCTTTCCTTTTACAGCCATGAGACCAGTGCTGTTTACATCCACTTGCACATCTCCCAGTTTGACGGGGGCTCTTCCAATGCGTGACATTAGTTTCCTCCCTACCAAACCTTGCAGATGTATTCACCACCGACGCCTGCAATGCGGGCATCGCGATCTACCATCACACCATGGGAGGTGGAGATAATCGCACAACCGGTGTTGTTGAACACACTGGGAAGCTTTGCAGCTTTCACATAGACTCGGCGTCCAGGTTTAGACATACGCACGATGTTTTGCATCACCGGTTCACCGGTGTTTGTATATCGCAAAATCACCAGGATGCGCTTATAATTAATCTTACGCTCCGGATCTTTTTCGAGAACTTGGACGCTATTCACGAAATTCTCAGCTGCCAGCAATTTCACAATGGACTCTGTGAGCCCGCTGTAATTCACTATCACCTGAGGATGTCCGGCACGATATGCATTGCGGATTTTGGTCAATGCATCAGCTATCGGATCGCTTACGCTCATTTCTTTCCTCCACCTGGGGTTTACCAGCTGGCACGCGTCACGCCGGGAATCTGACCCAGAGACGCATATTTGCGGAAGCAGAGACGGCACATGCCAAAGTCTCTCATATAAGCACGAGGCCTTCCACAAACTTTGCAGCGGTTGTATTTTCTTACTTTGAACTTAGGTTCGCGTTGTTGTTTTATTATCATTGATTTCTTTGCCATATTATCTCCTTATTCATCACGTTTGAAGGGCATGCCCAATTCCTTGAGCAGCTGGCGGCTTTCTTCATCGGTTTGGGCTGTGGTCACGATGGTGATATTGAGCCCACGGATGGTATCCACTTTGTCGTATTCGATTTCGGGAAACACTGTCTGCTCTTTGATGCCCATGCTAAAATTGCCACGGCCATCAAAGGAATCTGTGTTGATGCCACGAAAGTCTCGAATACGGGGGATCACGATGGAAGTGAGACGATCATAGAATTCATACATCACTTCACCGCGCAAAGTTACTTTGCAGCCAATGGGCATTCCTTCACGCAGCTTAAAGTTTGAGATGGATTTGCGGGCACGGGTCACGATTGCCTTGCGGCCTGTGATCTGCTCGATATCCTTTACGGCGTTATCCAGCAAAGCCTTGTTTTGCGTGGCTTCTCCCACACCCATGCTCACGATGATCTTTACCATACGTGGCACCTGATGAGGGTTTTTATAGTTGAAGTGCTTTTGCAAAGCAGGAGCTACCTGGCTTTGGTACTGTTCTTGTAAACGGTTCATATCTTGCTCCTTTACAGCTCGTCGCCGCTCTTTTTACAGACGCGGATGCGCACACCTTCCCGCACTTGCATCACGGGCTTGGATACGGCATTCAGCTTTTCGTTAAAGAGCATCACATTGGAGGCGTGTATGGGTGCTTCCTTGGTGATGATCCCACCCTGGGGATTGCGTTGGGAAGGCTTGGAATGCTTTTTGATCAGGTTTACCTTTTCCACAATCACGCGATGTTTCTTGGGAAAAGTCTTCAGGATATGGCCTTTTTTGCCTTTATCCTCACCGGAGATCACCATTACCAAATCACCTTTCTTGAATTTCAATCTGTCTGACATTTCTTTCTCCTACAACACTTCCGGGGCCAGGGATACTATCTTCATGTAGTTTGCATCGCGCAATTCGCGAGCTACAGGGCCAAAGATACGTGTGCCCTTGGGCTCCATCTTTTCGTCGATTATCACGGCAGCATTATCCGCAAAACGGATATAGGAACCATCCGGCCGGCGCACTTCCTTGGAAGTACGCACGATAACGGCACGCTCCACGGTCCCTTTCTTTACCTTGCCGCCAAACGAGGCGGATTTGATCGCGACAACTATGACGTCACCCAAAGAGGCATACTTACGTCTGGTGCCACCCAATACCTTGATACACATGGCTTTCTTGGCACCGGAGTTATCGGCGATATTCAATATAGTTTGAGCTTGAATCATTCCAAAACCCCTTATTTGCTCTTTTCTACAATCTTATGCAGAATCCAGCGTTTACGTGCGCTCAGGGGACGATGCTCCATTATCTGGACCACATCGCCTTCCTTGGCTTCATTATTCTCATCGTGCGCCATAAAATTCTTGTTGCGACGCACAGTTTTCTTATAAAGCGGATGGGTGAATTGACGCAGCACTTGCACGACGATGGTCTTGTCGCTTTTGTCGCTGACGACGATTCCTTGTTTGATCATTTTTCTATTCAGAGCCACGATTTACCTCTCTGCCTTTTGCTCATTTTCTTTCACAATGGTGTGAATGCGGGCGATTTCTCTTCTCACAATGCGCATCCTATCAGGACGGTCAAGGAGGTTTCTTGCTTTTTGAAAGCGCAGGTTAAAGAGCTCTATACGCAGCTCTTCCAGCCTGTTATTTAGCTCTTCAAGATGCAGTTCACGCAATTCTTCCAGCTTCATAATTCCACTCCTTCACGGGCTATCATCTTGGTCTTGATGGGCAGCTTGTGTGATGCCAAGCGCATGGCTTCTTTTGCCACCTTTACATCTACGCCATCCAGTTCAAAGAGTACGCGCCCGGGCCTCACCACTGCCACCCAATATTCGGGAGAGCCTTTGCCTTTGCCCATGCGGGTTTCGGCAGGTTTGGAAGTGATGGGCTTATCGGGGAAAATGCGAATCCACACCTTTCCCAAACGTTTCATATGACGGGTGATGGCGATACGGGCAGCTTCTATCTGGCGGCTGGTGATAAAGGCGTCTTCCAGGGCTATCAAGCCATAATCGCCAAAATCAATATTGCTTCCGGTCCAGGCAAGGCCATTGCGTCTGCCCTTCATCTTTTTGCGATATTTTATCTTTTTGGGTGCTAACATCTTCTATCTCCTAATTCAGGATGTCGCCCTTGTAAATCCACACTTTGATGCCGATCAGCCCATAAGTGGTATTAGCTTCCACGATGGCATAATCGATATCTGCTCTCAGAGTGTGAAGAGGAGTGCGACCCTGTTTATAACGTTCGGTTCTGGCGATTTCCGCACCGCCCAAACGTCCGGATACTTGAACCTTCACGCCCAAAGCTCCGTCTCTCATCACGTTGCGCATCGCCATCTTCATGGCACGGCGGAATGAGACACGTTCTTCCAATTGACGGGCTATCTCCATCCCCACAAGCTTGGCATCCAGCCACATCTTGTCTATGGGTTCGATGTTGATTGCCACCGCAATGGGATTGGGGCGTTTTTTATTGATCAAAACGTTCAGCTCGTTGCGCAAACGTTCGATATCTTCACCTTTCTTACCGATTACCAGACCGGGGCGAGCGGTGTGGATATCGATGGTGATGGAATTTGTCTTGCGTGATATCTTTACTGTGGATACCATCTTCTGTGCCAAACGCTTCTGGATATAAGTGCGGATCTTGATATCTTCCTGCAGATAATCCACATAGGTGGAGCCATTGGCAAACCAGATGGATTCGGTATCCTTATTCACGCCGATGCGATACAGAATGGGGTGTATTTTCTGTCCCAAATTTTCCTCCTATTCCAATTCCAGGGTTTGGATTTCCAAGGCGATATGACAAGTCGGCTTGCGAATCATAAATGCTCTGCCCTGTGCACGGGGCTGATAGCGTTTCATTTGGGGGCCAACGTCTGCCGTTGCTTTGGTCACATACATCTGATTCAAGTCAGCTTTGGGGTCCTTTTGCAAGGCATTGGCGATGGCGGATTCCAACAATTTATCGATCAGTCTGGCAGAGCGTCTTTTGGAAAACTTGAGCAGGTTCTGAGCCTCAGCCACCTTCTTGTAGCGGATAGTATCCAATACCAGACGGGCTTTGCGGGCTGAACCACGGGCAAATTTAAGTTGAGCAGTTGCTTCCATTTATATTCTCCCTTATCTGCCTTTCTTCTTCTTATCTTTGTGACCGCGGTAGGTGCGCGTGGGGGAAAATTCTCCCAGCTTGTGTCCCACCATATTCTCTGTCACATACACGGGCACAAACTTATGACCGTTGTGCACGCTGAATGTGTGACCGATAAAAGAGGGCAGGATCACAGAGCGGCGCGACCAAGTCTTGATCACGTTTTTCTTGTTGCTAAGGTTGAGAACTTCCACCTTTTTGGCAAGGTGTCCATCCACAAAGGGTCCTTTTTTAATTGAACGTGCCATTATCTATTCTCCCTTATCTCTTTTTAACCGCTTTCACGATGTATTTATCACTGTATTTCTTGGTTCTGCGGGTCTTGCCGCCCTTGGCGGGTTTGCCCCATGGCGAAACTGGATGTCTGCCGCCAGTGCTCTTGCCTTCTCCGCCGCCCATCGGGTGATCCACGGGGTTCATAGCCACGCCACGCACGCGGGGACGTATCCCCAGCCAGCGGGTACGTCCGGCTTTGCCCAGACGGGTGTGGCTGTGATCGGAGTTGCCAACGGCACCGATGGTGGCAAGGCATTCCTTGCGGATCAGGTGCACATCGTTTGAAGGCATCTTCACGTGCACATAGTTGCCATCTTTGGCTACCAGTTGGCCATAAGAACCGGCGCTGCGGGCGATCTGTCCGCCCCTGCCGCTCTTGAGCTCTATATTATGAATGGTGCTGCCCAATGGGATCTTATCCAGGGGCAGGGCGTTTCCAACGGCAATCTCGGCATCGGGGCCGCTCATCACCATGCTGCCAACGCTCAAACCTTCCGGAGCGATGATATAACGCTTTTCACCATCCACATAGTGCAAAAGCGCAATACGTGCCGTGCGGTTGGGATCGTATTCAATGGATGCAACTTTGGCGGGAATGCCGTGTTTGTTGCGCTTAAAATCGATCACACGATAGTGACGGCGATGGCCTCCGCCGCGATGGCGGGAGGTGATACGTCCCTGGTTGTTGCGTCCGCCGGTTTTACGGATCGGGCGCAGCAGGGATTTTTCCGGCTTGTCTGTGGTGATCTCTTCAAAGGTATAACCGATGCGAAAGCGCAGGCTGGGGGTGGTTGGTTTGTATTTCTTAACTCCCATTTTTTACCTCTTAGGATTCAAAATCGGCGATCTTGTCGCCTTCGCGAAGGGTTACTATGGCTTTCTTCCAATCCGGACGCTTGCCGTCGTAACGGCCCAAGCGTTTCGGTTTGCCCATCATACGCACCGTGTTCACTGCCAACACTTTCACGGCAAACACATGTTCGATAGCCTTTTTGATCTCAATCTTGTTGGCGTTCATGCTCACCTTGAAGGTATATGTGTTATTTGAGCCTATCTGATAGCTGCTCTTTTCGGTGATGATGGGGGCTATTATAATATTGCGCGGATGGATCATGAGCTGAATACCTCCTCCACTTTACTGAGGGCATCCATCGTGAGGAGCACATAGTGGCTCTTCAGGATCTCATAAGCATGCAGGCTGTCCGCACGGTCTGTCATCACACCAGGAATGTTGGTGAAAGACTTTACTGTGGGGATGTGGTGACCATCGGTTACCACCAGCTTGCGTCCCTTTTCAGGGATGATCTTGCCCAAAAGCTCTATGGCGCCCTTGGTGTTGGGTTTGTCAAAGTCCAGCGATTCCACGATGAACACACGGCCTTCACGGGCGCGGTCTGTAAGCGCCACCTTGAGGGCAAGGCGTTTCTTGGTGCGCGGAATGCGGCGATACCAATCCTTGGGCAGGATGGCAAATGCGATGCCACCATGCACGCGGATGGGAGAACGGCGGGAGCCCATACGGGCGTTGCCAGTTCCTTTTTGCTTAAACAGCTTTTTCGTGCTGCCAGACACCATGCCACGGCTTTTCTTTTGCACCGTGCCCTGACGCTGGTTGCCCAGATACATGGTTACCACCTCATGCAAGAGCACCTTGGGGGAGTTTACATCCACATCAAAAATGCTGGCAGGAAGTTCCACTTCATCTATCTGCTTGCCTTGGCTGTCAAATCTTAATGCTTTTACCATTTCTTCTCTCTCCCTTATTGCTCTTTATAGATAGTTACAAGGGAATTGCGATGACCCGGAACGGCGCCTTTCACCATTATCAGGTTTTGCTCTGCATCCACCTTCACCACCTTTACGTGGCTGAGGGTTACCTGATCAAAGCCCATCCTGCCGGGTAATTTCTTACCTTTCATCACACGGCCGGGAGTGGCACACTGGCCAATGGCACCGGGACCGCGGAAGGATTCGTGCACGCCGTGACTCTGCTCGGCGCCGTGAAAGCCATGACGCTTCATTACACCGGCGAATCCACGCCCTTTGGAGCGAGAGGTAATGGTCACTTGTTCTGCTTCGCTAAAATAATCAGCCTTCAGCTCGCCACCAATCTCATAATCAGATATCTTCTGCCCATAAAAAGGACGGAACTCTCTCAGGTAACGATATATGGGACTGCCATTCTTTTTGAAATGACCAATCAAAGGACGCGTGCTGTTTTTCTCGCTTATCTCTTCAAAACCCAGTTGAAGCGCATCATAGCCATGAGTTTCCTCTTGGCATTTGGATACTATCCTGCAAGGGCCCACCTTCAATACGGTTACGGGAATCACCCTGCCGTTTTCATCAAACACCTGGGTCATACCAATCTTCTTTCCAATCAATCCCAACATAATCAATTCCTCACGTTGGCTTTGATCTCCACATGTACCCCTGCGGGCAGATTCAGCTTTTTGAGGGCATTGGTAGTCTGCTGGGTGGGGTTCATAATGTCGATCAGTCTTTTGTGAACCAACATCTGAAACTGGTCCTGGGATTTCTTATCCACATGAGGGGAGCGAAGAATCGTGTACAAAGACCTCGCGGTAGGCAACGGAATGGGACCAACTACTTTGGCACCGGTGCCACGTGTGCTCTTCACGATCTCTCCCACGGATTGATCAAGGAGACGGTGGTCGTAAGCTTTCAATTTTATCCGGATACGATTATCGGATTTACTCACTGGTTCCTCCACATTTTACACATAAATGCCCCATCGATATCAAAGGCAGAATGGCCCTTGCCACCAAAATGGTGTGCATTTTGTGCATGGTTGTAAGTTAGACGGGGCACGGGAATATAATCCCGCACCACCACGATACTCTCACGAGTACCCTGGTTAAAGGATAACATCGTTCCTCCTTAAAAGAACTATAAGTCCCTGCAAAATCTGGGACTTGTGCTACACGGTAATTCAATATTTTTACAGTGAAGTGCATAAGATTTGAAACAGGCAAATCTGTCAAATGGTTTTTTGATAATTTGATGTTTTGAGCGATGAACCGTTATAAACCCTCACTGAAAATTGCAAATCCACTCATCAAAACTGCAAATCGCTATTTTTGGGGGATTTTTCATGGCCTGGCTTCGATAGTTTCACTCACAAAAACTGCAAATTTATTTGACCTATTAAGCAGGCATAATTTCAGAAAAGAGGGTGTAATACAAATAACGTGGGAGATACTGGGTGGCACTTCCACGCTTCGGAGGGCATTCTATGTAGGGTCATAGGTGTTATTCTTCTCAATTCGGTTCTTACGGTTGGGATAGTATTCAATCTGCCCATGTGGGCATCGGCATCGATCATAGAGCCGATCAGGTGTAAACGGCTCTCTAAAGCGGCATAGATAGCCAGGTAGATCTCCCGCATCAGCTCGTCCGGGGTTACGGCATTGCTGTCCGGCATCAGATCACTCCCGCTTTCAGTATCTTAGGCAGCCTGGGCTTAAGCTCCAGCAGTCTTTCCCTGCCTTGTGCGTTCAAGTAATCCTGCAGGAGAGTGAGTGCCCTGATCTCAAGATTGGCTTTGAAGGCCTCTATTTCGCTTCCTGTGAGCAGTTCGGTGGCAGACTGGTCTAATCCTACGGTCTTGACTATTCCCTCGCCCAAAGTCTTCAAATTGAGGAATTCGGCTGTGGAGTACAGCATTAGGAAACAGAACCCAAAACGAAAAGAAACGAAAAGAGGATCGTCTTCCGGCAGATCGGTCTGCGTGGCAGTAGTAAAATATTCGGGCAGGACCACAGTCCTGATCATCTCCATGACCAGTCCCTGATGCTCTTTGAAGACATCATTGCCGGACATCTCCTTGGGCAGATTGAGGATGGTGAGCATGGCGTCCGTTTCAACTGGGATCGGGATCACTTACCTTTCCTCATCAGCTCTGAAAGCTCAATAGCTCTGCGACCAACCTGCTTTGCCCACTTGGAAGCCAACATGTTGTTGGATGCTCGTTCCCAGTCTCCTGCCGCAATGAAAGAGAGGGTGTTCTTGAACTCCAGGAGTCCCTTTATACCGAGATTGAAACACATGTTGAGCAGCACGGACTGACGCACTTCGTCGAGGTTGTTGTAGATACTTGGGATCTCTTCCAAGAGTCGCTGTTCGCAGTCCAGGATATCCCGCTCCAACATGGCGTATGCTTCTTTCTGGGAGATGCCGCAGTCATCGAGATTGCGTCCGATGCCGATGGTCAGCTTTCCTGCCGTGCAGCGGTAGGGTTTCAGCCTTATACCTTCATGTCTGACCAACTGAG
>Ga0172382_10001311_pt1 | contig 44860 bp, 57 predicted proteins | sample Leawel138RmetaG_FD_122245 | JGI IMG/M metagenome (GOLD analysis project Ga0172382, IMG submission 122245) | Leachate microbial communities from a municipal landfill in Southern Ontario, Canada - Leachate well 138R metaG | ecosystem: Engineered > Solid waste > Landfill > Unclassified | place...
GGGGCAGCTCGGGAACGAGCTGCCCCGCCTTTATTTTTCCGCTGCTTCTCGGGTTCTTTTCACCTTGAGATTGACAATCAAGCCACCGGCCAACAATTGTTAGCGGTCTGAGACATCCGTCACAGAGGATATGGGTGTCTCAGTAATACCACCAAGAAATGACCACCAAAGATACTTTGAAATAACCGCTCAGGGGGACCAAATGTATTTGACCAACCGTCGGCGACTCGCCGGGCGGATCGTTGCCATTATTGCGGCCGTAAGCCTCATAGCGGCTTGCGGTAATGATTCCGATGACAACGCCCAGGAAACGACCACAACCACCGCCGCCGGTGGCGACGACTCGACTACAACCACCGAAGCGGAAGACGACTTAGAAATCACCTATGGCGGCACCTTAACGGTTGGTCTCGAGGCAGAAACCAATAGCTGGTTACCATCGGTGGCTTCGGTGGCGAACGCCGGACCCCTAATCGCATTTGCGGTTTACGACCCCATCGCAGCCCGCGGCGCAGACGGTGAGATCCACCCTTACTTGGCCGAAAGCATTGAACACAACGATGACTTAACCGAATGGACGATCACCCTACGAGAAGGCATTAAATTTCACGACGGGACTGATCTCACCAGCGAAGTTATAAAGAAGAACTTTGATAACTACCTAAACGCTGAAGGTGCCCGTTCCGCCGCCGATGCAGCCCTCATTGAAGAAATTCGCATCGACGATCCCCTGACTTACACCTATGTGTTAAAGCAAGGTAATGCCGCCTTTATCGACTTGCTAACGGCCCGAATGGGCTGGCCATTCTCAAACGAAGCGTGTGAAGAATGGGGCGACGCTTGCGGCGATCACCCCGTTGGAACCGGCCCATTCGTGTTTGAGAGCTGGAACCGCGACGCCGAATTGAAGGTAGTTCGCAACGAAAACTATTGGCGCAAAGACGAAGCCGGTAACCAGCTTCCCTACCTAGATGCCATCGTCTTCCGACCAATCCCCGATGAAGACACTCGCTTCCAAGCGGTGCGCGCTGGCGACAACATGGTCGGCCAAACGCTACGCCAAACCATCGTCCGCCAGGCCATCTTGGCGGCTGATTCCGGGGAAATTAATAATCTCGTTAACATCGGCAATAACGGGACCAACGCCATCTTCAACACCTTGGTTCCACCAATGGATGACACGAGAGTACGGTTGGGTTTGGCACATGCTGTCGAGCAGTCTTCCTTGATAGCCGTGTTGGGTGGCGAAGGCATCACCCCCGACCAAACACAGTTCTTTAGCCCGGATTCACCTTGGTATTCATCAGAGGTGGCCGATGCATATCCGAAGTATGATCCTGAAAAGGCGCGGGAACTGCTGGACGAATACGTAAATGATCCCAGTCGTTCCGACGGTAAGGCACCGGGTAGTCCGATTTCACTGGAGTTCCAGTGCCCACCAGACCCAACGCTAAGTGCGCTCACTCAGGGATACCAGCAATTCTGGTCAGAGGTGGGTGTTGAAACGCATCTTAACCAGGTCGATCAAGCGCAACTGATTACAAACGTGGTTGGTTCGGCCGACCAAAACCCGCCGTATCTCGGTAATTATATGATCAGCTGTTATCGACTCGGTTCTCAGGACGATCCGTACACCGCATTCCGTGGCCAATTCGGGGATGTCAGTACTCAGCTGGCGAACTCCACCAACTACACCAGCGACAACATTGACGCTCAAATAGAAGTTCTACGGACTTCAACTGATTTCTCAGAGCGCTATGCGGCCGTGGAATCAATGATGATGGAGTTCACCGAGCAGATGCCTTTGGTATGGACCGGAGGTACCGCTACGGCGCTGTTCTCAAACCTCAAGGTACATGGCCTGGATGGTTGGTACACGCCCGAAGGTGTAGCTGGAATTGGCATGACTCAGGGTTACACGAATCTGGTACAAACCTGGATTGAAAAATAGCCATATCCGCAGGTAGTTAACCTAAATGCTGTTGTGGAGGCACTCCAAACTTGGGTGCCTCCACTTTATTTTTGTCTAAAACGTCTAAACCGTTACGACAGAAGCACCGCTGCTCAGGTTGACAATGTGTCCGATAGCGACAAATGTCACTGCCTGGAGTTACGTCACCCGTAACGCCTACCACCAATTGAAACACTCACGTTTCGTGAGCAATGGCCCATATGGGAGATCAAGTGAAATTGCTTTACCGTCGTCGCGTAGCGGGGAAGCTCGCTGCCGTACTCGCGGCCATAAGCCTGGTTGCAGCGTGCGGAAGCGACAACAACAATTCAAGCGGCAGCTCTACCACCGCGCCCGAATCATCCACCAGCACAGTTGCGGTTGATGAACCCGAAGAGGTTGAGGAAGTAACCATCGGTGGCCGTCTGATTGTGGGCCTCGAAGCTGAGACCAACAACTGGAGCCCAGCGCTTGGCTCTCTTAACACCTTCGTGGCTCGTACCTTCTTCGATCCCATCGCTATTCGGGGTGGCGACGGAGAAATCTACCCGTATCTTGCTGAAGACATTCAGGCCAATGAAGACCTTTCGGAGTGGACGGTTACGCTTCGCGAAGGTGTGAAGTTCCACGATGGAACTGACCTTGACGCCAACGCCATCAAGGCCAACTTCGACAACTACCTTGCCGCCGATGGTGCCCGCTCTGCCGGTGACGCTTCACAGGTTAAAGAACTTCGTGTCGATGATGAGCTCACCTACACCTACGTCCTTGAAGAAGGTAACGCTGCGTTCGTAGACCTTCTGACCGGGCGTATGGGCTATCCGTTCTCGAACGAAGCCTGCGAAGAATGGGGAGAGTCGTGTGGCGACCACCCAGTTGGCACCGGACCGTTCGTCTTTGAATCATGGAGCCGCGACGCCGAGCTAAAGGTAGTAAAGAACGAGGATTACTGGCGTGTCGATGAAAATGGCATCCAACTGCCCTATCTCGACGAAGTAATCTTCCGACCAATTCCCGACGAAGACACCCGTTTCCAAGCTGTACGTTCTGGTGACATTCAAGTTGGCGTAACCCTTCGTCAAACGGTGGTCCGCCAAGCCATGGCAGCGGAAGAGTCTGGTGAGATCAACAACCTGGTAACCATTGGCAACAACGGTGGTGCCGCGATTATGAACACCATGCGTCCACCCGTCGACGATCTGCGAGTGCGTCAAGCACTGGCCTACGCCATCGATCAAGCTTCACTGGTCGCGGTCTTGGGTGGCGAGGGAATCACCCCCAACCAAACCCAATTCTTCAGTCCCGACTCGCCTTGGTTCTCACAAGCCGTAGCCGATGTATTCCCCGACAATGATCCTGACAAGGCACGGGAACTACTCGATGATTACATGAATGACCCCGAGCGCTCTGACGGCAAGGCTGCTGGCGAACCGGTCACCATCGATTTTGCGTGCCCTCCAGACCCAACCTTGATTCAGCTGTCTCAAGGCTTCCAAGCGTTCTGGGGTGACGTGGGAATTGTGACCAACGTGTCACAAGTCGACCAAGCTATCCACATCACCAACGCTGTCGGCTCAGCCGATCAGAACCCGCCATTCCTTGGCAACTACATGGTGAACTGCTGGCGTCTAGGCGATGAGGCCGACCCATACACCACCTTGCGTGGCCAATATGGCAACCCCGCTACCGAACCTGCCAACGTGACCAACTACTTCACACCCACCCTGCATGAAAACATGGAGAAACTTGGCACCAGTTCTGACTTTGCCAGCCGGTATGAAGCTGTTGAGGCCATGATGATGGAATTCGCCGAAGAAGTACCACAGCTTTGGCTCGGTGGTACTGCTAACGCCATGTTCTCAACCAAGAAGGTTCATAACCTCGACGGTTGGACCATCCCCGGCAACATCCGTGGTGCCGGAATGGTGGCTGCATACACCTTCCTAACGGAAACTTGGCTCGAGAAATAGCGCTTAATCTGGCGTGATTTACAAGCAGTAAAAATCGGGGTGGCAACCGCTCTAGCGGTACCACCCCGATTCTATATGTAGTGGTCTATTAGCAGTTTTTGCCGTTCACCACGAAAAAGTGCATTAAAGGTTCGAGCTGGCTTGTTGACACACTGTCACGGGCACTACTGTGCCTTTTATTGTGGCGCTAGTCACAATGACGTCTTGGTCGCCGCTTTCAAACTTTGGGGGCGACGAAACCATAACTTTGTAAGTATTGCTGGCCTTTGCGCCCAAACCGTTCCCGGGGGAACACGCTCATGCTGACTCTGATCGGAAGGAAATTACTTGGCTTAGTCCCAGTGATTCTTGCCGTTTCATTCATCGCCTTCATCTTGATGGCGCTTCTTCCGGGTAACCCCGCTCTGCTAAAAGCGGGTGCCGATGCAACCCCAGAAGTGATCGCCAAAATTGAAGAGGAACTGGGGCTAAATGACCCTCTTCCTGTGCGTTACTTCAACTGGATCACCGATGCGGCACAAGGCGACTTAGGTCGTTCTTTCCTATCGAATCAGCCAGTCACCGAAGCCATTACCGAGCGGCTGCCGGTAACCTTCCAGCTGATGGTCATGTCTTTGACCTTGGGCATGCTGGTCAGTATCCCCTTAGGAACCTTTGTGGCTTACAAACAAGGTTCAACCGTTGACCGCATCGTAACGGCGGTCACCTTCGGGTTACTTTCGGTGCCTAACTTTGTTTTGGCCCTGTTCTTTATCATCGTCTTTGCGGTGGAATTAGGTTGGTTCCCCGCAACCAGTTGGGTGTATTTCACTGAAGACCCAATCGGTAGTTTGCGAGCAGGTTTCCTTCCAGCCATGAGTATGGCCATTGGTAACATCGCCGTGCTTACCCGCTTGTTGCGCACCGACATGATCTCAACGCTGCAAGAAGACTACGTGATGATGGCCAAGGCCAAGGGCCTGCCAACTAGCACCATCTTGTTCCGACATGCGCTTCGACCCTCATCATTCTCACTCATGACGGTTATCGGTCTTCAGGTAGCGGCCTTGTTGTCGGGTGCTTTGATCATCGAACAAATCTTCGCTCTGCCGGGCATCGGCCGTTTGCTCATTCAGTCGATCATGAACCGTGACTTCGTCATGGTGCAGGGCATCGTGTTGTTGATGTCGGTGGTTTACGTCTTCGTCAACTTCGCTATCGACATCATGTACTCATTCTTAGACCCCCGCATCCGCTACGGATCGTCGCGAGCCAACGCATAAGGTCACCCAGAGATCAAAATGGAAAACACAAACACAAACCCCATTGACGACGACATGCCGCCAGCATCACTTGGTGTGTCCAGCGTGAGCGCCACCATCGCAACTGAAGAAACCCTCTCCGGTTTCGACGCCGAGGTTGCCTACAAGAAAAAAGGCAAAGCGGGCCCACTTTTCTACATCAGCTTGGTGTGGGTGGGGCTAGTGCTTTTCGCTGCTATCTTCGCTGACTTGTTGCCGATTCCCGACCCTAACAAGCAGGATTACTCAGCTTTGAACGTAGGGCCCTTCACCGACGGCTACTTCTTGGGTGCCGATACCTTGGGTCGCGACATTTTCTCTCGATTGATACATGGGGCTCGAGTCTCGGTAACCATCTCGGTTGCCGCCGTAGCTGCTGGAACCATTGTTGGCGGGGCCCTAGGCCTAATTGCTGGTTATCTACGCCGCTGGATTGATGGCTCGATCATGTTCGTGGTGAACGTGCTACTGGCCTTCCCTGGTCTGGTACTGTTGCTAACTTTGGTGGCCTTCGTGGGACAGAACCTACTCGCGGTCACCGCAGCGGTGGCGTTCTTGTCGATTCCCACCTACACCCGAGTGGCAAGGGCTACCACTTTGGCGGTCTCTCAACGTGAGTTTGTGCTGGCAGCTAAAGCCACTGGTGCCAAAAACACCCGAGTCTTGTTGAAGGAAATCGCTCCGAACGTATTGATGCCAGTACTAGCTTTCGGCCTGATTGCTTTGGGTACCGTCATTATTCTGGAAGGTTCCCTGGCGTTCCTCGGTCTCTCAGTACAGCCACCACAAGCTACCTGGGGCTCAATGATTAACGAGGGCCGTAGCAAGATCGGTGCTGGTATCTACCACCTCACCATCACGCCCGCCCTGGTGTTGTTCTTCACGGTGTTCTCGCTTAACTACGTGGGTGACTCGCTCCGCAACATGTACGACGTGCGAGAAGCCCAGCTGTAGCACGCAGCAACTTAATCACCTTGCGATCTGCAAGGCCTTAGCTCCCTTGGGGGGATATCCGGAGGGGTTAGCTGAAATGGCTAGCCCCTCCGCACATTTTTGGCACCGTTGCGTCTTCGCGCATTCAGATTAAACCCGGTTACACCTAAGCTCGATGTATTGATGATCTATTGGTGGGTAACGGTGGGCCAAAAGTTAACGGTAGACCCCGCGGCCGGCGTCGGAGACTCCGGTAATCCGGCTGAGTAGCTCGCGCAACATAGAGGCGGTAGCGCCCCAAATCGTGTCACCCTCGATTTCAAAAAATGAGAGTGGACGGGTGAGGCCGTTGATTGACCACAACTCTTCGTGAAAGACACCGTCGCTAAGAAGCTCGGCGATTGGAACGGCGCGAATCTCATCCACCTCGGTGGGTTGAGCTTGCAGGTTCGGAAGCTCTGCCACAATACCCACGAATGGGAAAATCTTGGCGTTTGAAGAAAACGTTGAAAGCTCATCAAGGCGACCAACCACCTCGACCGCTTCGGGCACCAAACCTACTTCTTCGTGTGCTTCACGCAACGCGGTGGCCACTAAATCACGGTCGGTGTCGTCGACGCGGCCACCCGGAAAACTGATCTCACCCTTATGGGTCCGAAGGTCCCATGATCGGCGGGTGAGGACGATATGTGGACTGTGGTGCTCGGCGAACATGGCGGCCAAGACCGCCGAGGAACGTACCCCGCTGGCTGGATCAGGATGAATGGAGTGCAACACCGTCGGGTCGGGTTCAGCTAACGCGTTTTTGATGTCGCTAAGGGTTGGATCACGATCGGAAGATGCAAGCTTGGCCCAGGGAGCAGGTTGTCCGGGCTGCCACGTGGTTGGCCTGGGGATTAGCTGTGGCCCGCCTCGAGCCGTCAGCGGGGTTCGCGGCCGTACCAAATCAGCAGTTGTTTCTAAAGCGCCTTCAATTGAAATGTGTACACGCTCAGAGGCAGGCAAACCTAAGCACTCTCCCTCATTGATTCCCCAGCCCAGTGTACCGGCTGGCAAAAAATAAGGGGCCAGCTCCAATGAGCTGGCCCCTCAAATCGTGCTTAGACGATGATGGTTACATCATGCCGCCCATGCCGCCCATGTCGGGCATTGGCATAGCGCCGCCCTCTTCGGGCTTATCGGCGATAAGTGCTTCAGTTGTAAGCAACAAGGCCGCGATGGAAGCCGCATTTTGCAGCGCAGCGCGGGTCACCTTGGCCGGGTCGATAACACCGTCTTTCAAAAGGTCGGTGAATTCGCCGGTGCTGGCGTTGAAACCAACCGGGCCAGATTCTTTTTGAATCCGCTCGACGATTACGGCCCCTTCGAGGCCAGCATTGTCGGCAATGTTACGAGCCGGAGCTTCGAGCGCACGCCAAACCGCACGAGCACCAGTAGCTTCGTCGCCTTCAAGGGTGGCGGCAATCGACTCTACGGCCTCACGTGAGCGCAACAGAGCAGTACCACCACCAGAAACGATGCCTTCTTCGATAGCAGCACGAGTGGCTGAGAGGGCATCTTCAATACGATGCTTCTTCTCTTTTAGCTCGACCTCGGTAGCAGCACCGACCTTAACTACAGCCACACCACCAGAGAGCTTGGCGAGACGCTCTTGCAGCTTCTCACGATCCCAGTCTGAATCAGTGTCGTCGATCTCACGCTTGATTTGGGCAACGCGACCGTTAACTTCATCAGCGGTCCCGGCACCTTCCACAATGGTGGTTTCATCCTTGGTGATTACCACCTTGCGAGCCCGACCCAAAAGGTCGAGAGTGGTGCTGTCGAGCTTCAGGCCAACTTCTTCTGAAATTACCTGGCCGCCGGTAAGAACCGCCATGTCTTGAAGCATGGCCTTGCGACGCTCACCGAAACCTGGGGCCTTAACAGCCACGGAAGCAAAGGTGCCACGAATCTTGTTTACTACCAAGGTTGCGAGGGCTTCACCTTCAACGTCTTCAGCAATAATGAGTAGTGGGTTGCCAGCTTGCATGACCTTCTCTAGCACCGGCACTAGCTCTTGAACCGAACCGATCTTGCCGCTTGATAGCAAGATGTAGGGGTTCTCAAGCACTGCCTCTTGCCGCTCAGGGTCGGTGACGAAATAGGGCGAGAGATAGCCCTTGTCGAACTGCATACCCTCAACAAAATCAAGATCCATGCCGAAGGTTTGCGACTCTTCAACGGTTACCACACCGTCTTTGCCAACCTTGTCGATGGCTTGGGCCAAAACTTCACCGATTTCGGTGTCGTTGTTGGCTGAGATGGCCGCAACTTGGGCCACCTCGGAGGAATCATCAATTTCTTTGGCCTGGCTAGCAATAGCTTCAACAGCCGCCTTAACAGCTGCTTCGATGCCTCGCTTCAAGCCCATGGGGTTCGCGCCAGCGGCTACGTTACGCAGACCTTCACGGATAAGGGCCTGAGCCAATACCGTGGCAGTGGTGGTTCCGTCACCAGCAATGTCGTTAGTCTTGGTCGCAACTTCTTTAACCAGCTGGGCGCCCATGTTCTCGAATGGATCTTCGAGTTCAATTTCACGGGCTACCGAGACACCGTCTTTGGTGATGGTCGGGGCACCGAATTTCTTGTCGAGAACTACGTTACGGCCTTTAGGGCCAAGGGTAACCTTCACCGCATCGGCGAGCTGGTTAACACCACTTTCAAGAGCGCGGCGGCCCTCTTCGTCAAACTTAAGAATCTTAGCCATTTTGCTCCTTACTTGACGATGGCCAACACATCACGGGCGTTGAGAACTAATAGTTCTTCGCCATCGATTGAAACTTCGGTACCGCCATACTTTGAGTACAAGACGGTGTCTCCCACAGAGATGTCCATGGGCAAACGATCGTTGTCATCGCCAAATCGGCCTGGGCCGACGGCTAGAACTTCGCCTTGTTGTGGCTTTTCTTGCGCTGTGTCGGGGATAACCAATCCACTAGCGGTTTTTTCCTCTGATGGACCAGGCTTTACAACAATCCGGTCTTCGAGGGGCTGCAATTTCATCAAACGCCTCCATTAGGGCACTTAGCAGTCTCACCTTGCGACTGCTAACGATAGACGCTTGACATACAATTAGCAAACAGCCCTGGCGACTGCTAACGAATTTTAGCTACCTGCCGAGCCGAAAAACCCAGCTCAGCGCTTTCGCCACTAACGACGACCCTAGCGCGGCTATCCAAACTTTTTAGGTCACCACCAGCCGCAAGTTAGGTTCAGCCCCGACATCTAGTCCAGATGGACCATCAATCAAGTAGCGGTGCCAGCCAGCCGCAGCCACCATGGCAGCGTTATCGGTGCACATTTCGCGGCTTGGAAGATAGGCCTGCAAGCCCTCCTCCACACACACCGAAAGCAACCGCTCACGCAACCATGAGTTGGCGGCCACACCGCCAGCTAAACAGAGGGCCTTTGCACCTACCTCGACCGCTGCGCGACGCGCTTTGGTGACCAATAGGTCAACAACTGCTTCTTGAAAAGCAGCCGCCACGTCTTCAGTTGCTACCTCGGGGTTCTTCCGCACGTAGTTGACGACCGATGTCTTCAAGCCACTGAAAGAAAAAACGTTGCCATCGTTTAACATCGGTCGTGGGAATTTCACAATCGAGGCGTCACCCTCGCCCGCCAGTTTGTCAATAACGGGACCACCTGGATAACCCAAACCCAAGTAGCGGGAGACTTTGTCGAAAGCTTCGCCCGCAGCATCATCCTGGGTTTCACCCAACAGCGAATAGCTACCATCTTCTTGCCAATGCACCAACATAGTGTGGCCACCTGAAACCAATAGCACCACCGCTGGCAACTCAAAGTCGGGTTCGTCTAGAAACGCGGCGTGCATATGGGCTTCAAGATGATTAACCCCCACAAAAGGGACATCCCAAACCATAGCTAAGGCCTTTGCCGAGCTGACCCCAACCAACAGCGCCCCTACCAACCCTGGCCCCATGGTGGCTGCCACCAAGTCAATATCTTTGGCCTCAACCCCTGCTGACAACATGGCTTCGGCAATTACCGGGGTGATTAACTCGACATGGGCCCGGCTGGCTATTTCGGGCACTACCCCACCGAAACGAGCGTGTAGATCAACTTGGCTTGATACCACCGACGACAACACTTCGCGACCACCACGTACCACCGCTGCCGCGGTTTCATCACAGGAAGTTTCGATACCTAGAACCACCAGTTCCCGGCCACTCATACTGCCAACCTCTCAAACTCGGTACCCACACGGTCGACTCGCACCACGTCGCCCAAGGAACGCTCAATATCTTCTAGTTTTGCTTCGTATTCAACCGTATCCACGTCGTTAGCCCACATGATCAAGGCGTCTTCTCCGGTGGCTTGGTAATAGCCTTTGCGGATACCAGCATCTTCAAATCCGAATCGTCGATACAGCGCCTGGGCACCAACATTGGCCACCCGCGCTTCTAAGGTTAGGTGTTTGGCGCCGTGGTCGATGGCTGTTTTCACCAGCACCAAGAACACCCTAATTCCCACGCCTTGACGCTGATATTGCGGATCGACAGCCACCGTAGTCACATGGCCATCCTCGGCGGCGAACATCAAACCGGCGTAGCCCACCACGGCCTCATCGGTGCGGGCCACCAAATAGATGCGGCGGTCTTCAGGCATCGCCAATTCACGTCGATAAAGCTGATACGACCATGGCCTTGGGTAAACCTTTTCTTCAATCTCAAGCACAGCTTTAAGATGCCGGCGTCGCATCGGCGAAACTCGAAGCGATCGAAGGGCCCGGGCCGTGTTCATTTGCCTTCTCGAGTGGTCCAATTAATCTCGGCGTCGGGTAAACGCAGGTAGAGCGGTTCAAGCTCCCAAGGATTAACCCAGTCTTCCCGCATGGCACGAGCATGGGCCAAGCGCACCAAGGCGGTAGCACGCGGGTAGGCCAAGCCTTCTTTAACCACCTCAACCTTTGAAACTTGGTCCAAGATTTCTCGGTATCTTATAGCCCCGTCGCCCACCGCCAGGCACTCTTCTCCACGGGCCTGCAGCTCGCCGGCTAGATCATCAGGTGAAGTCACAATAGGCTCTGTCAAGCGCTGAATTCCGCCCGGCACCTGGCGATACAGAGCGTAATAAACCTCGGACCGCCGTGCGTCGATCACAGCCGCGATGAGCTTCGGTGAAAAACGCACCGGAAACGCCACTAAATCGAGGCTGCTAATACCAATCATGGGCACCCGCAGAGCGAAAGCAATAGCTTTTGCCGAGGCAATGCCAACCCGAAGACCGGTGAAAAGTCCGGGCCCGATGTCAACGGCCACCACGCTGATTTCATCTAGGTCAATTCGAGCTTGGCGGCGAATAAAATCGATGGCGGGCGTGAGAGTTTCGGCATGGCGTTGACCTCGCGACGAATGCGCCGAAGCCAGCACCCCTTCATTCCCGCCAATCGCGGCTCCCACCTGGACAGTAGCGGTATCAATTCCCAAGATGAGCACTACTGGTCTCCTTCAACAATCCAAGGTGCTAATGCCGCCACATAATTCGGCTGGCGTTTCTGCCAATCCAAACCGGTAAACCGTAGGCTGATGTGGCGCTCATCGTCGTCGTCACCCAAACGCAATTCGATTTCTAAGACCGCTAAGGGCAACTCGGTTCGAATGGCATCGCCCCATTCGATCACTGTTACTGATGAGCGATCGTCGATTAATTCGGCTAAGCCAACATCGAACACTTCGAGGTTGGAATCGAATCGATAAACATCTAGGTGATGAAGCATTAAGCGGCCCTGATATTGCCGAGCCAACGTAAAGGTGGGACTGGTAATAGGGTCGGTAATGCCAAGGGCCCGACCAAAGCCCTGGGTGAAGGTAGTTTTACCAGCGCCCAAGTCGCCCGCTAGTAAAATAACGTCACCGCCTTCGGCCAATTCGGCCAACACAGCCGCCGCCTCTTGAGTTTGGGTAGCCGAAGCGGTGCGAAGCAAAATCACTGAGAACCGTTCCCTAACTAGCGACTGTAAACACGTACAAGGATGGCTTTTATGTTATCCGCCGAAGAGCCCTGGTCATCGCTTAGCGAGCGAACGAACTGCTTCCGCCACCACCGTGGCGGCCAGTTCTCGGACCGCCGCGACACCTACAGGCACAGTGCCAGTGGCTGCCGCTACGAAGGCGTCACCGTCAGACGCTGTGTGCACGGGCGCTAACGAGCGTGCCAAACCATCGTGAGCACTTTGGGCCACCAGATGGCACTCGGCCTTGGTGAGCTTGGCATTGGTGACCACCGCACCGATAGTGGTGTTCCCAAACGGAAGTTTAGGTGTGTCCTCCAGCCAACCAGCGGCTTCTAAATCTGTAACGTCAACCCCAGCGCTGGCCCCCTCAAGTGGGTCACCCAAAGCATTGACGGCCACCAAAGACGCCACGACCAAATCACCATGTTTACGAACCGAGCCAACCAATCCACCCGGCCGCGCTGCCGTCCAGCCTCGCCATTTACCAATGGTGGCACCAGTACCTGCACCGACCGATCCAAGCTGCACCGGACCAACGTTGGCGTTAAGCGACGCTTGGTAGCCTGACTCGGCGTTGGGCCGTATCGACGCATCGCCGACAGCTAGATCAAAAAGGCTTAGAGCGACCACGATCGGTACCCGAGCCACGACCACCGGAAAGCCGCGCCCGCTTTCTTCTAGATATCGCACCACCCCATCAGCCGAGGCCAACCCAAAAGCGGAACCGCCGCTTAAAACGATCGCATCAACGTTCGCCACCGTCCGCAGCGGGTCAAGTAAGGCGAACTCGCGGGTGGCGGGTGCCCCACCTCGGACTTCTCCTGAGGCCACGGTTCCTTCAGGCAGAATGATAACGGTGCAGCCAGTACGGGCTTCTTCATCGGTCCAATGGCCGACTTGGACACCTTCTATCTCGGTAATCATCGCGGACCTTCAGCCTTGATCAACGTGAGCGCCCACCCTGATAGCGACGAACCACTCGGTTTCCGAACCCGCACATCACCTCATAGGGAATGGTGTCTAGCCAGCGTGCCCAATCTTCTAGGGTAATCTGCGCTGAATCTTGATGTCCCAGCAGTACCACTTCGTCACCCGCGAAAACCTCATCATCACCACAATCGACCATCAATTGGTCCATGGTGATATTGGCAATAATCGGACGCGGCCGACCGTTTATTAGTACGTAACCACCCGCCCGACTAAGCGAACGTCTAACACCATCGGCGTAGCCAACCGGAACCGTGGCCACGTTAGTATCGCGGTCACAAATGTAATTCAGACCATAGGAAATACCTTCTCCGGCCTTAACCCTCTTGGTGTAGGAAACCTGAGAACGAAGGCCCATAGTCGGTCGCAGGTCGAACCGCGACGTCGACTCGACCAACGGTGAAACCCCGTAGGTACCTATACCAGCCCTTACCATGTCGAAATGGCTTTGGGGATGTGCTAACGCCCCAGCCGTATTGGCCGCATGGCGAAGCGGCGGAGTGATGCCATTGGTTTCTAATTCCCGTAGCACATCGCTATACCGCTCCAATTGCACTTTGGTGAAGGGATGGTCGGTTTGGTCGGCCACGGCTAAGTGGGTCCAAACACCTTCTAGGTTCAAATTAGGGGCCGCCATAATGGCCTTGGCCCGCACCAGCGCTTCGCTCGGCTCAACCCCAACTCTGCGCATGCCGGTGTCTACCTTTAGGTGCACATCTAGATGATGGCGTTCTCCATGAGCGATTTTTTGGGCCGCGGACACCCCTTCTCGGGAGTACAAGGTAACCCTAAGGTCATATTGTGCCGCCTTGGTGAGAGCCCCGTAGCTCGGTTCACTCAACACCAAGATGGGAACGGCCAGGCCCGCTTTGCGCAGCGTCACGCCTTCTTCAACATGTGCTACGGCAAGCCATTTGGCACCCGCGTCCACCGCCACGGAAGCCACTGGCACCGCACCATGACCATAGGCATCGGCCTTTACCACCACACAAAGCGCGGCTGGCGCAACCAAACCTTTAAGTTCTCGTACGTTGTGAGCAATGGCGCCTAGATCAACGTCAAGCCAAGTTGTTGGCATCTTTAGGAATATCCTTCATGCCAAAGTGGTGTTTCTTTGCGCCGCCTTTGGCTAATAAATTTCTGAAAACCTTATTCGTCGGCCAGCATGCCACGCAGCAGGTCGCTACGCGACACTATGCCCACCAGCGCCCCGGCGTCTACCACTGGTAACCGGGCCACACGCCGGTCGTGCATCAAAGTTGCGGCTTCACCCACGGTGGCGGAAACATCAACAGTCACCGCTGGCTTGCTCATTACCTGTTCCACCCGAGAGCTCAGCGCTTTAGCCAGGTCGTCATCGAAACCGCGTTGCTTAAACTCGAAAGAGCCGGCCAGAAACGAAATTACAGTGGGAAAATGCAGGCGGCTCTCTTTCACTATCAAATCACCGCTTGAGATCACACCCACTACCGCACCGGACTCGTCTAGAACCGGGGCACCGTTAATGTTGTGTTCCACCAAAGCGCGCATAACAGACCCAACATCTTCGCCTACTTCGAAGCTCACCACATTGGTGTTCATTACTTCTCGCACTGGGGTTTGCGCTGCCATCTGGCTCCTTAGATCTGCGAAAGAACAACTGGTAGACAGTCTATGAGATCGCTGGCGATGAGCCCGTCTCGATAGCCCAAAGCACCAGCGCGCCCATGCAAGTGTGCGGCGGCTGCGGCGGCCGAAGCCGGTTCCAGGCCACGCGCGATTAGGGCTACTAACATGCCCGCCAACACGTCACCGGTACCAGCAGTTGCCAGACGTGCGTCGCCTGAAGACACCACGAAAGCACCCCCGGACGGTCGCGCCACCACGGTATTGGGCCCTTTCAACAACACGATTGCCCCGGATTCCTTGGCTAATCGCCGCGCTGCGGCCAAGCGATCATGCCCAGGGGCCTCCCCCATCAGGTGCGTGTATTCACCGTCGTGGGGAGTAAGAATGGTGGCCGCGCCTCGGTCACGCATTATTTCGAAAGTTTCATCTTCCAGCGCGCCCAAGCCGTCGCCATCGACCACGACTGGTAAGACCGACGCTGTCAGGAGACGAGCGATTTCTCGGCGCAGCTCTGGCCCGCGACCTAAACCCGGGCCAACCAAAACCGACTTGAAGCGTGTCAACTCTTTGGCTACGCGTCCACCCCACCCCACCGGAGATAACGGCCAGCCGACCGCCTCAGTTGGCCGAGCCGGATCGGCTTCTACCCCCGGGGCCGACACCCGAACGTATCCCGCCCCACATCGTTGCGCGGCTCGAGCAACCAGATGAGAAGCGCCCATCATGGTAGGTGAACCGGCCACAATCCAGACCGCGCTTTGCCATTTATGCGAATCACTAGGTCGGGTAGTTAACCAGGCGGCGACATCGGCGTCGGTTATCTTCCACGCTTGAGCCCGACTGGCATCAAGGCCGATATCGGCTACTTCTACCTCGCCAGCTAACTCCCGTCCATCACCTTGTAGCAGCCCCGGTTTGTACGCTTGAAACGTTATAGTTCGGTCAGCTTTCAAGACCCCTGGGTTGGCTTCTCCGCTTAGCCCATTAACTCCCGATGGTAAATCGACAGCCAGTACTGGGATCTGTCGTGAAACAACCGGGGCTACAAACCCAGGTCGGGCTCCGGTGCCAAGCACCGCATCGATGACTAAATCGGCGTGGCGAATTTCTTTGGGCAGCTCACCCAAATGATGAATCGTGATGCTGGCACCTTGGCTGGACAAAACTTCAGCAGCATATTCACCGTCACGGCCATTGTTGCCAGGACCGACCAAAACTACAATCCGCTGGCCGTAGACCCCGCCCAACATTGCTTTGGCCGCTCGTGCAGTGGCATAGCCAGCCCGTGCGATCAGCACGTCAGTTGAAACCGGCGCTTCGGCGTCGATGGCCGTCATCTCTTGTGGCGTAACGATGGGAGTCATATGGCGATCACCGTAGCTTGAGCCACCAAATCGGTGTGCGACAACGAAAGCAACCAACCTGAGACACCGTGTTCAGTGGCCACCATCGCTCCACGATTGTGTAGTTGAAGGCTGGGCCGCCCGCTTTGGCCGTCGCGCACCACCTCAATATCAGCCAACGGGATGCCGCCTAAGCCCAATCCCAGCGCTTTCAAAGTGGCTTCTTTGGCTGCGAAGCGCACCGCTAAACGCTGGGTAGGGTCGTGCTGTTGATTGGCGTAAGCCACCTCAGCTTCGGAAAACAGTCGGTTTACTAGCGTTGGCCGCCGTGCCAAGACACGTCGAAAACGCTCAATATCGACTAGATCAACACCTAGTCCGATCAACTAGCTTCAGGCTCCGCAGCCGAGGTAGTGGGCTCCATCCGGTTAAGCACCAGCGTTTGACCTCCACCGATCCGCCAAATTTTGGATTGGCGAGGTTAGAAGCTCTACCACTGGAACCGTTGACAACAAGTCATCGCGGAAAGTGGGTTCGGTTTCCATCACCGCATCGCGTAGGGCCCCATATCGGCCGCGGTAGCCCATCAAAACATGACGGGCCACATGCTCATCCACCGTGTCATGCAAAAGCACGTGGACCAAGGTCATACCAGTGGTTTGGTTACCTTTGATTTCCGGCACCAAGACCGTGGTTCGACCGTCACTTCGACCGACATTTACATAAACACTTCGCTCTGCCGCTACCTGGTGCTTAGTACCAACCAGCCGCGGATTTCGCTCGACTCGTGATGGAATATCACGTGCGATACCGCCTTTGTCGACCACCGTGATGGTGGCGGCTAAGTCGCCCTCACCACCCGGAACCCCATCAATGGCATAGCGGGTGTAGCCAAGCACCTCATCGACAGCCTGGTCGAGATCGGCCAGAACCTTCAAGGCGGTGTACGGAAGGCGGTCGCGTGGCGCTCCGGCTTCAACCACTGAACGCACCAGCGGCACCTCAAGCAGCGATTCATCAGAACGGCTAATACCAACGGTGACCGTCTTGGCTTGATGGCGAATGGCATCAACCGGTCGGGTGAGCTCTTCTATGGCCCGGGTCAAACCTTCCATCAGGTCTTCCACTAGCACCACTGGAGTGCCAACTTTGCCTTGTTCTAACTCGTAGGTATCAAGCGGGAAGACCCCGGTGGCGAAACGCAACAAACTGGCCACTCGAACAGCCATACTCGACTCGAGATGACCGTCATATTCGCCGGAACGCACTCCGTCAAAGAACCGTGTTGCCGGTGCTACCAACACCTCACGCAGCGACGCAAAAAGTTTATCGACATCGGATTCGGTTGAAAGCAGCTCTTCCACACTGGCACGTGCTTCACGAAGTGGTTTTGCCAAGGCGTCGATTGCCAGCGCCGCTTCATAACCAAACAAATGACCGGCCATAGCCGCCAAAATGAATCCGAGGGAAGGATGTACGGCCGGAAGCCCAATAACATCAGGAGTCGAACCAAAACGGTCGGCGTCGGTGGTAATTACCACCGGCGAGGCTTTGTGGGTGCGATAGATGGCTACTTCTTTGGCCACATCATCCAGGTTTGAGGTGGACAGCCCGGTAGCGCACACCAGCACCATAGGCTCAGAGGAAAGGTCAATATGCTTCTTGTCTTCGGTGCTGTCACAAGCGATGGCCTTGTAACACAGCTCCGACAACTTTATGCGCACCTCTTTAGCGGCTATTAGGTTTCGCCCGTTTCCAACCACGGCCCAATATCGCCTCGGTGGTGCCACCCGCGCCGCGATACGGCCAATACTTTCTCGCAACGCCAAAGTGGTGGTCATGGCATCGGGCAAGTCGCGCAGTGAGCGCAAAATTTCTTGGGCTTCGTCGTCTTGTTGCGAAACACCGAGTTCTTGGGCGATGGCGGTCGCCAGTAAGAAACTTGCCGCAATCTGCGCGTAGAAGGCTTTGGTGGAAGCCACGCTGATTTCTATGTCACGACCATCAGAGGTGTAAAGCACACCGTCTGACTTGTCGGTTAAGTCGCTTGAGCGACGATTCACAATCGACAACACCCGAGCTCCCCGGGCCCGAGCCAAATCAACTGTTCGGTTAGTGTCGGTGGTGGTACCCGATTGGCTTATGGCCACTATTAGGGTGTCTGACATGTCGGGTCGTAAACCAAAACCCGAGAGTTCGGTAGCTAAAGTCGACTCCACACGGAAAGTACTTTCAGCCACCAAATCAGCCAATACCGCCGCTAAAGCAGTTCCGGCCACTGAAGCTGTACCTTGACCAATGGCTATTAAGCGTTGAATCTTGCCGCTGGCTAGATCGTCTCGGATTTGTTGGGGAAAGGTTGTTGGGGAAAGGCGAACCTCAAGTAAACCGTCTTGGTTAGCAACCAGCTTGCCCCGCAAGGTTCGGCGGAACGAGGCTGGGGCTTCACCTAGTTCTTTCAAAAGGAAATGCGCGTTTTCACCGCGATCAATGTCGCGAGTTGTAATGCCTGGTGACACGATTTCATCAGGTGCAATCGGAAGTTCGGCACCACTGAAGCTGGTGCGAGAAATTCCTTCCACCTGCCCTGCCAAAGCAGCGTCAAGCACCAAAATCTGGCCTCGAGACGAGCCCGGATTGGCAGCATCAGCTGGGGTATCGCCGTCCATTCGCAGATAGCTAGAAGCTTCTTCGATAACTCCATAGGGTTCGCTGGCCACGATAAAAGCTTCGTCGGCTAAGCCAACATAAACGCCTTGGCCGCTACCTCGAAGCGCCACATATAGGCGCGAGAAGTCACCTTCAGCGGCTGCCGCTACGGCGACCGAGCCTTCCAAACGTTCCACGCTGTCACGAAATGCTTCGGTGGTGGCTACGCCTTCGGCCATCCGACGAGACATCAGCACCGGCGCAACTTTGGCATCGGTTGTGATCTCAGCGGGGATGTTTAAAGCGTCGGTGGCTTTAAGGTCGGCGAAATTATCGATATCACCATTGGCCACGATGCTCACAAACGGTCGGTCCGTAGCACCAACTTCAATCGAGTCGAGCGGGTGCGCATTAGGTTCTGAAACCACCCCCACTGCCGCCCAACGGGTGTGTGCCAGAACCAGAGCAGTAGCGCTAGTTCCATTTAACGCCAGCTTGAGCAGACCATCACGACGAATTTGTTCTCGGAGGACCCGCGTGTTGTCGCCAAGTTCGCCAATTTCTGCGGCCACTTTGTAAACGAAAGCCACCGCCTTGGGCAACACGCGCACCGTGCCAGAAACAAAAGCGTCGCTGGTTGAACGCTGCGCTAATTGTGAGTTGACAGCCGGGTCGGTGGTGTCGAGCCCATGGTTAGAGATGATGATCTCGACTCCGGCTGAATCACGACCGCGTACCTCCATGCGATCGATAGCCGAGAGGGCCGCCACGATGCTCAGGTAACCTCCGAGGCCTGCATCGCCAAGCTCGGCCCCACCGAGAGCCACCACAGTGTCTAGGGAACGTAGCCGATCTCCTCTGATAGCCCAGGCCGCGTCTTTCAACCGAATAATGGCAGCATTCAGCAGCTCTAAGCGGTCATTGGCGGCCACCAAACCCTCGTCGAGCTGAGCTTCAAGGGTTGCTACTCGCTCTTCAATTTCTACGATCTCTAACCGTAAAGTCGCGGCTAATGAAGGGTTGTCGAGCAGTGTTCGAGCTCCGGCTGCGCCGCGCAGGGCGGTACCGGCAGTTTCGAGTAGTTGAGCGATTTCGGAAAGCTTCTCGAGCGGGTCCTGGGTAGTTAGCGACCGTGCACGCAACAAGGCGTTGGCCACGGCACCAGATACTTCTTCCGGCGCTGGGGCCTGGCGGATTTCGGGACGTCGTACTACTGCAATGATCCCGCACATGTGTTTTATCTCTCCTGTCGGGTTGCCCGCTCCAAGAGATTATTCTATGGCTGGCTTGAAGAGATGTCAGAGCGATTAGCCGACATTTCCACCGCTCCGGCTTCAACCGCTGCTACAAGTTCATCCACAGCAGCTTCAGCAGCGCTTTGTTCTTCTGCCTCAACCATGACCCGAATAACTGGTTCGGTGCCGCTGGCCCGTACCAACACTCGGCCTCGCTCACCTAGATCGCGTTCCACTCGACTTACCTGGTCAGACAATGCCGACACCAGCGCCGATGCTTTCACCGCCACCCGAACGTTTTTTAATACTTGTGGGAATCGCACCATGGCCGCAGCGGCAAGCTGGCTTAGGCTTTGGTTGCTCCGCGACAGCAGATCTAGCAGTTGCACTCCGGTGAGAATGCCATCGCCGGTTGTGGCTAAGTCGCGAAAAATAATGTGACCTGATTGTTCGCCGCCGAGCAACCAGCCGCCACGTTCTAGGGCTTCTAGCACGTAGCGATCGCCAACTTGGGTTTCGACAACACCAATTCCGTGATCGGCCAGTGCCAACCGCAGACCCATATTCGACATCACGGTCACCACCACGGTGTCATCGTCGAGCAGTCCTCGGGCCTGGCGATCTTTGGCCAGCATGGCCACAATTTCATCGCCGTCTAGAAGGGCACCGGTTTCATCGACCGCCAACATGCGGTCAGCATCGCCGTCGAATGCAAGGCCGATATCGGCACCATGGGACAAGACGGCCGCCTGTAAATCAACCGGGTGGGTGCTGCCACATTCTTCGTTGATATTACGACCATCAGGTGTGTCGTGCAGAACGTTCACTTCTAAGCCCAAACGGTGCATGATGGCAGGCGCATGAAACGAAGCAGCCCCATTGGCGCAATCAAGCACCACCTTAAGGGGGCGGAGAGGTTCGCTCACCGAGTGAATAATAGAATCGGACCAACGCCCCACTTGGCCATCAGCCGAATGAATTTGGCCAACTTTCAAGCCTGCTGGTGGCGTGACGTCGTCGGTCTCGGGGCCGCCACGGAGCAGATTCTCAACCTGAAGTTCCAGGCGTTCTTCATCGGCGTCGCTAAGCTTCATTCCGCCCGCTGCAAAAAGCTTGATGCCGTTGTCAGAAAACGGGTTATGTGAGGCAGAAATTACTGCACCGGGTAACCCATCGGCAGCACAAACCCAAGCAATTGTGGGCGTCGGTACTACACCTAGAAGATCAACATCGACACCCTCGGCAGCGAAACCGGCTGCTAGGGCGGCTTCAATCATAGGACCGGAATGTCGGGTATCACGCCCAATCACCACTCGCCCTACCCGGCCAGCATCAAGAACTCTGGCAGCTGCTCGGCCCAGCGCCATAGCTAATTCGGGGGTGAGCTCGACGTTGGCCACACCTCGAACGCCGTCAGTACCGAAGCGAAGAGTCATATGCTATTCACGACCTTTATACGCGAAATTGGCCACCAGATAACACTATCTTGGTGGCCAATTTTTAAAAGAAAGCTTAACGCTTCGAGTACTGAGGCGCCTTGCGGGCCTTCTTCAGACCGTACTTCTTAGATTCCTTCTCACGAGCATCTCGAGTAAGGAAGCCCGCCCGCTTAAGGACTGGGCGCAAATCTTCATCGAGTTCGATCAGGCCACGAGCAACCGCCAAACGAACGGCGCCAGCTTGACCGGAAGGGCCACCGCCATGCACGTTCAGGTCGATGTCGTAAACCTCATTCGTCTCGGTGACATTTAACGGTTCCGAGAGGATCATTCGGTGGGTGGCCCGCGGAAAGTATTCTTCGAGCGGGCGACCGTTGGCCGTGATTTTTCCAGTTCCAGGACGGAAACGTACACGCGCCACCGCTCGCTTACGACGACCGGTTGCTTGAACAAGTGGCAAAGTCATTAAATCAATGTCCTTAAAGAGAACCTAAGCTCGCTAGGCCTCGACCCGACGGGCCTGGTTGAGCACAAGCTCGTTCGGAGTTTGTGCAGCGTGCGGGTGGGTAGGGCCAGCGTAAACCTTGAGTTTTCCGAGCATCGCAGCACCCAAACGATTCTTAGGCAACATGCCACGAACGGTGCGACGAATGGCATCTTCTGGCGAACGTGCCAATTCGTCGGCATAGCTGCGTGAGCTGATACCGCCCGGATAGCCAGAGTGACGCCAAACACGCTTGGTACCGGCTTTGTCGGCGCTGAGCACTACCTTGTCGGCGTTAACCACGATTACATGGTCGCCGCCGTCGACATGGGGGGCGAAGGTGGGCTTATGGGTACCCCGAAGAAGGCGTGCTACTTCGGTAGCCAAACGGCCAAGCACTAGATCTTCGGCGTCGATGACGTACCAGTTGCGCTGGATGTCGCCGGGTCGAGGGGTAAAGGTACGCACGCGTTAACTTCCTGGGGTGTTCGAGAAAATGTTCTGAGTCTGGCCGAAGCATGGGGCCATCGCTGAACCCGCCTTAGGGGCAACGAGAAACTCTATGCCGTAGATAAGCCTAAAGGCAAATACCGGAATAGCTTACTCTCCCTCATAATCAACATGCCAAAGCGTTAAACCTTGTGGCGGTGCTAACTGGCTCGCAGCGGAGCGATCACGAGCTCGAAGAATGCTTAAAACATCGCCGGGATGTTTGGCTCCTAGGCCACATTCAGCTAACAGGCCTACAATGCTACGAACCATCTGGTGACAAAATCCGCTGGCCACAATTGTTAAGCGCAACAAATCGGCTTCTGGTTGGTCCCACTGTAGCGACGTAATTCTACGGACCAAAGAAGGTATTTTACCCTCAACTGGTTTTGGTTTGCGACAAAACGAGGTGAAATCGTGCTCACCTAGGAGCGGATCACCAGCCATTTGCAAAAGAGCCAACTTCAGCGGCTTTTCGATGTGCCAAGCCCGATCAACCAAGAAAGGGCTAGGCAAAGCTGCGTTGTGGATGAGATAACGGTAGCTTCGACTTCGGGCTGAGAAACGGGCGTTGAAGCCCGGTCGCGCCACGCTGGCCTGACGCACCACGATGTGAGGCGAGAGCATCTTGTTGAGTGCCGCCTGGAATGCTGTGGGCTCGTAGCGCGAGGCGTTGGCTTTGAAACTCACCACATTGCCCCAGGCATGTACACCCTTATCGGTACGGCCAGCAACAGCTAAATGTACTTCGTGTCCCAAGAAGCGTTCTGCCGCATCACGAATGGCGCCCCCGACTGTCGGAACACCAACGTTAATGGCAAAGCCGTGGAAAGCAGCGCCGTGGTAGGCCACCAATAAACGCGCCGTAACGGTGTCCTCGGGCGCGCCGATGCCGGCGGTTTCCTCGCCGGCATCGAACAGAGTGGGGGTATCAAAAAGTGATTGGGACATTCAGACCCAATACCACTACGACTTGGGGTTCCGCAGACTAAACCAGCTCGATACGAGCTGTAGGCGCATTGTCGCCGGAGCGAGGACCAAGCTTCAAGATACGGGTATAGCCGCCGGGCCGTTCTGCGTAGCGGGGGCCGACCTCGTCAAAGAGTTTGGCCGCAACTTCTTCATCACCTAGGAATGCCACGACCTGACGACGGTTGTGTATACCGCCTTCCTTGGCCTTGGTAATCATCTTTTCGGCCACCGGACGCACGGCGCGAGCCTTGGCTTCGGTGGTTACGATGCCCTCAGCAGCGATTAGCGATGCTACTAAGTTGGCCATCATAAGACGTTGGTGAGAAGCGCTACCGCCAAAACGGCGGCCCTTCTTAGGAGTGGCTGGCATGATTGAATCAGTCCTCTCCGCGGAGCTTCAAACCCCGCTCATCGAGTTTTGCAGTTACCTCATCGAGAGACTTCTGACCAAAGTTTGTGATCGACAAAAGATCTTCATGAGACTTGGTGAGAAGTTCGCCGATGGTCTCGATTTGTGCTCGCTTGAGACAGTTGCGAGGACGTTCTGATAGTTCGAGGTCGTCGATAGGAAGGTCGAGGTCTGGAGACCCCGAGCCGGTGACACTAATTTCGCCGAGTTCCAAACCTTGAGGTTCGTCGCTCATCTCTTCTACTAGTTGCACCAAAGCACGTAGCGTGGCGCCGGCTGAAGCCAAAGCATCGCGAGCTGAGATGGAACCATCAGTTTCAATGTCGAGCACCAAACGGTCATAGGCCGTTGATTGTTCAACACGGGCCGCTTCAACATCGAAGGTGACGCGACGTACCGGTGAGAAAATTGAGTCGACCGGGATAACCCCGATAGTGGTGGAACGCTTGTTTTGTTCGGCGGTGGCATAGCCACGGCCTTGAGCCACCGTGATATCGAGAGCCAAGCGAGCCGAACCCGAAATGGTAGCGATGGCCAGTTCGGGGTTCAGAACCTCAACATCTGATGTGGTGGCAATATCGGCAGCGGTGACGTCTTTAGGTCCGGTCACATCTAAACGAAGCACCACCGGCTCACCGCTTTCTACGCGGAGCACGAGGTCCTTCAAGTTTAAGATGATGTCGGTTACGTCTTCGACTACGCCGGGAATGGTGTCGAACTCGTGGAGAGCATCGTCGAAACGAACCTGAGTAACCGCGGCACCAGGGATAGATGAAAGCAACGTACGACGAAGCGAGTTGCCAATAGTGAACCCAAAGCCAGGCTCTAGGGGACCAACGGCGAACAAAGCGCGAGCCGTGTCACCGTCTCCAAGGGCTTCGATCGTTGGGCGCTGAATGACGAGCATTTAGAAAGTACCTCTAAAAGGCGGGAGATGGCTGTAAGAGCTAATTACTTGGAGTACAACTCGACAATGAGCTGTTCACGTACCTGAACGTCCACGTGTTCACGAAGTGGTAGCTCGCGAATTGTTACCTGGAAACCACCGTCAGCAACTTCGAGCCACGGGGCTGGGGTACGAGAAAGAACATCGAGATTAAAGGTGACCACTACCATCTCACGGGAGGCGTCTTTAAGTTCGATAACATCGCCCTTACGAACCCGGTAGCTGGGAATATCAACCCGCTTGCCGTTGACCTTCACGTGACCGTGATTCACAAACTGGCGAGCTTGGGGCCTAGTGGCAGCCCAACCAGCGCGGTATACAACGTTGTCTAACCGAAGTTCGAGGAACTGGAGCATGGTTTCACCAGTAACCCCTTCTTTGCGGTTGGCCTCTTTGTACAGGTTACGGAATTGGCGTTCGGTCAGGCCGTAGGTCATACGGGCCTTCTGCTTCTCTTGGAGCTGCAGCAAATATTCCGAAGCGTTGCCACGACGACGGGTACGACCGTGTTCACCCGGTGGGTATGGCCGCTTTTCCATGGCCTTGTTTTCGCCCTCGGTACCCCAAATGTTGGTACCAAGACGTCGTGAAATACGGGCCTTAGGGCCGGTGTAACGTGACATGTCAGACTCTCCGGCGCTTGGGTTGACGACAGCCGTTGTGCGGCACGGGAGTGATGTCTTTAATACCCGTGACTTCAATTCCGGTGTTTTGAATAGAGCGAATGGCGGTTTCACGGCCCGAACCGGGGCCTTTAACTACCACGTCCACTTTGCGAACTCCATGTTCCATAGCGGCACGGGCACAATTCTCTGCGGCCATCTGTGCGGCATACGGGGTGGACTTTTTCGAACCTTTAAATCCGACAGCGCCAGCAGATGCCCAAGAAAGGGTGTTGCCGTCTTGATCGGAGATCGAAATGATCGTGTTGTTAAACGAACTCTTGATGTGGGCAATACCGTACGTAACGTTTTTCCGTTCACGTTTACGTGGTCGCCGCCCTCCAGGGCTGCTCTTGGCCATTACTTAATACTCCAAAGAGTGGTAGTCGAGGTAATCAAATCCGTTAACGGACCTTCTTCTTGCCAGCAACGGTCCGCTTAGGACCCTTGCGGGTACGGGCATTGGTGTGGGTGCGCTGACCACGGACCGGAAGACCGCGGCGATGACGGATGCCTTGGTAGCAACCAATCTCCATCTTGCGCTTGATGTCCTGCGATACGTCACGACGAAGGTCACCTTCAACCTTCAGGTTAGAGTCGATCCAGGTACGGATCTGGTTGACTTCTTCGTCGGTTAAGTCGCGGACACGTGTGCTTTCATCAATCGATGTAGCGGCACAAATTTGTGCAGCGGTGGTTGGCCCAATTCCGTAGATATAGGTGAGTGCGATTACAAGCCGCTTCTCACGTGGAATGTCTACGCCTGAGATTCGTGCCATTTCAGCCTTGCCTCTGCTTGTGTCGAGGATTTGTGCAAATAACGCGTACGGTGCCGGTACGGCGCACCACCTTGCAGTTCTCACACATCTTCGTAACGCTGGGTCGTACCTTCATAAAAGATCCTTCAGGAACCAAACGCCCACGGCGTCGGGGTCGATCCTGTCAAGAACAGGACAAATTACTTATAGCGGTAAGTGATGCGACCGCGGGACAAGTCGTAAGGCGTGAGCTCTACTTGGACGCGATCTCCTGGGAGAATACGGATGTAGTGCATCCGCATCTTGCCGGAAATATGGGCCAACACCTTGTGGCCATTTTCGAGCTCTACCCGAAACATGGCGTTGGGTAGTGGCTCGATGACCGTTCCTTCTAGAACGATCGCGTCTTCTTTGGGCTTAGCCAGGGCTGTCCTCCAGATCAAACCATTTCTCTTGCCACCAGGCACCATGAAAGAGCCCGGAACAAGACCGAAGTTATACGTTAGCGCAACTATCCCGATTGGCCAACTTCAAACCGGCTATTATATGCCGCCATGGATCGATAGCGTGCACCACTTGTCAAAGCAGGTCACTTTGGTGTTCACAGCAGAGTAAGAATTTCAGGGCCATTGGCGCCAACTGCGATTGTGTGTTCAAAATGTGCCGAGAGTTGCCCATCGGCAGTAACAACCGACCAATCGTCATCTAACAATGCCGTTTCAGCCGTTCCGGCGTTCAGCATTGGTTCCACAGCAAAGACATTGCCTTCTTGGATTTTTAAACCGCGACCGGCACGTCCAAAGTTCGGGACGTCGGGGTATTCGTGCATAGCTTCCCCGATGCCATGCCCCACGTATTCTCGAACCACTGAAAATCCGGCCGCTTCCGCTACGCCTTGGATCGCTTGGCCTAAATCGCCTAAACGATTGCCGGGTTGTAGTTGGGCAATACCGGCTTTGAGTGAGGCTTCTGTGACTTCCAATAAGCGCAGCACTGGTCTTGCGACCGTGCCAACCGGAGCGGTGAAAGCCGCATCTCCGTGCCATCCATCTACGACTGCGCCGCAATCGATGGAGATGATGTCGCCTTCTTCTAGCGGCACATCGTTCGGAATGCCATGCACAATCATGTCATTTGGCGAGGCGCATATTACCGCTGGAAACGGTGGCGAACCGTAACCTAAAAAATTAGAGGTGGCCCCTCGGCGTTCCAGCACCTCACGGCCAATCTGATCTAGTTCGGCTGTGGTAACGCCGGGACGGATAGCGGCGCGAATGTCGTGATGCATTTCCGCCACCACTCGACCGGCACGCCGCATTTTCTTGATCTCATCCTTCGTACGACGGGGTACGCCCCCTCGTCTCATAGAACTGGCCGGATCCGATCGATAGCTTCCACCAGCCGGGCGAAGATTTCATCGACGGTGCCAAGCCCATCAACCACGAGCAGCATGTCGCGTTCTTCATAAAAGCGGATTAGCGGTTCAGTTTGGGCTTCGTACAGAGCTAAACGGCGATCAATTGCTTCTGGGGTATCGTCGGCGCGGGCCCGAAGCTGCATACGGGTACGGACTTCATCAAGTGGTACGTCAATGTTGACCACCGCTTGCAACGCATCGCCATTGGGCATAGCAGCTAAGGCTTCGGCTTGGGCGACAGTGCGAGGGAAACCATCAAGCAGGTAGCCACTAGCCACAGCATCGTCTTTGGCCAAGCGTTCGGTTACCACTCCGACCATTACGTCGTCGGGTACCAAATCTCCGCGGTCCATAATCTCGCCGGCTTGGCGACCAAATTCGGTGCCTTCTTCCACGGCACTTCGCAGCATGTCACCGGTACTGATATGTGGGGCGCCGTAGTGTTCCGACAATTTAACGGCCTGCGTGCCTTTGCCAGCGCCTTGGCGGCCAAGCAGCACCAGTCTCACTGCGCTCATTTTAAGAATCCTTCGTAGTTGCGCATCATCAGCTGACTATCGATTTGTTTAACGGTTTCAAGGGCCACACCAGCAGCAATCAAGAGCGAAATACCACCGAAAGCAAACTGCGACTGGCTGCCGCTAGTTACCTGGCCAAGAACAATGTCAGGAACCAGGGCTACCACCGCAATGAAGAGTGCACCCGGCAACGTGATTCGTGACAAGACCCGAGCGAAATATTGTTCGGTTTGAATGCCAGGACGGATACCTGGAATGAATCCACCCTGCTTGCGCAACGAATCTGCTTGTTTGGCCGGGTCGAAAGTTATGGCCGTGTAGAAATAGGCGAATCCGACGATCAGCAACCCAAAGATAATGATGTAAAAGATATTGTCGGGGGCCAAAAGGTTGTCGTTCACCCAACGACGTACGGCGTCACCCCAACCACTATTGGGCAAGACTTGTGAAGCGAGAAGCGGCAGGTATAGCACCGAGCTGGCAAAGATTACCGGGATTACACCTGACTGGTTCACCTTCAGTGGGATGTAGGTGTTTTGACCGCCGTACATACGGCGACCCACCACACGCTTGGCAAACTGGACCGGGATCCGACGCTGACCTTGTTCCACAAACACGATGGCCGAGAGGACCAAAGCCAAGATGATGACCACGAAAGTTAATGTGACATCGCCCGACTCGGCACGAATTTGTGCGCCTTGGGCGGGGAATCGACTGATAACCGAAGCGAAGATGATAAGCGACATGCCGTTGCCGATCCCACGCTGGGTAATGGTTTCGCCCATCCACATGATCAAGGCGGTACCAGCAGTCATAGTGATGACGATTAGCAGTACGCGTGGAATGGTGAACTCGGTTAGGAGCGCTAAATCGCCACTAATGAAGCCACCGCCACCGTTAGCAAACAAGAAGGTAAAGCTAGTGGATTGCAATACCGCAATGGCCACCGTTAAATAACGTGTCCATTGGGTCATCTTGCGTTGTCCCACCGCACCTTGTTCTTGCCACTGTTCTAAACGCGGAATTACCACGGTCAAGATCTGCATAATGATCGAGGCCGTGATGTAAGGCATGATGCCTAACGCGAACACCGAGAAGTTGGTTAGCGCACCACCCGAGAAAAGTTGCAAGAAGCCCAAAGCGCCACCGCTTTCGGCCTGGGTACGCAAAATGGCCAGCTGGTCAAGGTCGAGACCTGGCACTGGCACATGGGATCCAAAACGGTAGATGGCGATCATCGCCACGGTGAAGAGGATCTTGTTGCGCAGGTCGGGGACCTTGAACATATTCCTCAGGGTCGTCAGCACGTGACCTTCCTCACCTTCAAAGCACTAGATAACTGTCAGCTTTACGACAGGATAGTTAATAAAAATGGTGCCACCGGAATTCACCGGCGGCACCGCGTATTTTAGCGGTTGGTGTGAGCGTTGCCCTTGGCGGGCGGACGTCCATGACCAAAAGGCATTGGAACTATCTCGATGGTGCCTCCAGCTGCGGTGATCGCAGCTTCAGCAGATTTCGAAACCGCATGCACCTTGACCGTAAGCGCAGCAGAAACTTCGCCTCGGCCGAGGATCTTCACGTAAGCACCCTTGCCAACTAGGCCACGCTGATACAGCGACTCGGGTGAAACTTCAGTGAGTCCACTTTCAGTGAGTGTGTCAAGGTTAACGGCCTGATACTCCACCCGGAACGGGTTCTTGAAGCCCCTAAGCTTCGGTACCCGCATGTGCAGTGGGTTCTGACCACCCTCGAAACCTACCGGTACGGTGTTACGAGCTCTTTGACCTTTAGTACCGCGACCAGCAGTCTTACCGCCAACGCCACCGATACCGCGACCTACTCGTTTGCGGCGACGGTTGGAACCCTCAGCCGGCTTGAGATCGTGGATTTTCATTCTGAAACCTCTTCCACAGTTACCAAGTGCGGTACCCGCGACAGCATGCCACGAATTTCGGGACGGTCGGGCAGGGTGTTAGTAGCCCCCAAGCGACGTAGACCGAGTGCACGTAAGGTTCCGCGTTGTTTGGGTTTTGTACCAATGGCGGAACGGATTTGGGTAACAACTAATTGTGCCATGGCTATGCCACCTCAAATGGTTCAGGGGCTGGGCCGCGCTCGCTTTCGCGATAGGCACGAAGCAAACCGCCAGGAATGCAATCTTCTGGGTCGAGACCGCGCATCTTGGCAATTTCGTCGGGACGTCGCAGGGCACGCAAACCGTCAATGGTGGCACGAGCGACGTTCACGTGGTTGGAGGAACCAAGTGACTTACACAACACATCACCAATGCCAGCTTCTTCCAAAATTGCACGTGCGGCACCACCGGCAATGACCCCGGTACCTTCAGCAGCAGGCTTCAACAGCACACGGGCTCCACCAACGCGACCAGTCACAGAGTGCACGATCGTGGTGCCAGCTAGGGGCACTGTGAAGAGATTTTTACGTGCTTCTTCGGTGCCTTTTTGAATTGCTAGGGGTACTTCTTTGGCTTTGCCATAACCCAGGCCAACCCGACCATTGCCATCGCCAATTACTACCAACGCCGTGAAAGAGAACCGACGACCGCCCTTAACCACTTTGGCTACACGGTTGATGTCGATTACCCGCGACTCACGCAGTTGGGCGTCGTTGGCCGAATTTCGGTTTGTTGCCATTAGAACTCCAGTCCGGCGTCACGGGCAGCATCAGCTAGGGCTGCAATACGGCCGTGGTAGCGGTAACCGCCACGGTCGAAAACTACTTGATCAATGCCAGCCTCTTTGGCACGTGCCGCCAACAAAGCACCAACCTTAGTCGCCGCTTCTCTACTGGCACCCGCCATGTCACCAAGATCGGCTTCTAGCGATGAAGCCGCCGCCAGGGTGTGACCCCGACGGTCATCGATGACCTGAGCTGAAATATTCTTGTTGGATCGAAACACAGCGAGACGAGGACGTTCGGCCGTGCCCAAGACCTTCTTGCGAACCCGACGATGCCGACGGATTCTGGCCTCTCTTTTAACTTTAGCGCTATCGCTCATTCTTGTTCTTCTCGCTTCTTGGGCTACTTAGCCGTCTTACCGGCCTTGCGCAACACCCGTTCTCCGGCGTATCGAACGCCTTTACCCTTATAGGGCTCGGGCTTACGCAGAGCGCGAATGTCGGCAGCTACCTGCCCCACTACCTGCTTGTCGATACCAATTACACCAATGTTGGTAGGCGAAGGGACCTCAAAGGTGACACCCTCGGGGGCCTCGATACTCACCGGATGGCTAAAGCCCAGGGCCAAATCAATCACACTGGATGACTTGGCTGAGGCCCGGTAACCAACACCGACAATTTCAAGGTCTTTGCGAAAACCTTCGCTAACCCCAACGACCATGTTGGCAACCAACGAACGAGCGAGACCATGCATAGCTTTGGCGTCGCGCGACTCTTCGTTTCGTTCCAGCACGATCTGCTGCTCTTCTTGACGCAGGCTGACAAACTCTGGCAGGTCGTAACTTAGAGTACCTTTCGGTCCTTTTACCGTTACCGACCCATTTTTTTCGGTGACCTCAACCCCGGCGGGCAGAGCTACTGGAGACAAACCTATTCTTGACATTTTGCCTTCCTCACCAAACGTAACAAAGGATTTCGCCACCCATGCGACGCTTGCGAGCTTCGCGGTCGGTCATCAATCCTTGACTTGTAGATACAACTGCTACACCCAAACCGCCAAGCACCCGAGGAATCTCGCCGGCCTTGGTATAGATGCGCAGACCAGGCTTAGAAATACGGCGAAGCCCAGAGATAATACGGGCACGATCCTGGGAGTACTTCATGGTAATGGTAAGAGTACGACCAGGGCGTGAATCGTTGTCTATGGCATTGAAGCCGTCGATATAGCCTTCTTTGAGCAGCAGCTCAGCCAAAGCTTCCTTCAGCTTGGAGGAAGGCATGGCCACATCGTCGTGCATAGCCACATTGGCATTGCGCAGACGAGTGAGCATATCGGCGATGGGATCTGTCATTGTCATCGTCTTACCTCCTCACCAGCTCGACTTCTTCACACCTGGCAATTCGCCAGAATGAACCATTTCCCGCAAACAAATTCGACACAGTCCGAACTTCTTAAAGACCGAACGAGGCCGACCGCAACGGCGGCAGCGTGTGTAGGCCCGGACCTTGAACTTAGGGGTTTTTTGTTGCTTGTTAATTAAAGCCTTCTTGGCCATTACTGCCCCTCACGTCGGAACGGGAATCCGAAGGCAGCCAATAGTGCACGCCCTTCAGAGTCAGTCTTTGCGGTGGTCACGATGGTGATATCCATACCTCGTGTCACGGTTACCTTGTCATAATCAATCTCTGGGAAAATCAACTGTTCAGTCACACCAAAGGTGTAGTTGCCATGCCCGTCGAACGACTTGGTGGGTAGTCCGCGAAAGTCGCGGATACGGGGAACTGCGAGGCTAATCAGCCGATCGAAGAACTCCCACATGCGGTCACCCCGCAGAGTCACTTTCACCCCAATGGGGTTGCCTTCACGGAGCTTGAAACCTGCAATGGATTTCTTGGCTCGAGTGATGACTGGACGCTGGCCGGAGATAATGGCCAAGTCTTCCAGGGCACCTTCTAGCAGCTTGGCTTGTGAAGTAGCTTCACCAACACCAATATTCACCACAATTTTTTCGAAGGTTGGTACTTGCATGACGTTGCTTAGACCAAGTTCGGCCTGCAAACGGTCACGCAGCTCATCGTTGTAGCGCTGCTTTAACCGGGGCGCAGCATAGGTAGATGTCGTCACTTGATCTCTACTCCTGTGCGCTTGCAGATGCGAACCTTGGAACCGTCAGCTTCCACTCGGAAGCCAATGCGAGTGGCTTTACCGTCTTTGGGGCTGATGATGGCAACGTTTGAAACGTCAATGGGCATTTCAATGTCGAGAATGCCACCTTGGGTGGTTGCCGAAGTGGGCTTTTGGTGTTTGCGAGCCACGTTGACGCCGCCTACCACAACTTTGCCGTCTTTGGGCAGAGTGCGTGAAACCACGCCTTCTTTACCTTTGTCTTTACCGGCCAAGACCACAACGCGATCACCGGCACGAATTTTCATGGCGCCCATGTTTTTAGAGCACCTCCGGGGCGAGAGAAACGATACGCATGAACTTCTTATCTCGAAGTTCGCGGCCCACCGGGCCAAAGATACGGGTGCCGCGAGGTTGCAGGTTGTCGTTGATTAGCACCGCTGCATTTTCGTCGAAGCGAATGTAAGAACCATCGGCGCGGCGACGTTCTTTCTTGGTGCGTACGACAACGCATTTAACGACATCACCCTTTTTCACGGCTGCTCCGGGTAGGGCATCTTTGACCGTGGCCACAATGACATCGCCGATTCCTGCGTAGCGACGGCTAGTTCCGCCTAGCACTTTGATACAGAGAATTTCGCGGGCACCGGAGTTATCGGCAACGCGAAGTCGAGTTTCTTGTTGAATCATCGTGCGCGCTCCAAGATTTCCAGAATCCGCCAACGCTTGAGCTTCGAAATAGGACGGGTTTCTTGAATCCGCACCCGATCACCAAGACGCAAGTCGTTTGTTTCGTCGTGCACATGGAACTTAGTGGTGCGCTGCACGGTCTTGCCGTACCGGGGGTGACGTACCCGATCGGTAACCGAAACAACGGCCGTCTTTTCCATGGCGTTTGAAGTCACGATACCTTCACGTACCTTGCGCGGGTTGTAGCGCTCGGCGGCGACGTCCGTGGATGTTTCTTCGGCCATCAGGCCATCTCCTTCCGAGCAATAGCCTCAGCCGCGGCGATCTCACGAACGCGCAATTCGGTGTTCACACGAGCCACTTCCCGACGCACTTCACGCAAGCGTGAGTAGTTTTCTAGGGTGCCAGTGGCATGTTGGAAACGAAGGTTAAATAGCTCAGCTTTTGCGTTTGACAGAGCTTCATCAAGCTCAGTGTCAGACAACTGTGCAACTTTATTTTGCTTTGCCATTCTTAGAATCCTTCCTGACGCTCGACAAAGCGAGCTTTAATCGGAAGCTTCTGAATGGCTCTTTCAATAGCAGCCCGTGCAATTTCAGGGTCATGATAGGAAAGCTCGAACAACACACGGCCCGGCTTTACTACGGCTACCCAACGTTCGGGGTTACCTTTGCCAGAACCCATGCGAGTTTCAGCAGGCTTTTGAGTTACGGGCTTGTCAGGAAACACGTTGATCCACACCTTGCCACCTCGTTTGATGTGGCGGGTCATGGCAATACGAGCCGCTTCAATTTGGCGGGCCGTAATCCAACCGGGTTCCAAAGCCTGGATACCAAAGTCGCCGAAGCTAACAGTGGTGGCACCTTTTGCGTTACCGGTCATGCGGCCACGATGGTGCTTGCGGTGTTTAACCTTCTTTGGCATCAACATGATTAATCACCATCCCCAGGGCGGAAGTGTGGAGTTTCATAATGGTCACGAACCGAACGTTCGATTTCTTCTTCTTCCGCCAATAGACGTTCGAAATCGGGGTCAGCTTCTTTAATAAGCGGGGCTTCTTCGTGCCCAGCTTCGGGTGTAGCTTCAGGTTCTTCGGGACGTCGGCGAGCGGCGGCCGAAGAAACCACCTTGCGAGGACGAGCATCGCCTGCCGAGTCTCCTGCGGCGAGCGCAGCTTCGCGAGAAACCTTGTCGTCGCTCTCACTCTTGTAGGGCAGAATATCGCCCTTATAAATCCAAACTTTTACGCCGATACGGCCATAGCTGGTTTTCGCTTCACGGAAACCGTAGTCAATGTCGGCGCGCAAGGTGTGTAGCGGCACACGGCCTTCGCGATACCACTCGGTGCGTGACATTTCAGCACCACCCAAGCGACCAGCGCACTGCACACGAATACCGAGGGCACCGGCCTTTTGAGCGTTTTGCACGGCACGTTTCATAGCACGGCGGAAAGCAACACGGCCTGCCAATTGATCAGCCACACCTTGGGCGATCAAAGCAGCGTCGAGTTCAGGCTGTTTGATTTCTTGGATGTTGAGCTGCACCTTATTGTTGCCGCTCAGCTTTGAAAGACCGTTACGAAGACGATCGGCTTCGCTGCCACGACGACCGATGACAATGCCAGGTCGAGCGGTGTGCACATCAACCCGTAAACGGTCGCGAGTACGCTCCACCTCGATTCGACTAATTGCAGCGTGAGGCAATTCGGTCATCAGATAGTCACGAATCTTCCAGTCTTGATTCACAAAGTCGGCGTATTCGTCGCGGTTCGCAAACCAGCGTGACTTCCAATCGGTGGTGACTCCTAGACGGAAACCGTAGGGATGAACTTTTTGACCCATTACTGATCCTTCTCTTCGCCGTCGCCAGCTTCCTCAGGGGAAGAAGCCTCATCGTTGGCTGCTGCTTCGTCGGTTGTGTCAGCTGCAACAGCTTCCACTTCGGCGTCGGCCGGGGCGGCATCGACTTCGGTGGTTTGGGTATCGACCTCTGCGTTTACTTCGGTAGCGGCGTCGGTATCAACAAGTTCCTCGTCGGCTACTTCAGCTTCTTTTTCGGCTTCGCTAGCGGCCTTGGCGTCGCGGCTCTTAGCCACTCGACGGGCACGAGCATCGGCGGCGTCTTTGGCTGAGCGTGCGGCGCGGGCAGCACCTTGGCCTGAGCGAGACTCTCGAATCGCCTCTTCGATAGCACGACGACGAGCAATCTCTTCTTCGGAGAGACGACTCACAATGATGGTGATATGTGAGGTGCGCTTGCGGATACGGGTGGCACGACCACGAGCTCGTGGACGCCAACGCTTAAGTGTTGGCCCTTCATCGGCATAGCAGGCTGAGACGTAAAGCTCATCGGCTGCAATCTCATCGTTGTGCTCGGCATTAGCAATCGCCGAATCGAGCACCTTGCGGATTACCGCAGCCGCGCTGCGTTCGCTAAAGGCCAGAATTTCGTCGGCTTCGCCAATGGCTTTCCCGCGGATTAGATCGAGCACCGCTCGAGCCTTAGTCGGCGACATACGTGCGTAGCGATACTGAGCGCGAGTGCCGGGACGCTCGTTGGTCTTAATACCAGTCATCGACGGCCACCCCGCTCTTGTCCAGCGTGGAATCGGAAGGTGCGAGTGGGTGCGAATTCGCCGAGCTTGTGGCCAACCATCGACTCGGTTACATATACCGGGACGTGCTTGCGTCCGTCGTGCACGGCAATGGTGTGACCCACCATGTCGGGCAAGATGGTTGAACGACGAGACCAAGTCTTGATGACCTTTTTCTCATTCTTCTCGTTCAAGGCGTCGATCTTCTTCAATAGATGATCATCGACGAATGGGCCCTTTTTGACGCTACGGGGCATACCGATTACCTCCGGGAGCCGCGGGTACGTCGGCGGCGGACGATTAGTGCTTGAGAGGGTTTGTTCTTATTGCGAGTACGACCTTCGGGCTTACCCCAAGGAGAAACTGGGTGACGACCACCAGAGGTCTTACCTTCACCACCACCATGGGGGTGATCGACTGGGTTCATGGCCACACCACGGGTTTGTGGGCGGACACCCTTCCAGCGGCTTCGACCCGCCTTACCAATCTTGATGAGCTCGTGCTCGGAGTTGCCAACCTCGCCGACAGTGGCGCGACAGTCGATAGGCACTCGACGCATTTCACTTGAAGGTAGACGCAAAGTGGCGTAAGCGCCTTCTTTGGCTACTAGCTGCACGCTGGAACCGGCGCTGCGTGCCATACGGCCGCCTTGGCCTGGGCGAAGCTCCACGTTGTGAACCGTGGTACCAACCGGAATGTAACGCATTGGTAGGGCGTTACCGGGGCGAATGTCGGCGCCTTGGCCCGAAGCCAGGGTGTCGCCAACCTTCACATTCTTGGGGGCCAAGATGTATCGCTTCTCGCCGTCTAGGTAGTGCAACAGTGCGATACGACACGTGCGGTTAGGGTCGTATTCGATGGCGGCCACTTTAGCGGGTACACCATCTTTGGTGCGCTTGAAGTCAATAATGCGATATTGCTGCTTATGTCCGCCACCACGGTGACGGGCCGTTTTACGCCCGTAGGCGTTTCGACCACCGGTGCGGTTCTTGGGGGCCAGTAGAGATTTCTCAGGGGTCGAGCGGGTGATCTCGGAAAAGTCCGAGACGGTTTGGAACCGACGACCGGGGCTGGTGGGCTTGCGCTTACGTAATGCCATGTCGTTCCTAGGCGTCGAAGATGTCGATCGAGTCGCCCTCGGCGAGGGTGACTATGGCCCGTTTGATATTGGGGCGCTTGCTGTAAATTCCGGTGCGACGGTCACGACGACGCTTGCCTTTGCGCACCAGCGTGTTCACGTTGGTGACCTTCACGTCGAAGATGGCCTGAACGGCATCGCGAATTTCGGGCTTAGAGGCCGACGAAGCGACCTTAAAGGTGTAGACGTTGTCTTCGATTAGGCCATAAGCTTTTTCGCTCACTACCGGCTCGAGAATTACGTCGCGGGGATCCTTCACTGGTCGTCCTCGCTGGTTGAAGTAGCGGAGTTATCGGCTGGGTCGCCGGTGGGCAGTGTGGCCTTGGTGAACACCAACCAATCGTTACAAAGTACGTCGTAGGCGTTGAGCTCGGCCGCATGAATTAGCTGCACGCTTTGCAGGTTCGAGAAGCTCTTAGCGGCAATAACATCGTCATCACCAAGAACGATTAGGGCTTTGTCGTTAATTCCCAAAGCTTCAAGAGTAGCCAGGGCAGCTTTGGTATTGGGCCGTTCAAAAGTGAAGTTGTCGACCACAACCACGCGACCTTCAGCAGCCCGATCGGAGAGAGCGGAACGAAGAGCCAGGTTGATCATCTTCTTAGGGGTGCGCTGGGCATAGCTGCGGGGCTTAGGGCCAAGAGCAACGCCACCACCGCGCCATTGAGGAGAACGGATAGAACCTTGGCGAGCACGACCGGTGCCTTTTTGTTTCCAAGGCTTAATGCCACCACCCCGGACCTCAGCACGAGTCTTAGTGCTTTGGGTACCAGAACGACGGGCAGCTAGTTGAGCTGTTACCACTTGGTGCATCACCGGCACGTTTGGCTCAATACCGAAATAGGTTTCGTTCAGTTCCACTTCGCCTGCGGAGCCTCCGTCGGCGGTTTTAACCGTTAAAGAACTCATTAGTTGCCACCCTTCACAGCGTCGCGGATTAAGACGAGACCGCCTTTGGGGCCTGGAATAGAGCCTTTGATTAGGAGAAGTTCACGCTCGGCATCGGCCTGGACCACCGTCAGATTCTGGGTGGTTACCTTCTCAGCACCAGTTCGCCCAGCCATACGGGTGCCTTTAAAGACACGGCCAGGGGTTGCCGCGTTTCCAACTGAACCTGGCTTGCGGTGGGCACGGTGGTTACCGTGAGAGGCATTCTGACCGGCAAAGTTGTGACGCTTCATCGCGCCAGCAAAGCCTTTACCTTTACTCACGGCCGTTACATCAACTAGTTCCCCGGCCGAGAGAATATCTACCGCGATTTCTTGGCCGATGTCGTATGCGCTTACGTCTTCAAGGCGCAGTTCAACCAACCGGGTTCCCGGGGCCACACCGGCTTTGTCGTAGTGCCCGTTAAGCGGTTGGTTGAGTTTACGAGGATCGCGTTGCCCAAAAGTTACCTGCAGGGCGCTGTAGCCATCGGTATCGGGCCGCTTCACTTGTACGACGCGACACGGCGCGACCTTGACCAGCGTCACGGGTACGACTCGGTTTTCGTCATCCCAGACCTGGGTCATGCCGACCTTTTGGCCGACGATTGCCTTATTCGCCATTGCGGCTGTGTCCTTCTTGGTTCGTAAAGCGTGTGGTGGTTTTCCGACGGATACCAAAAGGTGGTAGCGCCGTCGATGCCATTCACGCCAACGCTCCGGCGGGCAGGCCCAGCGGAGCGTCATTTCGGTTTTGCTGTGTGGTTCCCTTCGGGCCTTCGCAGACGTCGATTTAACAATTCGGAGTGTGCGCTTTAGGCAAGAATCTTACCTAGTGGGCACAGGGGTAATACCGTAGCAGCATTTCAACAATGGTTGCAATGCGACTTTGCAATGTCTTAGCGCCCGGGTTGTGGCCCCAATTAGCAAAGTTAGCTACGAGATATTTGTCATGGTACTCGACGGGCTCGAATCGGGTCACTATAGGCAGCCAAGTTATTGCCATTTCACCGTCGTAGCACCCCAGACGACGGAGCGCTCCTTGAAGCTGGACAACGTCGACACGAGCCACAAAGTGCGGGAGGTCGCGAAACATTGGGGATGATGTGAGCTGTAACCATTGACTGCGGGTTTTGTCTATTTAGGTGCCGAAGAACATCCGGCGAGTTTCACGTAGCTAATAGGAGCCAACCATGACCGAGTTTGAGAACTTCACCGAAGCCGAAATCGACGCCTTTGCAGGAAAGTTACACGACTGGGGTGGAACACTTTCCGACCGGGAACGCACCCTGCTTCGAGCTGTTTTGTTGCAGGCCGAAAGCAGTGCTGAGGTGGAAGGATTTGGAACTGGTCTTCCAAACATCGAGGTAGGCCCCAAGCTGCCATCGCTGAAGGATTCGACATTTAAGATTCTTAGCCCAATAACCGTAACTCCGAAGTGGAACCTTGCTGCCTACGTGGACCGTTGGGATCCAACCGAATAGAGGCTCGTTCGGTTGGGCTTAGATAGCAATTCTCACGCCTCGCCCTTAGGTCGGAGTCAGTATGACGAACGAAACAGAACTGCTGCGAGGGCTATTGGCCCAAGCCCAAGCTGCCCAGGCTCGACCAAGTGGTCCCCCACCACTTGGCTACCAGGTGGAACTAACGGTTAAAGGCACTCGTTTATGCAATCTGCGTTGCACTTATTGCCACGATTGGCGAAGCGGTAGTGGCCACACCATGGCCACCGAAACGGTTGAGGCCCTGACCCGTAAAGCTCTGGAGCATCCGAAACATCGGGTCATTAGCTTTAACTGGCACGGTGGCGAACCGCTGGTACTACCTAGGAAGTTCTACCAGCATGCCTTAGACCTACAAGCCCAATACATCCAGCCGAGTCAACGTGTAACCAACTCGCTGCAAACCAACGGGGTGTTGTTAACCGACGAATGGGCCCAGTTCTTTGTTGCCAATAAGTTTACGGTTGGCGTAAGCCTCGATGGACCAGCCCAGATTCACAACCAGGTAAGGGTGGACCAATTTGGCAAGGGTACCTTTGAAGCGGTTCACGCTGGGCTCGCTAACCTGCGCCGAAATGAGGTGCGCTTCGGCGTTCTGGTCACACTAGGTCGATCGATGACCAAGCTCGGGGCTGAGGCCGTTTTAGATTTCTTGGTCTCTACCGGTGCCGAAGGTTGCGGGTTAAACCCCATCCGACCCGGACACTTAGAACCAGCTGGCCCCAACGGAACCGACTACATCTACGAAGAAGAACTGAACGAGTTTCTGATCGCGCTCTACGAGGAACGCCAAAGGCGTGGGCTTCGATTCGGGATTCGAGAACTGGATTCGGTGCTTTCCCGACTTAAGACCCAAGGCTCGTTTAGCTGCATGCTGGCAGGTAACTGCATTGGCACCTTCTACGTAGTGGAACCAAACGGGGACGTGGGCCACTGCGCCCGTTTTATTGATGACGACGACTTTTACTTTGGCAACATCAACTCACACAGCTTTGACGACATCCGCGCCAGCGTGAAACTTGATGATCGCCGACAAGAGAACCTAGCCAGCTTGGCCGACAAAGAGACGTGCCCCACCTATGAGATCTGCAATGGGGGCTGCCCCCACGAGCGCCTGGTAGAAGAACGCCACAATCCGGCTTATAACCCCGGCTGTTGCGGCCGCCAAAGCCTAATCGAGTACCTCCAACGCCAAAGTTGAGCCAGGTTTCGCGACACTATCCAGCTCTGCACCAATTACGAGTTAGTAGAGCCAGTCAGCTACTCAAACAGTGCTTTACCAGCCCGTATGGTTCCGATCAGTCCACACTAGCGCCGGGTCGAGAGTCGTTGCCCAGGCCACCAACGCAGAAATGAAAGACGCTACGGCGGCCACCATAACCCCGAGACCTACGATCGACCATGGCATCATGGCGGTTGGTTCAATCACGCTAAACCCCGTTGCGAGTATCACGCCTAGCATGAGCCCTGTAGCTGCCGCTGCGGCCACTGACAGGGCTGCCTCTTCTGCGGACACCCTTTGGACCAACAACCTCGAAGCGCCAACCGCTCCCAACCGAGAACGCCCAATGGCGGTGACCTGCGCTCGACCTATAAGTGCTGCTAGGAGTGCTACCGATACAAAAACGCTTGTGATTTGCGCCGCACCCAGAATCCACGGCACCAAAGAGGACTCTTGGGGGTAGTTTCCCGACGAAACTCGCCAGTCCGGCGAAGCTGCATTTACTGCTAGCGACCGTATTTCTGCTTCTAAATTGGAACCGGTTCTCGAAGGAAAGATTGCCTCAGGATGATCCGGCGGACTCGACAAATCAAGAACAACTGGTGGCCCCGGGCGTAAACCACTGACAACACCATCAATACAGCTAGCGCTTGGCTCAATTACGTGGATATCACGACATGCGCCATAGCCGTGCAACGCGCCATCGTCACGGGGTTCACGTTCGAGTAGAACAACCGGGCTTTGGTAATACTCACCAACCTCCAGCGCTGCGTCCGACGCCAATCCGTACACGCTAAGCATCCGGTTTTGTTCAGTGGGCTCATCTTGTTGACGAGCAACTGCGACCCAGGCCATCGCCAACGGGATGAGGGCTCCAAGTAGCACCACCGCTCCGAGACTTTTTGCCGTCACTGTGGCATGCATCGCTAATGAGCGTCCCCCAAGCAACGCCACCGTCGAGCTCCGGAATCGAACCATAGCCATCCCAAGATCATGCAGCAGCGTGGGTAGATTCCGAATCAATCCGACGGTGGTCACAAGAACACCACCTATAAAAAGGCGAGGTCGTAATGCCCCGCTTGACGCTAAGACCGCACCGACTACTAACCCCAGCCCTATCAAGAATAGATACGGTTTCCAAATGGGTCGACTAAACGAACTCACAGTTTTCCGAGGGCGAGGCCGCTGCAATAGAAATGAGGCGATGGCAGCCAGCACGACCGTACCAACGATGGTTCCAACTGAGAGATACCAGGGTAGCGACAGATCAAAAGGCAAAACTGGTGTACCCACCAATGGGACTGCCCGCAGATGAGGGGCGATTAGATACCACGAAAACGCACCGACGCACGCTCCGGGTAGCGCCATTACGATCCCGTCTGCCAGGGCAAGCCGCAATATACCTGCCTCGGAGACGCCCAAGGTGACCAAGGCTCTATTTCTTTGACTTTTTTCACTCCAGGTAACCGCAAACACCGCAATAACTGCTAGTAGGCCAGGCAAGATTATGCTCAGTACGGTTGCCAGGACAACTGGAAACCACTCAAGGTCGGCTCGATCACCTAAATACTCATAACGAGCCGCGCTAAGTTGCTCCGGAAGTGTGGCGACCTCATCATCGACAAGTCGATAGGCCACCAGTTCATCGGCTCGACCGACGCCGGCATCTCTCAAAGTGTCGGCCTCAGGAAATCGATAAGCCAAAGTTGGATCATTTGCGATTTCCGCCATCAACCCCGGTGACAGAAACCAACCCGGCTGGGTATTCGGAGATAGGCCTGGCAATGAAGGTGCTCCAGGCCGAATTCGCCACCACACAACTAGAACGCTGCGGCCAGAGGGAAGTTTATCAAATTGAACAGCACGTTCGTAACTCGGCGCGACGCCTTCCGCAACGGGCCGGAAATTTCGTGCTTCGACTCTGTCATTGATCCGGTTTGACATTTGCCATGCCGATGCCACTCCGCCACTAACGAACGACACCAATCCAATGACTATGGTTGCGAGCAAAGGCTTAAACCGCGTTTTTGTTGGGCTGCCCCAGCTACTGCGCCACGCCAAACGAAGCAGGTAACGGTGATTCATAATGGAACCAGCCGTTTCCCCCGAATTTTAAATTGTATGTCCGCGTAGGCAGCAATTTCAGGATCGTGCGTTACCAGCACTAAAGCGGCGTGTTCAGCTCGCGCCGTGGTGATTAAGAGCCGAACAATTAGGTGAGCTAGGTCTTCGTCCAGCGCACCAGTGGGCTCGTCTGCAAGCAAAACGGGCGGACGTGCCGCAACGGCACGGGCTATCGCCGCTCGCTGCAACTCGCCTCCCGACAACCTTCCGGGAAAGGAATTGGCATGCTCGCTAAGGGCAACAGCGTCTAGCAGCTCATTCACTCGTCCTGGATTGGCCTTACCTTGCAACGCTAACTGTAGGCCAACATTTTCTGCCACCGTAAGCTCTGGTAGTAACTCACCAAATTGCAGCACGAGCCCAATTGAATGAAGCCGAAAATACGAGCGCTCTTTCGAACTCAGTCGCCCAACGTCTTTACCTGTAACAATCAAGGAGCCCGGTGTCAGGCTATGAAGGCCGGACAGTGCGTGAAGCAAGGTAGTCTTCCCCGAGCCGCTACGGCCCATAATCGCCACTGATTGGGACCGATCAACGTCCAAGTTGATCTCGCTCAATAGCAGGCGATCACCAATTTCAACATTTAAGTCACGACATTGGATGACTGCGCCCATAGCCCTACGCTGCCTTTGATCTGAAACGGAACGCTAGAAGGTTCTTTGATATAGCGCTGAATGCTGCTGGCTCACGCGAGGCTAACCCAAGTCAATAAGTATTCCACAGCAGCCACAGAATGAACCTTTGGTTAATCTGGATAGATGCATGTTCGCTGGTTTAGAGCAGCAGTGGCTTTCTGTATCTTGGCCATGGTCATAGGGGGTGCCTGTTCAACTGGCACCCCCGCCACCTCCATCGAAGCGCAGCACGCGTCCGACGATCTTGAGGCGCAATGGCAAGACTATCTCGGTCCGAATCGACCTCTTCCACCTGAAAATGACCTCCAAGAGGCGCGCAGATTCTACGAATCAACCGAGCTTCCCGACCACTCTCTTCCGCAGGGCTTAGTTGAAATCAAGCTCTTGACGTCATTATGTATTGAATCTATGGGGTTCCCAATCGAAGATCGGTTGGACCGACCCACCGTAATCAAGACCGGCATGTTCTTTCATCAGGCAGGTGACCAAGTCGAAAGGTTCGACGAAGTGAATTCGGCTTGTGAAATTGCCTAATACGACTTAGGCCTCTTAATGGGAACGGGACGTGAAGCCAATGAGCGCCATTCCTAGATTCGTTAGAAGACTGTCCCCGTCCATAAGCCCACTAAGAATCAGGCAACCGGGTAGACACACCGGAGGCTAAAAAGGCGTGAGGCCCTGGGGATGCCAGGGCCTCACTTATTAGATTTGATCGCTTAGGCGTTAAGCCTGTTGGATCTTGATTTCAATATCTACACCAGCTGGAAGATCCAGTCGCTGCAGGGAATCAACCGTCTTTTGGCTTGGATCAACAATGTCCAAGAGACGCTTGTGGATGCGCATTTCGAAATGCTCACGGGAATCTTTGTCTACGTGAGGAGAACGAATCACGGTATAGCGATGCTTCTCTGTCGGCAGTGGGATTGGACCACGGATAGTGGCTTGGGTGCGAAGTACCGTCTCCACGATTTTGCGGGTGGAGAGGTCGATCACCTCGTGATCGTATGCCTTCAGTCGAATTCGGATCTTCTGTTCGTTAGCCATGTTATTTAGCCGAGGATTTTGGTGACGCGGCCAGCACCAACAGTACGCCCACCCTCACGAATAGCAAACCGCAAACCCTCATCCATAGCAATCGGAGCAATCAACTCAACCCGCATCTCCGTATTATCACCAGGCATACACATCTCAGTACCC
>Ga0172382_10001312_pt1 | contig 44810 bp, 43 predicted proteins | sample Leawel138RmetaG_FD_122245 | JGI IMG/M metagenome (GOLD analysis project Ga0172382, IMG submission 122245) | Leachate microbial communities from a municipal landfill in Southern Ontario, Canada - Leachate well 138R metaG | ecosystem: Engineered > Solid waste > Landfill > Unclassified | place...
CGTCTACGGCACGATCGGGCTGGTGTTCGGGCCGGACAACGACCGGGCTATCGTCGCCTACCTGGAACGGCTGACCGAGGCCGCCCGGCCGTTTCACCTGCGGATCGAAGGTCCGGTCGACCTGGAGGAGCGCGGCCGGCAGATCGATGCGATGCAGCGCCTGACCCGCCGGGTCGACGAGCGGGGCATCCCGGTGGAGCTGGTGGCCGACGAATGGTGCAATACGCTCGAGGATATCCGCCTGTTTGCCCGCGAGAAGGCCGGCCACATGATCCAGATCAAGACACCCGACCTGGGCGGGATCGCCAATTGTGTTGAAGCAGTCCGCTGCTGCCGCCGATCGGGCGTCGGCGCCTACCTGGGCGGCACTTGCAACGAGACTGACCGCTCGGCCCAGGTCTGTGTCCATGTCGCGATGGCCGCCAGGCCAGACCAGATGCTGGCCAAGCCGGGCATGGGCGTCGACGAAGGCTACATGATCGTCTACAACGAGATGCAGCGCATCCTGGCGCTGCTTCAGGCCTGAAGGAGGTTTCTCCATGCGGGAATTTCGGATTTTATCGCCGACCGCCATCCTGGGTTACGGCTTCCCACTGGCTTCATTCCAGGCCGGTCTGGCCAAAAAGCCGCACCTGATCGCCGTCGATGCCGGCTCGACCGACCCCGGGCCTTATTACCTGGGCGAGGGCGTGTCCTTCACCGACCGTCAGGCCGTCAAACGCGACCTGGCCCTGATGCTCAAGGCCGGCATCCAGAATAAAATTCCCGTGATTGTCGGCAGCGCCGGCGGCAGCGGGGCTGACAGCCACCTGGCCTGGTGCCGGGCAATCGTCGATGAGATCGCCCGGGATGAGCAACTGAGCTTCACCATGGCGGTCATCCACGCAGAATTCAAACCGGAAACGGTCCTGGAGGCGCTGCGCGAAGGACGGATCCGGCCGCTCGACCCGGCGCCGCCGCTGCACGAGGATCTGGTCACATCCTCCAGACGCATCGTCGGCCAGATGGGTGTCGAGCCCTTTGTCCGGGCCCTGGCAGACCATCCTGACGTCATCCTGGCCGGCCGCTCCTATGACCCGGCGGTTTTTGCCGCCCTGCCAATCCGGCTGGGCTTCGACCCCGGCCTGGCCCTGCACCTGGGCAAAATCCTCGAGTGCGCCGCGATCTGCGCCACACCGGGCAGCGGTTCAGACGCGATGTTCGGCACCCTCTATGAGGACCATTTCCTGGTCGAGCCTTTGAATCCGGATCGGGCCTGCACGCCGCTGTCCGTCGCCGCCCACACGCTTTACGAGAAAAGCAACCCGTCCTTGCTGCCCGGACCCGGCGGTCGCCTCAACCTGAATGAAGCCCGGTTTGAGGCGGTGTCCGACCGGATCGTCCGGGTCAGCGGGTCGCGTTTCGAGCCATCGGCCCGCTACACGGTCAAGCTGGAGGGCGCCCGCCCGATCGGATACCGGACCGTGTCGATCGCCGGTGTGCGCGACCCTTTCATGATCCGGGCCATCGACTCGGTGATCGCAGGCGTAAGGGCCCGCGTCGCGGACAACTTCGCCGAACTGGCCGGCCGTTACCGATTGCTGTTCCACGTCTACGGCCGCGACGGGGTCATGGGGCCGCTGGAACCTGCGCCCGGCCTGGATGGGGCGCATGAGCTGGGCCTTTTGATCGAGGCGACGGCCGATACCCAGGCGCAGGCCGACACGATCTGTGGCTTCGCCCGTTCGACCATGCTCCATTTCGGCTATCCGGGGCGGCGCGCGACGGCGGGCAACCTGGCCTTTCCTTACTCGCCCAGCGACCTGCACGCCGGACGAGCCTATGTCTTTTCGCTCTACCACCTCCTGGAGGTGGACGATCCGGCCGGCCCGTTCGCCTGCGAATGGGTTCGCTGCGGGGAGGGACAGCCATGCGTGTAACACTCGCCTCGATTACCGACGTGATCCGCTCCAAGAACGCCGGCCCCTACGAGCTGACCTTCGACATCATGTTCACGACCCGGGCATGGTTTGAGCGCGCCGTGGCGGCCGGTGTGTTCAACACCGCCCTGATCTGCCGGCTCTACCGGATCCCGCCCGAAGATGTGCTCGGCATCATCGCCTATCCGCCGGCCAAGGCGATCAAGGTCACGATCCGCCGGCCGATTTGTTCGGGCGACATCGGCGAAACCGATGTCTACGGCGCCCAGCAGCACGCGCCCCTGCTGGACCTGGCTTTCGACCTATAGGCCGGGATTCTGCTATACTCGAAAGAGATGTCGCACTGAAAGGACCGGTTGCCATGGCCTATTCGGACCGCATGCAGAAAAGCCACCTTTACTCCGTCTATTTTGCGCCCCGGGGTCTGCCGCGCATGGCGGATCTCGGCATGCAGACCGCCCAGCAGTACCTGAGTCCGTTCGACAAGCTGATCGGGCTGGTCGGCGAAGCCGGGTCGGGCAAGAGCATGCTGGTCAAGGGCATGTTCCCGGGTCTGGAACTGACCAACGACGACGACGGCGTCAACGTCCGGCCGCTGCCGCTGCTGTCCGCGGCGGAGGAACCGTCCGGCTTTTTCAGCCCGCACAGCTACCACGTGGATATCCGCTTCGAATCGGCCTTCACCCAGATGCATGTGCTGGCGGAGGCCATCCTTGCGGCCGTCGCCCTGGGCAAACGGGTGATCGTCGAGCATTTCGAGCTGGTCTATCCGTTTTTGAACCGCAACGCGCACCTGATCATCGGGATCGGCGAAGAGCTGATCATCACCCGGCCGACTCTGTTCGGACCAGAGCCGCAGGATATCGCCGACATCGTCTTCAAGTCGATCCCCTTCCGGCGCATGGCCCATACGGCGGAAGATATCTGCGCCCACTTTCTGCGTCTGCGCGGCGTGACGGAACAATACCTGCACGCCGACGTACGGCACGGCTTTATCCTGAGCTTTGCGCAAAAGCCGGATATCGACCTCTACCTGCTCGAACAGCAGGTCAACGACCTGATCCGCCAGGATGTCCCGGTCTGTTACCGGGACGATCGCCACATCGGGATCGGCGACATCGTCAGCCCCTGCTCCGGGCCGCGCATGCATGTGCGTAGCACCGCTGAGATCCGGCAGCTGACTTTGAACAAGGAATTGCTGGTCGAGCCGATCACCGAACGCTACCTTTTGGTCGGCATCGTCGGCGAATACGGCCAGCAGCGCATCAGCGACCTCAACAAGATCTAGACGCGCGCGGGTTTATCCGCCAGCATGGACAGCAGCTGTTCCTCGAAGCTTTTGTCGTCGGCTGTCCTGCGCCGGCGCGGGCTGCTGACGCGCTGGCCGGCCCGCCTTGCTTTGGCCGACAGGTGACGTTCGAACAGCAGCCGGTCGATGTTGTCGTCTGTGAAAACGCGCCCGCTGGGATGGATGGCGGATGCGCGTCGGGCCAGAACCAGGGCCGCGAGCCCGTAGTCCTGCGTTACCACCAGGTCCCCGCTGATGACATCGTTGATCAGGGCCATGTCGACGGCGTCGTGACCCTGGCCGACCTGCGCGACCCGTCCGTACTCCGGGTACAGCTCGTGGTTCTCATCGATGTAAAAAACCAGGTCGAGCCTTCGCCGCCTGGCGACGCGCTCCAGCGTGAAGCGCACGGCAACCGGGCAGGCGTCGGCGTCCACCCGGATCGTCCGTCCGGCCGGTGTCCCGCTCCGGTCTGGCTCTGCAGCTTCTTGCACCATACATCCACGCTCCGTTCAACGGCTTCATGCTATAATCATAGACAAAAACGCGGCACATTACCAGAACCTGCCTGCGTGGGAGAGATTATGAGAAAATTGTCGAGAATCCCCGGCGCCGTCCTGTCTGACAATCTGGCCTGGTACGATCCGCAAGAACACCCCGAGCTCGTGTTCGGCCTCGACTGGTTCAGCCGGGAACGGCTCTATCGCCGGTTGCCGAAAAGCGGACCCGAACCGTTTCCCGAGTCTGTCGAGCAGCTGGCCTGGCACACGGCGGGCGCCCAGCTTCGCTTTGTGACCGACAGCCGCAGTTTGACTTTGCGCGTCACACTTTCCGGCCCCCCTTCGATGATCCATATGCCGGCGACCGGCCAGTGCGGCTTCGACTGCTATCTCGATGATGGGCAAGGGCTCTTCTATTACGCCACAACCAAGTATCCTACCCGGGAGGTGGATCAGACGATCCGGCTCTTCCAGATGCCGGACGCGCGTTTTTTGCACGTCGTGATTCATTTCCCCCTTTACCAGGGCGTCACGAAGCTGGCCGTCGGCATCGACCCGGATGCGACGATCTTCGAGCCCTGGCCCTTTGCGGACGACCGGCGTGTCGTTTTCTACGGCACCTCGATCACCCAGGGCGGCTGCGCGTCCCGACCCGGCATGTGCTATACCAACCTGGTCAGCGACACGCTGAACCTGCCTTGCGTCAACTTGGGTTTTTCCGGAAGCGGCCGGGGCGAGCCGGTCATGGCTCGCCTGATCGCCTCGATGGACAACCTGGCGCTGATCGTGCTGGATTACGAGGCCAACGCCGGTTACGACGGTCTGCGCCAGACGCTGCCGGCCTTTCTGGATATCCTGCGCGAAAACCGGCCCGACACCCCGATCCTGGTGCTGTCCAAACCACGCTATGCCCAGGAGCGGTTTGAGACAGCCCTGCGCAAGGCCAGGCTGCAAGGCGCGGCCTTTCAGCGCGACCTGGTACGGGAGCGGCGCGAGCGGGGCGACACGCAGCTTCATTTCATGAACGGTGCCCGCTTGCTGGGCCAGGACTTCGACCGGTGCAGCGTCGACGGGGTTCATCCGAACGACCTTGGGTTTTGGCGCATGGCGCGGACTCTGAGCCCGGTCGTGAATCGGCTCCTGCTTCGCAACGAGGACATCGGGCATGCCTGACCGCAACCGGCGCGGCTGTCCGCCCTTGCCGCTCGAAACGCTGTACAACGCCCGGGATCTTGGCGGATTCCCGATCGCCGGGGAACGAACGACCGTCTGCGGCCGCTTTTTGCGCGCAGACGCCCCGGTTCGCCTCAGCAATGCGGACCGAAACACACTGGTCGCCTACCCGGTCAGCGTCGTTATCGATCTGCGCAGCCGCAGCGAGATCCGTGACATGCCTCACCAGTTGAAAGGCCTGCCGGGCATCGCCTACCACCACATCCCACTCCTGGGGGACGACCTGGGCCAGGATTTGGCGCGGCTGCAGCGGCACGCCGGCCAGGAGCGCCTGACCCTGGCAGACCTGTACCGCCATATGCTCGACCAGTCGCAGGAAGCGATCGGATCTGTCATGACCGTTCTGGCCGGCGAGACAAGCGGCGCCCGCCTGTTCAACTGCTCGCACGGAAAAGACAGGACCGGCCTGATCGCCGCGTTGCTGCTCGGTCTGGTTGGTGTTTCCGCGGATGAGATCGTCGCCGATTACCAAGTCAGCGAAGTTTATTTGGAACCCTGGTTCCGCCATATTATCCGGCATGTCCCGCCAGGCGAGCGGCACTTTTTCCAGACGCCGGCCCGCTACATGCAGGAGACCCTCGCCCATCTGGCGCGGCAATACCGGTCAGCGGCCGATTACCTGCTGCGCTGCGGCGTATCCCGGGACAGCCAGAACCGGTTGGTCGCCCTGCTGACCGAGCGATCGTGAAAAGGTTTTTATTCTTGATTAGCCAAGCGTCAGTTCGATGCTGTCGATGATCTCGCCGGATAAATTGAACCGGATCCGGACCGGGCCGGCCTCGCTGGAACCGCGGATGACATAGCCCGCCTCGCGGGCAAAGGGGTATTGCATAAGCAAAGCTTCGACCGAATCGCCCGGACTCAGCCCCGAGCCGGTGCTGCAGATTTTATCGAACAGGTTCAGGTCGGTGATGACGCCGCTCCAGCGGCTATGGCGAAAACAAGTGCCCTCCGCGCGCAGGGACAAGGCGCGATAGGTCAGGTTCAGATGCGACACACCGTTGGCGGCGGTCCTGCAAACCGTGTCGTCGTGCCGTTCCGGCGCCCCGATGATGCTTTCCAGGTCGTCTGAGCGAACCTGGACGGTTTCATCGTCCTCAACCTGCCCCAGTTGGAATAGATTCTTGCCCTGGTAGAAAACGACCAGGTCGTCGGGCTGGACGACTTCGGGCAGGATATCATCGACCAAAAAGCGTCCGTCCGGCTGGCAGCGCAGTTCGATGTTTCTGCTGACCGCCTGGCTCTGGTCCGGGTTGATGATGCCGAACTCCTCGAAACCGATCCTGTCCATGCGGGCCTGTGTCAGGCGGAAGTCCTTGGCCTGGGACGTGATGTTGTTGCGGTAAAAGCCGATCAGGCGCTGTGCCCTGAGATCCAGGACTTTGTCCGAGTAAGGCTGGGTGGCCAGCAGAACGGCCAGCGCCTCCGCGTCGGAACGCTCCAGCGCGTCGAAATACAGCGTTGCCAGGTCGGCCAGGTCGAGCACCTTCCGGACCCAGGCCGCGAAAAGGTCGGGCGCCTGGCCCTCGACGGACCGGACGTAAACCGCGAACTTGCTTTCGCGGCGGCCGATCTCCTGGTAATGAATCCAAAATCCGGTCAGACCGCCCAGATCTTCCGGCTGCTCCGGCAGCTGGTCGGCGATTTCATCGCGGACCTGGTCACGTTCGTCCTGAGCCATATCGGAAAAGGAGGTGACCTGGCCGGACACGCCGCGTCTCAGAAACCGGATGTACTGCTGGAACTGGTCCAGGGTCAAACCGTCGCGCTGCTTATCCGGGATACTTTCATATACCTGATCGATGGTCCCGTCATTCTTGATGGCGTCCGCGATTTTCTGGACCAGGTGGTGCACGCTGAGCGTGCCCGTGTTGGGCTGGCCCTGGCCCCAGGAACGGATCTTGTCGGAAAGGGCGTCGACCACGTTGCCATCCTGCCCGCTGCAGCCGCCAAGCAGCAGCGCGGCAGCAAGCAGAAGGCAAACCGTTGTCCGTCGCCATGCATTCATGATTCATCACGCTCCGTTTGCTGTTTTCGCTGGCGGTACTGCAGGAATTTCCGACGTGCCCGGCCCAGCGCGTTGTCGACGGTCTTCTGCGGGACCTCCAGGCAGGCGGCGATCTGCTTGTAGGTCAAACTTTGCAAAAACAGCAGCATCGACTGGCGTTCGAGCTGACTGAGTTCCTTTTGGACAAACCGCATCAGATCCGTCAGCTCTTCCCGGTTGAGCAGCACCTGTTCCGGATTGGCTTCAGGCCGGGCCGGGATGAACGCGGCCGCCGGGATCGCCGTACCGTCCTCTGTTTCGTGCGCCAGGCTCTGCAGGGAAATCGAATGCGTCAGCATCTGGTGCTTGAGCCGCGCGGCCTTGCGGACGGCATCCGTGATCTGGGACATGATGCAGTAAGCCGCGAATGACGGAAAAGGCACCTCTTTTTCCGGCTTATAGGCCCGGATCGCCTTGTAAAGGCCGATCATGCCTTCTTGGATGACATCCTCCGCGTCGGCGCCGGCCATGTACATCACGGACGCCTTCTGCCGCACCAGACCCTTGTAACGCGTCAGCAGCTGGTCGACCGCCAGGCTGTCTCCCCGGGCCGCCTGGTCCAGCAGGAGCTGGTCACTGGCCGCCGTCACGAACGCGCTCTCCCGTATCGGTGATGGCCGGCCGTTTGGCGGCGGCCTCGAAGACGATGATTCCGGCCGCGACAGCCGCATTCAGCGAGTTGACCTTGCCCCGCATGGGAATGGAAACCAAAAAGTCGCAATGCGCCCGCAAGGACGGGCTGATCCCCTCGCTCTCGCCGCCGATCAGGATGGCCAGCGGCCCGCTCCAATCGGCCTGGCGGTAGTCCAGGCTGGCCCCGGCGTCGGTTCCGGTAATCCAGAACCCCTGCTCCTTGAGGCGTTCGATCGTCTGGCTGAGGTTGGTGACCCGGCAGACGGGCACGTGCTCGATCGCGCCGGCCGACGCTTTTGCGACCGCCGCGTCCAGGCCGACCGAGCGCCGCTGCGGGATGACGACGCCGTGAACGCCGGCCGCGTCGGCGATGCGCAGAATCGAGCCCAGGTTGTAGCTCTCCTGCAGCTCGGCCAGGAGCAGGATGAAAGGCACGTCGCCTTTCTCGCGCACCGAAGACAGCAAATCGTCCAGGTCAGCGTATTCGTGGGCAGCCACCTGGGCGATGACCCCCTGGTGCGCATGGGTCTCAGACATCTGGTCCAGGACCTGTCGATCCACCTCCAATATGACCGCGCCGGCCTCACGGGCCATGGCGACCAGGCGCAGCAACGCCGCGTCCGGCTTGTCTTCGCGCCGGGCGACCCAGACCTTGTTGATCGCGCGCCCGGCCTTGAGCGCCTCCTGGAGCGGGTTGCGCCCTTCCAGGCGGTCGGGCGAGCCGGACGGGCGTTCGGGCGTCGCCTCGTTTTTCGGGCGGCGCTCCTGCGCGCGGTTATGGTTTTGGGGTTCAGGTTTTCGTTTCATGGTCTTCGTCCTCAAGGATTCGTGTCATCAGGTCGTCGAGGCGCTGTTCCCGGTCGCTCAGGGCCAGGTAGCCGATCAGGGCCTCCAGGCCGGTCGCCATCTGGTAATCCGCCGGATCGGCGTGCCGTGAGCGGCTGGACGGCTGGCTGTTGCGGCCGCGCCGGTAGATGGACAGCTCATCCTCGCCCAGCAGCGGCAACAGCTTCTGGACGGCCTGTGCCTGGGCCTTGGCCCTGACCAGGCTGACAGAGCGGCGGTGCAGCTGGCCGGATTTCCCCAGGCAGCCGCGGCAGCTGTGCATCCGGACGTAGAGTTCATAGACGGCATCGCCGATGTACGCCAGCACGGAAACCGGCATTTCGCGCACGTCGCGGTCGATGACGGGCCATTTCACGGGCGGCTCACCTTCGGTCCCTGGGGCGTGTCAGCCACGATGAATCCCAGGGCCTGGATCCGGGAACGCAGCTCGTCTGCCAGGGCGAAGTTGCGCGCCTGCTTGGCCTTGGTTCGCGCTTCGACGAGGGCCAGCACATCCTGCGGCACCGCATCGCGCCCGTCCTGGGCCAGCGGGTCCAGCCCCAGGACGCCGAGCAATTTGACGAGCGACGCGGACGCGGCTTCGAGAGGTGCGGCGGGCATGTCGGGAACGGCGGCGGCGGTGTTGGCCGCCCGGACCAGTTCAAAGATCGCCGCCAGGGCGTCAGCCGTGTTCAGATCGTCGTCCATCGCGCGGACAAAATCCGTTTCAGCGCGGGCGATGGCCTCGGACAGCTGCTGCGCCTGTGCGGCGGACCCCTCCGCTTGCTCGGGTGCGTTTTTGGCGACAAACGCGAGGTTTTCCACGCAAGTCCGGATCCGGTTCCAGCCGTTTTCGGCAGAGCGGAGCAATTCGGTCGAGAAATTGATCGGCATGCGGTAATGGCTGCCGAGCATGAAAAAGCGCAGCACCGCGTACGGAAAATGCTGGGTCAAATCCCGGACCGTGAAAAAATTGCCGGCCGACTTGGACATCTTCTCCTGGTCCACGTTGATGAAGCCGTTGTGCAGCCAGTAGCGGACGAACGGCTTGCCGTTGGCCGACTCGCTTTGGGCGATCTCGTTCTCGTGGTGCGGAAAGATCAGGTCCTGGCCGCCGCCATGGATGTCGATCGTGTCGCCCAGGTGCTGCTTGATCATGGCCGAGCACTCGATGTGCCAGCCGGGACGGCCTTCGCCCCAGGGGCTGGGCCAGGACGGTTCGTCTTCCTTTTTCTTCTTCCAGAGGGCAAAGTCCATCGGGTTGTGCTTGCCGGCCTCGTCGCCGGACAACTCGCGGCTGCCGCTGGCCAACTCGTCCAGGTTATGGTGCGACAGCTTGCCGTAATCCGGCATTCGGGCGACATCGAAATAGACCCCGTCCTCCGCCTCATAGGCAAAGCCCTTGTCCACCAGCGTCTGGATAATGGCGATGATCGTCGGGACCGTCTCGGTCGCCCGAGGATGGATCGAAGCGCGGCGGATGTTCAGGGCGTCGGCATCGATAAAATACTCGCGGATGAACCGATCGGCCAGTTCCCCGATGCTGATTTTCTCCGCGCGGGCGCGGTTGATCATCTTGTCGTCGATGTCCGTGAAGTTCTGGACATAGGTCACCTGGTATCCGGAAAACTCCAGGTAACGGCGCAGCGTGTCGTACGTGATGAACGGCCTGGCGTTCCCCAAATGGAAGTAGTTGTAGACCGTCGGGCCGCAGACATACATCCGGACCTTGCCTTCTTCCAGCGGGATGAAATCCTGCTTGTCTCGGATCTGGGTGTTATAAAGGCGCAGCATGGTCATGTCCTCCCGTTGTCTCGTTGGGTGCCGCATCCGGGCAGTTTTTTCGTCTCAAAGGCGCCATCTCCAGATCGAGCCGCTTCTCCAAAGCCATGACCCGGTGCATCAGGCGGCAGATATCCTGTTCGATCGGGTCGGGGGCCCTGTCGTGGTCCAGCTCGACGTTGTGGTGAACCGTCTGGCCCTGCTGCTTGACTACGCGGCCCGGCACGCCGACGACCGTCGCGCCGTCGGGCACTTCGTGCAGCACGACGGAATTGGCCCCGATCATGGCGTCATCGCCGACCCGGAACGGGCCGAGTATCTTGGCCCCGGCACCGACCAGAACACGGTCGCCCAGGGTCGGGTGACGTTTGCCCTTGTCCTTGCCGGTTCCGCCCAGCGTCACCCCGTGATACAACGTGCAATCGTCGCCGATCTCGGCGGTTTCCCCGACCACCAGCCCCATGCCGTGGTCGATAAACAAACGCCTGCCGATTTTTGCCCCCGGATGGATCTCAATACCGGTCAGAAACCTGGCCAGCTGGGAAATCCCCCGGGCGATGCAGCGCATGTGGTGCTTTTGCATCCAGTGCGCGAGGCGGTGCATCCGGACCGCGTGGTAGCCCGAATATAAGAAAAAAACCTGCCATGTGCCGCAGGCAGCCGGATCGCGCTGAGCGATCGATTTGGCGTCTTCATACCAACGTAACAAATCTATGTCACCATCCTTGTCATCTCTCGTGACAGAATGAATTGCTAAACAGAATGCCCGGGATGCCGTACCCCCTTTTGACACCCAGCATCTCTACTAGGTGGGTGCCCTGCAGTGGTCTTTAGCCTTCCCCTTTCGGACCGAAGTCCGGGGGTATGACTTTATTCCACATTAACCCGAGCTCCCGTTTCTGTCATGAAGGTTCAAAAACGAGGGTAACGAACATTCCAGGCATCTTTAGTATACCGTCTCTTGTGCTTTTTCTCAAGCTGGACACGAGATGTGCCGTTTCAGCTGGCGTTGGACGCGACCACGACACCGGTGACGGCAAGCCCGGCCTGGCGCAGCGGGCGGGCCGCCGCAGCCAGGGTGGCGCCGGTCGTCAAGACATCGTCGACCAGGACCAGGCGGGCCCGGCCCCCTGCCGGGCAGGCGGAAAGCCAGGCTTGCCAGAGATTCCGGTCGATCCCGAAGGCCTGGTCCAGGTTGGCGAGGCGCTCTGCCCGGCTTGTTGTCTCGCTCTGGCGGCAGGTTTCGCGGCAGCGCACCAGACCGGCGGACAGATCCGGCAGGCTGAGCGCGGCGGCTAACTGTTTGGCCAGCAGCCCGGACTGGTTGTAGCCGCGCTCCAGCAGGCGGCGCCGATGCAAGGGAACGGCCAGGACAGCGGCGGCGTCCGGCACCTGCTGCCGGACCAGGTCCGTCAGCAGGCTGGTCAGGGCGACGCTCAGCTGGGGTGCGTTTGAGAACTTGAGCCGGAGCAGCAGATCCCGCAGCGGGGACTGGTAATAGGCGGCGGCATACACCGAAAAGCCTTCCGCCAGCCCGGCCAGCTGACGCTGCGCCCCGAAGCGCAGGGGCAGACGCGCAAGGCACGACCGGCAGATTCCGGGATAGCCCGCTACAGGACGGCAGACGCGCTGGCAAAAACAGCAGACCGGGGGCAGGAGCAGCGACCAGCCGTCAGGCCGGCCCGTCACGGAACCGGTTCGCCGGTCCCGTGCGCCAGGTAATCCTTGAGGAAGCTGTAGCGCTGCTGGGCCTCGACGTTGGCCAGCATGCGCCCGATCACGCGGCGCGATGAAATCAAAAGTAGCTTTTGCCGGGCACGGGTCACCGCCGTATAGAGCAAATTGCGGCTTAAAAGCTGCGGCGAACCCGGCGCGACGGCCAGGATCACCACGGGGTATTCGCTGCCCTGGCTCTTGTGGACGGTCAGGGCATAGGCCAGTTCCAGGTCTTCGAGGCTGGCCCGGTCGTAGACGACCAGGCGGTCGTCGTCAAACTGGACCTGCAAGCTGTCCGACGCGTCGTCGACGTCCACGACCGTTCCGGTTTCGCCGTTGAACACGCCGTTCCCGTCCTGGGACTCGTCACCTGACGTGTGCCAGGCCAGGTCGTAGTTGTTGCGTGTCTGCATGACCTTGTCGCCCAGGCCGAAATACCGGCCGTGGGAGCGCATGCCCGCGCGCTTATCGGCAGATGGCAGCAGGACCTGCTGCAGCACCTGGTTGAGCGAAAGCGTGCCGGCGTTGCCCTTGCGTGACGGCGTCAGGACAAAGACATCCCGCAGCGGGTCGAGGCCGTACTGCTGCGGCAGGATTTCCTGCACCAGGCGGATCACGGCCTGCGCCACGCTGTCGGCGTTCTCCTTGGGAATAAAGAGAAACTGGCTGTCCTTGCTCTGGTCGAGCTCCGGCCAGAGCCCGTCGTGAATCCGGTGCGCGTTGCGGATGATCAGGCTCTGGGCCGATTGGCGGAAAACCTGGGTCAGCCGGGCGGCGGGTACGCGGCCGCAGTCGATCAGGTTGCGCAAGACATCGCCCGGACCGACCGAGGGCAGCTGGTCGGCGTCGCCGACCAGCAGCAGACGGTTGCCCGGTTCGACCGCCTCCAGCAGGCTGCGCAGCAAAAACACGTCGATCATGGAGGCTTCGTCGACCACAACCAGGTCGGCCGACAGCTTTTTGCTGGCCTCGGCCCGGTAAGCCAGAGCCTGGTCGCCATCGTCTGACGAAACCTGCAAATTGAGGAGCCGATGCAGCGTTTTCGCCGGTCGGCCGGTCGCCTCCCCCAGCCGTTTGGCAGCCCGGCCGGTCGGCGCCGCCAGCAGCACATGGCCACCGTGCGCTTCCAGGCAGTCGCAGAGCAGGCGCAGGATCGTCGTCTTACCGGTTCCGGGGCCGCCCGTCAAGATCATGACAGGTTCCTTGAGCGCCTGGCGCAAGGCGTCCTGCTGCTCAGGCGCCAGAACCAAATCATGCCTGGCACAGCTGTCTGAGATGACGGCGTCGGCCAGGCGCGGGTCACAGAGGTGCCGGCAGCGGGCCGGGCTGGACTGCAGCAGTTGGATCAGTCGGCGTGCCGCCATGTTTTCGGTGTAGAACAGCGAGGACAGCGCGACCCGGCCATCGGAAGGATCGCCGAAGATCCGGCCAGAGCGGACCATCTGGTGCTGTTCGCAGCACTGGCGCAAAATGGCTTCAGGGTCGGCAAGATCCGTTTGCAAGAGCGCCCCCGCCTGTTCCAAAAGGACGGTCTCGGGCAAATAGGTGTGGCCGTTGTAGGCCGCCTGGGTCAGGACGAACTTGAGCGCGCTGCCCAGCCGGGCCGGCGACTGCAGGTCGAGCCCCAGGTTGCGGGCCAGGCGGTCGGCCGTCAGGAACCCGATGCCGAACACCTCGTCAGCCAACCGGTAAGGGTTTTCCGAAATCAGGCGAATGGCGTCGGATCCAAGCGTGCGGTAAATGCGCAGGGCTTTGCCGGAACCGATCCCCAGGGGGGATAGCAGCAGAACCAAGTCCTGGAATTCTTTCTTCTCACGCAGCTGGCCGGCGATGTGGTGCGCTTTTTCCAGGCTGATGCCCTTGATCCGGGCCGCCTCATCGGGCTGTTCGCGCAGAATGTCGAGCGTCTCGGTACCGAAGGCGCGGGTCAGGCGGCGGGCCAGCGCTTTGCCGACCCCCTGGATCAGGCCGCTGGCGAGGTACTGTTCGATCGCCTGCGTCGTCTTGGGCGCCATCAGCTCATAGTGGGATGCGGTAAACTGGCTGCCGTAGTCGGGATGCTCGGTCCAGCGCCCGAAAAAGCGGACATTCTCGCCGGCGGAAAGGAACGGCAGGGTTCCGACCACCGTCGGGCCGTTGTCATGGTCGAGCACCAGGACGGTATAGCCGTTTTGGTCGTTTCGGAAGACGATCGTATAGACCAGGCCTTCCAGGATGGCCTGTTCGATGGCCGTCGGTTCCGCGAAGCGCTCGGACGGGCCAAACGGATTGAGGTTGCTGTCAGTCGGAACAGCCATCGGCCCGCAAGGCTTCGGCCTTGTCCGTGCGCTCCCAGGGCAGATCGAGGTCCGGACGGCCAAAGTGGCCATAGGCGGCGATCTGGCGATAGATGGGGCGGCGCAGCTCGAGGTCGCGGATGATCGCCGCCGGGCGCAGGTCGAAGGTCCGCTCGACCCTGGCCTGAATCTGCTCGGTCGGAATCGTCCCGGTTCCGAAGGTGTCGATGGTGATCGAGACCGGGTGCGCGACCCCGATGGCATAGGCCAGCTGGACCTCGCAAATCGTGGCCAGGCCGGCTGCGACGATGTTCTTGGCGACATAGCGGGCCGCGTAGGTGGCCGACCGGTCGACCTTGGTCGGATCCTTGCCGGAGAAAGAACCGCCGCCGTGGCGGGCAAAGCCGCCATACGTGTCGACGATAATCTTGCGCCCGGTCAGGCCCGAGTCACCTTGGGGCCCGCCGACGACGAAGCGGCCGGTCGGGTTGACCAGGATGCGCGTGCGACTGTTAAACAGGTCGGGCGGCAGGACAGGCCGGATGACCAGGTCGGTCATGGCGCGGGTTAGTTCGCCCATATCCATGCCGTCCCGGTGCTGGGTGGAAACCACCACCGTGTCGATGTGCACCGGCTTGTCGTCCTGGTAACGTACCGTCACCTGCGCTTTGCCGTCCGGCTTAAGGCCGTCGAACAGCTTTTGCTTACGCACCTCAGCCAGGCGGCGCGTCAGGGCGTGGGCGAGCGATATGGGCAGCGGCATCAGCTCCGGCGTATCGCTGTTGGCAAAGCCGAACATCATACCCTGGTCGCCGGCGCCTGTCGCCAGATCGTCCTGGTCGATGCCCTCGCGGCTTTCCAGCGAGCAGTCGACGCCCTGTGCGATGTCCGGCGACTGCTCGTCGATCGCCGTCAGGACGGCGCAGGTGTCCGCGTCAAAGCCGACGCTGTGGTCGGTGTAGCCGATCTCGCGCACCGTGTCGCGTACGACCTTGGGGATATCGACGTAGCTCTGAGTCGTGATCTCGCCCATGACCAGGACCATGCCGGTCGTAGCGATCGTCTCACAGGCCACCCGGGCCATTGGATCGGTCGCAAGGATCGCATCCAGGACCGCGTCAGAAACCTGGTCGCAGAGCTTGTCCGGATGACCTTCGGTCACCGATTCCGATGTAAACTGCCATATGCCTTTCATATCCATAAGATGGGCCTCCTTCATGTGCTCTCTTACCAGGCGCGGCCCAGGACAGGCCTTGCGGATCTTACAACAAAAAACCTCTTCCGGAGAAGAGGCTGCAAACCATCGAACCTCATCTGCCAGGTTTTCACCTGCTGGATTTGGCACCGCTGCTTGCCGCGGTTGCCGGGTTTCATAGGGCCAGTCCCTCCACCACTCTTGATAAGAGATGAACTCATATTCATATGTCGCCGAAAACGGCGTTTTCATCTTACCACCGGCCGACGCCGATTGCAACAGGACCGCGGGTTATTCAACTGCCGTTTCAGGGCTGCCCTGTTTGCGGCCCATCCGGTCCATCCCCCAGGCGATGGCAAACCCGACCGCTGCGCTGGCCAGGGCGCCCAGAAAATTGAGGGCACTTGTGAACTGCACCGGGATGATCATCAAGGTCGATGCGACCACGATGCCTAATATGACATAATAGACGTAGGTGTAGTAACGCTGGAGCAGCCAGGTCACCAGCCGGGCCGTCAGGGCGACGGTCACCACGAGGCCGGCCAGCCAGGGCAGCAGCACCGCCATGTCCAGCTGGACAATGCCGGCTGTGAGAGACTGGTACAAACCCAGCAGGATCAAAAGCGAAGACGAACTCAGGCCCGGAACCACAAGGCTGAGTCCCCAGGTGATGCCGCAGAAGAAATACCACCAGCCGTTGGGCGCGATGCTGATCGCCTGGCCGCGGCTGATTGCCAGGAACAGGGCGTAAAGGACGATCAGGCTGCCGGTAAAGAACGACCAGGCCCTGGGCGAGGCGCCAAAGCGGTTGGCGTCCCGGAACAGGGACGGCAGCATGCCGGCGATCAGGCCGACAAACAGCGCGACCGTCCAGACCGCGGAGACTTCAAAAAGCAAGACGACCAGCCTGGCCAGGCCGAGGAACCCGAGCACCCAGCCGACCAGAAGGGGGACAAACAACGACCAGGACCGGCGCAGCGTCTGAATGGGATGGGCCAGCAAGGCCATCAGGGGCTGGTAGACGCCGAAGGCGACGGCCAGCACGCCGCCGCTGATCCCGGGCAGGATCGCCCCGCCGCCGATCAAGGCGCCTTTGACGACATCAAGAACCCATTGTCCGGCACGTTTCATCCACATCCGCTTAAGTCCTCCCAAAGCCATGCGGCAGGCTTTCTGCCGCTCGCAAGACCCATCATAGCACGGCCGGACGCGGGACAAAAGACGAACCGGCTTGCATCCCGCCGCCAGGTCGCCGATAATAAGGGGAAAACGCACCTGTTGGAGGTCCCTTCCATGATGAACGAAACCATCGATCTGCGCAGCGATACCGTCACCTGGCCGACACCGGCCATGCGTCAGGCCATGGCCGCGGCACCGGTCGGCGACGATGTCTACGGCGACGACCCGACCGTCAACGAGCTGGAGCGCGAAGCTGCCCGGCTGCTTGGCAAGGAAGCGGCCCTGTTCGCCGCCAGTGGCACCATGGGCAACCAGCTGTCCCTGATGGCCCAGGTCGGCCGGGGCAACGAGGTGATTCTATCCGACCGCTGCCACATCGTCTTTCACGAAGCCGGGGCGGCGGCCATCCTCGCTGGAGCCCAGCTGCGCTGCCAGGCGGTGCAGCATGGCCAGATGTCCCTGGATGGAATCGAGCAGGCCATCCGCAAGACGCCCGAGGATATCCACAGTCCCCGAACCGATCTGATCTGCCTGGAGACAGCCGACTCGGACGGCGTCGTTCTGCCGCTCGACTACCTGCGCGCAGTCCGGGCCATCGCCGACCGCTACCGGATTCCGGTTCACCTGGACGGCGCCCGCCTGTTTAACGCGGCGGCAGCCCTGGCTGTCCCCGTCCAGGAGATCGCCGCCTGTGCCGACACGATTCAGATCTGCCTCTCCAAGGGGCTTTGCGCGCCGATCGGCTCCTTGCTGGCCGGCCCTGCCGAGACCATCGCTCTGGCCCGGCGCAAGCGCAAGATCCTTGGCGGCGGCATGCGTCAGGCCGGCATCCTGGCCGCTGCGGGCCTGATCGCCCTGCGCGAGATGCGGCTGCGGCTGCACGAGGACCACGCGACTGCCCGCCAGATGGCCGACCTTCTGGCACAGCGTCCCGACTGGTTCGAGCTGGTTCGGCAGCCGGAAATCAACATGGTTTTCTTTCGTCTGACCGGCTATCCCGTCGCAGAAACCCTGCTGGCCGACCGTCTGGCTGAGCGAAAGATCCTGATCAACGGACCGGACGAGCATGTTTTCCGCTTTGTCACGCACTACTGGGTGACGCCGGACGATGTCCGGACGGTCATGGACCAGCTCGAGCAGCTGGCCCGGGAGACCTGATCTCATCGGGCGGGCATTTGGGCTGATTTGTCGCTTCTTGTCGGTGAATCAGCCCTTTTTTTATCATCTGCCCTGCTAGACTGAACCCACAGGCCGGAAACCGATTACCGGCCGCACGTGGAAAGGAGGCAGGCAGACCCATGATCCGTCCCCATCCGCAACCCGCCGGACAACAGGCCGTCTATCCCGCGCCGCCGCTCACCCTCAAAACGGATGTGATCATCGCCGATTCGGATCGCGATTACGCCGTGGCCCTGGCAGAAGGCCTGGCACGGTGCCGCAAAAATCTCGAAATTCATCAATGTCACGATCCGGATCAGCTGCGCAGCTGGATCGACTTGGCAAAAGGCAAGCCGCAGAGCACCATATTCCTGTACAACGCCAGCGAATTTGTCGAATTGACCTATCTCGCGCCGGCTTCTGTATGGCCGCCCTGCTGGAAAGCCGTGCCGATCCTGGCGTCTCCTCCGGCCTGCCCGCCTCCTGACCAGGCGCCGACGCCGTCGTTCTACCGCTACGACTCGGTGCGCAAACTGGCCCGCGCATTATTTGACGCGAACGCGACGCTAAAAGAGGAACCGGAACACGAAGTAAAGGCCGAAGACAGCCGACAGCCGGCCAGGCTCTGGCTGCATGTCTCGCTGCGGCCCGACTTGTCCGACCGGTCGTGTCTGCACCGCCTGCGCCTGCTGTTGAACGAAGGCCGTCAGGTGGTCTACTTGCCGCTGATGCCAACCTACCTGATGGCGGCCATCGAAAAGCCCGCCAGCGGACCATCGCTGTCTGACTTGCTCATGCAGCTGGCCGGCCGCGCGATCGATGCCAAGGACATCGGGCAGTACTGGCAGCCCCATCCGGATGGCTACCTGTTCTTCCGTCCGCCTGAAAGGTCGGATGATTTAATCAGCTGTGAGACAGATTATCTCCGCCAACTCGTCCTGGCCCTTAAGCAGCGGCTCGAATCGGATCCGACCGGCCAGATGACGGCACTCATCCATTGCGCCGGCATGCCGCTGGTCTCGGTCGGGGTTGTCGCCGTCCTTTGCGATGTGTGTGAATTCGACCTGCCGGACACCAGCACCTACGCCGCGAGGTCCGCCCGTGACGAAGCGGCCCGCCTGATGGCACATCTGCCGGCCAGCTGCCGCGTCCTTCCCCATGCCCCGCCTGACAGCGATCATCTGGCCGGCGCGGATCCGGAGAAAGGCGGTAAAAAGCATGCGTCCTGAACATGGCACCTTGGCACGTCCCGTCCTGGACGCGCAAAGCCGCAAGGCGCTCACCGAACAAGTCCTGCAGGCGATCCAGGGCCGCGAGGCCGTTTCGGACGAGGAATTGCGCCAGGCGATCCTGCTGACGGTCGCGCACGCTTTCAGCGGTTCGCGATACAGCTTCAGCGAACGCCAGGCGGCGGCGGGCCAGCTGTTCAACGCCATGCGCGGCCTGGATCTGCTCCAGCCGCTGGTCGACGATCCGGAAATCACCGAGATCATGGTCAACGGGCCCGGCAGCATCTATATCGAAAAGCAAGGCCTGCTCAAGGAGACCGCCTTGTCCTTCGACAGCGCGGAACATCTAACGGGCGTCATCGCCAATTTCTTCGGACGTGCCAACCGCCAGATCCACGAGAAGCGGCCGCTGGCCGACATGCGTTTGCCGGACGGCTCGCGTGTCCACGCCGCCTTGCCGCCCGCCGCCCCGGACGGCCCGGTCCTGACGATCCGCAAATTCAGCGGCTTGCGCCCGGATATGCGCCAGCTGATCGAGACCGGGTTCGTGACCCAGGAGGCCGCCGATTACCTGGCCGGGGCGATCCGGGACCGTAAAACGCTTTTCTTGTGCGGCGGGACCGGTTCGGGCAAAACGACCTTCCTCAATATCCTGGCGTCGTGCATCCCAGAGCATGAGCGGGTCATCACGATCGAGGACGCGGCGGAGCTCTCGCTAAAGGGCCTGGAACATGTCGTCCGCCTCGAGGCCAGGCTGCCGGGTCCGGACGGGAGCGGCGAAATCACGCTGGCCGAACTGATTCGGGCGTCGCTTCGCATGCGCCCGGACCGGATTATCGTCGGTGAAGTGCGCGGCCGGGAGGCGTTCGACATGCTTCAGGCGATGAACACAGGCCACCCGGGTTCGCTTTGCACCGGCCACGCCAACTCCTGCCAGGACATGGTCGACCGGTTGTCCTTGATGGTCCTGATGGCCGTCCAGATGCCGTGGGACGCGATCCGTTCCCTGGTCGCGTCGGCGCTTGACATCATGGTCTTCCTGAAGCGGACCGGCAGCGGTGCGCGTATCGTCCAGGAAATCGCCGTGATAACCCAAAAGCAGACCGGTCTGCTCGATGTAGCGCCCGTCTTTATCCGTGATCCGAGAGGTCGGCTGACCCGTGTCTGACAAAAAGCACAACACACATGCCAGGCGCATGCCGTCAGGGTGGCTGCTCAGCCTGATGGCCGGATTGGCGGCCGCCTGGCTGGCGGTCGGTGCCTTCCTGTCATCCGGCCCGCTTCGCCTGGCCCTGGCGCTCGTCTTCGGCATCTGCCTGGGCGTGGTCCTGATCCGCCGCCAGAGCAGCCGACAGGCCAGGCTGGCCAGGGAGCAGTTCAAATGGTTCTTGGAACTGATCATGACCAGGCTGTCCTCCGGCGCGACCCTGGAGCGGGCCATCGCCGACGCGCTGCCGGACATGGAACAGCTGCTTGGCCGGACGGCGCCGTTCCTCATCCAGCTGCGCACGGCTGTCCGCCAGCTCGAGGCCCGCCGGCCGCTCGACGAACTGCTGCTGGATCTGGCCCGGACATGCGCCTGTCCGGATGCGGCACGTTTTTTCCAGGTGCTGCCCGAACTGCGCCGAACCGGCAGCCAGGTAGCAAGCTTTGTGCGCCAGAATCTGCGCATGGCCACCGAACAGCTGCAGCTGCGCCAAACGGTTTGGGCCGAGACGGCCCAGCGCCGGACCGAAGCAGCCTTTCTCAGCCTGATGCCCTTTTTGATCGCTGCCATCTTCCGGGGCAGCTTCGACGACACAACCTCCGCCTTGATGGCGCAGCCGACCGGTCTGGCCGGCATGGCCGCAGCCTGCTGCCTGGCCATCACGGCAGCCATCCTCACGGCAGGCAACAGTGCACCCAGAACCCAAAAAGCAGCGGTTTGGCCACGATCAGCTAAAACAGCCTCAGCGGGGCGATGGGCCAAGTGGCTGAACAAACTGTATCTCAACGGCCTGCCGGCGGCATACAGCGCCCGCCTGCTGCTCGTTTTAGCCGGACTCAGGCAGCGCTTCGGTGTGGACATCGCATCCTTTTGGCGCCGCAAGCTGCGCCTGCTCGGGCTTAGCCTGCTGCCCGGCCTGATTGCCTGCGCGGCCATGCCGGCAGCCTGGCCCCTGATCCCGATCCTTCCCGTCCTGGCGAGCGTGCTCCAGGACCAGCAGCTGCTTTCGGCCGAGCGGAAGATTCAGGATGACGACCGCCTGCATGTTCCCTTGCTGCTCAACCTGTTAAGTGCATTGCTGAACGCCGGCCTTTCCCTGCATCGCTCGCTGCAGATCGCCTGTGTTTCCCTGCAGCCGGAGACATCCGTCGCGGCGGGCCTGTTTTGCGACCTGGAACGGGCCGGCAGCCAGCTCCAGGCCGGCCAGCCGGTCCGATCTGTCCTCAACGGCCTGCTTGCAGTCTGCCCGATACCGGAAGCGCAAGCCGCCCTGCTGCTTTTGCTGCGCTACGAATCTGCCGGCAGTCCGGATATCCTGCAGCTGCTGGATTTGCATGCCTCGTCCTGCTGGACGCTGCACCGCAACGCAGCCCGGAAAAAGCTGGAGCAGCAGAACCTGAAGCTCATGATCCCGATGACGCTCGATCTCGCGGCGGTTCTGTTGACAGCCCTGCTGCCGGCGGTTCTCAGCCTGCAGGTCCTGTAACCCGACATCCGGCATCCCACCGAAGAAAGGAGGGGCAGTCGCAGCCGGCGGTTTCGCCTGACGAAACCGAAAAACGCACTGCCGAAACAATGAAAGAGAAAAGGTTATCCCGCAAGGCAGGCTTCGGCACCCTGGAGGTTGTGATCATCATCGCCGTCCTGCTGTCCGTCGCCCTGATCTTCCGCTCCGCCCTGCTGGACTATGCCCAGAACCTGATCCAGACTGTCCTGGGTGACCAGCAGGTCATCGACGACCTGGCCCAGAACTGACGCCCGGGTCCTGCCGACCGGCAGGTCTCGATTCAAGGCAAAGGCCATCCCATGATTCCTGATCCATTGCTGCGCGAAAACGGGCCTTTCGGCTCAATCCTGGTTGTTCCGCTGCCGGATCCCGGCTGCCTGATCACCTACCAGATGGACTACCTGGTTCGGCACCAGCCGCCCGGGCTGCTGCCCTGCTACCTGCGCTCCCGGTCCGGCCAGGCCCAAGTCTGCCTCGATACAAGCGGTCTCAAACCGCTGGATGAAGCGTTTCCCGAGTCCGGACGGAGCGAGAAGCGGGGCCGGGCGGTCCTTCGTTCAATCTGCAGATGCCTGATCGAGGCTGAGGACCATTTGCTGCCGATCAAGCAGTTCATGCTCCATCCTTCCCTGGTCTTCGTCGGCCACGGGGAAGAAGTCCTGCTGGGCTTCTGGCCGGTCCGGCAAAGGCTGGCCGATAACCCGTCCGACGCCGCTCTGGCCGAACTGGTCGAAACGGTTGCCGCAGCCTTCGCCTGGTCAGTCGGCGACACCCGCCAGGCGGTGCTGGCAGCCCGTGCCGGTCTGCACGATCTGGCCGCTTACCTTGATCCGGAACCGGTCCGGACCGAGCCCGTCGTCCAGGCGCAGCCCGGTCCGGAACCAAAGGCTGCGATCCGCCGACGGCCGGATGCCCGCTGGCTGCTGACCGTACCGCACGCGGCCGCGGCGCTGCTTACCCTGGCGGTGCTGCAGGGCTGGCTCGATCAGGCCAGGCCGGTTCTGCTGCCGATCCTGGGCAGCCTCGTTCTGGTCGACCTCTTCGTCATGGCACCTGGCCTGCTCCGGTCGGATCGTGTGGCCGCCTGGCTGAAGCGGATCCGGCAGCCGGACGGCGTGACACGATCTGCTTCAGACAGCGACCAAACCGTTCTGCTGGCCGGAAACGAACCGGATTTTCGCATGGCGATGCTCTCGGAAGGCCAGCCCGGCACCCCGGAGGAGCAGGAGGGCGTCCGGGCGTTTATCCTGGCCGACGAGTTTGTCGTCGGCCGGGACCCGCGCAAAACAGACTTGTGCCTGCCGGTTAAATCAGTCGGACGGGTTCACGCCCGGATCAGCCGCCAGGCAGGGTCATTTTTTATCTGCGATCTGGGATCGGCCAACGGGACATGCCTGGACGGACGCCGGCTGCAAAAACACGTGGCATGCCTTTTGCCGGACCAGTGCCTGGTCCAGTTCGCGGACCAAATTTTCCATTTCCGGGCCGGTTAAGCGTCTGTCAGATGCCGTCTGCGGCGTGCGGACTCGAAGCGGCGTATTTTTGCTGGATCTTGATTCGGGCCTTGGCCCGCTCGATGCCATGACGGGCGTGGTTTCGCTCCTGGGCGCTGGTTCGGGGATCGTGGTAACGCTTTTCAGCCCTTTCCAGGGCCGCCTTGGCCCGGGCCAGATCGATCTGTTCGGGCCACTCGGCCGCGTTGACGACGATGATGATCAGCTCCGGTCCGATTTCTGCGTAACCGTTCGTCGCGGCCAGGCTGCGCCAGCCGCCGTCGCTCTTGAGCCGGATCTCGCCCGATGTCAGGGCGGCGATCATCGGCGTATGTCCCGCCATGATGCCGATTTCACCGTCTTTGGACGTGATGACGGCCATATCGACCGGGCCCTCGAAAAACATACCGTACGGTGTGACAATTTCCACATAGATCGTCCGGTTTGCCTGCTGTTCTTCTGCCACAGGTGTCACCCCTTTCAGCGGGTTTCCTGGTATGCTTTATAGACGTCGTCGATCGAGCCTTTCATGAAAAAACAGTGTTCCGGGATGTGATCCAGGCCGCCGGAGATGATTTCGCCAAAGCCGCGCACCGTCTCCTCGACCGAAACATAGCGTCCTTCGTAGCCGGTCGTTCCTTCCGCCACGAAAAACGGCTGGGACAGGAAGCGCTGGATGCGGCGCGCCCGGTTGACCGTCTGCTTGTCGGTTTCGCTCAGCTCTTCCATGCCCAGGATGGCGATGATGTCCTGGAGCTCCTTGTAGCGCTGCAGCATCTCTTCAACGCGCCGGGCCACCCGGTAGTGGTTGGTGCCTACGACCGCCTCGGTCAGGATGCGGGAAGAGGATTCCAGCGGATCGACGGCCGGGTAGATACCCAGCTCCACCACCGAGCGCGACAGCACCGTGATCGCGTCCAGGTGGGCGAAAGTCGTCGCCGGGGCCGGGTCGGTCAGGTCGTCCGCGGGGACATAGACCGCCTGGATCGACGTGATCGAGCCGCGCCGGGTCGAGGTGATCCGCTCCTGGAGCGCCCCGACTTCGTTGGCCAGGGTCGGCTGGTAGCCGACGGCCGAAGGGATGCGGCCCAGCAGGGCGGATATTTCCGAACCGGCCTGGACAAAACGGAAGATGTTGTCGATGAATAGAAGCACGTCCTTGTTCTTGACGTCGCGGAAATACTCCGCCATGGTCAGTCCGGTCAGCGGGGCGCGCATGCGGGCGCCGGCCGTCTCGTTCATCTGGCCGAAAACCAGGATGGTTTTGTCCAGGACGCCTGATTCCCTCATCTCGTTCCAGAGGTCGTTGCCTTCGCGGGAACGTTCGCCGACACCGGTGAAAATCGAGTAGCCGCCATGCTCGCGGGCGATGTTGCGGATCAATTCCAGGATCAGGAAGGTCTTGCCGACGCCGGCCCCGCCGAACAGCCCGATTTTACCGCCGCGGCTGAAGGGCACGAGCAGGTCGATGACCTTGATGCCGGTCTCGAGCAGTTTCTCTTCCGGAAACTGGTCGGTAAAAGAGGGCGCCGGCCGGTGGATCGGCCAGTAGTCGGCGGCCACGACCGGTCCGGCATTGTCGATCGGCTGGCCGAGCACGTTGAACAGCCGGCCCGTGATCGTCTCCCCGACCGGCACCTTGACGGCCGAGCCGGTCGCGACCGCTTCGGTTCCCCTGACCAGCCCGTCGGTCGGCGCAAAAGAGACACAGCGCACGACACCGGCGCCGCGCTGCTGCATGACCTCGACGACGATGGTGTCCGGCTGGGCCTTGACCTCGACCGCCTCGTGGATGGCCGGGATCTCCTGCTCCGGGAAGCGAATGTCGATCACCGGCCCGATGATCTGCGTTACATATCCTGATGCCATTTTCCTTATCCTCTTTCCAAGGCCGATGCATCTGCGCCAGGAAGCTGCCGGTACGACTCGGCCAGAACCTCCGCTCCGCCGACGATCTCAGTGAGTTCGTTCGTGATGCGGCCCTGGCGGGCCTGATTGTTTTTCAAGGTCAGCTTGACCTGCATGTCGGTCGCGTTGTCGGTCGCGTTGTCCATGGCGGTCATGCGGGCTGTCTGCTCGCTGGCGTAGGCCTCGGTCAGCACGCCGTAAACCATGCCGTTAAGATACGTGTTGATCAGGTAGTTGGCGACATCGTCGACCGACGGCGCGTACTCGACGGAGGCGCCGGCGATCAGGCCGCGCTGCTGGCAGTATTCCGGCGGCACGAGCTCTTCGAGCGCGTCCGGGTTGACCGGCAGGATGCGCGTCACCATCGGCTTCATCGAAACGGCCGACTCGATCTTGGTGTAGATGAAGTAGACCAGGTCGAGCGTTTCGTTCTCGTACAAGTCGTAGATGTAGTCCGAGATGTCACGGGCCCGGTAGTAAGTCGGTTCGCTGATCGTGTAACGGAACGTCTCGTCGACGTCGAACCCCTCGCGGACCAGGCGGTCCTTGCCGATGCTGCCGCAGACATAGAGCTTGGCCGACGTCATCAGGCCCTTGCGGACGTTATCGACCTGCTTGTAGCGGATGTGCTGCTCGGTTGTCGCCAGCACGTTCAGGTTGTAGGCGCCGGCCAATCCCTGGTCGCCGGTCATGATAAAATAGCCGATCTTCCAGGTCTCGCCTTTCTTCTTCTGGCGCAGCTGGAAAAAACGGTTGTCAATCACGATGTCCGCTTCGCGCAGCTCGATGATCGACTCCGCACACAGGGCGAAAAACGGCATGGTCTGCTCCAGCTGGCTGCGGGCGCGGCGCATTTTAACCGCGCTGATCAACTGCATGGCGCGGGTCATCTGCTTGATATCGTTGACGCTCTTGATGCGTTTTTTGATTTCAGACAGCTGTTCCATAGTCCTCGTGTTCCGCGATCCAGCGCGGCAGGTACTCGCCGACCGACTGGTCAACCGCGAGCATGTCCTGCTCGGTGAAGGGGCCGCCGCCGGCAAGGCCAGCCAGCAGGTCCGGTTCACGGCCGCCCAGATAGGTCAGGTAATCGAGCAGGAACGTGCGGATGTCCTCCTTGTCGAGTTCGACCAGCACGCCCTTGTTGGCCAAATAGAGCATGACCACCTGTTCCTCGACCGCGAGCGGCGCATACTGGGGCTGCTTCAGGGTTTCCATCAGGCGCTCGCCGGTCATGAGCTGGCGGCGGGTGTCCTCATCCAGCTCGGAGCTGAACTGGGCGAACGCTTCCAGCGAACGGTACTGGGCCAGGTTGATGCGCAGCGGTCCGGCCACCTTTTTCATGGCCTTGGTCTGGGCCGCGCCGCCGACGCGCGACACGGACAGGCCGACGTTGATCGCCGGGCGCTGTCCGGAAAAGAACAGCTCGCTTTCCAGGTAGATCTGCCCGTCCGTGATCGAGATGACATTCGTCGGGATGTAGGCGGAGATGTCGCCGCTTTGCGTCTCGGCAATCGGCAGGGCCGTGATCGACCCCCCGCCCAGGCGCTGGTGGCGCCGGCCGCTGCGTTCCAGCAATCGGGCGTGGAGATAGAAGATATCGCCGGGATATGCCTCGCGGCCCGGCGGGCGGCGCAGCAGCAGCGAAATGGCCCGGTAGGCCTGGGCGTGCTTGGTCAGGTCGTCGTAGACGACCAGGACATCCGCGCCGTGCGTGTACATCAATTCCTCGGCCATGGCGCAGCCGGCATACGGGGCGATGTACTGCAGCGATGCCGTCGCGCTGGCGCTGGCGACCACCACGGTGGTGTATTCCATCGCGCCCCGGGTTTGCAAAATGTTGACAACAGACGCCACCGTCGACATCTTCTGGCCGATCGCCACATAGACGCAGTAGACCTGCTTGTCGCGCTGGTTGAGGATCGCGTCGATCGCCAGGGCAGTCTTGCCGGTCTGACGGTCGCCGATGATCAGCTCGCGCTGGCCGCGGCCGATCGGGGTCATGGCGTCGATCGCCGTAATGCCGGTCTGCAGCGGCTGGTCGATCATCTGGCGGTCGATGATGCGAAGCGCCGGATACTCGATCGGGCGGCGGGTTTCGGTCACGATCGGGCCCAGACCGTCCACCGGGGTGCCGAGCGGGTCGACCACGCGGCCGAGCAGGGCTTTGCCGGCCGGCACCTGGACGGTCGTGCCGGTCCGCTTGCAGATCATGCCCTCTCGGATCGACTCGTCCTGCTGCAGCATGACGACACCAACGCGCTCCTCCTCGAGGTTCATGGCGATGCCGCTGGCTTGACCGGTGAACTGGATCAGCTCATTGCTGCGGCAGTTCTGCAGTCCGCGCACCATCGCCACGCCGTCGCTGTAGCTGATCACCTGGCCAATTTCATCGACGGTCGAAGCCGACGTGAACGTCTCCAGGTTCTCGCGCAGCCGGTCGAGGATCTGCTGCGCCGACGGCACCTCTTCGCCGACTGGGCCGGCCTCGCCGGCCAGGAAGATGTCCTCGCCGCCGGGTGCCAGGGGGCTTTCCTGGAAAGACGCCAGGGCATCGTCCAGGTTATGGCGGATCAAATCGCTGACCGCATCCTGGTCGGCCCCATCCAAAATGGACTTATGGGCTTTGAGGGATCCCGCGATGCGGGACAGCTGGCCGCGGATGCTGTAATCGTAGCGGAAGCCGCCAGCAAAGATAACCATACCGCCGATCAGGGACGGGTCGGTCTCGAGGCGGACGTCAAAATCGCCGATCCCGAACCGTTCGGCAAAGCGGGCGGCGATCGCCTTTCCCTTGGTTTCGTCCAGTGGAACAGACGAAATGATCCGGATCACGCGAAAAGTCTGGTCAGGCATGGCCGGATACCTCGGTTTTTGCGTCGACCGCCTGCTGCTTGTCCTTGTCGTCGTCAAGGAACTTTTCGACCAGCTCGCGCTGCCGACGTTCGTCCATCGCCTGGCCGATCACCTTGGATGCGATCGCGACCGACAGATCCGCCACTTCGTTGCGGACATCGTTCAGCATCGTGATGCGCATGCGGCTGACTTCCGTCTCCGCGCGGGTGACCAGGCCGGCCGCGGACTGGCGCGCGTCGGTCAGGATCACTTCGCTTTGCCGCTCCGCCTGGCTGCGGGCCTCCGTCACGATGACGGCAGCCTCGCGGGTCGTGGCATCGAGCTTTTCCTCGGCCTGGCTCATTTTCTCCTTGGCTTTGTCGAGCGTCTCCTCCGCCTGGGCCAGCTCGTCCGAGATCAGCTGGCGGCGCTTGCGCAGCATGCGCAGGATCGGCTTGAACAGGAAATGCTTCAGGATCAGGTACGCCGCCAGCAGGTTGATCACGGTGAATATCGCCAGTGAAACATAACTGGCCAGCGCTTCAGGTGTAAACATACGCGTCCCTCATTCCGTTGCGCGGTTCATCAATAAGCGAAAATCAGCAGCAGGCTGACAACGAGCGCATAGATGGCGGTCGCCTCGATGAAGACGATGGCGGTCAGCAGCAGAGCCTGGATCTTGCCGGATATTTCCGGCTGACGGGCGGACGCCTCGAAGGCCTTGCCGGATGCCAGGCCGATTGCGAGAGCCGCGGCGCCCGCCGCGATGGCGATCGCCAAAGCCGCGCCCAGTGCGATGATTCCTCTGTCCATGTGTTTTCCTCCTTAAATTATGCCTTTTTAGCAGCCGTATGCGCCTGCAGCCGTTCCTGGCGCGCGTGCGCGGCTTCGTGTGCCCCTTCGACAATTTCGCCGATGTAGGTGACGGACAAGTATGTAAAGATGACGCCTTGCAGGATGCCGTCGGCCAGGTCGAACCACAGGCCGATCACGCCGGGAATCAGAACCGGGATGATGATGTAGATGAACTCCATCAGGATAAACGCGCCGAAGACGTTGCCGAATAAGCGCAGGGAGAGCGAAATCGGCTTGATCACGAAGTCCAGCAGCTTAAAGGGCAGCAGCAGGGCTTTGGGGTAGATAAGCGAGGACCAGAAGCCGCGAAGGCCGACAAAGTGAATCGAGATCGCGATCACATAAGCGACGGTCAGCAAAGCCAGGATAATCGGGAAAGCGGGATTCTTGGCCGGGGGCGGGATCTTGAACAACGATGACAAATTGGTCAGCGTGATGAAGATGCCGATCGTGCCGACAAACGGCACGACCGTTTCAGCCTGTTCGTAGGACATGCCGGCGTTCTGGCACAGCTTGAGCAGGATGTCGACAAGGTTTTCCGAGATCAGCTGCCGGCCGGTTTGGGGAATCATGTCGTGCTTGCGGCCCATCAGCCAGGCCAGGACAAAAATGACCGCCAGCATGATCCAGGACACCACCACGGCGTCGCTGATCATGAACTCAAACGGGCCCAGCGGCCAGCGGAACAGGATCCTGGGCGCGATGGCGTGCTCGATCTCGAACCCGATGTCGCCGATCCTGATCTCTTCCAGCATGTCTTCCTTGAATGCCGACCAAAAGCGCGGCCAGAAACTGAGTACAGCCTGACGCACAAACATGCTTCGCATTCACCTCCTGCCGGCGGTTTTGCCAAGTCAACCGTCGAAATCTGAAATGTCAAAGTCCGGCAAACGTGTCCGCCGGACTTTGCGGTCATATCTAAATATGGTACACCCCTTCCGGGCTGTTTGCAAGGCAAACGGCCGATGCGTGCACTTTTCGCCGTTTCGCCGCAAAAACGCAGTCTGGTGCAGATATCGCCTTGTTAAGTTGCCAAGCCGCCTAACGGGTTCCGAACAGGCGGTCGCCGGCGTCGCCGAGACCCGGCACAATGTAGGCATGGTCGTTGAGCCGCTCATCCTGGGCGGCGCAGTAGATCGGAACGTCGGGGTGGTCGCGGTGCAGCCGGGCGATCCCCTCCGGCGCGGCGATCAAGCACATGAACTTGATGCTGCTGATTCCGCGGTTTTTCAGGAAGGCGACCGCCGCCGAAGCCGATCCGCCGGTTGCCAGCATGGGATCGAGGACGATCATGTCGCGTTCGGCGGCATCCGGCGGCAGCTTGCAGTAGTATTCGACGGGCTCCAGCGTCCGAGGATCCCGGTACAAGCCGATGTGGCCGACCTTGGCCATCGGCAGGAGCTTTAACATCCCGTCGACCATGCCCAGACCGGCGCGCAGGATTGGGACCAGGGCCAGTTTCTTGCCGGCCAGCACCTTCGTTCGGGCAAAGGCGATCGGGGTCTCCACCTCGATCTCTTCGAGCGGCAGGTCGCGCGTCACCTCATAGGCCATCAGCATGGAAACTTCGCAGACCAGTTCGCGAAATTCCTTGGTCGTGGTCTTCTTGTCGCGCAGCAAGCTGATTTTGTGCTGAATCAGGGGATGATCGTAGATGAATACGTTGTCCATGTCCGCCTCCTATGCCATTGCCGTCAAAATCCAGGTCAACAGTGGAAATTCTGCTCCTCGGCCGCGCCGATTTCGTTGACGCGAACCTGGTGGCGGCCGCCGCTCTCAAACGATTCGCCAAGGAAAGCGTCGACGATCGCCAGGGCCAGGGCCGGCCCGATGACCCGTGCGCCCATCGCCAGGACATTGGCGTCGTTGTGCTGGCGCGCCATGCGGGCCATGTACTCGTTGCAGCAAAGGGCGCCCCGGATGCCGCGATGCTTGTTCACGGTGACGGAGACGCCGATGCCGGTGCCGCAGATGACGATGCCAAAATCGGCCTTGCCCTGCTGAACAGCCCGGGCGACCGATACGCCGTAAGCGACATAGCTGACCGCGTCGATCCCGTTGCCCGGCCCGTAGTCGTCGCAGGCGATTCCCTTGTTCTTCAGGTGCTCGATCACGGCGTGCTTGAGCTGGTATCCGGCGTGATCGCTGCCGATGGCAATTTTCATCTGCCCACCTCCTCGTGTGATTTTATTCTATCACCAAGTGTCCGGCCGGAACAAGGCGACGGCTCAGCGGCCCTGGAGCGGGTATGCCTCACCGCTCGGCTGGTGCTGAAAACGCGCTTGGCCGGAGGCGTAGTCCGCGACGATCTGGCCGTGGCCCAGAAGGCGGTACTGGTAGGTGACCAGGCCGTCCAGCCCGACCGGTCCGCGCGCGTGCAGCTTGCTGGTGCTGATGCCGACTTCGGCGCCGAACCCGTAGCGGAAACCGTCGCTGAAGCGCGTCGAGCAGTTCCAGAAGACGTTGCCGGAATCGACCGCGCGCAGGAAACGGCTGGCCGCAGCCTGGTCGGCGGTCACGATCGCGTCGGTGTGGTGCGACCCATAGCGGTTGATGTGCGATATCGCGTCGTCCAGGCTGGAGACGATCTTGACGGCGGCCGTGTAGTCGAGGTATTCGGTATGCCAATTGTCGACCTTCGCGCAGCCCAGCCGGGCGCAGGTCTGCTCGCAGCCGAGCAGGGTGACCCCGGCCGAGCGCAGGGCGCCGGCCAGCTCATCCAGGAAGTCGCCGGCCAGCGACTGGTGCACCAGGATGGTTTCGGCCGCGTTGCAGACCGCCACGTACTGGGTCTTGCTGTCGAGGGATAGCCGGATCGCCATCGCCGGATCCGCAGCCGCGTCCAAGTAGAGATGGCAGACACCGTCGGCATGGCCCATGACCGGGATGCGCGTGTTGTCCATGATCGCGCGGACGAACGCGTTCGAGCCGCGCGGGATCAGCAAATCGACGGTCTCGTCCTGATCCAGCAATTCCCGGACATCCAGACGCGTCTCGAGCAGGGTGATCCAGCCGTCGGGCATACCGGCTTTTCCGGCCGCTTCGCCGATCACCCGCGCCAGGACGCGGTTGGTTTCAAGCGCTTCGGAACCGCCCTTGAGCAGGACGGCGTTGCCGCTTTTCAAGGCGAGCGTCGAGATCTGGACCAGGGCGTCGGGGCGCGACTCGAAGATGACCCCGATCACGCCGATCGGGCAGCTGACGCGATACAGGTCGAGCCCGTCGTCCAGATGCGTCGCCAGCAGGGTGCGCCCGACCGGATCGGGCAAGTCCAGCAAACTGTCCATGCCGGATATGACTTCGGCGATTTTCTTGCTGTCGAACTTGAGGCGCTTAAGCAGCGGCGCGGCCAGACCCTCGGCCTGGCTGCGCGCCAGGTCGGTTTGGTTGGCCGCCTCGGTCGCATCGGCTGACGCCAGGATGGCCGATCGGATCGCTTGCAGCGCGTTGTTTTTTTCCTCGATCCCCAATAACGCCAGCGCTCCGGCTGCCTGGCGGGCTTTTTGTGTCAATTGCTGCATTCTCATCGACTAAACCTCCCGTGAACCGTTTTTTCTGCCTGTGCCAGGCCAATCGGCCTGTGGATAATGTGGATAACTCTGTGCATAACTGCAGGACAGGCCTTTGGCGGATTTCGGCGTCTAAAACCCCTGCCGCAGCGGCGTTTCATTTTCTGAACGGGCCAGGGGCCAAAACCGAACGCACTTTTGCCCTTAAGCCCGAACCCCTGCGATCAAAGCGTCACAGCCTATCGGGGGCTTCTTGCGACGCCGGATTGTGTCCGCCTGTTACGGACACAGGAAAAGTTGTCATGACATCTTCATACGCCTGCGGCGTTCCGATGTCGATGCAGCGGCCCGAAAAGAAAAAAACGCGAACCGGTTTTTGCCGGTAGAGCCAGGCCGGAAAATGCCCCGGGGCATCCGGGCAGTTGCCTTCGGCAAGGTAGCGGGAAAAAAGCGGCAGCGTGTCCCGGCGGTAAAAGTAGATGGCATAGACCCCGATATCGCTGCGCGGGCAAGCGGGCTTCTCTTCGAGGTGCTCGACCAGCCCGTCCTCGCTGACCAGGGCGATGGCGAAGCGGTGCCGGTCTTCCGGATTGGCCAGCTTCTGGGCCAGGATCATGTCCTCGCCATGCTGCCGGAAATGGCGCCAGGCGTCGCGCAGCGCCCAGGTGAACAGGTTGTCGCCGGCCATGACCAGCAAGTCGTCATCGATGGCGGCGTGCCGGATCACGTACTGGATGTCGCCGATGGCGCCCAGGCGGTCGCCTTCATGGGTCGTCTGGTCGTCGATCACGCTAAGGCGCACATGGGAAGGCAGCGTCGGCCGGCGCCGGTCGGCCCACTGCTCAAACTGGCCGGCAAAGCGATGGTTGCTGACGACGTAAATCTCGTCGAGGTCCGGCAGCGTCACCGCCTGGTCGACCAGGTAGTCGATCATGGGGCGGGAGCCGATCGGCAAGAGTGGTTTGGCGCAGTTTTTCGTCAGAGGGTAGAGGCGGGTCGCGTAGCCCGCCGCCAGGATGATCGCTTTCACGTGTCTGGACTCCTTTTGCGGAAATACTGGTACAGCGTGCACTTGATCATGCCGTTGTACAACTTGCGTCGTTTGTCGGCCGGCGCACCGGCAAGGGATTCGAAGCGCTCGAACGGGGTGATGACAAAGAAGCGGATACCCGGCCGGGGCTTGCCGTGCTCCAGGAAGGTCTTGCTCAAGGTCCGATAGAGCTGTTCTGCCTGGGCGGGGTCCAGCAGCCGTTCGCCGTAGGGCGGGTTGCAGACGACCAGGTGGCGCTCAAAACCGGTCAGTTTGAGCAGGCCGGAGGCCTTGATTTCCTGCACATCCGCCTGGCGGACGCGGATCCAGGCCAGGACGCCGGCGCGTCGGGCGTTGTTCCGGGTGACGGTCACGGCCTGCTCTTGGAGGTCCGACCCGAAGATGCAAGGTTTTTCCGGTTCGGCGGCAATGGCCGCGCGCGCATCCCGGCGGACCTTGTCGAAGGCCTCCTTGCCGATCAGGGGCCACTGTTCGCCGGCAAAGGGGCGGTTCAGGCCGGGCGCCTGACGGGCGGCCAGCAAGGCCGCTTCGATCAGGAACGTGCCGGAACCGCACATCGGGTCCAGCAGGGCTTCCGGGCCGCCCGGGCGGTAGCGCGCCAGGCGCAGGATGGCGGCGGCCAGGGTTTCCCGGATCGGCGCCTCGTGCTGCAGCGGGCGGTAGCCGCGCTTATGCAGCCCGTCGCCGGTCGTATCGCCCATCAAGGTGACGTGGTCCGCCACGATCGCGAACTGGATCCGGATCAGGCCCTTGGCGCTGTCCTCCGGCAGCTGGCTTCCGGGCGGCAGATGCCAGGCCTCAAGCAGCCGATCCACGATGGCTTTCTTGATCAGGCTCTGGCAGGCCGGGACGCCGAACAGACGCGATTTGCGGGAATATCCGTTGATATGGAAGGCATAGCCGCAGGGGATGGTGTCTTCCCAGGGAAGCGCGCGGGTCGCGTCGAACAGGGCCTCGAACGTCACGGCGGGAAACGAGGCCAGCTGAAGCAAAACGCGTTCGGCGGTCGCCAGGTGGATGTTCAGCCGGGCGACGGCGGCGACGCAGTCAGCCAGGTTCTCACCGGCGTCGAGGACGACCTGGCCGTCGGATACCGTGATCCGGTCGCGGTCGTAGCCAAGCTCGGTCAGCTCGGCTGCGGTCACCGCTTCGATGCCGAACAGGGTTGTCATGATCACATTCACAGCAGCATTTCCCTTCCTGCCGGGCGCACAGCACGCAAGCAAAGCACGTCCCGGTCTCCCCCCATTATAGCAGGTCGTGCCCGTGACGGCACCCGCGTCTAAGCCAGCAGCATCCGGCTGATCAGAACGGTCGCTGCGGCCAGCAGCCAGCCACCGAAAATATCGGTCAGCCAGTGGACATCCAGGTAGAGCCGGCCATAGGCGGTCAGGAGGGCGGCGATCAAAAGGTAGCCTGTCATGGCCGCCAGCAGCGGCGGCGGGAGGTAGGGGCGGAACACCGCGGGGATCAGGAAGGCGCAGGAGAGGCTGACCGAACTGTGCCCGCTGGGGTAGGAACCCGTGGTCATCAGGATATGGGTCGCGATCTGGGGCGGCCGGTCGACGGAGGTCAGCTGCTTGCTGACGCCGATCACCGCCGTCTGGATCAGGACGCTGGCCGACAGGACGGTCGCCCGGTACCAGTCGTGAAACAGCAAACCGGCCAGCAGGCTGAACGCGACCAGCTGGGCAGACAGGGCCAGGACATCGTTGGCGTGGTGGGTCAGGACCATCAGGGGGCGAAGCTTCGGCCATCGGGTGCGGTTGACCCAACGCCGCGTCACCAGGTTGAGGGTGTCAAACCAGGGATTGGCCAGGCCGAGGAGCAGAAAGGCTGCCAGGCAAAGCAGGGTGGCAATCCAGGGTCCACTCATCCGGCGCGCTCCACGGGCAGCCGGAAGCGCGTGACAACCGGGTAGGCCGCGATACCGGTTAGCGTCCCCGTAACCAGGCCGGTCAGCAGCAGCGGCGGCAGGTAGGTTAAAAGCAGGAGCGGTTCCTGCAGCACCAGGCTGGCGATGGCGACCTGCCCGACATTGTGGGCGGCGGCTCCGGCCAGGCTGATGCCGACGACCGAAAAGACTTTTTCGTGCCCTTGGGCGGCCAGGAGCATGAAGACCAGGGCCAACAGCCCGCCGGCCAGGGAGAACAACAGCGTCGTCGGGCCGCTGATCGCGCCCAGGATCAGGCTGCGCGTGACGACGATCAGGAGCGCGTCCGAACCTTTCAGGCGCAGGACGGCAAACAGCGTCACGATGTTGGCCAGCCCCAGCTTGATGCCGGGCACCGGCACCAGCAGTTCGAGCGGGATCCAGCGCTCAGCCAGCGACAGGACCAGCGCGAGCGAGATCAATAGCGCGTCCAGGGTCAGGCGGCGAATGTTGCGTGACGGGCTGTTCATCGCACGATCACATCCACTTCGTCGGTCTGATCCGGATCGCTCGGCCCGGTCATCTTCAAGATCAGATCGCCCGGCACACAGGCGGCGATCTGTCCTGGCTGGCTGATCCAACCGGTACGGACACAGATCTTGTCCGGGCAGTCGGCCTCAGCAAAACGGATTCGCCCGTCCGTGTAGACCAGATGGTAATGGTATTGACCGGATGCAACGTCAACCGAGCCGCCGGCGGCAAGGTCGGCGGCGGACAAGGTCAGGATGACTTCCCCGTTTCGCTCCAGCACGGCGCCGGCACCCGGCGATGTGAGACGGCCGGGCGCAAAAGCAAACATGGCGGCGGCCAGCAAGCCGATCAAAGCGTAGAGGACCCAGTCGCCCCATTTTAAAGACCGGTACCAGCGGCCGGTCTGAATCCCGCTTTGCTTTTCGGTTCTTGTCGTGATGGTGATCGCTCCAATCTGCTTGGGTTCGCCGAGTACTATTATACGAAAATGATGCTAAAATAAAAGCAGGTGGAAGATTCGACGCCACAGGCAGCCCTAGGCGCCTCACAGCTGGAGGTGGCGAACATGGCTAAAAACGAAGGTTTCATCACAAAACTAACCGATGCCGAAGCGCTGATCACCCGGCTCGATCGCACGACATTGACGGTATCCCGCAACGTGCTGCCCGATCAGGCACAGGTTGGTGACTTCATCGTCCAGGTCAATACGCATTACCGCTTCGACCCTGAACGCACCGAAATGCGGCGCCAGGAACTGCGGCGCATGACCGACGGCTGCATGAACTGAGGACTGTTAAGACATGTATTGCTCTTTTCTCCGGGAGATTGACGCGTCTGGTCAATCTCCCGGAAAACTTATAGAGACAAAATGACGAGCAGTTCCAAAAAGAGAATCAAGGTTCGGGGGCGGTCGGCGTGATCTCCGGCGAGGGCTCCGGGGTTGGCTCCGGGGTCGGCTCGGGAGTCGGCTCGGGTTCCGGCAAAGGGCTGACCATTAAGGTGATGGCGGTTCCCGCGGTGACCGTCTCCCCTGATCGGATCGACTGCTCGTAGACGAGGCCCGGATAGCCTTCAACCGGAAAATCTGCCCTGACAAAGGTGATGGTCAATTTTTTCAGGTACTCGGCCGCGACGATATCTTCTTCGGACATGCCCCGGAAATCGGGCAGTGTCACGGTGACATCGGCCGGCGTGTACTTGAGCGTGATCTGGGTGCCCTCATAGACTTCTTTGCCCGGATCCAGGCTCTGGTGCCAGATCTCGCCGGGCAGGCGGCCGCTTTTCTTTTCCGGCACGAAGATCGGAATCAGGCCAACCGCCTCACAGGCAGCTGTGGCCATCTCCCGCGTGATGGCCTGGCCGTATACGGCGCCTTCGGGGGCGACCAGGTCCGGAACCGAGACCATTTTGCCCAGTGAGATGGTGATCGCAATGGTTGTCCGCGTCCCGATGACGGTGTTGGTCTTGTTCTGGTAGATGATCGTGTCGCGCGGCGCGTTGTTTTGGGTCTTGGTGACGCTGATATAAATCGAGGCGCCTTGTTCGTTCAGGCTCTGGGCCCAGGACTCGATTGCGGAGCGCGGCTGGCCGACAAAGCTGGACAAGACGATCTTGTTGCCCAGCGAGTAAACCAGTTCCAGGATGTCGCCGCTCGTGTAGATGGTGCCGGCCTCGATGCTCTGGGAGATGAAGCCGCCGCTCTCGCGTGACGAATAGCGCTCCCGAATTGACAGGGCGATGCCAAGTTCCGAGGCGACGGCGCTGGCTTTCTCGCGCGAATAGTCGGAGAAGTCCGGAACCAGGATCTTGCGTCCCTTGGAGACGGTCAGGACGATCTGCGTGCCGGGCTCGACTTCTTCTTCCGGCGCGATGCTCTGGTCGATGATCGTGCCGTTGGGTGCGAAATCGTCATACTGCTCGACGATCTGCAGTTCCAGGTCGTTGTCCTTGGCGAACAGCTGGCTTTGGGCGACCGACATCTCGCGGAAGTTGGGAAGTGCGATTTTCTCGACGGTCTGCGGCTCGGGTCCTTTGGACACGATCACGTAGATCGGCGTATTGCGCTTGACTTCGTCGACGACCGTATCGTCGTTGATCTCGTAGCGGATCACCTGGCCGGATACAACGGTGTCGGAGTACTCGGTCGTGATGCGCACCTTGGTCATGTAGTTTTCGGCCGCCCAGACCTCGACCTCCTGCATGGTCATCTCCAGTAGGTCGGGCAGCGGCAGTGTGACATTAAGATCGTGGCCGAGCGAGACCTTGATCTTCAAAAAGCCGCCTTTTTCGATCGTGCCGCCCGGTCGGACATCCTGGCTGATGATCTGGCCGGCCTCGAATTCGTCGTTGTACTCTTCCGTTACCTGCAGGTTGACATCGTTCTCCCCTGCCCAGAGCTGGACGTCGGTCAGAGCCCAGCCGGTTAGGTCGACCGCTGTCGTCCCCCGGCCGAGCAGCCAGATCAGGAAGGCGGCCACAAGCCCCAGGATAACCAGTACCACGATAACCGGAACCACTTTGGAGCGGGTCGGCCGGCTGCTCGGGGCGATCGGAGGCGGTGCGAAAAAGCTTGGTTTCTCCTCGAAACGCAGCGCCTTGGATGGCTCGGACAAGCCGGCCGGCGCATCCGCTTGGGGCGGCTGCGCCGGTTCGTTCTGGTTGTCGAGCTTTTTCTTGTAAGAATCGAGAAACGGGTTTTTGTCGTCCATGCCAGGCTCCCTTATCAGTTGACGATGTCACGCTTCTTGAACACGTAGACGGCGATACCGGTAAACAGGGCGGACAACACCAGCAGCTGCAAGACCCCGAAGGTTATGTTCAGGTTGATGCCGCGCTGGATGATGTACTGGATGTTGGAGTAGCGCGAGAAGAAGGATGCCATCTGCAGGAAGGGCAGCGGCGTGTAAGCGATCCACGCCATGTTATCCTGGTAGGCGAAGATGTTCATCACGATGATGCTGCCGATATAGAGGACGATCGGGACGGCGATCGAGATCGCGATGTTCTTGACCAGGACCGACAGCATGAAGGCGATCGCGAAGGCGAACAGGATCGGGAGGATGCAGGCCAGCAGCTTGGGCAGGTAGTAGGCGACAAAGCCGATCTCGCCGGCGACGGTGTAGTTCGGGTAGGCAAAATCGGAAAATCCGAACAGGATGCCGTTGGTCAGCAGGTTAAGCGTGCTGCCGATGAGGTCGACGGCCAGCCAGACCAGCAGGGCGGCCAGGAACTTGGACAAGAGGATCTTGGTGCGGGTCTTGGGCCGGATCATGAGGAGACGGATCGTGCCTTGCTGGTATTCGCTGGCGATCAGCCAGCCGCCCAGCAGCACGCCGAACAAGGCGACGATCGAGCCGTAGGAGAGGAACTCCACCGTGCGGCTGCGAGCGCCTTCAGGAACATACTTCATGTCCGGCTGATCGGCATCGAGCGATTTCTGGGCGATGATGATCGTCTTGTTCAGCTCGTCGATCTGCTTTTGCATCGATGCGACGTATTCCTGGTAGGTCTGTCCTTGATCCTTTTCGTAATAACCGCGGCTGTTGTTCCATTCCTCTTCGGTCATGATCCGCATGTAGGTCAGCTGGTTGCGGCTGTTTTCGACGTCGCTCAGGGCGTTGTTCTGCCAGATGTTAAGTCCTGGGATGATGTTCTTCGCTAGACGGTATTCGAGGATCGGGATCGTGTTGGTCTGGATGTTGTTGATCTGGCGGCGCAGATCCTCGATGATCTGGTTGAGCTGCTCTTCCTGGGACGGGTTCTCGATGATCGCCTTTTGCTGGATGGCGATGTTTTCCTCCAGGTTGGCGATATCGGTATTGGCCATGTCGATACGCATGGCGATGTACTGCGGGAAATCGTTGTTGACGACGATGTTGCGCAGCATGGTGATTTCTTCGTCGGCCTTGTCGATGCCCATCAGCCGCTCCGTGGCCGTGATGTCGATGTATTTGCGCCGGAAAGATTCAGGATCGACGCCCTTGCGGAACATGGCGACTTCTTCCAGGACCTTGGCATCCACGTCGTTGTGCTCGAAAAAGAACTTGTCATAAAGACTTTCGACGCCGCGCCAGGCCAGTTCCATGCGATAGTCCTGGTAGGTTGTGATGTGCTGTGCAAATACCAGGTAATACTGGATTTCCTCGTCGATCAAGCCAAGGAACAGGTCGAGGGCAGCCGGAGAACCGAATGGATTCTTGTCCTTCTCGTAGGCTGTCTTTTCGTTAACGAGGGACTGCAGGTTCCAATAGAACGGGTTGTCACTATAGATCGTGATACCGTCGATGGTGATCGACTCACCTTTGTCATAAATCGGACCTGGATAGCGGATGCTCGACGCGTAGTAGACCTTCTCCATGCCGTCCCTGACATACGGAATATAGGTCGGCTCGATGATGCCGCCGCCGTTGTTATTCCGTCCCGTCAGGAAGCCGATCAGGGGGATGGCCACGCTGGCCAGGATGATCAGGATCGCCATAATCAGGATAAACTTGGACTTGAGAATGTTGCGGATCTCAAGCTTGATTTGCCGGATAAAATTCATCGTGAATCCCTCCACTCGTAAAAAACAATCACTGGATCTGGGTTTTGGATCCTGTTGTCATGGAGATGAAATCCTGCTCCAGGCTCCGCTGCTTTTGGTTAACGGCATAGATGCCGATTTCGCGTTCGGTCAGGGTCTTGATGATGACCGGGATTTCGCTGCGTTTCATTACCAGGCTGACACCGCCGTCCTCCATCGAGCAGTTAGCGCCCAGTTCCTTGAAATAAGCCAGTGTCGCATTATTGTCCGCTGTCAGGAACATGTAGCTAAATATGTCATCAACAATCTGGTTTTGCTGGTTGATCGATTTTTCGCCGATCATGAAGCCGTTGTCGATGATGTAGATCCGATCACACATCAATTCCATCTCGGACAGAAGGTGGCTGGATATAAAAACGCCAACACCCGCTTCTTTAGACAGGTACTTGAGCAAGTCGCGCAGTTCCTTGATGCCGAGAGGATCCAAGCCGTTGGTCGGCTCGTCCAGCACAAGCAGGCGCGGGTTGTGGAGCAGGGCTTGGGCAATGCCGACGCGCTGGCACATGCCTAGCGAATAGGTTTTGACTTTGTCGTTGATGCGGCCCTTCATCTTGACCAGTTCGACGACCGAATCGATGTTGGCCTTTTCCACATGCGGGTACATCGCGGAAAAGTATTCCAGGTTCTGCCGTCCGGTCAAGCGTTTGTACAGGTCCGGATTCTCGACAATGCCGCCGACGTTCTCCATGGCTTTTTCAAAATCGGTGACCACATCGTGGCCGCAGATACTGATATGGCCTTCCGTGATGCTGAACAAGCCCATGACCATCTTGATTGTGGTCGTTTTGCCGGCCCCGTTCGGTCCCAAAAAGCCGACGATCTCGCCAGAATTAACCATGAGCGAAAAGCCGTTCAGGATCTTTTTCTTTTTGATGGTCTTCTTTAGTCCTTCGATTCTGAGCAATTCCAAAGCTGATCATCTCCACTCAAAAAAATCTGTAATTTTTTGACGCATGTCATCGGGAAATGTTCCGCGCGAAATAATATTTTTTCCGCTTCTCAGTGAAATAGTATACCGCGAAAAAAGCCGGTCTGCAATTGACACGTCCGACCGAATCCCCTAAAATGAGGATTGCTCTTGGTCCCGTAGCTCAGCAGGATAGAGCGTCGGTTTCCTAAACCGCAGGTCGTTGGTTCGAATCCAATCGGGATCACCAAACATAAGCCGTCAGATGCGCTGGTCTGGCGGCTTCCTTTTTGGCCGAAATCAAGAGAATGATAGGGTTTTACCCCCAGCAGCTCGTAGGATGTTTGGCGATTAAGAAAATATCTGTGGTTAATTTGTATTAAATGAGCTTTACGGAAGATGGGGAGATAGGTTGATTTCATGGGCTGAATGGGTCGGGAGGTGCTGGGGTGGCCTTCGCTTCTTTCCGAATTATGGCGCTGCTGTTTGTCAGTTGTAGTGATATTAATATAGAAGAACAAACGGATATGTGTCTATCCTGTTGTCATTTGCTGAACACATCTCTTGAGGATTCGGGATGCTCTACGGTTAATAGAACATCCCGTGATCTTATCTTCACCACTATCGTTTCGTAGAAATGGCCGCTATGCCTAGTGGAGCCGGCACGAGAAATATTATCGGCTGCTTTTTCACGGCATAAGAAACTATCGGACATATACAAATTCTGGCAAGAATGGCTTTTAGGGGAGGTTAATAACTAATCTCCCCCATTTACACATACTCAACACCTTTTCGAAATTATTCCTCTAAATTAGTTCTTCTTTCCCATCGTGTACTTTGCGAGCTCAATATATAGATTAACTGCCTTATTATACAACGATAATACGCGAACAGGATCACTAGACGGCTTAATCTCTGCAGAAACATACCCTTGGTAATCCATATTTACCAGTTCCTCGAATAACTGCTGGTAGGGGTAGGAATCACAAATTTCGTGCATATGAACATGTCGGACGTATTTTTTTACGCGACCAAACGTCTCTCGCATGCTCCCGCCAACAAGATCTCGTTTGTCACAATTATAAAGAAGACCCATGTTAGTGCGGTTGGCCTGCTCCATTACAGCCAATGAATACCCCCAATAATTGTACTGTCCATGCATTTCCAGCATCACATCAACACCTAACGGCAATGCAAAGTCAGCCACCTCGGTAACGGCGGCTGTTACATAATCTACACAATCTTGAGCATTAACACCATCTGGTATGATGTTTCCAAACACACGGATTCGCTTACACCCTAGATCATACGCCAACTTGCAAGCCTCTTTTGCCCCTGCAATATTCTTTATACGATCTTCCTGGTTAGTATAATGAAACATGAATCCTGTAGTAATACTAACAATTTCCAAATAATTGTCTTCGATTTTTCTACGAATGAGACGTCGTTCCTCATCTGTACAGGTGATTTCCACACCGTGTTTGTAAGCATGTTGGTATGCATCAGGTTTCTCACCCTTGTTTACATGCTCTGCACCGCGTTTATAATTATCGGAAACACGCAGTTCAATTCCTGCACATCCGGTAGCATGAGCCAAGTCAATTAGCTCATCAAGTGTCATTTCTGAGCCGATTTGAAATGTTGTAAATGTAATTTTCACAATGATCTCCTCCTGCTGTTTTATAAAATATAACTTAACTTATCTTCATAAGACATATTCAGTGATCCAATTTAGATACATTTATGATGCGATATAACAGTGCGTTGATAGATATAGCTCATGTTCCTTGCTCCCGATGTTTGTTACTGATTTATTACGGAATCCAAATATGTACAAACATCCAATCTATAAAATTTTCGTTATTTTTTTGACTGCACTCATCTTTATCTTCATAGTCGACTAACTTGCGAGTCTCAGATAAAAACTTAATCGCTACATAAATGTAGAGTCGCAACTGATTGGTAAGTGCATACCTTGACAACTAATGTCCACATTTCTGCTTGATCACAAACCTATTAATAAGATGTAGAAAGACATTGTGCTTGCCCTGTATGCACGGATCGATAAGCACATAACATCAGGTCAGTGATCATGACACCTTCCTCTCCTGTAATAAAAGGTTCGGTATCGTTCAATATAGCCTCAGCAAAGCCATCAACAAGCTCGCTTCTACCGGGTTTACTTACCGGACAATTGATTGGAACAAACTTGCCAGTTTCATATCCTAATCCGTCCACGGTTGTGAATAACTCAGCTCCCTTATCAACAAATCGGATGGTTCCATGCGTCCCGTAGATGAAAGTGGAATTATCGGTATGGCTCGCACCGTGTGCTGCACTCATTGCTTGGCAAACCCCATATGCATGGTTTTTGTCAAACCGAATGAGCAAACTGATACTATCCTCAAGTGCGGATCTTGAGGAGTAATTGTCACCCATAGCCATTACTTCCACAGGTTTGGCACCAGTTATGTAGTACAATGCGTCAAGATTGTGAACTGCGTTCATTACGAGTATACCACCACCTGCCATACCCTTGTAAGCACGCCAGCACGAGCGTTTTGCCTGCCCGAACACGCCATTCGACCAATATTTGCTGTCCTTGAAGCCAATGGAGCGTACCAGATAACTTGTAAACGAACCAATTGCACCTTTATTAATTAGATCATGGGTGGCTTTAGATGTGCCGCTGTAGCGCATGCCCATTGCTAGGCTCAGCTTAACGCCTGCATCACGACATTCGCGTACAAGCATCTTAGCATCCTCCACATCGGTGGCCATGGGTTTTTCGACCATTACATGTTTACCCGCCCGGGCAGCTTCCACTGCAATGGGTACGTGAAGAGCGTGCGGGACAGCTATGTACACTGCGTCCATATCCGAATTGTTGAGAAAATTCCACAGATCAATGCTATACGGCACGCCATACTGCTCAGACTTTTCCTTAGCAGCTGCTTCATCGATGTCATGAACACCAATCATTTTACAATGCTGGGAGTCTAGGATGCCCTTTGCTGTGGCTGGCATAATCTGACCGCAACCGATCATGCCGAATCTGACTTTCTTTTCCATGCTTTTGTCCTCCTTCTTATTTACGAGCCACAATAGAATCCGATGAGATTTTTATGATATCTTATGTTGGTATGTGTTGAAGCATAATGACGAAAGTGGTGTTGGTTTTTTACCATGTAGCTGCACATTAGCCTTTCTATCCCATTATATGCAAGCAACTCGAAATTCTCTGCATTTGGAATTCGTGATAAATCATTTATATAGCAATATCTATTTTTCCCCATATATATTAACTACATGCATGGCAACGGGTATAGTCATATGGAAGGTGTACTTCTGTGTATTGATGCAGCAGGTTTCGAATCTATAAATACATATCTTTCTGTTGACTACATCATAAGCTAGTCTATAGTTGTACCTATACTTTTCGACACAATTATAATGGACCCAGAAAAAGCGACACAATTTGAGAAAAAATAAGCTAAAATTGGAGGTATGGAAAAGCGAAACAGATATACATCCGAATTCAAGGCCAAGGTCGTCCTGGAGTTGCTACGCGA
>Ga0172382_10001313_pt1 | contig 44807 bp, 49 predicted proteins | sample Leawel138RmetaG_FD_122245 | JGI IMG/M metagenome (GOLD analysis project Ga0172382, IMG submission 122245) | Leachate microbial communities from a municipal landfill in Southern Ontario, Canada - Leachate well 138R metaG | ecosystem: Engineered > Solid waste > Landfill > Unclassified | place...
GCCTATTTAATAATCAACTTATCACAATATGACAATCTGAATAGTAACTATTACCATATCAATAACAACTACTCCTGTCAACTTAAGTATATATGAATTCCAACGCAGAGCATTGGAACTAGTTCGGACTCGACTGATGTAAAAGCTATATGAAGCTCAAGTATTGTTAGCTATAGGATATGAGAAGCTTATAGTGGAGGGATTTAGTTATTATTCCTAGGAGTAAAGCTTTTGAAATTAATTTGCCTATAATTAAGAAGTTCTAGACTATTACTACCAACTATGAAGATGATAGTGTTTATGTTCTACATTTTCGTGGTTATGTTTATGCTTATGGACTAATTGCGCTTTTATAAGTGTTGGCATATCTTCTAAAAGTGCATCTACTCTTCCGTCGTAAATAATCTCGTGATTTGCTCCAATAACAATAGCTCTATCTGCTAACTCTTTTCCTAGACTGATGTTATGAGTTGATATTAAGGCTGTAACATCTAATGAATCTAAAAACTCCACTAGCCAGCCTGTAGTTGGTGGATCTAGATGGGCTGTTGGTTCATCTAGTAGTAAGACCTCAGGTTCAGCGCAAAGCAAGGATGCTAAAAGCACTTTTTGTTTTTGTCCACCACTAAGTGAGAGTGGGCTTGATTTTAGAATATTTTCTATATCAAACTCTTTTGCATAGTGGTGCACTCTATCTTCTATATTATCAAAGCCAAAGTGCTTAAGCCCAAAGGCTATTTCATCATATACACTTGGATTAAAAAGCATGGAAGATGGATCTTGCATCTGCAATGAGATGCTTTTTCTAAACTCTTTTGAGTTTGCTTTTAGGTATTTTTTATTTACAAGATTCTCTTTAAAGTAAAACTCTCCACTTTTTGCATACAAAAGACCATTTAAAAGTTTAAGAAGTGTTGATTTTCCTGAGCCGTTTATTCCAAGAAGAAGTACTTTTTCGCCCTTGTCTATTTTAAAACTAACATCTTTTAAAACTTCTATCTCGTTTAGCTGAAAGTCTTGGTAGTTGTAGGAGAGGTTTTTACACTCAATCATCTATTAGTCCTCTTGAGCGAAGTCCCATACTTTGCTCGCTTGATTTGTGGAGCATTGTAGCAAAAAGAGTGCTAAGTAGTGGCTGGATCTGTTTTTTACTTAGTGATGCTCCTCTACTTTTAAGTCCATCGTAGTAGTTTTGTAGCATATTTTTAAGTAGTATAATTTGTGCGTAAGTAAAACCATACAAAATGGCTAAAACTTTGCTAAATTCTAGTGCTTTATGTAAATTTATGCGCCTAACTAGAGTAAATGTCAGTAAAGTTATTGCAAAAGCTCTAAGGTTTATAAGAACAAGTGCAAAACTATCTACAGGTATAAAGAAGCTATAGATTATGTAAGAAAGTGAGATACTAAGATTAAAAAGAGCAATAACTAATAGTGCTTTTTTGAAAATTTTGAATCTTGCTTTACCTCCAAGAACCATGGTAATAATTATGCTTGAGAGCATAATGAATTCATTATGAACAAAACCCAAACTCAATACAACAACTCCATAGGTAATGAGCCAAGATCTGTCACTCACCAAAAACACTCCTAAACTGAGTTCGTAAAAACTTCACACTACTTAGTGTAACCAAACCTTCAATTATGGCTATAAATATATGTGGAATAACTACAGAGGGTAGTGTAACGCTAAGTCCAAAAGGAAAATAAAGAGGAGTTTCGCCATCAGACGCAATAAGTGGTTGAATACCAAGAACAAGGGCAATGATTATTGATGGGAAAAATATACTACTCCATCCAGCCATAAATATCGCAATGTTTTTTGATCTAGATGCAAAAAGCTTATAAAACAAGTAGGAGCTAAAACTCCCAACAAATCCCATCGCTATAATGTTTATTGGGTATGAAGTGATTCCACCCTCTCCAAACAAAAGTGCTTGAATGAGCAAAACCAAAGAGATAGAACTAAAAGCTATCCATGGGCCAAAAAGCAAAGAGATTATGGCTATTCCACTTAGATGCATAGTAGTTCCACCAGGAAATGGAATAGCTATGAGCATCATCACAAAAGAGATGGCACTTACTCCTGCAATTAGAGGAATTTTTTCAGCGTCTATCTCTACTTTTTTATATGCTAGAGCTAAGAGAGATGCACTGATGGCAATTGCTGGGATATATGTTTGTGGAGATATAAAGCCATCAGGTATATGCATTCTTACTTCTTAAAAGAGTGAGCTAAATGTAAAGAGAAGTCTATAATCCTCTTTGCCCTCAGCCCCTTGTTGTAGATCTTCTTCATTTAAATTTGTCCATGTTGGTATTTTAACGCCAACTGCTACAGAAGTAGTTTTATAAGAGAGTCTTGCTCCTGGAGTTAAGTATATCATCTCGCCACCTGTTGCCTCAGCTCCCCTGCCATTTTCTATATCTCTTCCAAGATGCATGTAATTTGCTTCGATATTTAAATCCAAACGCAATTTACTAGCTGGTTTTGAGTATAGCATATAACTCAGCGCTGTGTTTACTCTAAATTCATCTCCAAAATCTACTTTGGTGCCATCAAAATGAGTATTTTCTAAAAATGTATTATACGACATATCTCCTACTAGAGTCCAGTCATTTCCAAACCACTTTGTAGCACTAACCCCAAACATAAAAGATGGCTCTCCAAAGCCAGTTTGCATACCTGAATCGATTAGTGATCCATCAGCAGTTGTAGCATCAGATTTTCCTGTTGGTAGAGTAAAACTAAACGATGTTGTAAAGTGCCAATCTTGCATGTCATCTAAACTCTCACTGCCTGGTGTAAGCATTAGTCCATCATCATATTTCATACCTAATACAAATTGAAACGAAATATCGTGAAAACCTGATGTGCTAAAAGCATCATCTTGCGATTTTACATAGTAAGGAACAAAAACATAGGCGCTAAAATATGAGTTAAACCCATAACCCAAACCATACATAAAATAATCACTTGACTCTGCTTCACCGTCTCGCGCACTAGTATATGTTTTATATTTTGCATGATCGACTTTTAAGTAAGCTAGTAGCGAACCCTCTGGCAGAGTTGAAGATGAAGTAGTCTCAAGTGGTGCACCAGGACCTTCTACTCCTGCTAAACTGATAGATGGAACCCCATGGTGTGCAAAAGCACTTGTTGAGAGTGCCAAAAGCATAGCATAGATTTTATTGCATTTTTTCATTTTTATTATCCTTTTTTTTAATGTAAATTAGTCCAAAAATACCAAGAAGTATCATGAGACCAATAAGTGCTTTTAGAAGTGTATTGTTACTGTTTGTATCAACTTGAGCTTGCATATCTTTACCAACTTCTATATCAACAATCTTTCCATGCCCATCCTCGGAAAATGCTTTTACTTTCCATTTTCCATCAATGTTTGGCAAAAAAGAGACACGAGAGAGTGCATCAGATCTGCCAACAGCAAATGGAATCTCGCTATTGGGTGCATATACTTCATAGTTTTGAAATGAAAAATCATCCTTTTGTGAAAATGAAAAAGAGACAACTACACTCTGCTCTTTTGAGATAGTGTGATTAAGATTATGCGAAAAAAGAAGCGTTGTAAAAATAACTAGCAAATAGATTGTTTTCATTTTAAAACTTTTATATTTAGTGTGCTTGAGTGTATAATCTCATCACTCTTAATGCCATCACCTTTAAGCGTTAGAGAGGCTTTTATATTTTGAAGTCCGGCTTCTTGGATCCGTATATTTATCTTTCCATCTTTATCGCTAACACCCTTAACTTTGTCTGCATATGCCACACTTACACCAGCTCTAGATTTGCCATCATAAGTAACTAATAATCTCGCTTTATCTCCTACTTTTATATTTGAGAGCTTGTTGGTTAGACTTAATTCTAGTCCCTTGTTGAAAATTTGCTCAGAGTCATCACTATCGATCCTTTTAACAGACTCTATACTCTTAAAGCTACTTATTGCCATCTTAGTTTCATCTTTTGACTGCTTTTTTGTGCCATATGGTGTTTTTGTATAGTAGACTTCATTTAAAAGTACAAAGAGAGTGTCACAATTAGCTTTTAACTCTTTACTCTCTACCTCAAAAACTCCTAAATTGCTAGAGCAAAAAACTCTATCGATATCCTCTTTTTTTATCTCTTTTTCTTCTCCATGCGAATGATTCATATGCATATGTCCATAGTGAACAACAAGTGCGTCATCGATCCACATATCGTGAGCGAAGAGTGAGTATATAAGTGCTTGTGTTATTATTATTTTTTTAATCATGGCGAGATTATGAGATATAAATGGTAAAATCATTCTAAAAAAAGTGAGGTCTTATCTAGAAATGGAACAAAAGCTTTGTTTTTACTGTAATAACAGGCTATATCAGCTTAAAAATAGAGTGGTTAAATGCTCCTCATGTGCAAAAAAATATAGTCTTTTAAAATTACAGCGTGATCTTAATGTAGTTGATACCTTTGTAGAATCAGCCACAGCAAGAGCATGTGCCATAAAACTAGATCTTAGTTATCAAGTAGTTTTTAACAGATATGAGTATATGCGAAAGCTACTTATTCGCCATTCGCATGATTATTATGAGTACAAAAGAGAGAGATTTGATGAGTTTGAAGAGTATATGTATATATGTAAAAGCAAAAAAAAAGATTACTCTAGCATTATTCAATCACAAAATTTTATAACTTTTGCATATGAGGAGAAAGTATATACATTTTTGCTTCCATCATTAAAGAGGTTTGGGACAAAAGTTGAAGATGCAGAATCAAAAGTAGCACATAAAAATGAGTTCAAAAAATTTATGTTAACGAACCGTATCTCTAAACTAAAAACTAATGAGAGTACAATTACAAAATTTTGGAGATTTTTTGAAATCTTTATAACACCGTATAAAGGTGTTAAAAGTGAATATTTTTTAAGTTATTTAAAAGAAGCGGAATTTAAATTTAACTATACAAAAAAAGAGCAAAGAGGGATTTTAAGAGATCTATGGAGAAGTAGATCTACTATGTAAATAAAGCTGTCTCAACGCTCCAAATATGATCCATTTGTTGCATATTTGATTGTTTAAGCCTTTTTAAAAAGTACTCTCTTGAGACTTCTTTTGCACCTAAACTTTTAAGATGTTCTGTTGGTACTTGAGCATCTATAAAATCATAACCCCACTCTTTTAAATGTTTAACAAGCATAGCAAAAGCCGACTTTGATGCATCGCTTTTGTGGCTAAACATAGACTCTCCACAAAAGACTCCACCGACAACTACACCATAAAGTCCACCCACTAATTTTCCCTCATAGTAGGTCTCCACAGAGTGTGCTAAACCCAAATGGTGTAACTCTTCATAAGCTTCTATGATCTCATCTTGTATCCAAGTATCTTCTTGAGATTTTCGTGGAGTTTTTGCACAATGCATCATTACATCTCTAAAGTTTGTATCAAACTTATACTCAAATTTTTTCATACTTTTTTTTAAAGATCTGCTTAGTTTAAAATCGTCAAGATCTAAAATAAGTCTGGGGTTTGTTGACCACCAAATTATGGGATCATTTTTGCTATACCAAGGAAAAATCCCATTTTGATAGGCTCTTATGAGTCTTGATGGATTTAGATCTCCTCCCCATGCTACGATGCCATCTTCATTAGCATCTCTTGCATCAGGGAAGTCTAACGTATACTTATTTAGCTTTGGAATCATCTAGTTGTTTAAACCTTAGTATGAGCTTGTCTTTAAAGCCAACTTCAACCTTACCACCATTTTTTAGTTTACCAAAGAGTATTTCATCGCTTAACTTATTAGTGATGTTATCTTGTATATATCTCTTTAATGGTCTAGCCCCCATCTCTTTTGAGTAAGCACTTTTAGCTATAAATTCTCTTGCATTTTCTGAGATAGTTATAGTCACTTTCTTCTTTTTCAAGTCACCATTTAATTCGTTAATAAATTTAACTACTACATCTTTTACGGTCTCTAAACTCAATTGTTCAAACTCAACAATAGCATCCAATCTATTTCTAAACTCAGGAGTAAAAAATGACTTTAACTCTTCATCTTTAGCTATTGAAATATCTTTATTAAATCCCATAACAGATCTCGCACTCGCTCCAATATTTGAAGTCATAATGAGAATAACATTTTGAAAATCTGCCTTATATCCGTTGTTATCAGTTAGAGTTGCATTGTCCATGATCTGAAGTAAAATATTTACTAGATCTGGGTGAGCTTTTTCTATTTCATCGAGAAGTAAAACTGTATAAGGATGTTTCTTTATAACCTCTGTTAGAAGTCCACCTTGCTCATAACCAACATATCCAGGAGGTGCTCCAACAAGCCTTGAGAGAGCGTGTTTTTCCATATATTCACTCATGTCAAATCTCTCAAAATTTACACCTAGTACTTTGCTTAGTGAGTGTGCTAGTTCAGTTTTACCAACTCCTGTTGGACCTGAGAAAAGAAATGAAGCTATAGGTTTGTTTGCTGGAGTAAGACCTGCTTTAGAGATTTTTATGGCTTTTGTAACCTCTGCTATTGCCTTGTCTTGACCTATAACTCTTAACTTTAGTTCGCTCTCTAAGTTTATAAGCTCGTTTGTCTCATCTTTACTTACTTTAGAGTTTGAAATGCCTACAATTTTAGAGATCGTTCTTTCTATGTCCAGAGCTGTAACTTTTCTGTTTTTTCTATCTTTAAGATGAAAAGATGCGGCAGTCTCATCTATAATGTCTATTGCTTTGTCAGGTAAAAATCTATCTGTTATATACCTTTTTGATAGATCTACTGCACTCTTTAGTGCCTTTTGTGTATAAGTTACATTGTGATGATCTTCATATCTGCTCTTTAGTCCTTGAAGTATTTTATAGCTCACTTTTGCAGATGGTTCGTCAATATCGACCTTAGAAAATCTTCTACTAAGAGCCTTGTCTTTTTCAAAACTATTTCTATACTCTGCAAATGTTGTAGCACCCATGCAAGTTAGCTCACCAGAAGCTAGAGCAGGTTTTAACTGGTTTGCTGCGTCCATAGTTCCACTTGTAGATCCCGCACCTATTAGAGTGTGGATCTCATCTATAAACAAAATTGCATTTGGATGTGCTTTTAACTCATCCATAACACCTTTTAAACGCTTTTCAAAGTCGCCTCTATACTTCGTTCCAGCTAACATGGCACTTAGATCTAGTGCGAAGAGTTCAGCCTCTTTTATAATCTCTGGTACTTCACCACTTACAATGCTTAGAGCCAAGCCCTCAGCAATTGCAGTCTTTCCAACTCCAGCTTCACCAACTAATATAGGGTTATTTTTCTTGCGTCTACAAAGTATTTGTATAACTCTGCTTATTTCACTATCTCTTCCAATTACAGGATCTATCTTACCCTCTTTAGCTTTTTGCAAAAGATTTATAGAAAACTTACTTAAAAATGATTCGTCAACTTTAGTCTCTTTATTTTCACTATGCGAGATTAGCTCTAAGATATCTAGTTTTGATATACCATGCTCACTTAAAAGAGTGTAACTAAAGCTCTTTTGCGCATCAAATAAAGCAACTAATAAATCTCCCACATCTGCATTTTGTTGTCCAGCACTTTGAAGATGGATAATCATATTGTCAATGAGTCTTGATAGTGCTACAGTCTCATATGGATCTTGATCGATATTTAAAGGAAGAGGATCTATGCTAGTTGAGATGTAGATGCCTAGAGCCTCTTTCATCAACTCAATATCTCCACCACACGCTCTGATGATGTCTGAACCTTCTTTTGAGTTTAGTAGTATAAAAAAAACATGCTCAATTGTGAGGTATTCATGTCTTAAACTTTTTGCATATAAAATTGATTTTTGAAATATATCATTTAAACTAGTACTTATCATTTTACTCTTCTTCCATTACTGCTTTTAGTGGAAAACCACTCTCTTTTGCTTTTTTATGCACTTGCATAACCTTAGTCTCGGCTATCTCATGAGTATAAATACCACAAAGACCTCTATTTTTTTTATGAATCTCAAGCATAGTCTGCTGTGCATCTGAGAGACTTTTATGAAATATGCTAATTAGAATATCGACCACAAAGTCCATTGAAGTATAGTCATCATTTAGTAAATAGACCTTGTATTTTTTAGGATATCTGATTTCTACTATAGTTTCTTGTTCTAAATCTACTCTTGTTGCCATCTCTATCTGCTCGCCTGTAGAAAATCTTTTATAATATCTTTTGGATTCTCTAGTCCCATAGATACGCGAACAAGACCATCAGATATACCTAAAAACTCTCTCGTTGCTTCATCAAAATCCCTGTAGATTGTAGATGCCATATGAAGAGCTAGCGTTCTACTGTCGCCAATGTTAGCAGTTAGAGTAGCTAGTTTTGTTTTGTTTAAAAATTCAAATGCTTTTTCTTTAGTTTTAAAGTCTATACAAAACAGAGATCCACATCCATTTTTAAAATCATTCAAATACCTTTGATGATGTTCGTGTGAGCTTAGAGAAGGATGATTTATATCAAGCCCATTTTTGCTTAGCTCAGAGCTTACCACTTCTATACTCTGTGATATTCTTGAGAGTCTAAGAGGAAGTGTCTCTAGTCCTAACATCGTCTGATAACTAGCATGTGCAGAAGCACTCATCCCAAAGTCTCTTAAAGCTCTTTTTTTAGCATTTGCAAAGAGTGCTATTTTGCCTGTGCCTTTGATAAACTTTTGCAAAAACTCATATCTTGGAGATTTTAGTTTGTCCTCGCCCTCATTAATTGCACGAAAAACTGCGCAACCACCAAGAGCAGATGAGTTTCCTGAGATAATTTTTGTAGTTGAATAAACACTAATATCAGCTCCAAGAACCAGCGGTGAGATGCAAAGAGGAGTTGTAGTGTTGTCAATTATGAGAAGAACACCATGTTTATTTGCAATAGAAGCTATTTTTTTAATATCTGGAAGCTTCATGTTTGGGTTTCCAACGCTCTCTAAAAAGATAATTTTTGTGTTTTCATTTATTGCATTCTCAATTGAGTCAAAGTCATCAACATCAAAAAAATGTGGCTTAATCCCAAAGCGAGAAAGAGTTTCTGAAAAAAAAGCGTAAGTTCCACCAAATAGACCTCCTATAGAGATGATCTCATCGCCCATTGAGACAATAGACATAACAGCAAGTGTTGTAGCTCCCATGCCTGAACTTGTAGCAATTGCACCGACTCCGCGATCCATCTCTGCCATTATGGACTCTAGCCTTGCATTTGTTGGATTTCCCATGCGAGCGTAGAGTGGTTTTTTAATACTTCCATCAAAGATGCCCTCGGCAATTTCAGGTGTCAAGTAGGAAAAAGATGCAGAAGATGTTATAGCAGGACTTACTGCCCCATCTTTACTTCCCACTGCTTGGACAAATTTGGTACAATACTCTTCAAAACGATTCATTAATATGCCTTATATAATTGTAAGGGATTATACCAAAGTAGAGATAAATGTGAAAAAAAGAATTTTTGTTACAGCCACAAACACAGATATAGGTAAGACTTACACTACAAAACTGCTTTTAAGAGAGTTTGCAAGTCGCGGTTTTAGAGTTGGCGCTATAAAACCCATTGAGACTGGAGTGATAGATGCAGATGCCAAAGATGCGAAAGAGCTTTTTAGTGTTTTAAAAGAGCTTAACTCTGAATTTAATGAGCTCTCCATAGAAGATATAGTGCCCATAACTTATGAGCTACCAGCCTCTCCCTTTGTTGCATCGGGTGGTGAAAAACTAGATCTAGACAAAATTAAGAGATCTATAGAAAAACTAGAAAGATATTGTGATATTCTCATAATTGAGGGTGCTGGAGGGCTTTTTGTTCCAGTAGATGCAGATCTTGTTATGCTAGATCTCATAAAAGAGTTTAACGCTTCAGCTCTTTTAGTTACTCATTGCTCACTTGGATGCATAAACGATACACTGCTTAGTAAAAGAGTTTTAGAAGATGCCAAGATAAAACATCAAGTTGCATTTAACTGCCGTGAGGAAGATGAGAATTTTGAGGTAATATCTTTACCTTACTTTTTAAAGAGTGGATTTGAAGTTATGAAAGTTGAAGAAAATATTGACACTATTTGCGATGTCTTGTATAATCTCTAAACTTTATTTTAAAAGATGAATATGCAACATTTAATACGCACAGATGACTTTAGCATTGATGAGATAGAAGCTCTTTTTGTAGATGCAAGAGAGTTTAACAAGGGTTTATTTGAGAGAATTTTACAAGACAAGATTGTTATAACACTCTTTTTTGAAAATTCAACTAGAACTAGAAGCTCTTTTGAGATAGCTGCAAAGAGGCTTGGTGCTGAAGTTGTTCATCTTGATGTTGCAAAAAGCTCAACACAAAAGGGCGAGACTTTAGTAGATACTGCAATGAATCTTGATGCAATGAATCCACACGCTATGATAGTTCGCCATCAAAATGCAGGTGTGCCAAAAATCCTCTCAAACCACACCAGATCTGCCATTATAAACGCGGGAGATGGTGCTCACGCTCATCCAACTCAAGCACTTCTAGATCTCTTTACTTTAAAAGAGCACTTTGGAGATGTAGGGGGCAAAAAAATAGCCATAGTTGGAGATATAAAAAACTCAAGAGTTGCAAACTCAAACATAGAGCTTTTAACTCGCTTTGGCATGGAAGTTATCTTGGTCGCTCCTCCGCACTTTTTACCAAAAACAAAATTAAGAACTACTCACTACTTAAAAGAAATCATAGATGAGGTTGATGTTATTATGAGTCTTAGAACTCAAACAGAGAGACACTCTTCACAGAGCTATGCTTCACTAAAAGATTACGCTAGTGACTTTTGTATCACAACAGATCTAGTAGGAGACAGAGATATAGTTCTTCTGCATCCTGGACCCGTTCATAGAAATGTAGATATTTGCGATGCACTGCTTGCAGATGAGAGATGCAAGGTACTAGAGCAAGTTACAAACGGTGTCTCAATTAGAATGGCGGTTTTAAAAAAACTCATTTATAATGTTTGAAAAACTAAACGCACTTGGAAAAAAAAGAGTACCTTTTTTAGTTATAAGTGACTTTTTGGCTTCAAAAGTTGAAGTTATAAAGCTCGCTGATTTGCATCTTCATGATATTGAATTTTCTATAGATCAAGAGTATACTTTTAAAAAACACAACGAGATCTTTGTCAAAGAGAAACCTGACTTTAAAGCTTATAAAGAGAAGTTTGACAAAGTTATAGAACATATAAAGTCTGGAAATACCTATCTTTTAAACCTAACCGCACCCACTAAAATAACCTCAAGGCTTACTCTTAAAGAGATCTATAAAAATGCTAATGCAAAGTATAAACTAAGGTACAAAGATGAATTTGTCTGTTTTTCACCTGAGAGATTCATCACAATAAAAGACTCGTACATCCACACTTATCCAATGAAGGGTACTATTGATGCATCCACTGAAAATGCAGAAAATAAAATTCTAAGTGATGCTAAAGAATTTGCTGAGCATACTATGATAGTAGATCTGCTTAGAAATGATCTCTCTATGGTCGCGCAAGATATAAAAGTGGAAAAATTTAGATTTGTTGAGATGATAGATGCTGGAGAGAAAAAACTTTTACAAGTTAGCTCTCATATTAGTGGGTTTGTAGGATCTTCTTGGCATGAGAGAGTGGGAGACATAGTTCAAAAGCTTTTACCTGCTGGAAGTATAAGTGGAGCGCCTAAAAAGAAAACTTTAGAGATTATAGAAGAAGTAGAATCTTATGAAAGAGATTTTTTTAGTGGGATCTTTGGTCTTTATGATGGAGAGAGTTTTGATAGTGGCGTTATGATTCGCTTTATTGAGAAAAACAAAGATGCCTATGTTTATAAAAGTGGCGGAGGTATCACACTAGATAGTGAGGCAAAACTTGAATATGATGAACTCAGAGACAAGATCTATCTTCCTTAAGTCTATGAGAAATATTACACAAAATTTTATATATTTTTTACTCTTAATAGCCTTTCATCTAGGTTTACTACACCTTTTTATTTTGGGATATTATGCTCTTTATTTTGTGATTCTATTTTTTATCTCTTATGGAGTTTATAGATTTTTTAAAAATATCTCTTATCTAATTCTTTTTATGTTTTTAGTGCTAGTATTGATTTTTACAAATACTCAGATATATGAAGATATGGTTTTTGAGAGTTATCTATATTTTAACGCAACACATTTGAGAATCTTCGTTAACAGTGAAGTTTTATACGCACTTTTGCTACTTCATCTTATCGTTTTTATTAATTTAAAAAAGTTTGAGAAGATTTGGGCTATAATGAACAAAAAAATATTTAGGATTTGAAATGTATATAGAAGAATTAAAGTTTTCATTGTGGGCTGATTTTATTGAGAGAGACTATCTTGATGGTGAATTTAAAAAACTTGTAAAACATGGCACTATTAACGGTGCTACTTCAAATCCAGCAATATTTAAGAGTGCAATTTTGACTTCTAGTGCATATAAAGAGCAACTCGCATCATTAAAGGGACAAGATCCTAAAGCAAAGTATGAAGCAGTTGCAATATTTGATATTCAAAAAGCAGCAGATATCTTAAAACCACTCTATGACAAAGGTGATGATGGATATGTAAGCATAGAAGTTGATCCATTTTTTTGTGATGATGCAGATGCTACCACAAAAGAGGGTAAGAGACTTTTTTGTGAGATAGGTAGAGAAAATGTGATGATAAAAGTTCCAGCTACAACTGCTGGATATATTGCCATTGAAGAGCTTGTCGCAGATGGCATCCCTGTAAATGCAACACTTATCTTTAAAAAAGATCAAGCTATCTCTTGTGCTAAAGCAATTGAGAGAGGACTTCAAAGGTACAAAAAAAGTGTAAATAGCGTAATTAGCATTTTTGTAAGTAGAGTAGATCGCGCTATAGACGCAAGGTTAAAAGAAGCAGGAGTTGAAGTCGCTCTTAGTGGGATCTACAACTCAGCTGACATATATAGTGTTATACAAGAGATGAATGTAGAGGGTTGTAGAGCTCTTTTTGCAAGTACTGGTGTAAAAGATGACACACTTGAAGCCTCTTACTATGTAGATAAACTACTCGGATACAACTGCGTAAATACCGCACCAATAGAGACCATAAAAGCTTTTGATGAAACTGAGATAAAAGAGCAAACTTTGCCAATAGATCCAAACATTATAAAAGAGCATTTTAAAAGAGTTAAAGATGCTGGAATAGATCTAGATGAGGTGCTCGATGGGCAGATTGAAGATGGACTTGTTTCTTTTAAAGAAGCATTTAAAGACATATTGGAGTCATTATGAAAAATGAAGTTGATGTCTCAAAGTTAACTTTTGCCCAGCTAAATAGAATAAGATCATATCTTAAAAAGATGATAGAGTTAAAGGGAAGTGACCTTCATGTAAAAGCAAACTCGGCTATAAGAGCTAGAATAAATGGAAACATTGTTCAGTTTGCAGGAGATATATTTTCCAAAGAGGATGCTTTAACATTTGCAAAAGAGCTTCTAAAGGGAAGATTTAACGAGTTAGTTGAGAACAAAGAGATAGATCTAGTCTATCCATTTGATGAGAGAAATCGCTTTCGTGTAAATGTTTTTTTTCAGATGGATGGAGTCTCTGCCGTTTTTCGCGCTATTCCTATCACTATCCCAACTTTGAGTGAGTTGAAGATGCCTGAAGTTGTAAGAGAGCTTGCAAACAAAGAGAGAGGGCTAGTTCTTGTAACTGGTGTAACGGGTAGTGGTAAATCAACTACGCTTGCCGCTTTAATAAATGAGATCAACTTAACAAAGAAAAAGCATATCATCTCTATAGAAGATCCTATAGAGTTTGTTCACAAAGATAAGGGTTGTATTATAAATCAACGTTCAGTTGGACAAGATACACTCTCATTTGATAAAGCTCTTCGTGCAGCTCTTCGTGAAGATCCAGATATTATTTTAGTTGGAGAGATGCGAGATCGTGAAACAATTAACCTTGCACTTCACGCTGCAGATACAGGACACTTAGTTTTTTCAACTCTTCACACCATAGATGCAAAAGAGACGATAAATCGTATTATCTCAACTTTTCCAACAGATGAGCAAAACCGTGTAAGACTCTCGCTCTCAGGTGTAATTCAAGGCATAATCTCACAAAGGCTCATTCCTACAATAGATGGTGGAAGGGTAGCGGCTATGGAAGTTTTAGTTCGCACCCCAACTATTGAAAAACTAATTATGGAAAATCGTGATTATGAGATAAAAGATGCAATAGAAAAAGGTAAAGAACACTATAAATCTCAAAGTTTTGATCAACATATTTTAGAGCTCTATAACAGTGGCATTATAACAAAGGAAAAAGCAAAGGATAATGCAACAAGTGCATCTGATTTGGAGCTTAGAATGAGTGGACTAGTCTCTTCTAAGACTACAAAAAATCCAAATTCAGGTAATAGCAAAGAGACAGATTTAAATCAAGAAGAAGATATCTTCGATTTAAAGTAGAATTTAAAGCTTACTTGTGTATAATTCCAAATATTTTTTAATTAAGGATTTAATATGTTAGAAGGCATAATTAGAGAGAGTATTGGCAAAAAGGGCACTAAGGCTCTTCGTCGTGATGGATATCTAATTGCTAACATCTACGGAAAAGGGCTTGAGAATATCAATGCTGCATTCAAAATGAATGAATATATCCGTACTGTTCGCAACAAAGATACTTTAGCATTTCCAGTTTCAGTGAGTGGTAAAGAGATGAATGTTGTAGTTCAATCATATGAAGCACATCCTGTGACAGGTATTTTACTACATGTTGATTTAATGGTAGCACAACCAGGTGTTGTAACTACTTACAATGTTCCAGTAGTTCCAGTAGGTGAAGCAATTGGTCTTAAAAACAAAGGTCTTGTTCACAAAGCTAAACCTCGTTTAACTGTAAAGGGAGCTATAGAGAATGTTCCAAGTAAGTTTGAGATAGATGTTACTAAGATGGACGTAGGTGATTCTAAACTTGTTCGTGATCTTATAGCTATTCCTAATGTAGTTATGTGTGATGCTGATCGTGTTGCAGTAGTAAGTATTATCAAAGCTAAGTAGTGATGCTAATAGTCGGACTGGGTAATCCTGGCCCGGCATATTCTAAAAATCGCCATAATATTGGGTTTATGGTTATAGATGAGCTAGTTCGAAGAAATAGTGCTCAAAAAATATCTTCCTCGTCATTTAACGCTGAACTCTTTAAGTTTTCAAATCATTTTTTATTAAAACCACTTACCTTTATGAACCTCTCTGGTAACTCAATTGCTGCTGTAAAAAACTTCTATAAGATTGATGATGTGCTTGTAATACATGATGATTTAGATCTGCCCTTTGGAGCCGTTCGTTTTAAGCGAGGTGGTGGTCATGGCGGACACAATGGACTAAAATCAACTGATGAGAAGATCTCAAAAGAGTACGCAAGAGTAAGGCTTGGCATATCAAAGCCAGAGCATAAAGGCGAAGTTTCATCTTATGTTTTAAGTGATTTTAACGAAGAAGAAAATAAGCATTTATCTAGCTGGATAACCCATGTATGTGAAGCTATAGAGCATTTAGAGACTTCTTCTCTTGAAGATGTTAGCTCAAAGTACTCAGTTAAACAATTTTCGCTAAAATAAGATTTAATTTTTAATACTCTTAGACTCATTTTTTGAGAAGGAATAATTTGCTATTATTTAAATATATCTCTTTTCATTACTTGAAATTCTTCTTTATAATACTTAGTGCTTTAGTGATGTTTTTAGTCGGTTTTGATTATATGGATAATGCTGACTCCCTATCTGAATCTGCTAACTTAATGCTTATCTACCTTGTGTATAAGGCTTTTTTTGCCATTGATATGCTCTTACCACTCTCTTTGATTTTTGCGATGATTTCTACAAAGATTTTTCTTATTCGCTCAAATGCCTTAGTCTCCTTTTACTCCCTAGGTTATTCAAGAATTGATGTTTTAAGACCTTTTGTTGTAGTTTCAACTCTTGTTATAGTTTTGTTTATATCGCTTCATTCCCTTTCTAGTTTTTCTCGTGCAGAAGAGTTTTCTAAAAATATTCGAAAAAATTCAGCATATCTAAGCCCTACAAAAGATCTCTTCTTTACACACAAAGATAAGTATATATACTTCTCCGAGATGCTACCTCTTCAAGAGAAAGCTAAAGGTATTAGAGTTTTTACTATCAAAGACAATGTCCTAAAAGAAGTCATAGTGGCATCATCTGCTGTTTATAGAGATGACTCTTGGTATATAAGAAAAGCAGACATCATTACAAAACCAGATGATATGAGTTTTGACTCTCCGGGTATGAGGATAAAAGAGGGCAAAGGATTGAAAATACTAGAAGGTTTTAGACCTAAGATGCTAGATCAAGTATATGAGGGGAAGGTAAACTTTACTATAAAAGATGCCATAGATGCACTCTTTTTACTAAAAGATCAAAATATAAATATAAGTGCTATAAAAGGAGCGCTCTATAAAATTTTTATATATCCATTTTTTGTTCCTTGCTTGGTTGTAATCATCTTTTTCTTTGTTCCAATTAGTGTTAGGTTTTTAAATGTATCTCTTTTTAGTTTTGGTGCGATTCTTGCAACTCTGCTTTTTTGGGGAGTTTTGTTTATGCTTATAGAGATATCAAACAACAAAATAATACCTAGTGAGGTTGGAGTTGTAGCCCCTGTGGTTATACTCTTTTTAATAGCCTTGCGACAATGGCGAAAGTATCGCTTAAGAAGATGACGTAATAGTTGTTTTGACATAACAAAAACATAAGCACTTATAGGATAAAATCACTTAAAAATTATTTGGAAATTTCATATGAACTTTAAACAATTAGCATCAAAATACAAAACACCACTATATGTCTATAATCTTGATTATATGAGCGAGAGATATAAAGAGCTAAAAGAGGCATTTAAAGGCAGAAAATCAATCCTAGCTTACGCTGTAAAAGCAAACTCAAATCTTAGCGTGGTTAAACACTTTGGAGATCTGGGAAGTGGGGCGGACTGTGTCTCTATTGGTGAAGTTCGTCGTGCTTTAATGGCTGGAATTCCACCGTATAGAGTTATCTTTTCGGGTGTTGGAAAGAGTGATAACGAGATCAAAGAAGCGATTTTAAGCGATATTTTATATATAAATGTAGAGAGTGAAGCTGAACTATTTCGTGTAGAGCAGATCGCAAAAGAGTTGGATAAAGTATCTCGTATAAGTGTGAGAGTAAACCCAAATATAGATCCAAAAACTCACCCTTACATCTCAACAGGACTACATGACAACAAGTTTGGAGTAGATATAAATAGCGCTAAAAGAATGTATATCTTAGCTAAAAATTCTGCTTCACTAGATCCTGTAGGTATCCACTTTCATATAGGCTCACAACTAACACACTTAGAGCCAATCTATGAGTCAGCAGTTATTGTAGCAGATATGGTTCGCTCACTTGAAGCCATAGATATAGAACTAAGATTTTTTGATATTGGTGGTGGACTTGGTGTGACTTATGATTCTGAGGTGACGATAAAACCATATGATTATGCACAAGCTATTCTTGGCGCTATAAAGGGACTAGATCTGACAATCATCTGCGAGCCAGGTAGGTTTTTAACTGCAAATGCTGGATACTTTTTAACTAAGGTTTTATATGAAAAACAAAATGGAGATAAGAAGTTTGTGGTAGTTGATGGCGCTATGAATGACCTGCTTCGTCCTAGTCTCTACAACGCTTACCATAAGATAGAAGCACTAGTAGAAGATAAGAGTAAAACTAAAGTGGTAGATATTGTCGGTCCAGTTTGTGAGAGTGGAGACTTTTTTGCAAAGAACTATGAACTACCAGAAGTAAAACGAAATGATTTACTAGTTATTCATAGTGCCGGAGCTTATGGCTTTGGTATGGGAAGTAACTATAATACAAGAGGTAGAAGTGCTGAAGTTGCGGTAAAAGGCGGCAAAGATAGGCTCATAAGAGAGCGAGAAGAGTTTGAAGACATCATAGCCTTAGAAAAACAATTTTTGGAAGAGTAGATGTACTTTATAGATGTTCAAGGCACACTTATAAGCGATGAGGATAAATCTCCGATTCGTGGAAGTATAGAGTTTATAAAGAGATGTAATGAGAAAAATATTCCATATATGGTTGTAACAAACAACACTAAGAGGGCATCAAAAGATTTTTACAATTTTTTAATCTCACAAGGTTTTAATTTTAGTTTTGATAAGTATCTAGATCCACTTATGATGCTTGAGTCTCGCGTAGGAAAAGACTCTGTTGCTGCTTATGGTGCTGATGAATTTTTAAAAACTCTCAAAGGTATGGGATACAGCTTAGACTATAAAAATCCAAAAACAGTTCTTTTGGCTATTAAAGAAGATTTTACCAATGAAGACTATGCGCAGATGATAGAGTTTTTACTTGGGGGTGCAAAATTAGTTGGTATGCATGAGACTTCTATCTATGCAAAAAACTCTAAGAGATACCCTGGAGTTGGAGCGATTTTAAAGATGCTAGAGTTTGCAACTTCTACTAGTTATGAAGTCGTTGGAAAGCCAAGTGTTGCTTTTTATGAAGAGTCTTTGAGTGGTTTAAAAAAACAAAATCCTCAAGCTAGATTTTGTGATATTACTATGATAAGCGATGATGTTAAAGGAGATCTTTGTGGAGCAAAAGAGATGGGAATAAAGACCTTTTTTGTAACAAGTGGAAAGTATAAAAATGAAGCAGAGATAGTTCCATTTTTAGATCCAGCCCTAAGACCAGATAAAACCTATGCAGATATGCAAGAGATTTTGGAGGAGCTATGAAGAGCTTAGATGATTGTAGAGTAGCTATAGATAAGTTAGATTCACAGATGCTAGATCTACTCAATGAGAGAATGAGAGTAGTTCACAGAGTAGGCGAGATAAAAAAAGAGTCTGGCGGCGCTATTTATAGACCAGAGAGAGAAAAAGCCATCATTGACAGGCTTGAGGCTCAAAGTAAAGAATCTAGTGGATTACTAAATAGAAGTGCTATTGCAGCTATATTTTTAGAGATCTTTGCAGTTTCAAGAAACCTAGAAAAACCAGAACTCATAGCCTACTTGGGACCTGAGGGAACATTCACACATCAAGCCGCAGAGAGCCGTTTTGGTGCTATGAGTGACTACCTCTCACTAGGATCTATCTATTCGGTATTTAAAACTCTTGAAGCAAAAAGAGCTAAGTTTGGAGTAGTGCCGATAGAAAACTCAAAAGATGGAATAGTTGGGGAGACTCTAGATCTGCTTGCAAAGAGTAGTGTGAAAATAGTCGCAGAGCTCTATATGCCCATACATATGTCTTTTGTCACAAAGGCAACAAAGCTTAGTGATGTAAAGAAAATCTACTCAAAAGATAAAGGTTTTGGACAATGTAGAGAATTTTTATCTGAACATGGGCTTGTAAATGTTGAGCAGATCCCAGTTGACTCAACTGCAAAAGCTGCAATACTTGCAGCACAAGATAAGAGTTCAGCTGCTATCTGTTCTCACATAGCAGCAAAACTCTATAGCGTTCCAACAATGTTTGAAAATATAGAAGATGAACATGATAGTTCTACTCGTTTTGTTATTTTAAGTGACTTTAAAAACGCTATAAGTGGAGATGATAAAACCTCTATTTTGGTAAAACTAGAAGATGCAGTAGAAGCCGGTTCACTAGTGCATTTTCTAAAAGATTTTGATGATGAAAATATAAATCTTTCAAAGATAGAATCTCGTCCATCAAAAGGTAATGTAGGTTTTGGTTATTGGTTTTATATAGATTTTTATGGGCATATTGATGAGGCTCATATTCAAAAAGTGCTAGCAAAGCATGACGCTGAGGTGACTTGGCTTGGAAGTTATGTAAAGGGTGAAGATGAAATTTAATACTAAGATGAAAGATATTAAAAACTATGAAGCTGGAAAGCCTATAGAGCTTGTAGTGCGTGAGTTTGGGATTGAACCAAAAGATATTGTAAAGCTTGCCTCTAACGAGAATCCTTATGGATGTTCTAGTAAAGTAAAAGATGCTGTCTCAAATATTTTAACAAAAATGTCACTCTACCCAGATGACTCTATGATGGATTTAAAAGCGGCACTTGCAAAAAGATTTGATTTAAAAGATGAAAATATAATCATTGGCTCAGGAAGTGATCAAGTTATAGAGTTTTTAATTCATGCAAAAGCACAAGAGGGTACGAAGATTCTTATGAACTCTATCACATTTGCAATGTATGAGATCTACGCTAAGCATGTTGGAGCTGAGATTTTGCGAACTGTTTCACAGGAGCATGATTTAGATGAATTTTATGAGATCTATAAAAAAGAAAAACCTTCTATTATTTTCATATGTACACCAAACAATCCAACAGGTGATGCGATAGATGCACAAAAACTATTTGACTTTTTGATGAAGATAGATAGTGATACTTTGGTGGTAATTGATGGTGCTTATATGGAGTATGCAATCTCTAAGGATTCAAAAAAAGAGGTAAAGCCAAAAGAGCTTATAGAAGAGTTTGAAAATGTAATCTACCTAGGAACTTTTTCAAAAGCTTATGGACTTGGCGGTATGAGAATTGGTTATGGACTAGCTTGTTCAAATATTATAAAAGAATTATATAAACTTAGACCTCCATTTAATGTTACAACGCTCTCACTTGAAGCTGCAAAAGTAGCTCTTGGTGATGAAGAATTTGTTAAAAATAGTGTAGTTGCTAACTTTAGTGAGATGAAACGTTATGAAGAGTTTGTAAACGAGAAAAAAATAGATATAATTGAGAGCTATACAAATTTTGTTACTTTATGTCTAAATCCGAGCCAAAACTCTTCACAAATCGCAAATTTGCTTTTGAAAAAAGGGATGATTGTAAGAGATTTAAGTAGTTATAACATGAATGCTATTAGGGTAACAATTGGAACAAAAGAGCAAAACAGCCGCTTTTTTGAGCTGATACAAGAGATATTATAAACGGGAAGTAGATGAATTTTAAAGTACTTTTTTCTCAGCTAGTTATTCTTTATACAAAGCTTACTAAGCAACAAAGAGCTATTATTGCTATGGCTATCGTAGGGATAGTTGCTTTTTTAATTTTTTTGGTGGTCTATACTGCTAAGAAGAAAACGGCTGATGATTATGAGATTTTATTTAACTCTCTAAGCTCACAAGATGCAGCTAAGATAGTTGATCAGTTAGAAAAAGATGGAATATCTTATAAACTAGAAGACAACAACATAATAAAAGTACCAAAAGATGTGGTCTATAAAGAGCGTATAACCATTGCGTCTATGGGCATTCCTAAAAATACTGGCGTTGGTTTTGAACTCTTTGATACTCAAGAGTTTGGAGCTACTAGTTTTGATCAAAATATCAAATATCTCAGAGCCTTAGAGGGCGAACTCTCAAGAACTATAAATGCATTAGCTCCAATAGAGTCGGCAAGTGTTAGTTTGGCTCTTCCAAAAGATACACTCTTTATCGCTAAACAAGTAGATCCAAGTGCCTCTGTTATGGTGACTTTAGTTGATGGAAGAAAGCTCTCATCTAAACAAATAAGAGGTATAAAAAATCTTGTTGCCTCAGCAGTGCCCAAGATGAAATCTTCAAACGTGATGCTTGTAAACTCTGATGGGGAGACTTTAGGTGATGAAGATGAGATGGCTCAAATGGGCGAACTCTCGGTGGTACAACAGCAATATAAAACAAAGGAAGAGAGAAAAAGACAGCAAAAAATTATGCAAGTTATCTCTCCGTTTGTAGGTGGAACAGAAAAAGTTGTAGCCCAAGTAAATATAGACTTTGACTTCTCAATTCAAAATTCTACTTCTGAGACATTTGATCCTGAAAATGTTGTAAGAAGTGAGCAGGTAAGTGAAGAAAAAAGAGAAGGAAGTGCACCAGCAGAAGTTGGAGGAGTTCCTGGGACTGTTAGTAATATAGGTCCAGTAGAAGGCTTAAGAAGTAACCAAACTAGTGAAAAATATGAAAAAAATAGTGGCACTACTAACTATGAAGTTGGCAAAACAGTCTCAACTACAAAGTCACAATTTGCTCGTATAAAAAAGATTAGTGCGGCTGTTATAGTTGATGGAAAGTATAAGTATAAGTTAGATGAAGCAAATAAACCAACAAATGAGCTTGAATATTTAGCGCTTCAAGATAGTGATCTTGAAGCACTCTCTTCACTTGTTAGCCGTTCTATTGGCATAGATGAGGCAAGAGGCGATCAGGTAAGTGTTAAAAATCTCCAGTTTAAAAGAGATGCAACTTTGAGTGAGATTGATGGGGTGTCAAGAGCTTTAACATTTTCTCAAACTTACATAGCACCATTTTCTGGGTTATTTAAGTATCTATTTGTAGTTATTTTGCTTCTAATACTCTACAAAAAAGTTATCTCTCCGTTTGCACTTAGAATGCTTGAAGTTTCAAAAGAGGATGATGATTTAACCCGTCCATCACTTGAGATAGAAGATGATGAAGAAGAGGACTTAGTTGAGAAAGTTCAACTGATGCGTAAAAAAGTTGAGAGTCAACTAGGTGTTGGAGAAGGCTTTAATGAAGATGAGTTAAAGCATGAAGTTCTTCTAGAAAAAGTTAGAAACATGGCAGAAGATGCGCCAGAAGAGTTAGCAGCTCTTCTTCAATCTCTATTGGTTGGTGAAGATGAACAACCTTATGTAAGAGAAAAGAGGTAGATAGTTTATGAGTTTAAATCCGACGCAACAAGCAAAACTAGATGAAATGAGTATGGCTGAGAAGATCTCTATACTGCTAATGCAGTTAGGGGAAGAACCGACAGCAGCAATCTTTTCAAATATGAATGTAGATGCAATAACAGAAATCTCAAAGTATATTGCAGGCAATAAAAGTGTTGAAAAAGCGATAGCGACTACTATACTTGAAGAGTTTCATGCAATATTTCAATCTGGTCAGTTTATTACATCTGGTGGTTTGGAATATGCGAGAGAACTTTTATATAGAACTTTAGGGCCAGAAGAGGCTAAAAAAGTTTTAGATAAGCTCTCTAAGAGTATGCAAAATATTCAAAACTTCTCTTATCTATCAAAAATTAAGCCTCAGCAGCTCTCAGACTTTATCGTTAATGAGCATCCACAAACTGTAGCTTTGATACTAGCTCATATGGATCCAACTGAAGCTGCAGATACTCTTCAGTTCTTCCCAGATGATCTGCGTTCAGAAGTTGCTATGAGAATGGCTAGACTTGGTGATATTTCTCCATCTGTAATTAAGAGAGTCTCAGCTGTACTAGAGTCTAAACTAGAATCTTTAGCATCTTACAAAGTCGAAGTTGGTGGACCTCGTGCGGTTGCTGATATCTTTAACCGTCTAGGGGCAAAAAGTGCAAAAGCTACACTATCGCAAGTTGAGCAGATAGATGAAGAACTAGCAACTCAAATTAAAGAGATGATGTTTACATTTGAAGACATTGTTACTCTTGATAAGACCGCTATTACAGAGATCCTTAAAGCGGTTGATAAAAAAGAGCTTATGCTTGCTCTTAAGAGCGCGCCTGAAGAGCTTAAAGAGAAATTCTTCTCTGGTATGAGTGAGAGAGCTAAAGAAGCATTTGATGAAGAGATGCAATTTTTGGGTGCTGTTAAGATGAAAGATGTTGAGAATTCTCAAAGACAGATTGTTGAACTTGTAAATGGACTAGCAGAGGCTGGATCTATACAAATGGGTTCAAACGATGAAATGGTAGAGTAGAGATGGCAACTGTAATCTCAAATGAAAAGCTTGTACAGCACAATGTCGACAAATATACTTTTAAAGTACTAGCTATGGGTCCATCATCAAATGCTAATGTACAAAAAAGTTCTTTAGAAAAAGTTGAAGAAAAAGAGCTAGAAAAACCTCAAACGAGTGTAGACTCAAGCTCAATAAGTACAAATTCAAAAGACTCACTTATAGAGTCACTTATGAAAAAAACCGATGAGATGTCATCTAACTTTATAAAGTTGCAAATGAAGTTAGAATCGATGAGCCAAGATCATAAAAAAGAGATAGAAAAAGTAAAAGAAGAGTCATTTCAAGAAGGTATAGTAGAGGGTAAAGAACAAGCTTTAAAAGAAGAAAAAGGAAGCATCAAAAACTCTTTAGAACAGTTTGTAAACTCTATAAAAACTTTGGAAAACAGTGCGTCAGAGTATGAAAAAGCATTAGAGGGGATAAAGTCTGAGCTAATCAGTGCTGCAATTGATATCTCAAAAGAAGTTATAAATGTTGAGCTTTCAAAAAACTCAAGTGAGATAGCTGAAGTGTTATCAAGGGAACTTATAAAAGATCTTCAAGGAGCCTCAAAGATAAAACTAAAGGTAAATCCTAAAAACCATGGAGATTTATCGAAAAATCTAGGTTCGCTAGAGCATGTTGAAATAGTCTCAGATGGTGCAGTTAGCGAGGGCGGAGTCATTGCTATTAGTGATGCAGGAAATATAGACGCGCAAATCTCTAAAAGATTTGAGAGAGTTAAAAGAGCGGCCTTAAGTGAATAAAAAATGATAAATGTAAAAGAAATAAGTATAAAAGAACTAGAAATTCTTTGTCAAGATATAAGAGAAAAAATTTTAGAAGTTGTTAGTAAAAATGGTGGACATTTAAGTTCGACGCTAGGTGCAACTGAACTAATTGTAGCTATGCATAAAGTTTTTGATGTAACAAAAGATCCTTTTATTTTTGATGTGTCACATCAATCTTATGCACATAAACTACTTACGAAAAGATGGGAAGATTTTGACACGCTTCGTCAGTTTGGTGGAACTTGTGGATATACAAAACCAAGCGAATCAGAGTATGATTACTTTGTAGCTGGGCATAGCTCTACCTCTATATCTTTAGGAGTAGGTGCGGCTAAGGCTATAAAGTTAAAAGGTGAGCAAGAAACAAGAGTTCCTGTTGTAATGATAGGTGATGGCTCAATGACTGCTGGAATGGTCTATGAAGCACTAAATGAACTAGGAGAGCTAGACTATCCGCTAGTTATCATTCTAAACGATAATGAGATGAGCATCGCCAAACCCATCGGTGCAATAAGTAGAATGCTTAGCTCGGCAATGGCATCACCAATCTATCAAAAGTTTAAAAAACATACTGAAAACTTTGTAGATAACTTTGGAGAGAGTGCTCACTATATAGCTAAAAGGATGGAAGAGTCTTTAAAACTCATCACTCCAGGAATCTTGTTTGAAGAGATGGGTATTAACTATATAGGACCTATTGATGGGCATAACCTATCTCAACTTATAGAGATAATGCAGACCGCTAAAAACCTAAAACAACCAGTTGTTATACACGCTCAAACCATAAAAGGTAAGGGTTATGAGATAGCTGAAGGCAAAGAGGAGAAGTGGCACGGTGTTGGTCCTTTTGATCTGAGCAATGGTCACAGTTCTAAAAAGTCTTCAACTAAGAGTGCCACTCAGATCTATACAGAAGCCCTAATGCATTTAGCAAAAAATAATGACAAAATAGTTGGTGCTACCGCTGCAATGCCAAGCGGAACAGGACTTAGCGAACTTATGGAGGCGTTTCCTGATAGGTTTTGGGATGTAGCCATTGCTGAGCAACACGCTGTAACATCTATGGCGGCTCTGGCAAAAGAGGGTTTTAAACCTTTTTGCACCATCTACTCAACATTCCTGCAACGTGCTTATGATCAAGTTATACACGATACCTGTTTGATGGATCTCCCTGTTGTTTTTGCACTAGATCGTGCTGGAATAGTTGGTGAAGATGGAGAGACACATCAAGGCGCATTTGATATTAGTTTTTTAAGAGCTATTCCAAATATGACACTCTTCGCTCCAAGAGATGAAAAATCATTTCATCAAGCTCTAGGCTTTGCATCAGAATTTGAGCATCCATGCTCACTTAGATATCCAAGAGGATCATTTATAGAGACAGACTTACCAGAGTCAGCCCCTTTTGAATTGGCAAAGTCTCAACTACTTCGTTCAAATGGTAGTGGTATATTATTTGTTGGTTATGGAAATGGAGTGGGACGAGCTTATGAGACAGCTGAGCTACTAGAAGTTGAAGTTAGCATTCTAGATTTGAGGTTTGTAAAACCACTAGATGTTGAGATGCTAAAAGATCTGTCTAAAAAACATAAAAAATGGTTTATCTTTAGTGATAGTTCTAAAATGGGCGGAGTTGGATCTGCTATCTTAGAATTTTTCTCAAAAGAGAAGATCTCAGGTGTAGATCTTGTGAGTTTTGAGTATGAAGATGAGTTTATAACTCATGGAAATACAAAACAAGTCGAAGAGTCTTTGGGACTTCTACCAAAACAATTAGCTAAAAAAGTAGAAGCACTTATTTAATTCTAATGTCCTCTTCCTAATAGTTCTGATGCTTCGATAATAACTAAGAAGCCATCAGGATCATGCTCCTCCATTAAAGCTCTAAGTGCTGGGATTTTGTTGTTACTTATGACAAGCATCATAAGTTGTCTATCTTTTTGTTTTTCAAGACCTAATCCACTTAAAATAATCCCCTCTTTATCAAATCTTTTTACTATATGCTCACTTATAAGTTCTATTTTTTTCGATGATATATGAATCACTTTTTCAGTTGGGCGACCAGATATAAGTATATCCATGCTTCTTAAAGTCATATAAACAGCTATAAGACTCCATAAAGTGCTCTCAAAACTCTCAAATGCAACTCCAGCGCAAAGAACAATAAAAGTATCTAATGCAATTATCACATTTGACTCCTTTAAGTGCATTTTTTTTGCAATAATTCTAGCTACTATTGAAGGTCCACCAGCTGTTGCATTACCTGCAATAATAAAACCAAGACCTAAACCAATAAAAATACCACCAAATACACTAGCTAGGATAGATTCATTTGTCCAAGCTGATAATTGTAGATACTCATGAAAAAGATCTACTATAAAGGACGTAACTACAATAACATAAAGAGTTCTTATGGCAAAACCCTTTCCAATGTACTTGATGCTCATAAGTACTAGAGGTGTATTTATGATAAACATTAGCACCCCCGTGGGAATACTAGTAAAGTGATTTAGTAAGATTGAAATACCTGGCGTTCCCCCTGAGACTATTTGGTTTGGAATTAGAAACATAACAACACCGGTTGCTAAAAGTGTGGCGCCTATAGTGATGTAGATGTAACGAAGAAACTCTTTTGGAATGGGTGCATTAGCGAATTTATTTATCAAAACAATAACCTTTAACTTATTACAGTGTGCCACTTGCAGATTAGTAAGGAAGTAGCTAGTTTAATTTTACAGAGGGTTGAAAAAGCCAAAATCAAATTTCAAATGCTATAATAATTCAATACAAATGAGATTTTTATTAGTAAAATTATATCGACACTATCAAATATGTGGCTGAAAATTACAAATCTCAAACTAGGAGTACAATATGTTAGATGGCATAGTTATCTCTCTTGCAAAACACACACTTCTGCATCACTTCTCTAAAGAAGAGGCTATAGATAAACACAGGCTGTTAAAGCAATATCCACAACTCTCTCAAAAGAGAGCTTCTTTTGTTACATTGCATAAAAGAGGTGCTCTTCGTGGATGCATAGGTTCTATAATTGCCCATAGATCTCTCTATGATGATATAGTCTCAAACACTCTTATGAGTGCTTTTAGAGATAGTAGATTCTCGCCATTAAAAGAGGATGAACTTAGTGAGCTTAGTATTGAAGTCTCCATCTTAAGCAACCCTAAAGAGATAGAGTATAGTAGTTATGAAGAGTTAGTAAAGAAAATTACTCCAAATGAAGATGGGCTAATTTTAGAGTTTGATTCTTACCATGGTACTTTTTTACCTCAAGTGTGGCAACAGCTTCCAAAAACAAAAGATTTTTTAGAACACTTAAGTTTTAAAGCGGGTGCAGATCCTTCCATATACACGCAAAAGCCCAAAATCTTAAGATATAGAGTAGAAGCGATAGAAGCAGAATTTGATGAGATAGCATCGTTATAGTATTTAATTTCTAAGGAGAGATTATGAGACGAGAAATGAGCGTGGTTGGTTCTTTTTATCCAAGAGAGGCCAAAGATATTTTAAGATATTTTAATAACTTCATTGCTTTATATGATGAGAATACTTCATTGGCTGATGTCAAAACAAAGGCTGTAATAGTTCCTCATGCTGGATATGTCTTCTCTGGATATACGGCAAATATTGCTTATAGGATCTTAGCAAAGAGTGGTGTGAAAAACTTTGTGGTTATCGGTCCATCGCATAGAGTTGCATTTGATGGGGTTAGTATGTGCGCATCAGCAGAGTATCTTACTCCTTTTGGTCCAATTGCAAAAAGTGAGCTTATATATGAGGTACTAGAGAGAAATTTTGGATTGTCTGAAAAAATAACTCACGCAGAACACTCAACTGAGGTGCAATTTCCTTTTATAAAACACTATATGAGTGATGCAAAAGTTGTTGAGTTAGTCTATGGGAAAGAGAGTGCTTCTTCTATATCAAAGATGATAGATCTAGTTTTGGGTTTAGAAGATTGTGGAGTCATTATCAGTACAGATCTTAGCCATTTCTATAACGAAGAGTATGCCAATAGACTTGATAATATCTGCATAGAAGCTATACAAAAACTAGATCTCTCACTTTTGCATCAAGGATGTGAAGCTTGTGGGATTTTAGGAGTTGAAGCTATGATGATGAGTGTAAAAAAAGAGCAGCTTGAGCCAATTTTGCTTGACTACAGAACAAGCAGTGATGCTAGTGGAGATGAGAGTAGTGTGGTTGGTTATATGAGTGCTTGTTTTGTTTAGAAAGCTTTTAATCAAGCATCATAATAACACCAGCAAATCTTCCAGTTTCCTTAGAGGATCTGTAGGAGAAATATTTACTCTCTTTGCAGCAACTGCACTCCTTGCTTATCTCGATGTTTTGCTCTTTTATGCCAGAAGTTAGGAGTTGAGACTTTAAGATTTTAGTAAGATCTAAAAAAAGAGAATCACCTCTTTGATCCATTGCAAATCCTAGATCTAGCTCTTGTGCAACTTGTCCAATCTCATGCCCAACCTCATAACAACAAACTCCTATAGTTGCACCTATTGTTACAACAATACCTTTTGCATCAGATCCAAAATCTTTTACAAAACTATCAACTACATTTTTTGCGATGTTTTGAAATGCTCCCTCTCTTCCTGCGTGAGCTACAGCGATAACTCTTTTGCTCTCATCATAAAAAAGCAGAGGGCTGCAATCTGCTACCATTACCATAAGAGGGATATTTGTTTTGTTGGTTATGAGTGCATCACAAGTTGGAGGGTTTGAGAAATCATCTTGTTTTTCTACTATATGAACTGTGCTAGAGTGGATCTGTTTCATATGAACAAGTGTTTCTTTCTTGTAGTTTAATCTAGAGGCTAAGATCTTGTGATTTTGTAAAACAGAGTCTATATTATCGCCTACATGAAAGGCTAGGTTTAACGAGTTATAGGGTGCTTTGCTAGATCCACCATTTCTTGTAGTAAATGCGTGAATGAGTTTTGAGTCTTTCTTTAATCTTGGGCTTTGATCAATTTTCATATAATAATTATAGCAAAACAAAAGGGTTTAATTTGAACAATCTTAGTATATATCCTCCTACGCTTGATGAGGGCACTATAGAGACAAAACGAGAAGAAATACTACAATATTTTAACAACACTTACACACTTTTTGAGAAGGTTTTTGAGACTTTAAAAAGCGATGAGATCTTTTATAAAAAGTCAGAACCATCAAGACATCCAATGATCTTTTACTTCGGTCACACAGCTACTTTTTTTATAAACAAACTTATACTTATGAAGATAATAGATAGACGTGTAGATGCTTCCTTTGAGTCCATCTTTGCAGTAGGCGTTGATGAGATGGCATGGGATGATGTGAACTCAAAAAACTATGCGTGGCCAAAGGTGCAAGAGGTTAGGGAATATAGATCTAAGGTTAAGGCTATTGTAGAAGATCTCATTTTAAACCTAGATCTAAAACTCCCAATAGAACAAAACTCTCCTATGTGGGTTATTTTGATGGGGATCGAGCATGAGCGGATCCATATAGAGACCTCACTTGTACTTCACCGTCAGATGCCACTTGAAGATGTTGAGCGTGCAGAAGAATTTAAAATTTGTTCGCATAGCTCAGAGGCTCCAAAAAATGAGATGATAAAGATAGATGGTGCTTATATAAAGCTAGGGAAAAATACTCAACATAAGCTTTATGGTTGGGATAATGAGTATGGAACTTATGAAGAAGAGGTAGATGAGTTTAGAGTTTCCAAATATCTTGTAAGCAACGCTGAGTTTATGGAGTTTGTTGAGAGTGGTGCTTATGAGAGGGATGAGTTTTGGGATGAAGAGGGCTTGGAATATCTCAAAAACACAAAGGCGAAACATCCTGCTTTTTGGGTCAGTGAAGATGGAGTGTATAGATATAGAACTCTTTGTGAAGTTATTGATATGCCACTTGATTGGCCAGTAGATGTAAATGCTCTAGAGGCGGAAGCGTTTTGTAGATATAAGAGTAAAAAAGATGGAGCGCTTTTTGTTCTTCCTAGCGAAGCTGAATATAGAGCAATTTATGAGCAAGTTAATCTTCAAGATCTACCTGAATTTCATCAAAGTCGCGCAAATCTCAACTTTTATCATTATGCTAGTTCTTGCCCTGTAAATGAGTTTGGTTTTCACACAAAGAGTGGCGAGTCTATCTTTGATGTGGTGGGAAATGTTTGGCAGTGGAGTAGAACCCCTATGCGACCATTTGATGGGTTTAAAGTGCATGAGGCTTATGATGACTTCACAGCTCCAACATTTGATGAGAAACACGCACTTATAGTTGGATCTTCTTGGGCTAGTAGTGGAAACTTAATCATGAAGCACTCTCGATATGCTTTTAGAAAACACTTCCCTCAAAATGCAGGCTTTAGATATGTTATCTCAGAGAATCAAAATGAGAGTAAATCAGATATATATGAGAGTGATGAGTTAGTTTCACAATATTGTGAGTTTCAGTATGGAGATGAGTACTTTGGAGTTAAAAACTTTGCAAAAGAGTGTGCAAAGGTAGCGAGCGAATTTAGCACAAACAAAACAAAAGCGCTAGATCTAGGATGTGCTACAACAAGAGCTAGTTTTGAACTTGCAAAGGAGTTTGATGAGGTTGAGGGGGTTGACTTCTCGGCTCGTTTTATTCAAGTGGGAGTAAGATTAAAAGAGAGAGGTTATGTTGCCTTTACATCTAAACTTGAGGGTGATCTCGTGCAAAATAAAAAGGTCACAATCAAAGAGTTAGGTTACGAGGGCATTGCTCATAAAGTCTCATTTTGGCAAGGTGATGCTTGTAATCTTAAAGCAAATCTAAACTCATATGACTTAGTTATGGCTACAAACCTCATAGACAGACTCTATAATCCAAAACTATTTTTAGAGACTATCCATGAGAGATTAAATAGCGATGGGATACTTATGATAACTTCTCCATATACATGGCAAGAGAGTTCAACTCAAAAAGAGATGTGGCTTGGTGGTTTCGTAGATGCTAAAGGCAATGAGGTAAGAACGCTAGATAGCTTAAAAGAGATACTCAGTGAAAACTTTGAACTTGTGCATCTTAGAGATATGGAGTTTGTTATAAAAGAGACAGCAAGAAAATTTCAACACACCATCGCACAATGCAGCATTTGGAAAAAGAAGTGAAGTATAGTTTTAAAACACACTCAGATAGAGAGAACTCAAAGGCTGAGAAATATACTCTAAGAGAGGAGTTGTTTGGCACTAAAGATGTGCTTCCTGCTTGGGTGGCTGATATGAATATAGATACACCTTATTTTGTACTAGAAGCAGTAAAAAAAAGATTAGAACATTCCATCATTGGCTATCAGTCGATGCCAGACAGTGCATTTGAAGCTCAAATAGAGTGGATGAAGAGTGAACATGGTATCTCTTATGCGCTAGAGGATCTGCTCTACTCTCACTCCGTTGTTGCATCTATGGATCTAGCGATCGATGCCTTTAGTGATGTGGGTGATAAAGTTATAGTACAAACTCCAATCTATCCTCCTTTTTTAGCAAGTCTAAAGGAGCAAAAAAGAGAAGTTTTAAATAATCCTCTTGTGCAAGGTAGTGATGGAAAATATAGTTTTGATATAGAAGATCTTAGATCTAAGATAGATGAGAGGACTAAACTTTTACTTCTTTGTTCTCCTCATAATCCAGTTGGTAGAGCGTGGAGAAGAGAAGAACTTGAAGAGATTTTAGAACTCTGTTTAGAACATAACATCGTAGTTTTTAGCGATGAGATCCACTCAGATCTAGTCTATGCACCAAACAAGCACATCCCTTTTGCATCGCTAAGTCAAAAGGCTAGAGATATCACCATAACAGCCATAGGAGTTGGAAAAACATTCAATATGGCAGGTTTTGCGATGAGTAGTGTTGCCATTGCAAACAAAGATCTCAAAGAAAGATTCCTTAAAAGTTATCATAGAGTGCATATTGGGCAAGGTAGTGTTTTGTCGCAAGTGGCTTTTGAGACCGCTTATAGAGAAGGCAAAGAGTGGTTAGGGGAGTTAAAAGTTCATCTCTGGGGCAATTATGAGCTACTTGTAGAGGTTTGTAAAAAACATAAAAATATCATAAAAGTTATACCAATAGAGGCAACTTACCTTGCATGGCTTGATTGTCGAGGCTTAGGGCTAAGTAACAGGAAAATAAAAGAGTTTTTTGTAAAAGAGGCAAAGTTAGGGCTTAATACGGGACTTAGTTTTTCAAAAGAGGGCAGTGGCTTTATGAGGTTAAATTTTGGAGTTAGTCGTGATGAGATGCAAGAGATTGTTAAAAGATTAGATGGGGCTTTGTTAAAGTTTAGCAATGAGTGATTTAGAAAAAATAGAGTCTTTTATAGATAAGCATCATGTTTTAAGTTTAGCAACTAGCGATGGAGATGAACTTAGTGTTTGTAGCCTTTTTTATGTTTATGAAGATCAATGTTTTGTGGTGGCGAGTAGCGATGATACTACACATATAAAACACATTTTAAAAAACCAAAAAGTAGCAGGAAATATTCTTTTAGAGACAAAAGAAGTAGGAAAGATCCAAGGAGTGCAGTTTCAAGGAAGTTTTACAATGCTTGAAGATAAGAATTTAAAAAAACTATATTTTAAAAAGTTTCCCTATGCAATTGCAATGAGGGCGAAACTTTGGGAGATAAAAGTTAGTTATTTTAAGTTGACTGACAATAGGTTAGGGTTTGGTAAAAAGATTATTTGGCAGGAGTCTTAAGCTCAAATAGTGAGCATTCGGTTCCACTACTTTGAAAAACCACAATAGATGGAATCTGTGCAGACTTGAATCCATAAGCTCTACATCCATGAGGCTGTTTTTTTTCCCAAGTAACATAATAAAATTTACATCTTCTACAATTTATTCTTTTCATCTATCTTTCTTTGTTTAAGTATGGAATATTAGCATATTAGGTAAAATAAACAACTTATTTCAAGATAAAAAGTTTCCCTAGTTCCAATGCTCTGCGTTGGAACTCATATATGTGTTTATAGTATATATAAACTCCCACGCGGAGCATGGGAGCCAAAAGGGTACCCCTTGAGGGTGTGAAATAAAATTAAGGAATATAATTTGGACAAGATATTATTGATGTTACAACTTCAATCGCAATTAAATGATGCAACAAATGGAGAAAACTGGGTTAAGGGATTGACCAAAGATGCTAAAGAGATAAACTGGGAAAGATGTATCTATATGGAGTGTGCTGAGATGATTGATAGTTTTTCGTGGAAACATTGGAAAAACATCAAACAAGAGCCTGACTGGGCAAACTTGCAGATAGAAGTAGTTGATGTATGGCACTTTGTGATGAGTTTGGCTATAGAGAATTACAATAAAACTCTAAGAGGTGGCATAGATGAGCTGGCTATCAATATAGCTAACTTAGAGAGTTTCTCTAAAATAGATATAAAAAATGATGACTTTGCATCTCAAAAAAAGATCATAGTAAAAGTTGAAGATATAATGCGTAAAGTTTTAAGCCAAGAAGAGCTTGAACTAGAAGCTCTTGTAAACGACTTTTTTGAATTAGTTATTTTGAGTGGGCTAGATTTAGAAACTCTTTATCGTCTCTATGTTGGAAAAAATATCTTAAATCAATTTCGTCAAGATAATGGTTATAAAGAAGGAACCTACATTAAAGTTTGGGCAGGAGAAGAGGATAATATTATCATGAAACGAATCTGGGAAGATAATGCTGATATAACACCAGATGCACTCTATCATGAACTTACAAAGTTATATCTTTCGATGACTAAGAGCTAAATATTTGAGCACTCTTTTAGAAGTTAAAAATTTATCTTTTGGATATAAAAAAGATTTTTTACTTTTTGACAATCTCTCTTTTAGTCTAAAAAAAGGCGAGATAAAAGTTATAGTTGGAGCTAGTGGAGCTGGAAAGAGTACACTTTTTGAATTGATTTTAGGAAACTTAAGACCTCTTAATGGAAGTGTTGAATGCAAAAGAGCATCTGAGGTTTTTCAAGATCCATATAGCTCTTTTCATCCAAGTTATAGCCTAATAAACCAGATAAAAGATGTAGCTTCTATAAGCGATATAGAGCAATATTTAAGTAAACTAAATTTAGATTATGAGCTACTTTTAAAACTTCCACATGAACTCTCAGGTGGTCAGCTCCAACGAGCCTCAATACTGCGAGCTATGCTTATGAAGAGTGAAATATTGCTACTAGATGAGCCAACCTCTGCACTTGATAATGTTATACAACTTGAAGTTATGAGGATGTTGCTAGGCTCATTAGGTGAGGTAGGAATGCTAATTATTACACACGACTTGGAACTTGCAAAATGGTGCGGGGATGAGATTATCGAGATTTGATTATGCTAAAAAATATTTAGTGATATAAAAACCACAAGCAGCCATAAAAACAGTTCCAAAGGCATTTAGAGAGATATTTACTAAAGCTAAAATAATATAACCACCCTCTAAGAGGAAAAAACTCTCTATGGCAAAAGCAGAATATGTTGTCAATGCTCCTAAAACCCCCGTGCTAAGAAATGATTTTGCATGCATAGAAAAGAGTGTAGTATACATAAAGTAAGCTATTAAAATCCCCATAATAAAGCTTCCAACAAGATTTACACCAAGAGTTCCAAAGGGGAGTTCATGGGGAACATTACTAGAGATCAGACCGTTGAGGTAGACTCTTAATATTGCACCGATAAAACCGCCACTACCTATGGCTAGGATTGTTTGATAGCTCATCATCATATACTTTTTGCATTTTTATTCTTAGATTATTTAACCAATTTTTATCTTCTTTTTTTGCCATAAAAGAATCTAAAAATATAACTTTTATACTGCCAGGTTTATAGTAAAACTTTTTTACATTGTAATACTTCGCACTCTGCATAATAACAACAGGTTGAACGCGAAGCTCATACTTATCTGCTAGCATCTTTGCCCCTGATTTAAAGGGTAGCATCTTAGATTTTGTAGAGCGTGTTCCCTCGGGAAACATAGTGATAACTCTACCATTATCTAATCTATCTTTGGCATCTTTTAGGAGTTTAAGTAAAGATGTCTTGCTCTCTCTTGTTACTGCGATATCCTTTGGTAATTTTAACGCTAAACCAAAAAAAGGTATATCAAATAGCTCTTTTTTTGCAACCCAAGCTAAATCTTTGTTTGTTATTGTTTCCATGACACAGATATCTAAATCACTTTGATGGTTAACTAAGAACATCTGTGCATCCTTATCTTCACAACCTTGGATCTCTACTGTAAAAAAAGTACTAAGCCTAATGAGCCAAGCCGACATTTTTCTAGCATATGGTTTAGGAACTATATAGTAGAAAATTATCATCAATGTTAGAGAAGAGAAAATTATTATTGTTGCAAAAAGCCAACTAATCTTTGCAAATATCTTCATTTTTAACCCAACCTATCTTTTCATTTTTAAGTTTTACTTTTACAAAGTCTTTTACGCTTCCCTCTTTTTGTAAGTAGTAAAGTGTATTTGTTTTTTCAAAAATAGTTCCATTATGCACTGGAAGCAGATATATCTTAGCGCCTACTTTTATACAAACCTCTTTTGAGGGAATAGCTATATATATAACATAAGCTAAAGGGATTAGTATGAAAACCAAGTATATATATTTTTTTCTCCACAAAATAAGTAAAAAAGCAACCAAAGCTATAATTGTTGCAAGGAGCATTTTTACTCTATCGTGAGATTGATCTTTAGGTTTTAAGTCAGTTTGTGTAGTGACACTATCATCATCTACGATTATAGGAATATTCAAACGTACAAAATTGTTTTGCAAAAGATTGAAGTAAGAAAAAGAGAGATTCTCAACCTCTTTTTTTATAACCCCGTAGTAAACCAACTTAGAATTAAAGTGTGACTCTGTTATGGACTCGATACCTTGTTTATACGCATTTTTTAACTCAAATGAAGCAATATCGCAGTTTTTAGCAGTGGCTACAAAGACTACAATATTATGTTCATCGTCATATGCAGTTGTCTTAAATTCTAAAAGTTCGAAGCTATCAGCTACTATATTTGCAAAATTATTTTTAGGGTTAAGTGTGACTACATTTAGTTTAAAGCCACTTAGAGTAGTATCTCTGTAAAGAGTGTCGTCAAAGCCCTCTAAAGTAGCTTTAAAGTCAGGTATCTTCGCATCGCTACTTGTTGTAAGAAAGTAAAAAGTATCATAGAAATATCTGGAGTCTTTTTCTCTATATGGTATTTCATTTAAAGGTTTTAGACCCTCATAATTTAAAAGTTCATAAGTAATATTTGAAAATTCTTTTACAGTTGAGAGAGTCTTTAGAGTAACAGGGAAGATCTCTCCTTTAATTACTCTTTTGGGAGTTGTTTTGAAGTTAAGATATAGAATTTTTGGTAAAGTTGCATCTATTGATATGTTGTCATCTTCAGTTGTGCTGAGTTCATTTGCACCTAGAGTTGTTAAAAGAAACAACCCTAAAAAGATTAGACGAATCACGCTTTTAAAAATCCTTGAAGCATAGCTACGCCATCATCGCTTCCTAGTATTGTCTCCATTGCTCTCTCAGGATGAGGCATTAGACCAAAAATATTTTTTTGCTTGTTGCAGATCCCAGCGATAGACTCAACGCTTCCATTTGGATTTTGTTCAACTCCATTTGCGTCAGTGTATCTTAGAAGTATTTGATTGTTCTCTTCTAGCTCTTTTAGTCCATCTGCATCTATAAAGTAGTTTCCATCATGGTGAGCGATAGGGATGTTTACAACATCACCAACACTTAGATTCTTTAAAAAATCATTGTCATTATTTATAACTTTTAGATGATGATGCTTTGATAAGAAGTGAAGATGTTCATTTCTCTTTAGTGCACCTGGAAGAAGCCCAGCCTCAGTTAGAACTTGAAAACCATTACAGATACCAAGAACTTTTCCGCCAGCTTTAGCATAAGCCTCAACTGCCTTCATAACAGGAGAAAATCTTGCAATAGCACCACTTCTTAAGTAATCTCCATAAGAAAAACCACCAGCTATTACTAAAAGATCAGTATCCTGTGGAACCTTGTCTGCTTTGTGCCAAAGTATCTCAGTTTTAGCTCCAAGTCTCTCAAATGCGTACTGAGTATCGTATTCGCAATTAGTCCCAGGAAACTGTAAAATCGTAACCTTTGTCATTATACTAACTCTATCTCATAGTCTTCAATAACTGTGTTAGCTAAAAGGTCTTCGCACATCTTAGTTACATCAGCTAGAGCTGTTTTTTTATCATCACAATCAAGTTGTAAAACTATCTGTTTTCCAACACGAACATCTTTTACACCATTGAAATGTAATGATTCTAGTGCATGGTGAACCGCTTTACCTTGAGAGTCTAATACGCCTGCTTTTAAAGATACATTTACTATTGCTTTTATCATTGTTTATTTCCTATAGTTATTTTCAAATTGTGTTATTTTGAGAGAATTCTATTTAGAACCTGCTCATAAGCTACTGCTAATCCGCCAAGACCTTGACGAAATCTATCTTTATCCATCTTTTCACCACTCTCAACATCCCAAAAACGACAATTATCAGGTGAGATCTCATCAACTAAGATGATATTTCCACTACTGTCTTTTCCAAATTCTAGTTTAAAATCAACAAGATTTAAACCTTTTTCAAAGAAGTAAGGACGAAGTATGTCATTTACTTGTCTTGCGATTCTACGAAGTTTATCAAGCTCATCTTGATACTCAACTAAACCTAAGATAAGAGCGTGTTGGTCATTTAGTTTTGGATCACCTAGCGAGTCATTTTTATAGTCAAATTCTACTAGAGTAAAAGGAAGGACCGTTCCATCTTCAATACCTAGATTTCTAGTTAAACTTCCAGTTGCAATATTACGAACTATAACCTCAATGAGGATAACATCGACCTTTTTATGAAGCATATGATTATCATCTAGCATCTCTACAAAGTGAGTCTGGATACCATTTTTTTCTAAGAGTTTAAACAACTCAGTTGAGATCTTGTTGTTAAGTGCACCTTTTCCAACTTCACTTGACTTTTTTTCGCCATTAAATGCTGTCAAATCATCTTTAAACTCTGAAATAACTAAGTCTTTATCATCTGTTAAATAAAGCCGTTTAGCTTTACCTTCATAGAGTAATTCTCTTTTTTGCATCTGTTTATTTATCCTTTTACTATGATTAATGCTCTTATGATATCAACGCTCTCTTTTAGTTGAATATCTTTATATAGTTGTTCTTTTGAAATTATATCTTTTTTATCGCCATTTTCTTCTGCTTTTTTGGCTTTAGTCTCAGTTTTTACAAGTTCTTCTTCGAGATGTTTTTTAAGATCTGCTTCTTTTATAGAAAAGTCATTTTCATCTTGTTGAACAACGCCTGGAAAGACTTCAATATCTGGTTTTACACCTAGTGCTTGAATAGTTCTTCCACTTGGAAGATAGTATCTTGCAATGGTAAGTTTTATAGCTTCATCTTGAGTTATAGGAAGCACAACTTGCACACTCCCTTTTCCAAAAGTGTTTTCTCCAACTACAATAGCTCTTTTATGATCTTGTAGGGCACCACTAACTATCTCTGAAGCTGATGCGCTTCCACCATTTACAAGGACTACTACGGGAACATCTGTCATAGTGTTCGAGCTCTTAGCGCTATAGACCTGGTCATCTGATGCTTTGCGACCTTTTTGAGATACGATATCGCCTTTATCAACAAACAAATCAACTAAACCAACTGCTTGATCAAGTAAGCCACCAGGATTATTTCTCAGATCTAAGACGATACCCTTTGTCATTGCTTTTTTCTTGTTTATCGCTTTTGAGACATCTTCAATAACTTTTTTATCAAAACTTGTAACTCTGACATATAAAATGTCATCATATATAGTCTTTGTATAGACTGATTCTATAGTTATAATACCTCTTACAATCTTTATAGCAAGTGGTTTTGCTTCGCCCTTTCTTACAATAGTTATCTCTATAGGCTCGCCAACTTTTCCTCTCATACGTGAGACTGCTTCATCTATAGTCATGTTTAGAGTTGATTCGTCATTGATTTTTAAGATAATATCACTTGACTTTACGCCAGCCTTATCAGCAGGAGTTCCCTCAATAGGAGCAATTACAGTCAAAGCTCCATCACGGATGCCTACCGTAATACCAAGACCTCCAAACTCCCCATCTGTTTGAACTTTGAGCTTTTTATAGTCTTTTTGTGTTAAAAAATTTGAGTGTGCATCAAGATTTGTCATCATCCCTTGAAGTGCTTTATCCATAAGATCTTCAATGCTTACATTGTCAACATTGTATTGCTCAACTATGCTTATGACTTTTGTAAACTTTGCAAGTGCTTCAAGTCTAGAAGCTTCTTTTTTTGAACTATCTGCAGTTTTTGCAAAAAGATTTGCAGAAAAAAGTATAGTTAATGTTACTGCTATAGTGGTAAAACCCAGTGTTATATATTTTTTGTTGCTCATATGTTTCCCCATTGTTTTTAAAGATGGACATTATAGTAAAAAGATGGTTAAATAACAAATTATTGATTTGTGAGATAAAAGATTCAGTTTTTTTTTATATAATACAAAAAATTTAAAATGTATTTTATTACAAAAAAGGAAAATTAAATGAGTTCAATCAAAGAGTATTTAACACAAGATCATAGTAGATGTGATGGTTATTTTGCGACTATGGAAGAAAATGCTAGCAAATCTTTAAGTGATGCAAAAGAGTCTTATGAAGAGTTTGCAAAAGCGACTGAGAGACACTTCCAAATGGAAGAGAGAGTTATGTTTGTAGAGTTTGAGACAAAAACAGGAATGACGGAAGGTCCAACTGCAATGATGAGGCATGAACACGCTCAGATGAGAAGTCTTATAAAACAGATGGGCGAAGCGCTAGAAGCTGATAACAAAGATAAGTTTTTTGGACTCTCAGAGACTCTTATGATACTTATGCAACAACACAATATGAAAGAGGAACAGATGCTCTACACTATGGCGCAACAACACTTAAGCGCAGAAGCTCCAAGAGTTGTGGATATGATGGAGTCTATGATTGTTGAGTAAAAAAAGTGCAGTTTAACGGTCTCTCACTAGAGCAAGCTCCTCCAATTTCAGCGCCACTTAGATTTTACTTAAGTGCACCACTTTTTGCCATTCTTGCTGGAATTTTGATGCTACTAAGTGATGTAAGTGCCTTACAAAGCAGATACTCTATAGATAGCATTGTCATTACACACACTATAACCATAGGTTTTATGAGTTTTGTTATGCTTGGATCTCTGACTCAGATGCTTCCAGTATTAGCTGGAGTTAAGATGTATCGAGTAGATCTTGTGACTAAGATCTCGCATATAGCTATGGTTTTAGGAACGCTTTTTATGATCGTGGGTTTAAAGTTTGAGGTGGCACTTCTCAATGCTTTTGCCATGCTCTTGCTTGGATCTGGATTTTTGGCAATGATAGTTGTGATTTTTATGGCTATAAAAAAAGTTAAAAACTTTACTCCTACAGTTACAGGGATGAGTCTGAGTTTAGTTTTTGCTCTTTTTAGCGTTTTAATGGGGATCTTTTTACTCTTTAGTTACATAGATCCAGATGCCTCTATTTATAGAAATATAGTCGCAAATACTCACAGTGTTTGGGCAATCTTTGGTTTTGCGGGAATTTTAATAGTTGGGGTGACATTTCAAGTTTTGCCAATGTTTTATGTAGCACCAAAGTTTAAAGATTTTTATCAAAAAAGAGTAGTTTTGTTTATCTCAATATCACTAATTTTGTGGATGATAACGAGTCTGTTTTTCCAAAGCTATGCAGTAGCTGCAAAGCTCTGGATCGTTCTATTTTTTGCTTCATTTGCAATTGTTTTTTTGCTAAAGATAAAAAACAGAAAAAGAAAAGTTAGTGATATCACACTTCTTTACTATAAAACTTCAAGCATTTTTTTAGCGCTAGGCTCTTTGTTTTGGATAGGGGACGAGTTTTATTTAAGCCAGCACATAGTTGTAACTTCAATCTTTATAGGGGGTTTTATACTCTCTATTATGATAGGAATGTTATACAAAATAGTTCCATTTTTAATTTGGTTTCATCTAAATGCGATGGGCTATATGAACATCCCAACTATGAATGAGATGATAGATAAAAAGTTAGCATTAATTCAGTTTATTCTTTTTGTTGGATCACTTCTTGGTTTTATCTTTTCTTACTATCTAGAGGCATATTTAAGTCTGTTTTCTATGGCTTTTATCATTAGTATGGTAATCTTGCAATACAATATCATCACAGCAGTTTTGATATATAAAAGAGTTAAAAAAACTAAACCAGATTTTGATATGAGTGCATTTGCATGATATCTAAAAGCATAGATCTAGATCTAAAGGCCGAGTAAATGTTAAAGAATAAAAATATAGTTTTAATAGGATTTATGGGAGTTGGAAAGGGTAGTGTGGCTCGTGAAGTCATAAAGCACTCTGATTATATGACCATTGATACTGATGATATAATAGAGAGTATGCAAAATAGAAAAATAAAAGATATTTTTGCCGAAGATGGAGAGAGCTACTTTAGAAAACTTGAATCTGATGTTGCTAAGTGGCTAGAGAGTAGTGTGAAAAATACTCTTATCTCAACGGGTGGAGGTTTTTATAAACAAGAAAATCTTAAAAAGATAGGAACAATCGTTCTTTTAGACTCTCCTTTTGAGAAGATAATCAAGCGAATTAAACATCATCCCAATGCTTTGAAAAAACTAAAAAAACGACCACTTCTAAAAGATCTTAAAAAAGCACAGGAGCTTTATAATGAGCGTCGTCCTGAGTATTTAAAAATAGCAGATATAGTAATAGATGTAACAAAAAAAAGTGCCGTAGAGTGCTCAAAAGAACTTCTAAAAAAGGTAAAAACACATGCGTAAAATAATAATATACTTAACACTACTTTTTGCTACTTCTATGATGGCATCGGAGATAAAATGGGCAAAAGATTATGATGCTGGGATAAAAGAAGCAACAAGATTTGTAAAACCAGTTTTGTTTATATCTTCAAGACATACATGCAAGTTTTGTGTCATCCTTGATGAAACAACTTTAAAAGATGAAAGAGTCGCCGAGGCACTAAACAGAGATTTTATATCTATAATTTCATATAGTGATGAGAATGATTTTATGCCAAAAGCACTTTGGCAACCAGGAACACCAGCTATCTGGTTTTTACTCCCAAATGGCGATCCTATGTATCAACCAATAATGGGTGCAATAGATGCAGATAATTTTGTAAAAGCGTTAGGTGTTGTAAAACAAGAGTTTGATGAGTATATAAAAGCGGGAAAATAAGATGATTTTTACAAATACAAAAAACAGTGATTTTGCTAAGAGTTTTGAAGAACTTTTGCAAAGAGGAAAAATGGACATAGCACAAGTTAGTGCAATAGTTACTGGCATAATAGATGAGATCAAGCTTGATAAAAATGAAGCACTAAAGAAGCACATAGCAAAGTTTGATAACTGGACTCCAAAGAGCGATGAAGATCTCAAAATCTCAACTGAGTCTATGAGTAGAGCTTATGATAACCTAGATCCAAAACTAAAAAAATCTCTGCACTTAGCATATGACAGAATCAAAGCTTACCATGAAAAACAAAAACCAAAATCGTGGTTTGACACAGAATCAAATGGAACGATTTTAGGTCAAAAAGTGACTCCAGTTGATAGCGCAGGGCTTTATATCCCAGGTGGAAAAGCTGCATATCCATCTTCACTTTTGATGAATGTTATCCCCGCTCAGGTTGCAGGTGTAGAAAAGATCATCGTAACTACTCCAACTCCAGACAATGAGCCAAACGAACTTTTATTAGCTGCTTGTCATCTTTGTGGAGTTAGTGAAGTTTATAAAGTTGGTGGCGCTAGTGCTATTGGGGCTATGGCTTATGGAACAGAGACAATTTCAAAAGTAGATGTTATAACAGGTCCGGGAAATATCTTTGTAGCGACTGCAAAAAAGATGGTTTTTGGTGATGTAAACATAGATATGATAGCAGGACCTAGCGAGATAGGAATACTGGCAGATGATAGTGCAAACCCAAGCCATTTAGCCATAGATATGCTCTCTCAAGCTGAGCACGATGAGATGGCGAGTTCCATACTTATAACTCCATCACAAACACTAGCTGATGCTGTAAAAGTAGAGATAGAAGTTTGGCTTAAAAAGCTCTCAAGAGAAGAGATAGCAAGAAAGTCCATAGATGAAAGAGGTGCTATTATAGTTACTGAAAATATGGAAGAAGCCATAGATCTTATGAATCAGATCGCACCAGAGCATTTAGAAGTTGCGACTGATAATGCTTTTGAATATCTAGCTTACATAAAACACGCTGGAGCGATATTTTTAGGACATAACACTCCTGAGGCTATTGGTGACTATGTAGCTGGACCAAACCACACTCTACCAACAGGTGGAACTGCTAAGTTTTTCTCTCCGCTTGGAGTTGAGAACTTTATGAAAAAGACCTCTATCATCTCTTTTTCTAAAAAAGCTATAAATGAAATAGGTGAAGAGTGCGCACTAATAGCAAGCACAGAAGGATTGACTGCACATGAGCAATCTGTAAGGGTTAGACTGAGTTGATATTGAGTTTGTCTCAATAGTCATGTAAAAATTCACAGGGGTGTATTTTCTCCCTCACTTAAGTAACATTATGTGTGTTATGTAATATATTTGCAAAATAACACACAAAACTAGCCGAGGCGATTTCATCTTTGATGAAAAGTTTCTTTAGAAAATGTAGTTTAATTTGAATATACAGTATTAAACGAACACTCTAACTTTAAGAATCTTATACATTATTTTCTTTTTTACTTAAAAATATTGCACCATGTCATATTTTTAACATAATTTCATTTTTAACACTCAAATATCGTGTTAGTTATTTATGTTAATTAAGATTTCTTTACATATAATGTGATTGAATAAATAGTTGTCTGGACGCTTCGCATCCAGACAACGGGGGCGCGGGTTGAACACCCACTTGTAATCTGTTGCATTCGCACCAGACAACAAGCGGGAGGAGCAAGCAACCATTGCAAAACCTAAAGGTTTTCCAACGGCAGTTACTCACCCGCGCCCCCGTTATAGGATAAGGCAAATTTTACTGAAAAAGCAAACTTACAATTAAGCTCAGATAAAATAATAAACTAAAATAATTTTTATGTAATGGATAAGTAGTGGGAAAATACCGCGAGTATGAAAAA
>Ga0172382_10001314_pt1 | contig 44790 bp, 37 predicted proteins | sample Leawel138RmetaG_FD_122245 | JGI IMG/M metagenome (GOLD analysis project Ga0172382, IMG submission 122245) | Leachate microbial communities from a municipal landfill in Southern Ontario, Canada - Leachate well 138R metaG | ecosystem: Engineered > Solid waste > Landfill > Unclassified | place...
CTGTAGCACCGTGACGGTAGGCCACATAGGTGCTGGCAGAGTTCAGAGGGTTGTGGTGTGTGATTTGCACATCCACAACGATGCTGCTGTTTGCCATTGCCGAAGTGTGGGGCTGATGCCAAAGGTGGATAAGCTGACTGTCGTGAATGGTGTTTACACGGCAGTGCAGGGCATCGTCGGACAGCCAGGAGCTGTCGTAATAACCTTGCACAGTGTAGCCCGGCATGGCGGCCTGATAGGCTGCGATGGCGGCTGTATCATAGCTGGAGGCAGTGGAATTCCACTGGGGAACGTAGATTTTGTCGTTATAAATGAATGCGTTTGCATAGGGTTCGTTGTTCGAGCTTTGGTCAACTCGATACACTTTGTAAGGCGTGCCATAGCTGGAAATCTTGTTGGCAAACAGGTTCGCCACGTTTTCCAGTGCCGTGTAGTTCTGATGACTTTGGGCAACTTTAGCCACCATCACTTTATCCACATCCAGGATTTTGGCATGGCAGTCGATGTGGTCGATTGTTGAGTTTGCCAGCGGATCGGCATACATGATATATTCATTTACGCCCAGATATTCGCTCACCAGGTCTTCAAGCTGACTCAGGGTGTAGCTTGAGTTTTCGGTTTGGACCAGTGTGGTTGACATCATCTTGCCGTTGCCATCGGTCATGGTGTTTCCGCCGGTGGTGGTCAGAGGCATGTAGGTGAAGTCCATATCTAAATAACTTGCCAGGGCAGCGGGTACCGCGTTGTCATAGGGTCGGGGGCGGTTGTATTCGAAGTCGATCAACGCCATTTCGCCGTCGGCATCGAAGATGGTCCAAGCGCCGTAATCACGGGTCCAATAGGTGTTTACGCCGTCACGGACGATAAATTCCACGTTGCTCATGGTTGCGCCGCCATTTTGGAGCTGATTGCGTGCCGTGTTTTGGTATGTGGAGGTGACCAAGACATACAGCTTGCCGCGGGTGGAAAGGTCGGTCATCACAGTCATGGGCAGGCCAAAGCCAGTGCCGCCTACATAAGCAACCACGGCGCCTTTAGCCGGCTCCCACTCTGCCACAAAACGGATGGGTTCCGGCTCGGGTTTCACGGTCATGGTAATGGGAACGCTCAGACTGGGTTGATTTTCAGCATTGGAAGTAATCACCAGGTTGGCGTTGTAGTTCCCAAGTGCCAGGGTGCCAGCGCTCAGGGTCAGAATGAGGTCGCTGCTTCCGCCGGGCTGGATGGTTCCGGATGTGGGGGATACGCTTCCCCAGGCGGCAAAGCTGGAAGGCGTGCTCCAGTTCAGCACTTCGGTTCCAGTGTTGCGGATGGTGAGGCTGGCTGTGTCGCTGCTTCCTTCATAGACGGTTTTGGAAATGGATTCGGGTTCCGCGGCAATGGCGGGTCCGGTTGCGACGGGCTGCAGAACCAGTTTCAGGTTTGGCCGGTATGAGGAGGTGCTGCCGCTGCTGAAAACGTTGGTCTGGTCGGAAGAGTCATTTCGCGCAAACCGATATCCGTTGGAAGTGCTTGTGTATTGAACCGTTCCGGATCTGCTGTAGGATCCGATAAGCCCAAAGGCCGTGTCCACCACGATGTTGTCCACACCGTTCCATTCGAAGGGAGTGGTAAGGGTCAGCATATCCCAGCCAGTTGAGCTTGGCTGGTAGGAAGTGGAAGTCCAAACCGTGCTTATGCTTGTGGCAGGAATCCAGCTTGAAACGGTGCTTGCTGAAGTGTGCCCCATACGGATGATATAGTTTGGCATGGCCAAGGCGGGTGTCCCAGTCACGTTGAAGCCGATCTTGGTGATCATGGTGGGCCCGACGACGCCGGCAGCGTTCAATTCAGTTTTGGTATATACCGACTGACCGTGCAGGCTTTGATAGTAAACGTTGATGGGGCAGGCGGTGGTGGTGCCTGTGTTTCCAGTTCCGCTTCCGAGGATGACTTCACTGATTTGGTTTGGTGTGGCAGTGGCAGTGTTTGAAGGGTCGGATTCACCAGCCGGGTTGCTGTAGATGGTGGTGACATGGTAGCTGTAGGTGGTGCCATTGCTCACGTCAGTGTCGTTGTAGCTGGTGCCGGTCACTGTGGTTAGGGCGTTTCCATCACGATAAATCCTATAGCTGCTGATGGCGCGGTTTTTTTCACCAAGTTCCGGGGTTTCATCGGTTTCACGTCCCTGCGCGGCGTTCCAGGAAAGCATCACAACGCTGTTGCCGCCATCGGCGGTCAGGTTTGTGGGTGCATACATATTTGGAGTGGCGCTCACGGTGTTTGAAGCGTCGGATTCGTCACCATCGTAAAGGGCTGTAACCTTGTAATTGTAAGTGGTTCCGTTGCTTACTGCGGTATCGGTGTAGGTGAGGGCTGTAACCGTGGTGAGAGCAGAGTTGTTCCGGTAGATTTTGTATCCGGAAGGAGTTCCAGTGGCGGGTGCCTCCCAATTAAGCTTAACACTGCGATGACTTGCTTCAGCGGTCAGGTTTTGGGGTGGAAGCAGTATTTCCGCGGCGGGGAACAGCTTCAAGCGCAGGTTCGGCAGGTTTGTGGACGCGGTCAGCGAGGTGGGTTGATCATAATCATTCCGGTTTTGCCTTGCCCGGTTCTGGCTTGTAGTGGTGTATGTCCAGTAGGGATAGGAATAAGTATAAGATTGATAGTCCTTAACTACCAAAATGGAGAGGTTTGTACCACTGTAGAGAAACATGTTGTCCAAATCAATTTCCATCCAACCAGTGGTGGCATCATTTGGCCAGTTTCCACTGTAAACTTGAGTGTAGCCGGTGAGTGAATAAGTCCCACCGCTCAGGCTGGAATCCGTGGTGTTTTTCATGTAAACCGTGACGGCTTCAATGGGATTGGTGTCCGCACCACTGGCTTTTTGATAGGCCATGGATTTAATGGTGGCGGGGCTGCCAATTTCGGAGGCCAGATAGATGGCTTCGTGAGTGCTATAGTTGTAATAGCGATCCATAGGATAAGTTTGGCTGGAAGTACCGGTGCCAATCACAAGTTCCTGCGGGGCTCCAATTTCCACTTCTTTTATGACGCTGGCATTGTATTGACCGGCGGTGGCGCTGAAATTCAAGGCAGCCAAGGTTCCCTGGGGTACGGAGGAGTTTGCGGAAACCCTGAAAGTAAGGGTTTTTTCGCCGTTGGAAGAAATGGCTGTGAAGCTGTCACTGTTCTCCACAATCGTAATCCCGGACGTGCTGCAGCTCAAGGTTGCCGTTCCGTTTGCGGAAGCTGCGGCACCGGTGTTTTTCAAGATGATGGAAACGTTGACGGTTTCACCCGGATCGAAGACACCGTTGCCATTGCCGCTGATCTCGGTGATGCTCATATCTCCGAATTCGAGGGCAGGAGCGTTGATGGTCTGGGTGAAATTGTAAACCCAGGGGTCTTGTCCGCTCATGGTCATGGTGATGGTAAAATTAGCCACAGTGCCATTGGCGATGTTGTTGGCGATTGAGATGCTGTAAGCTTGGGTTTTGGTGACGGAAGCACCGGCTGCCAAGCTGCTGATGCTGTGGGAGTTGCTTGTGATGGTGATGCCGGGAGTGGCGCAGCTTAGAACAGTTGAAACATTGCTGGCTGCACTGGTGCCGTAATTCTTGAAGGTGACGTTAAACCAACCGTTTTCGTTGTAATCGGGCTGGTTGTTGTTGCTGTCCGCGTAAGTTGCGGTTGTCACTTCCATCCAAGGTCCGGATGAAATTGTTTGTGCAATCGTACCAACGTAGGTCACGCGGTTGTGTGCGGTGGCTGTGATAACATAGTTCAAAGCCCCGGTGGGTGGATTGGAGAGCGTGATGGTGACGCTGCCACTGCTGTTTGTGAAGCCACGGCCGATGATGGTGTTGTTATATGTGATGGCCACCAAAGCGTTGGCAACGCCGGTATTCACTGTCACGGATTGGGTTCCGTTGGCTATGGTGGAAGGATGCGTAACGCTCATGGCGATGGGGGTTTTGGTGCGCGCTGAAAGGCTGGCGTCCCCAAAGATGTTCCAGGTTTTGAACATATTCACGCCGTCTGAGCCGTAGTTATCCATCATGTTACAGGAACCGTTGAAGAAAAGACCGCCAATGGTGTATTTGGATTCACCCACGAGCAGGTCTGTAATCTCGTCCTGACCGCGCATGGGCGATGCCCAGCTTTGGTTGATGGAACTGGCGTACATTGCCACGGATCCGCCATTTGCGTTGCGCTGCCAGGCTTCCGCGAAGCAGGTCTGGGAAACGAAGTTGCCGTTCACGCAAGCCACGGAAACGATAAAGGGAGCCTTGGTTCCATTGCTGAGATTTGTAGCGTTGGTGTTGTTAAAATTCGTGGTGACCCAATAGGTATCGGCACCGTGACCCACGTAGTTGATGAAACCACGTCCAGCATTGACGTTGGTGGTGACAGTGGACGCTGAGGCACCCGGATCATAAACTTGATCCACACTGCTGTAACCATAGTTGAGCAATTTGGTGCGGATGACATTCATGTGTTGGATATCTGTTTCACTGTTATCACCGCCGGATCCACCTTCATCAGAGGCAATTCCCATGCCTCTACTGAGCCAGGTGTCGGAAGTGGTTACATCTCGTTCGTAAGCAATGGCTTTGTTAATTTGGGCTGTGACTTGCGCTGCGGTTTCAGCAGAAAAACGGCCGATGAAGATATCGGGATAGTTGTCGTTGCCGGCTACCAAAGAGAAGGCAGGGTCGGCACCGCCGCCTCCGCTGGTAAGTGTGGGGATCTGAGGCGCGTCACCCACAATCTGCACATAGGTGAGGCTGTTGTCCGCATTATAACGGTTTTGAATGTAGGTTTGAAGCTGGGCTGCTGTGGTGCCGATGGTGGACCATTCCACCAGTTCGGTGGGCACGCCCTTTTGGATTTTCCAATTCACGTAGGGTTGAATGGTGGTCATGAAATTGCTGTGACAGATGACGAGTAATTTGCCAAAGCTGTCGCTCACTGGAGTGTAGCGATGGCTGTCCCAGTTCAGGAATTGGTTTTCATAGATGGAAACAAAATCACGGGAGATACCATCACGGTTTCTGGTGATGATATTGACGTTATCCGTTCCGGCGCTGTAAACTTTGACTTTGTAGGACGTGTAAACGCGCAGGGTTTGGGTGACGGGGTTGTAGGCAAAAGGTGAGGTTTGCACTGTGATGCCACGATAGTCCCTCAAAATATAGGGTTGGGAAAGCTGCGCCAGGTCACGAGGCCAAAAATCGTCTTTTTCATAGGAATCGCCAAAACTGTAGGGCACAGTGGAGGGATTAATATCGCGTGTGAGCACGCCTTTTGAGGGCGCCACAGGGATTTGGTAATCCTGATACTTGAGATCGAAAACTTCCAGTTTCATAAGGCTGGTATCATCAATGATGATGCTGCGATTGAAAACCGGCAACTGAGGAAATCCTTTTTCCTGGGTGATGCCTTCCTTGGAAAGCGTCACGTGGAACCACTCCTGGCCGGAAATGTTTACGGGGGTCTGTTCAAATCTACCGATTTGATATTGCAAAACAGTTTCGGAGTCAGAAGAGGACAATACGGTTACGGAATTTGTTCCGCTACCAGTGGTGATGACCTGTGCTGTCAAAGCAAATATCGACAACATCAGAATGGTCATTAGAATGAAGCGTTTCATCAATTCTCCTTTATGGCTGATTTGGGGTATTCATCATTTTTTCCAGATCCTTCATGCCTTGGGGGGTGGAAAACTTTTTCATCATTTTTTTCATCTCATCAAATTGGCGGATGAGGCGGTTCACTTCCATCACGGTGCGACCGCTGCCTTTGGCGATGCGAAGGCGTCGGCTTCCATTCAGAATATCCGGTTTTTCGCGTTCCTTATCCGTCATGGATTGGATGATGGCTTCCACGTGCTTGAGCGCATTGTCGTCGATTTTGAGATCGGAGGGAAGCTTGCGTCCCATGCCAGGAATCATCCTCATGATGGATTCCAGGGAACCCATCTTTTTGATGCTCTGCAGTTGTTTAAGGAAGTCGTTGAAAGTAAACTGGTTTTTGAGCATCTTTTTTGCCAGTTTTTCGCTTTCCTTGGCGTCCACAGCTTCCTCCGCTTTTTCGATGAGCGAGAGGACATCGCCCATGCCCAGGATGCGGGATGCCATGCGATCGGGATAAAAAACTTCCAGGTCGCTAACTTTTTCACCCGTGCCCACAAATGCCACAGGCCTTTCGGTGACAGCTTTGATGGAAAGAGCTGCACCGCCGCGGGCGTCACCATCCAGTTTTGTGAGGATGACCGCGTCGAAGGCCAGTTTATCGTGAAACTCCTTTGCCACGTTCACCGCTTCCTGACCCGTCATGGCGTCTGCCACGAAAAAGATGTAATCTGGTTTCACGAAAGCTTTTAGGCGAACCACTTCGTCCATCATATCTTCGTCGATGTGCAGGCGTCCGGCAGTGTCGAACAGAAGGAGGTTCACCATATCTTTTTGTGCTTGGCGCAGAGCGCTGTCGGCAATTTTAATCACATCCTTGGTGTCTTCGGAAATCACGGGGATATTGATTTGTTTGCCCAGGGTTTGAAGCTGGTCAATCGCGGCGGGGCGGTAAACGTCGCAAGCCACCATCATGGGCTTGATGTTTTTTTTGCGATAATGAAGAGCCAGCTTGGCGCAGGCGGTGGTTTTTCCTGAACCCTGCAAGCCAACCATCATCACCTTGGTGAGGCGATTGTTATATGCTTTCAGCTCAAAATCTTCGGTATCCATCAGGGCGATGAGCTGTTCGTGGACTATCTTTACTACCTGTTGGCCAGGAGTGAGGGATTTCATCACTTCCTCACCAAGCGCGCGTTTTTCCACTTCAGCCACAAAGTTTTTCGCAATGCGGAAGTTCACGTCTGCTTCCAGCAGAGCCATGCGAATTTGGCGCAAAGCTTCCTTTATGTTTTGCTCGGTGAGATAACCTTTGCCGCGAATATTGCGGAATACTTTATCCAGTTTATCAGACAGGCTGTCAAACATTGGGGTTCCCTCCAATTAGTTGTGTGATTTTAATCTGGGTTGTTTTTTCCACCCGGGTCGGAGCCCAAGCACAGGGGATGTTTTTTCCTCGAACTTCCTCAATCGGTTTGGGGATGACTATTTTGTTGGGGTCAAGGGTGGAAAATATTTGGCATTGCAGAATTTGATAGACGTTAAGGAAGGTGGTTTCAGGCCTAAAGTGTTGCCGCATTCTGCGCCAAAATCCTTATTTGCCGCGAAGCTCGCGAATTGCCTGAGAATAATCCGGGCTTTGAAAAATGTGGGAAGCGGAAACGAGGATGTCCGCCCCGGCGGAGATGAGCGCTGAGGAATTTTCAGAATTAACTCCGCCGTCCACCTCAATCAGGGTGGAAAGCTTTGTTTCAACAATACATTCTTTAAGTTGGCGCACTTTTTCCAAAACGAAGGGGATGAATTTTTGTCCGGAAAAACCCGGGTTGACGCTCATGAGCAGAACGTAGTCCAGTTCGGGCAGAATGCACTCCAAAGACGAAATTGGTGCGGCGGGGTTGAGGGCGATGCCAGCTTTCATGCCAAGGGCTTTGATGCGCTGGACGAGACGGTGGGCGTGATGGTCGCACTCCATGTGGAAGCTGAGCCAGTTAACTCCCAGATCAGCAAGGGGATCCACATATTCAACGGGATTAGTCACCATGAGATGCGCGTCCAGGGGAAGAGGGGAAAGCTGCCTGATTTTTGCCACCAGCGGCTGGCCAAAGCTGAGATTGGGCACAAAATGGCCATCCATGAGATCCAGATGCAGCATATCCGCGCTGCCAACAGCCTGCAGTTCCCGTTCCAGATTGCCAAAATCGCAAGATAACACCGATGCTGCTATCTGTGTTTTGGGCATGGTCAATTCCTGATTATGAAGATGATCTCTTTGATCTCCTCTGGTATGGTTTGGCGACATTGTTTCAGGATGTCGGCCTTGCGCAGATACAGCTCCTGAAGCCAGGAATTGTTTTGCACGGCAATGTATAACACCGAATCCCGAAAACGCCAGGGATGGGAGCGCGAGGCCAAAAGAGGCCCAACGATATCTTTCCAGGCGCCATACAAACGCATGAAGGGGCGGTATTTTTCACCACCCACCTGCGTGAGCGTTTGGTTTATGAGGCTGGTGAAAGATCTCATGGCCATGTTTCCTCATTCTCCACGCTTCAAAAAGACCGATCCGGCCAAGCCGGATCAGTCTATCTGGATGAATTGGTTTATAGAGAAATAAGCAAAAATCGCGGCAATCAAGGCGGCAAGATATGCCATTGCCAAGGCACTGGATTCGATGCTAGCCGCCACAATCATGATTCCAGGCAAAACTGCCGCCAGGATGGCAAACAAATATCCGAGCGCCACGCTGGCTGTATTTTTGCGATTTCCCAAAATGAGAGCGGCAACGATGAGAGCAATGAAGACCAGGACGCCGGCAACGCTAATCAGGATTGTGCCTGCGTTGAGGTCAAACATTTTGCTGTTGATCAAGATGAGGATGGGAAGCCCGATGGCTAAAATCGCGGACACAGCTCCCACCACAAGTCTGGTTGCAGGGTTGGCTTGGGTCAATTCAAAGTGGCGTTGGCGATTTTTGATGCTCAAAAAGATGAGCGCTAAAATCGCTGAAAACACCGCGAATACAACGATGAACCCCAAAATGCCATGGCGCAGGAATCCCAAGGCAGACACAATGATCACAAAAAGGACCACCACAATGAATTGCACTATGGGATTGGCGCCGGCACCGGATTTTCCCGCCCGTTCGCTTTGTTTGGAATGCTTGTGTAAAAAATACATGATGACACCCACCACCACAACGATGAGGGCCAGGATTCCCAAAGCCGCGAAATTGAATCCGTCAGAATTGGCACTGGCTCCAGTGAGGTCGGCAGTCGTGAGTTCGCCTGTGGCTTGAAGCAAAATGTTCAGCATGGATCTCTCCCGATTTTATTTATAACTCTTGTTCAGGCTGGATTTCAACCTGTTCATTTTCTTGTGTATCGGCCGCTTCTTCGGCGGTCGGCTCTTCCACTTCCGGAGCAGCAGGTTCTTGTTCAGTTTCCGGGGCGGGGGCGGGCTCTTCTTCCACGATGGTTTCAACAACCGCTGGTTCTGAGGGGACTTCGCCGCCTTCTTTTTCCACTGTCACAACAAGCTCAGACATAATCTCCCGGTGAAGACGGATGGGCACCGTGATTTCGCCCAAGTCCTTGATGTGTTTATCAAGCTGGACTGCAGATTTGTGGACTTCGATTCCTTGGGCGGCCAGTTCATTCACAATATCAAGTTCTGAAACGGAGCCGAACATGCTGTCACTTTCGTCAACTTTGCGAGCAAAGACAAGTTTTAGATTCCTAATCTTCCCGTCAAGGATTTTAAGCTCGGCCACAAGCTTGGCTTCTTCTTCGGCAGCTTGGTTTTGGATGGCGCCAAGCTGTTTCATGTTTCGGGGAGTGGCGTAGATGGCCAGATTTCTGGGAATGAGATAGTTGCGGGCAAAACCGCGTTTCACCCGAACGACATCACCTTTATTTCCAAGTTTTTCTATATAGCTTAAGAGGATTACTTTCATGCGTGATTTCCTTTAATTCTTAGTTTTCTAAGGTCGAGCCAAGTGTCGGCAAAGCCGATTAACGCGACCAATATGATGTTTATTAGTGCAAGCAGAACCACCAGCAGGGTGAGCAAAATGTTTGTTGACTCACGAGCGAACCAGTGGAGCAGAACACCGATACCTTGCAAAAATGGCAACCAAAGCAGAGCCACCAGAGTGTTTAACAAAAGCCCGCGCAGCTGTGGGGCAAAATACAGCGGTAAAACCGCCAGCACCAACAGATTGTAATACGCGGGAAGCATCATTCGCCTGAGGGGATACCTGCTGCCCAAAAAGCGCAAATGGATCAAATATCCCAAGGTCAGGGCCGAGAGCTGGCTCACCGTCCAACTGGATGGCAGCAGGACTCTGGTGAACTCGAAGCTTTGTCTGGCTTGCTCGGTTTGCAAAAGCTGGGGCAGATAGTTTTCCATTTCCGCGATTGCCTGGGTGTAAGCAGCGCTGATCTGGGGTTCGAATACAAAAAACCTCAATGCTCCATAAACAATGATCAACAGAGAGGCGTGAGTGAAAGCCACCACTGGCTTGCCCTGGCGCAACAGACTCCCAATATACACCAAAGCCGCCAAACCCGCACCAAAAAAGGCGTCTGAGGCTAAAAGCAGCATCTGGGGCTCCCGCAGCGTGAAAAGCGCGGACAAGAGGGGGAAAACCAGCCAGAGCAGGGCACGGTTCAAAGGCTTGCCTTGAGTTTTTATCATTTGTATATGGAGCCCGGAAAGCATCAGCAAGATGCCCAAAAAAGGGCTCATCATTGCCAATGCTCCCAGCAGCAGGTCGAAAAACGGCACTAGTCTATTACGTAGGGTAGCAGCGCCATTTGCCTGGCACGCTTTATCTCCGTGGTGAGCTTGCGCTGATGTTTTGCGCAGGTACCTGTCATGCGGGCGGGATCAATCTTGCCCACGTCTGAAACGAACTGACGCAGGGTGTCCAGATTTTTATAATCAATTACCAATTCTTTGTTTGCGCAAAAGCGGCAATATTTCTTACGGCTGTATCTTCTTCTTCTGTCTGAAAAGTTCATTTATTGTATCTCCTGGTTAGAATGGAACATCATCGTTTGTGGCTTCTTCACTCGGTTTAGCTGAACCGGTGGGTTCGGGAGGAAGGGGTGGCTCTTCATTTGGCGCTTCACCACGATCGGGCCATTCCAAGGCTTGGATGTTTTCGGCTACTATCTCGAAAACTTTGCGATTGATATTATTGGAATCCACATAGCTGCGGGTTTCAATCCTGCCTTCCACCAAAACCGCGGAACCTTTTCGGGCGTTTTTTGCGACGTATTCTGCTTGGTAGGTCCAAGCAACCACATCGATGAAGGATGTGACGCTTTGCCATTCACCGGCTTCATCTCTGTATCTTTTGTCCACGGCAATGCTGAAATTTATCACGGCGGTGCCGTTTGGTGTGTATTTCAGTTCAAGATCACGGGTGATACGTCCCACGATGAAAGCTTTGTTGAGACGGGGTAGTTTCAGGTCTGCCATTTTTCCTCCTACTTTTCCTTTGCCACAAACATGTGTCGAATCACATGTTCATTGATATTAAGCTGTTGCTTGATGCCTTTCACCGCGGCAGGATCCATGTTGAGGTAGTTCACAAAATAGTGGGCCTCGGTGATTTTCTCGATCGGATAGGCCAGCATTCTTTTTCCCCAAGGGTCGGTTTTGATGATTTCGCCACCTATTTCCTTGATGAGGGAAAGGATGCTTTCATTTTGGGCGGAGGCTTCGTCTTCACCCAGCTTTGGTGAAAGTATCACCATCAGTTCATAGTTTCTTTCCATTGTCATTCTCCTTTGGACTTTTGTTTCCGGTTTCGATGTCACCGGAACAGGATTTTTTCCAGACGCTGTAAGCATTCAGCAAACTGCTGAAATCGCTATTTATATATACGTCCATAAATTCACAAGTTTGTTCCAGCACGGGCTGCAGCTTTTGCAATTCCTCACTGGAAAAGTTTTCCAAAACGTAATCCCGCGGGTCACTGTTGTCGCGGTCAATCCCAATACGGATGCGCTTAATCTGGTCTGCGGGTAAAACCCCCAAAAGGGATCTGATGCCGTTATGACCACCATCACCGCCGCCCGCGCGAATACGAATCACGCCCAGGGGCAGTTCCAAATCGTCGTAAATGGCTAAAATCTGGGATGGCTTCCAGCGCCGCAGTGCTTCATCCAGTGCCAGCCCGGAGCGGTTCATCCAAGTGTTTGGTTTAATCAAGCAAGAACCCTTGTGGAGCAGGAAATCAAAAAGGTTTTCATGCCGAAACTTCAGGCCACGTTTGGCAGCCCAGGCGTCCAGGCACATAAAACCCGCATTGTGGCGTGATAACTGATATTTCTCGCCAATGTTTCCCAGCCCCAGAATCAGCTTCACTATTCAGTTGTTTCTTCCTGGGTTTTGGGAGCAGCTTCTTCGTCTTCAGTTTCAGGAACTTCTTCCTCTTCCTCTGCTCGTTTTGCATGCACCACCAAAAGAGGCTGGTCGTCGCTATCTTTGTATAACCATTTTCCCTGGGGCAGGTCTTTAACCTGACGGGAATCGCCAATATGCAATTCCGAGATATCCAAAACCAGCTCTCGGGGCACATCTTTGGGTTTGCAAGTGATTTTGACGGTTCTTTGAAGTATATCCACAAAACCGCCTTCTTTTTCACCGGCTGCCTCACCTTCAAACTGGATGGGGATTTCGAATTCCATCTCGGCACCTTCATCCACCACGAAAAAGTCCAGATGCAAAATCTGGCGAGTGACAGGGTGTACCAGTTTATCTTTCAGGATGCAGTGGTGTTTTTGGCCTTCCAGCTCGATTTCGTAGAAAGCAAGTTCGGTGAAGCTCTTTTTGTAGTAGTTCAAAAAAGTGCGTCCATCCACGCTAATGGGAGTGGAATCCAAGGATTTTCCATAGATCACGGCGGGAATACCGCCTCCGCTGCGCAGGACGTTCAAATCGCTTTTTTTGGATGGTGTTCGTTTTTGTGCTTCAAGGTTAAATGTCATTTGTATTCCTCCAGTCTTCGCGCCCTATTCAAAAAGAACGCTCAAAGACTCCTCTTTATGTATATTTGTAATTGCTTTTGCCAGCATTTCGGCAATTGAAAGCTGGGTAATCTTTTTGCATGCAGCCGCCTGGGGTGAAAGCGGAATCGTGTTCGAGATAAAAAGCTGTTCTATGGGTGAAGCCTCAAGGTCTTTCACGGCTGAACCAGAAAGGACTCCGTGGGTGCAGGCAGCATATACTTTTTTAACACCGTGGGAAACCAAAACACCGGCAATCCGAATGAGGCTGCCACCGGTGTCGATTATGTCGTCATACAGGATTGCGGTTTTGCCTTGCACATCGCCGATGATATTGAGCAGGATCGATTTGTCAATATTTCCAATCCGGCGTTTATCTCCAATTGCCAGCCCACAATCCAACCTCTTGGCCAAGGCTCTGGCACGGTTTGCACCGCCAGAATCAGGAGAAACCACCACGGGATTTTCCAAATCCATTGCCGCGAAATGACGCGCAAAACCGGGAATGGCGTAGAGATGGTCAACAGGGATATTGAAAAAGCCTTGGATCTGCTCTGCGTGGAGGTCAACTGTGACAACCCGATCCGCACCAGCTGTGGAAAGAAGATCAGCCGTCAGTTTTGCAGTAATGGGCACGCGAGGTTGGTCTTTTTTATCTGAACGCGCGTAGGCATAATAGGGGATAACGCAATTTATCCGTTCTGCCGAAGCGCGACGCAGGGCGTCGATCATAATCAGCAGTTCCATGAGGTTATCATTTACGGGACGGCAGGTGGGTTGGATGATAAACACATCGGCGCCACGGACGTTATCATTGATTTTCACAAAGCTTTCATCATTTGAAAACTTAAAAACATCAACATCACAAAGTGGAATTTGCGCGAAGGCCGAGATCTCCTCCGCGAGCGGAAGATTAGCCCGGCCGGAAATCAAAATAAGTTTAGACTTCAAAATGGCTCTCTTCTCTGGATATGCTACGCACTATATATGACGAGTATCCTTTCACGTCAAAATAGTCTTTGCCAGCCTTCAGCAGGGTGGCATCCTCATAAATCCCAAAACAAGTGGGACCGCTGCCGCTCATCATAGCGACTTTGGCACCAGTTTCGGTCAATTCTTCAAGCAAACGGTCAACGACCGGATATGTCTGCCTGACAACGTGTTCCAGGCGGTTATAAAAACCTGCTGTACCTGCGGCGGGGTTCCATTGTCTTCTGTCGAAATAATCAAATTGCGACAGCAGTCCGTAGGCCTTGGAGCTGGAAATGCCAATGCCGGGATTCACCAAAAGCAGGTCTAAAGCAACAAATGGCATTGGCTCAACCTTTTCTCCTCTGTGAGTGCCCCAGGCACATCCACCGTGGAGAAAAAAGGGTATATCGCTTCCAAATTCTGCGGCAATCCGCTCCATTTCGTCAAGACGTAAGTTCAAGTTCCAAAGAGAGTTCAGCGCCCGAATCGTTGTGGCCGCGTTACTGCTGCCACCGCCAAGGCCTGCTGCCAATGGAATGTTTTTTTCCAAGCTTATCATCACTCCCATTTGAGGCTTGAACCTTTTGCGCAGATTATCTGCAACCCTGAACACTAAGTTATTTTCAACTGTCAATTCAGGCAAGTTTGACCATAATTCCACAGTCGGGCTTTTTGTCAAAACAAATTTAAGCGTATCATACAGAGAGACACTGCAGAGCAGTGTCTCAATTTGGTGATAATTGTCTGGAAGCTTTCCCAGAACCTCAAGAAACAGATTTATTTTTGCGTAGGAGTTTAGCCACACCTTTTTTCTGTTTCTGGGGGATATCGTCTCCATAGTAGTAGTAGTAATAATAGTAGTAATAATAGTAGTTCTGTTTGCTGTAATACTTTTGGACATACACGCCGTTGACGATGATGCCGTCGATAATGGCGTCAATGTTGGCCATCAATTCCTTGGTTCTCTTAATGATACCTTTTTCCGTGAAGCCACAGCGCACCACAACGAAAGTTAGGTCAACTTTTTTGGTCAGGATGAGAGCGTCGGTAACCGCGATGATGGGTGGTGTGTCGAACAACACGAAGTCATAACGATTGCGAAGCTCTTCCATGAGGTCATCGGTGCGGGTTGAAGAGATTAATTCCGAAGGGTTTGGGGGAATGAATCCGCTGGTTATTACATCCAGGTTTGGTATGCCGGAAGCTTTCACCACCTGCTCCAAAGGAACGTCGGTATCGATTAAATAGTCGCTGAGCCCGTTTTCTTTTTCCACTCCAAATTTGTTGTGGACCATGGGGCGACGCATATCCATATCCACCAGAACCACCTTGGCGTTCATCTGGGAAAGCGTGATGGCAAGGTTCACCACAGTTGTGGATTTACCTTCCTTGGGGCCGGAAGATGTGACCAAAAGTGTGGTGCTTCCGGTGGGTTTTTTGGCCAAAATGTTTGTTCGCAGGGTGCGATAGGATTCGGCAATTGGAGATTTGGGCGCATAATGTGAAACCAGTTGCATCATCACATAATGCAGGGATTTGCTGAGCTGTTCCTTGTTTTCGCCTTCGGCTTGTTCGATCAGGCTGTTGAATTCCATGATCTTGGATTCAGATTCCTGGATCACAGGGATGGTGCCCATAATTGGCAAGCGCACATAGTTTTCCATGTCTTCCAACGTGCGCAATTTGGTGTCCAGAGAGTGGACCAAAAAGGCTGCGCCAACACCCAGACCCAAGCCAAGGATGATGCCCACAAGTATATTCATCGGAACGCGGGGCTTGATCGGATTTCCGGGCATTTCAGCATAGTCCAAAACCCGGATATTACCAATTTTTGCCTGCTCGGCAATGCGGGCATCCTCATATTTCTCCATCATAATGCCATAAATTTTTTCATCCAAGCTCATGCTGCGCAGCAGTCTCGCATATTCCAATTCCTTGTCCGGCAGTGTGATGAGGCGATCATCGAAGATGGCTTTGGTTTGTTCGAGCCCATTAACCAGAGTGCGGGTCATTTCCAAATCCACTTCAGCCTGGACGATTTTCATTAATAGGTCGTTGCGGGCAGAGAGTGGATCCTTGCTAAGAGAGATGGTGATAAACTTGTTTATCTCATTATCCAAAGTTTCTTTTGTTTTGCCCAGTTCACTGGTTAAAAGCTTCATTTGAGGATGGTTTTCGGAGTAGTTTTCGTTGGTTTTGAGCCGCGCGATGGTGGATTGTATTTCAATGACCTGCTTGCGTAATTCCTCAATGTAGGGTGCCTGCAACACGTTTTCCACTCTGGTCAAAATTTCGTCCTGATCCTGCATCTGGCTATGGAGTACTTCCAAGGTTTTCACCTTGACAGCTTGGTCAGTGAGAGCTTTTTCATATTGTGCTTCGACATCAGAGGATTGGTCAATCCATTTTTTTGTGGTTGCGGATATCTCCACCAGCCTGTTTTCATTTTTAAAATTTCGAAGGTCGTCTTCCGATATTTGCAGACGGCGGGATATCTGATCCAATTGTTCGCCCAAAAATTCACGGATAGTGGTAAACTCCAGCCTGGCCATTTGGGTGTTTTGCTGCTGAACGGCGTCCGCAATGGCGTTAACGGCCGCCATGGCCTCACCCCGGTTTGTTGATTCAAAAGAAAGTCTGAGTATATCGGTATCACGTTTTGATTCAATCTGGATGCGTCTCAACGCGCCAGCAGGATAGGAAGTGCCGCTGATGGGATAGGATTCCCAATCCGGGCTTTTTTTCATGATTTCATAGGCAGCGTTGAGAATGGGGCGGCTGCGCATCAGTTCGATCTGGTTGTTGATATAGTTTTTTCCACTGCTCGATCCCGTCATCATGAAAATATCGGCGCCGGTATTTTGGTTTTCCAAAAGCAGCCTTCCGGAGGCTGAATAGATTTTCGGTTGCCTGAGAGTATAGATCATGGTTGCGGCAAGGGTCACCACAAATATCAAAATGATGAGATAGCGATATTGGAGCAATATCCGCAGATAATCTGTGAGTTTTATCTCTTCGCTTTGGGGGATCTCAACAGGTTGGTTGTTTTGTTCCATTACTTGCCACCTTATAAACTTGTGATCATTTTATAAAAACTGAGGGCAATCGCTGCCTTGGAAAGGAAATCTGCAACCTTGCTGAAAGCGTAGAAAATGGTCCCCGAAACCACAATTGTATCTCCAGGCTGCAAGCGTAGGTCATAGACCGTGTTTTCGGTTTCCTCCCCGGTTAGCTCGTCCATAACTCGGGTTGTGTTTTTTTTTGTGGCCAAATACTGATCATCTGCCGTTTCCATATATTTCTTAAAATTTATCCAGATGATTTCCGCGTCTGCTTCTTCGCCTGTTGCTTGTTTAGCGGGGCGAATAAGGCGAATTTTCGTGAGTTTGGCATCTTCCGCCGGTCCACCAGCCAAAGCCAGAAGTGTGATGAAATCCGTATCATCTGGCACAAGATAGAGGCCTGGCTTGTGCACGCGCCCCAATACATATACATTCATTTTCAGCTTTTGCACTCCGCTGCGGCTTCCTTCGTAGGAATAAGCAGAGGTGGGGCTCAATGATGTGGCCATATTGTCTGTCTGGGCAAACAATAACAGCGTCGCACACAATATGCTTAAAGTAATCAGGAATTTTTTCAAGATATCCTCAATGTTCCAATTTTAGTTAGTTTCTTCAATGTTCGATTTACGTCAAGATAAATTTTCTTCGTGCCTCGTTTGCAGGGTTGGAAACTATCCAAACCTAAGGAAACCGAAGCATTGTAAAAACTTGTTTTCATGCAGCAAAGGTCGATTTACTACACACTTGTAATCACATGATTTAAGCTTGGGACAAATTTTACTGGATATGCACAACGCGTTCATACGATTCTGAACCCATGTATGCTTGCATTTCTTCATCCCAATCGAAGGAATCCACTCTCCAGCGCAAACTTCGTCCTGAATATTGAGAAACCAGGTTGGCAGGCATGCTGATGGTGGGGTAGGGATCATCATCTCCTTCAAAGGCCACGACAAGGTCTTCATGCCATACATATTCATAGTTTTCATCAAAAAGAATGAGCCTGAATTTGCCCACCACTCCGCTTCGTATCCATTGGAATTTGGCATTAGATTGAGAGATGGTTGCGCCATTTTCTGGTGATAGCAGAATGCTTTTTGCCAATAGCGCGTAGGATGTGGTATCTGACCGGGATGAATTACCTGCCAAATCCACCAAATCGATGAAATATGAATACCACACTCTTTCAATGAGGTTGTTGTCTGTGTCCAGATAGTAGTCTGCTGTTGCAGAAATGGAGTCAATCAAGGCTGGTTCTGGGTTAAAATTGTTGAAACGCCAGATTTTCACGTGGCTAAGATCGGTATCTTTGAATGGATCCCAACTTACCCGAATCCAGTTTCCATCAGGAACTGTGTCTATTCCATTATTATCTTCGTTCAGAAACACAGTTTGTCCCTGGTAAATCACAGGTGGGTCACCAGTATCACCCAAATGAGGTGTCAGCACGGGTGGAATTGGAGGTGTGGTGTCTTTGTCGTCATCATCTTTACCAGCACAGGCTGCCAGAAACAGGATGCCGGCAAGAAGCAGAATAATGCTTATTTTTTTCATCTTTTCTCCCTAAAAACTGATCCTTAAACCAATCCGGTTTGTGATTCCAATCTGATTTGTCACCAGGGCATAGTCAATCCCGACGCCATAAACATTCACGGAAGCACCAAAGGAGAGATTTTTATCATAATATCCGCCTCGGATTGCGCCCAGGTCTTTATACGAAATTTGCGCGCCATAGTGGCTGCAGCCTTCATAAACATAATCGTAATCGTACGCCAACAAAACTTCGGAATCCAAGGCTGGTATGGGTTGGCTCACCGCCACACCCAGTTTGGTGTTGAAAAGCACTTTGTCTCTGTGTTCAGAATAAGTGTCCCAGCTGATGTCCGTACCGGCAATATCTTGAAAGTTTAGGCCAAAATCCAATTTTCCCAGCGCTTCCCAATCAAAAAGCACTCCCAGATCCGTATTCAGTTTCAAGCCAAAATCGATGCCGGTTCCTGTGCCCTGATTGTCCATCAGGCTTCGTTTGATGAATTTCACATTACCACCCAGATAGAAATCCAAGGGTAACGCGAAAAAAAGCCAACCCATGTTCAGATCGTAGTGCAGATGTTTGGCAAAGGAAAACTGATAAAGGTCATCCACAGATTTGAAACTTCCGTCTGGCGTTCCTGGTAACTGGAGTGCAGAGTTGTTGATGCGTTCATCAACATTTGTTCCCACCAGATATGTTTCTGAAAACACAGGGATATCCGAGACGGTGAGACGGGTCAGGTTTATCCCGATCGTCACATCGCTTGGAAGGGGTTGGCAATAGGTGACATGGTCATAAGATGCCAATCCCGAATATAAAAAAGCATGCATCGCAGAGATCTCGGGTTTTTTGATCTGGGAAATGCCGGCTGGATTCCAATACATCGCGCTGCCGTCATCAGCGATAGAACTGAAAGCGCCTCCCATTCCCAGGGCGCGCACACCGGCGCCAATCATCATAAAATCTCCCGCATAGCGGCCTGCAGTCAGTGTGGCGGCTGCAAAAACCATCAGTATAATCATCAAAATCCTGTTTTTCATGCTGATACCTCTATTTCAGGATTGCCATTTTCATTGTTTTTTCAATTTTCTGGCTGTCTTTTTTGGCCGTGATCCGCCAAAAATAGGTGCCGTTTGCAAGATACATTCCTTCCTCATCTTTGCAATCCCAGCCATGAAGCGTTCTGGGATATTCGTGGTAGCCCACACCGTTGGGAAGATTCTGGAAATGTTTCACCAACCTTCCGGATAGGGTGTAAATCTTGATGGAAACCTCGTCGGCATCATCTGTTAAAGTATATGTGAAACGGGTGCGTCCATCATTTTTGGGGTCCATGGCGCGGCCGAGTACAGGGTTGGGATAGTTTGCCACATTTAAGAGGTCAAAGCTCTCGCTCACAGTGAATTGCATCTCACGGGTGTTGTAGTTTCCGTTCACGTCTTTGCAGTCAACCACCAAGCTGTATAAACCCTTGGGAAGGTTAAGCTGATATTTCAGCGGGACTCGGTTCACGTTGTCTGTCCGCACTGTAACCACATAGTCCGAAGGTGAAACCAGGTTGCCATTCAGGAAAAGTTTGAGACTGCCGTCGTAAACATCGATGCCATTAGCATCACTGAGGATGAGTGAAATCACCCCTTTGCCAGAAACATGTCCACCCAGAGTAAATTCCTGATCCTGAACGTTGACGTCGATTGCGGGCCGCACACGGTCCCGGTTTCGATAGATGGTATAGATACCCTGGCTGGAAACCTCGAAGACCACCTTATTTTCAGTGGAGGAAATATTTCCACCCTGCAGCATCCATTTGTTTACACGGGCATCCCAACGGTAGATTTTATAAGAATTCTCAGATTCCAGGTTCTGCGTGTCGGCGTCAAAAGCACTGTAGAAAAAGCTAAGCTGGATCTGATGGTTATTGATAAAAGTATCGGTGGAATCCACCAAAGCGGGGTTGAGTGTTTTAATCTCGTAAGCGTTGGATTCTGGAAAGTTTGGGTTTGTATCGAAGCTGCGAAGTTTAATGGAGGAAATATCGGGTTGGTTTTGCGCTTCGCGTGCGCCAACACTGCTGATATTAAAGATAGCGGTTTGACCTGTTGGAACCAGGTTTGGAGGGATTTGGCAACTCAGATTGCCATCCAAACTTGCAATGGTGGCTCCCTCAGGTCCTGTTTCGAGATAATTATAATCCGCTGTCAGCGAGATGGTGTTGCTGAGGTCAAAATTGTCGCTGTCTGTGGCAGGATTATCCTGCTGGTGCCATTCTGGGAAGACCCAAGACGTATTCACTTTTGCCAGGAAAGTATAGCTTCCGGGGCTCAAACTATCCAGGGAAATGCTTTCCCAGCGTTCCTGTGTCACTTCAAGCGGGTCACAAACCTGTTCGGCAAAAAGGTTTTGGGAACCTCCGGATGGCTGCACAAAGAGCACGAGGTCAGTGGAAATGGAGGCAGCGTCTCCGTTATTTGCAATCAATACCCTGATTTCACGCGTATCATCGCTGCATTCCAGCTTGATATCTTTCATGGCGAGGTCTGGGCCGCGGGTCACGTAGCTTCGGTTTATGGATTCCACCGTTCCGGATTCGGTTGTGACACTATATTTGTAGGTGATTTCCGTGCCGGTAGTGATGGGTGGGACAGGCTGGCTGGTGATGTATGTTCCAGCATCCGAAGGGTTTGGAGCCATGGCCAAGGTTGCCCAACTGCTGGAGGAACCCACCTTGTATTTACAGCTCATAGCCACAATTTCTTCGTTTGCGAAAGGTTTGGCAACAAAATGTACGGAATCATTCCAGGCTGGGCTGTGAGGCTGGGTGGAAATATGTTCCACCGCGGCACGGCCAACGCCAAACTGGCTGCGTCCCACATATTCGTTTGTAGAGGAGTAACCAGCCACGTAAATCTCGCGCGTGTAGGGCGGGTTGACATTTGTTGGGATAACATAGTTGGCGGAAAATTCACCGTTAATCACTGGTAAGTCATAGGGAATATTGACAGTTATTTCATTTGTATTTTGGATGTATAACCTTGCTGCCACCACGTCTGAAGGAAATTGCGCATTCACATAAAGTGTGTCGCCTGGCATTAAAACATGGTTTTGTGCACTCACAGGGATCTCACCTATGGGTTTGAGTGTTTTAATCAAAGGGTCACCCAGCAACGCGGCTGCATTCATCAAAGAGTAACGTGCTGAGGGGAGGGTGGTGGTTACATAAAACCTACTCAAAGCATATTGATAGGCCTCTCCCAGAGTGTTGAAATCGTGTTTGAAAAGTGCCTCGCTGAACGCCAGACCCCAATCCAGATCCTGATACATTAAACCGAGACCACTGAAGCCCAGGGTGGCAATGGCGCCTTTTCCAGGCTGCATCACCAGAGCTTCACTTATACTGTTAATGCCATTTGTATCGAAAGCTGAAGCATAGCAAGCCAGACTCACAACGATGGGATAAACTTGATTGTTCAATGTTGCCACGTCGTTAAAGTTGAAGAGGTTGTAGTCTGCCCAGATCTGGGATCCACCGTGACCGATGAAATGCAGATATTGGGTTCCAGAGTTGATGGCATCCTTCAGGTTGAACGTTCCGCCAAAATATTGGTTGCTGACAGTTTGGGTGGAAGTATAAACCCTGGTGGCACGGTAATCCATAGGCATGGTCCGTCTGCGGATTATCTCGGATTGTTGCGCAAATATGTCGGTTGCATCATCAAGTTTACCACCGGTAGCGATGGTTAAATGGCTATTCCAGAGTCTGTTTGTGAGAAGATTGTTGCGATAGTCCCAGGCTTTTTGGGCAAAATTCATTATATGCTCAGGTTTCCAAGCGTTGATGCGGGATACAGCTATATCTGGAACCAGGTCATCACCAACGATGGTGGCATACCAGCCATCGCTGGCTGTGGCACCGTGTTGGCTGGTCCAAGTCATTTTGATTGGTACCAAGGCATAGATTCGAGCCGGGCTGTTATCCCGCTCATCATTTGTACCTTCGCCCAAAAGAACCACATGGCTCAACTGTGGTGAACTCCAATTATTGTAAGCATATTTAAAGAACTCTTTGAGGCTTTCCGCGCTGCGGATTCCGTGATTGAATTCATCGAAAATATCTTGGTAATCCACTCTGGCAACAGTGTGTCCATCCGCTTCCCAAACAGACGTGAGCAGGTCTGCACCTTCGGAATAGATGAAATCCCGTCTGCCCACCATAATCACATTTGCTGCGTTGTTTGGGTTTTTCAAGTCTGAAGGAAGGTTTAAGCGCATTCCCTTCGGGCTGAGCTTCTGGTTTTCGGTAACTGCGTAATACTGCACTTCAGTGGAAGCCACACTGTCCTGGATGCTAACCGTCCAGGGCGCAAAGCCTTCCACGCTGAAAGGTTCGATTTGGCAATTGTTGAAAATGCTTGAACCGATTTTATATACCGAGATGTTTTCATTGCTAAAACCCTCAATTTCAAATTGATACAACCCTGCCGGCCTGTTTGAGGGTTTGGTGAATTTGATTTTGTCTTCGCTGGTGCGATATTCACGCCAATATTTCAGTTCCAGCCAGTCCAAAAGAACCTGCTCGTTATTATGGGAAACCGTATTCCCGGAAAGACTGATATACATATGGTTTGTGCCGTGGCGGAAATATGAGTTTGCCACAGGACCGGCGTTTTCAAAGATTTTTTCGGTTTGACCAATCCAAGTTTGGGTGTTAATCATGGCTTCGTTAATTCGCACAGTGGCTTCGTGGTCATATTGTCCCGCACCCACTGATGTGGAGTAGGTGAGCCCATAAAGTGCCACCTTCACTTCAGCGGTTCTCACGACGCTGTATTTTGGATATTGCAGTTCAAATGGAATAATATCCAGATCCGGGGCGCTTATTTTGCGCCAAAACCAATAGTCTTCCTTGTAAAAATCAGGATTTTGTGATGTCCAGGAATTACCCAGTTTGTCCATGATTAATTGTTCTTCAAAATGGACAGTGTGCTCGTAGGCCTCGGGAACAATATATTGAGCCGAGTTGGAAACCAATAAACCACCATTTTCCACTGCCAACCTTGCTCCCAAGCTGCCCTTGTAATATAGCGTGTAAACGTTTTCCTCAGTATAATCGTCGTAATAACTGGTTTCGCCGTAGTTTCTGTCTCCAAAAAATTCGAAATAGTCTCCCGGATCAAAACTGCCATCTTTTTCACCTTCGAAATGGATGGGAACGGCTCCATATCTGTCTTTCAGTTCCAAATATCTGGGATCCACACTCTCGGGAAGCCAAGCCATTTCCACATCCAGGGAATCCGCCATTGTCAGAATAAAATCATTCAACTCCTCAAAGGTAACTTTGTAAATCCCTTCTTTATCTGCCAGAATTTGGATCTCATTCACTTGAGAAGTCCCATTTTTCGGAGATTCATAAGTGAGGTCACGCTGTTTTGGCAGGCGCCAGCTTTTGGAACTCGCGTTATTCAAAAACAGGTGATCCGCGATGTTGTCCACCGGGTTTTCACTGTATTGCCAGCCCGGAGTGGCACTTTTATTGCCGTAAATCTGCACCCGGATTGTGAAGCTGTTGTTTACCACCAGCTCTTTGCTGGCAGCCCGATATTGGAACGGATAGAAGCGTAAAGGTATGAAACGACGATCCCCAACGAAGGCGGCTTCATCACTTTCAACAATGTTTGCGGGCCAGGACTGCGCGTTTCGATAGGCTCGAATATCCTGGAAAAACTGATGTTCCACATCCTCATTTTCCACGGTCATTTTATAGATGGGCTTGAGATTGATGTTTCTCAGAATGCTGCTTTGCACGTCCAAAACTTGGAAACTGATATCACCATCCACAGGAATGGCAATCGCCTCGCTGAACACTCGCAATTCGGGAAATCCTTCAATGGCGTGGATGCTGCCCTCATCGGTATCAATCACGTTCCATGTAGTGCCTTCCAGCATTTCGTAACCGATTTGATACTCAGGCAAGGTGAATTGTAGAACCAATTCATCGGGACTTTGGCTGATGACGCTTATCTGCGCTCCCAAAAATACCAGCGGGAGCAACAGCAAGCCCAAAACAATGCTGAACCTCATTTAGTCTCCAAAATCATAATTCATTGCGAGGCAATGCAATATCTCCGCGGAAATGTTTTCCCAAAAATTCAACCGCTTCGATATCATGATAAACTCTTTCGCGAGCCGTGGCCAGATTTTTTCCCAAGGCCACCAGGGACAATACTCTGCCACCAGAAGTTACCAATTCGCCCGCTTTTTCTGCCACACCGCCATAGCGGATCAGGCTTTTTATTTCTTTTGAAAAATTGATTTGATGTCCTGTGCTGAAACTTCCCGGATAACCTTGGGAGCTCAAAACCACGCAAACACTGCTTTCTTGGCTCCACTCCAGTTTCAGTTCATGAACCTTTTTGGACGTGATGGCTTCGCAAATCTCTGTGAAGGGTGTGTTTAGAAGCGGAAGCAGGGCTTGGGTTTCGGGGTCACCCAAGCGGCAATTGTATTCCAAAACTTTGGGGCCTTCTTTTGTAATCATCAATCCACAATAGAGAAATCCCTTAAAGGGTGTTCCCAGCTCACGCAAAGCATCTAAAGTTGGGGAGATAACGCGCTGTTCAATCTCATCGCGCCAAGCCTCGGCTTCTGGAACAGGACAAAACGCACCCATTCCACCGGTGTTTGGGCCCAAGTCTCCATCCATCAAACGCTTGTGGTCTCTTGCGAACAGCGTGGTTTTAAAGCTTTCACCGTCTGTAATGGCAAACAGCGAAGTTTCCCAGCCCTCCAGGAATTCTTCCAAAACCACTTTACCGGATATTGACTCCAAAAACTTCACAGCATCCGCTTCGTTTTCGACCACTGCCACACCTTTTCCCGCGGCAAGCCCATCCGCTTTAATCACGATGGGATATTTGGGTTGAGAAAGGATTTGTTTTCTTGCTTGCTCCGGGTTCTCAAAACATTCATAAGAAGCTGTTGGGATGTCGTTTTTTGCCATCAAATCCTTGGCAAAAGCTTTGCTGCTTTCAATCTTTGCTGCTTTTTTGCTGGGTCCCACACAGGCAATTCCTGCTTTTTCCAAAACGTCCGCCCAGCCTTCCGCCAGAGGTTGTTCCGGACCAAACACAACATATTTTGGATGATTTAATACACACCAATCCAAAACCGCTTCCACGTTTGGGAGGGAAAGACAATCAAATTCACGGGCAATTCCCGCGTTTCCGGGAGCCACAAAAACTTTGACTCCATCTTTGGCAATCGCTGCTGCCAAAGCATGTTCACGCCCGCCGCCACCGATGATTAACACTGTCAAGCTATGGTTCTCCTTAAATGTTTTATCAGGGTCAGGATCACAAATTCAGCCGCTTTAAACCTGATGGATTCACGATCTCCATTGAAAGCGTGGGTGATGCTCCAGGTCCCTTGTAAATCTGAAAAACCAAAACAAACGGTCCCAACCGGCTTTTCGCGAGTGCCGCCATCCGGACCGGCTACACCCGTCACTGATATTCCCACATGAGATTTTGTCAAGTTTTTTATTCCCAAAGCCATTTCCTGAGCGCATTGTTCACTCACCGCACCCTGCTCTAAAAGAGTTTTGGGGTTCACGTCCAACAAACTTTGTTTCAAGCTGTTGGAATAGCTGACCACACCTCCCAAAAAATATTCAGAGGCTCCGGGCACGTCTGTTATCATTTTTTGCGCCAAGCCACCTGTACAGGATTCCGCCACGGAAAGCTGCAAGCCTTGTTCTTGCAATATGTTCAGCAAAACCTGCGCGGGCGTGTCCTCATTTTTGCCCCAGACATAGTTTTCAATTAAAGCGTTGCAGCGATTGGCAGTTTCTTCCACGGCATTTTTAGCCAAGCCGTAAAAACGCAGATCAACCCTTCCCGTTTGAGGCAGCCATGCCAAATCAATGCCTCCGGGCTTGGGGAAATCCGCTAAAAGCTCTGCCAGAGCGGATTCGGAAACCCCAAAGGTATGTAGTGTGTATTGCCAGACCTGGTTTGAGTTGCCATATTTTTCTAAAAGCAGCGGTTTGGCCTGATTTTCGAAAACATGCTTCATTTCAAGGGGAACCCCGGCAAAGGCGAAAAAGCTCTTGGAGCCATCCTCAAAAAACAGCCCGGGCGCGGTTCCACGCTCATTTTTCAAAGCCTTGAAATGCGTGGGAACCATTGCCTGGCAGCGATTACACTCTGGCACCTTCATCTTGCGGAAAGCGAACATTTTCTGGATTTCTTCCCAGATTTCGGGCTCAAAAACCAGCTCTGCGCCGAAAAAGGAAGCTATCGAGTTTTTGGTGATGTCGTCCTCTGTGGGTCCCAAACCACCGGTGGTAATCACCACATCGCAGGTTTCCCAAGCCTGTTTCAGCGCCTGGAAAATGGCTTCGGGCTCGTCTTTCACCGTGAGCGAAAACTCCACCGGCAGACCGATTGCTGACAATTCCCGCGCCAGCCAAGCCAGGTTCGTGTTCAGCGTAGTGCCCAGCAGGATTTCGTTGCCGATGGTTACGACGGCACTTTTATACATATCAATATGATTTTGCAAACACAACGCGGCGTTTGCTTTGGGCTCCGCAGTTGATGCATTTTCCATCTTCTTCTTCGGCATCGAATGGAATGCAGCGTATGGTAACTTTCAAATCGTCCTTGATTTTTTCTTCGCAATCCGGGCATCCGCACCAGTGGGAAAGAACGAAGCCACCGTGGATTTCAGGCAATTCGGTGTTTTTGGGGGTGAAAAAGGAATAGAAATCCTCTTTTGTATCGATTTTCACCGTATTATCCTGCCGGAATTTCAAAGCCCGCTCCAGGATATTGCTCTGGATTTCGCTCAAGGTTTTGAGGCAATAATCCACCACGTCATCCATCGCCACGGATTGTTTTTCACGGGGTCCAAGGTCGCGTCTGGCAATCATTACCGAGTTTGAAGCCACGTCTCTGGGGCCAATTTCGATGCGCAAGGGAATGCCTTTTTTAATCCAATACCAGTTGCGTTCGCTGGAGGTGAGGTCACGGTTGTCCAGTTCGGTATAGACTCTCACACCTTCAAACCTTGTGTTTTTAAACGATTTCTCGATTTTTTCCGCCATTGCCATCACCGCTTCACGTTCTGTTTCATCACGGTGGATGGGCACAATTGCGATATGCGAAGGAGCAATTTTAGGAGGTAAAACCAGCCCGTCATCATCGCTGTGAGCCATAATCAAGGCTCCGATGAGGCGGGTGGAAACACCCCAGGACGTTGTCCAGGCATGCTGAAATTCGCCTTCGCGATTTTGGAAGCGGATGCCGGAGGCGGTGGCAAAATTCTGTCCCAAAAAGTGGGAGGTTCCGGATTGTAGCGCCTTTTTATCCTGCATCATCGCTTCAATGCTATATGTATTCACGGCTCCGGGAAATTTTTCCCCTTCCGTTTTTTCACCTTTAATGACCGGAATGGCCAAAAAGTCCTGCGCGAAGCTGGCATAAACATCCAACATCTGCAGGGTTTCCTCCATCGCTTCCTCACTGGTTTCATGCACTGTATGTCCTTCCTGCCAAAGGAATTCCGTGGTGCGCAAAAACAGCCGGGTGCGCATTTCCCAACGCACAACGTTTGCCCATTGATTTATGAGTAGAGGCAAATCGCGGTAGGAATTCACCCATTTTGCGAAGGAGGCGCCGATTATGGTTTCAGATGTGGGGCGCACAATGTAAGCTTCAGTGAGCTCTCCAGCGGGTTTCAAGCCGCCCTTGCCATCCTCTTCCAATTTGCTGTGGGTCACAACTGCGCATTCTTTGGCAAAACCCTCAACGTGTTCGGCTTCCTTTTCGAAATAGCTTTTGGGTATGAAAATCGGAAAATAGGCGTTACGATGCCCAGTTTCACGAAACATTTCATTCAACGTTTTTTGGATATTTTCCCAAATGGCATAGCCCCAGGGTTTGATTACCATGCAGCCCCTAACTTCACTGTTTTCAGCCAGATCGGCGGCACGGATTACCTGCTGATACCATTCCGCATAGTTTTCTTCGCGCGTCGGCTGGATTGCCGTGCGTTCCTTTTTACTCATTATGATTTTTCCTTGATTCTTGTTTGAAGTACAAATCTGTGAATGCCCACAAATTGTCAATAGCATCGTGAAAACCAAGGCTGAAAAAGTTTTGGAGAATGAATATTTCGCAGCCCACAAATCTGAACGAGTCTGTTAAAAAACCATCTCATAAGCCCTAAACCTTTCTGTCGCTTATATTTGGCTTTTGAAACATAAGGGAGACATAAGGCGGCAAGCAAGAACCAAGCGGAAAACCGTGATTAAACCAGCAAAAAAAGAGGCTCACGTGGTTTTTGGTTTATGACGTTAATTTCCGGGTCTCAGCTTGCTTCGCTCTTTGTTCCAGAACGAATTCCATTCGACTCGCCCTCCCCGGATGTCCGACCACGGTCGGGGGGTGGGGGAGTGTTCGAAATCAGGAAGTGGCAGGCGAAGCAAGATGGAAGCAAGGATGCGATGTGTTTTTGGATTCCATTTGGGAGAGAATCCACTTTCACTACTCTGCAATCAGATAAACCAGCAAAAAAACCGCCGGATTTGGGTCCGGCGGCTGAACTGAGTTTTTAATGTTTATTTTTCGGAATAGTGTTGTTTAAACCAAGCTTCCGCTCTTTGCTGGATGTTGTCTATATCCTGCGCGCTGAACATGGTGGCAAGCAGGTTGCGGGCTTCCTCGGCGTCTGTTTCACCATTTGCCGCGGCAAGCGAAAACCAGAAGAATGCTTCATAGGCGTTTTCTTCAATCCCTTCTCCAAAAGCGTAGCAATTACCAACTTCATATTGGGCTTGAGGATGTCCCTGGTCTGCGGCTTTCAGAAACCATTTGGCTCCTTCAGCTTGGTCTTGGTCGATTATTTCGCCGGCGAAATAGGTTTGACCCAACATAAATTGGGCTTCACGATGACCCAACTGAGCGGCTCCAAGCAGCCATTTAAACCCTTCAGCGGGGTCGGTTTTAAGGTTCATGAGCGCAAGCTGGTAGTGGGCATCGGGATAATCCTGTCCGGCGGCACTGGCAATCCATCTGAAAGCTTCTTCCTTGTCGGCTTTAACGCCATCTCCATCGGCATAGGCCAGTCCCAGATTATATTGGGCGAAAGCGTCGCCTGTGTCGGCAGCCTTGGCATACCAAGCGAAAGCTTCAGTGGCGTTGGCATTGACGCCTTCACCATATTTATAGCAATAGGCAAGATCGTTCATGGCTTGGATGTGCCCTTTATCCGCGGCTTGGCGAAACCAGCGCAGGGCGGTTGTTTTGTTCTGCTCCACACCGGTGCCATCGAAAAAGCTGCGTCCCAGGCTGTATTGGGCGTTGAGGTTTCCGTTTGCGGCTGCCATATCGTACCATTTAATGGCTTCACGCTGGTTTTTTGTTACGCCTTCGCCGTTGAAAAAGCAGACTCCCAGTCCATATTGAGCTATGGCAATGTTTTGGTTCGCGGCTTGGCGATACCAGCTGGCGGCTTCTTTTTTGTTCATCGCGGTTCCCAAACCGTTGTAAAGGCAATAGGCAAGGTTGTTTTGGGCACCTGCGTGTCCCTGTTTGGCGGCCAGGGTGTACCACCTGACAGCCTCGGACAGGTTCACATCCACACCCAGACCATCCTGGAGGCAAACTCCAAGCTGAAATTGGCCTTCGGGATGACCGCTTTGGGCGGAGGCGAGAATTTTATCGCTATATGTGAGCTGCGCGAGCAAAAAAGTCGAGAGCGTCAGAAACAGCAGGGTTAGAAAAATATTACGCATTTGAAAAGCTCCTTGTTTTCGATGTCTATATAAAAATACTAATCCAGAAGGGGCATTTTCGTCAAGAAAAATTTGCCGAGCGCGATGTTTGCTGCTTTTTCCACCACTTCCATGTAGTCCAGGGCTTCATCCAGATGCTTTGCTGTACAAACCAAACCATGTCCCTGCCAGATAAGGGCTTTGCGCTTCCCGATCACATCCAGACTGCCCAAAGCCAGTTTCTGTGAGCCAGGAAGCGCGGCACCAGTGATGGCAACTCCATCCGGAAGAAAGAGTTCCAGCTCTGCCAGGGCATGCCGCAGGCAGGAATTGAGCTTTGCTTCATCCTTGGCCAAATCCATCTGGCTGAGCAGGATAACGCTGTTGGGATGGGAATGAAGCACCACGCGGTCTTCGCTGCCTGTGGCCAGAAAATGTTTCTGCAAAAGCTTATGACAGCTCCATTCGGATGTGGGTTTGGCTTGGGCGGGGAAATATTCTTCACTTTCATCTGCCAGTTTAATCAAAACGAGGTGGGGCAAGGGATTTCGAGCCACATGGCGCCAGCGGCTTCCGGTTTGAGAAACCAGAAACCAGGTGCCTGCACCAAAATGGGGTGTGAGCGCTTCAGTTAGGTTCAGCGAAAGGTTGCCAGCATTTGCTTCACCCCAACCGCGGGAGCTGATTAACTCCGCGGTATCTTTTAAGGTTTGCTCCAGACCGGGCAACAGTTCGAAGAGGGTTTTTATGTCAGGTTGCGTGTTTATTTTTTTGCTCCTTTGGCGCTTAGATCGCGGCAGATTTTTTCCACTTCGCGGAAATTAACCTTGCCGCTGGACATCATCGGAATATCATCAATAACATAGAATTGGCGCGGTACGGCAATGCTTGGCAGTTCTTTTTTGAGCTTTTTGAGAATCTTACCTTTGTCAAAATTTCCGGTGGCGACGGCTGCCACAACATCCGCGCCTTTGGTGGGATTTGGAATGTCCACCACGCAGCAAATCACATCTTTTGGCAGAAGATGGCTGAGCACATCCTCAACCTTGACCAGCGAAACCATTTCACCGCCCACTTTCACAAAACGTTTGAGCCGTCCGCGGTGCCAGAGGAATCCGTCTTTATCGATGAGACCGATGTCTCCGGTGTCATACCAACCGCCTCTGATGCGCCGTGAAGTTTCTTCGATGTCGTTGAGATAACCTTCCATAACGAGATCGCCTTTCACGAGGATTTTTCCCTCGAGATCAGGGCCCAGAGTTTCTCCGCTTTCGATGTCTTCAATGCGGACTCTCACACCCGGGATGGGTTTTCCGATGCTGCCAATTTTGTGGGCTCCGGGATGGTTTGTTGAAATCACGGGCGAAGTTTCGGTTGTGCCATATCCTTCAAAGATGGAGATGCCGTGTTTTTTGAGGAATCCGTCATAAACTTTGTCTGGCAGTTTGTCCGCACCGGCAATCGCAAAACGGATGCTGGAAAAATCTCCGGGTTCGGATTTTTGGAGATAACCATAGAAAAAAGCAGGGGTCGCTGCCATGTAGGTTAATTTGTATTTTCTCACCAGAGAGCTGATTTTATGGTATTCGAGTGGGTTGGGATGAGCCACCATGCTGTTGCCCAAAACCAGAGGCAGCCACATGTTCACGGTGAGTCCGAAAACGTGGTAAAGGGGCAGCATGCTCATGCAACTGTCATCAGGAGAAATGCCGAAAACCTGGATGCTGGCTTCCACATTGCTGAGAATATTGCGGTGGGAGAGCTGGACGGCTTTGGGCTCTTTTTCGCTGCCACTGGTGAAGAGAATCACACTAATCTGTTTATCCGAACCACCGTGAACCATGGTTTTCAGGATGGGGGTGGGCAGTTTGGACATGGCGGCGGCTTTGAGTTTGTCCACGAGGGTCACCTTGGAGAGGATATCTTCCACAAATATCATGTGATCAATGGGTTCCAGATCGAGCTTTTCCAAGAGTTTCCGGCTGGTGAGAATGGTTTTGAAATGGCATTTTTCGCGGGCATAGTGGCAGTTTTCGATGGCGCCGGTGGAATAGTTAATCATGACGGGAACCTTTCCATTCATCAGGGTTCCCAGAACTCCAAGCATGCAGCCAACTGAGGTGGGAAGCAGGATTCCCACATATCTTCCTCTTATTTTGGCAAGGCTGCTCTTCAGAATGAGCGACGCGATGAGCATTTTCGAATATGTGAAATCCTGCCCGGTGGCTTGGTCATACACGGCGATTTTTTTGCCATATTTTTTGGCGGATTGGATGAAGCGTTGGTGAAGCATCATAACTCCTTGCTATTTGATGATATGCAGCCAATCCCGCAGGAGAAAATCCAGCCTGCCGATGAGCAGCGAGATGCGGGCCATGACCGTGTAACCAAATGAGGCACCAAAGCTTACCATCAAAAACCAAATTCCAATTTTGGAGGGGATTTTATAGATTCCCTCCTGTTTTTTGCTGAAATAGAAGAAGAAAACACCGCAGAGGGTTCCCACAATCAGGAGAATGCTGCCAACGATGTCAACCGGAGAGGAAAAACTGAATGGGTTCACCATTGTGGCTGCCATCTGGGACATGAAATCGGATTTGAAACTGAGCAGCATGGACATGGCGGCGGAGGTTCCAACCATCAATGCCATCGGATAGCGGCTGAGCCATTGCAATTTTGGCACCATGCGCATAAGCATGAGAATGCCAAGTGTCATCGGGATGAGAAGAACCAGGTTTCCTCTGAAATCTGTGCCAAGCTTGTTGAAAAGGTTTGGGATGAGGATATTATATATGGTATAAACCAGCCAGTAGGAAGCGGAAAGGCCGACGAAGACCTGCTCCGCGAATTTATAGAAGGGATTGTCTTTGTAAAGAAAGCTGAAGATGCTGAGGGTGAAAAAAGCCGCCAGCCAGATGCCGAAAGTGGTCATGAAATTAGCCATTGTTCGCCTCCAAAGCCAGTTTGTCCATTTTACGTTTTCTTGCGGCGCGGATGTTTCCAAACAGGATTAAAAGTAAGATGAGGATGTGGGCAACGGATTGTGGGTTCATGCCACGGCTGGCGCTACCTTCATAGCCCATGAGCAATTCGTATTCCGCGGCGGATTTGAGACCGCCAAGAAGCCCATGGAGCTGGTCTTGGTCGCTCACGTAGGGCAAAAATCCGGGTGTGCTGACAGCGGTGGTTCCACCAGCCACAGGGACGTTGAATTTTCCCTTGGCGGTCATAATCCAATCCCGCAGACCGGGATCACCAGCGGAGAGCGAAATCACATAGCGGATATCCTTGAGCGAGCGCACTTTTTCCAGCAGGCTGATTTCCTCATATTTTTTGCCGGTGATATCGCTTGGGAAAATGGCTTTCATGTTGCGTCCCATTCCCTGGATGGTGACCAGTCCGCCTGGTTTGTAACCAAGGTTCACATAGTCTTCTCCATATTGGGGCAGCTTTGCATCAGGGTTCTGAGATTTCAGTTTTTCCTTCACATCGTTGAACGCCATATCCGCCATTTGGGGTCCTTGAGGCCACATCGCTGTGGCAATCACTTTGTGACCCTTTTGCCAAGCGTGTTCGATCAGCGCCAAAGCCATGGGCTGAATCTCTGTAATCACGGATGGATCATAATCAAAAGAAATGATTACAGGCGCTCCGGCAGGAACGGATTCGATGAGATCGTAAACTTTTTGGGTGAGCGGCGTGCTTTGCGTTTTGAGCCCCAAAGGGAAAAGCATGGGCAGCATCACAGCCAAAACCAGGACGAGGAAAACGATGCGACGTTCGATGACAGTTCTCTCTGGCATTTTCATTTTCCGCCTCCCAGATAGGAGCGCTCGATGCCCAAAATGATGCGCAGCGAGGCTCCCACAATGCCCAGCGCGGCACTGATGAGAATGGCTCTCTGCGCGGCTGTGTTTGGATATTCCATGATGAAGTTTGTGAGTTCAGGCAGGCGCAGAAAGCTGAATTTATCCGGTATCCAGCCCGTGAGGAGCTGGGCGAAGCTGGTTCTGCCGAGCATAACAATTACGGCTGTAATCATCAAAAGGTTGGATTCGAAAGTGCGGATGATGAAAGCGCGATAGGCCGCGGAAGCGATATAGAACGCCAAAAGCGAAAACATCGTGGCTGAAAGCGGGATGAAAGCGTTCGTGAAAAGATAGTCAAAAGGTTTTGCGCCGAGGAATTTCACAACTCCCTCACCCTGACCCAGCAACCCAGGAGTCTGTTCCATTCCCCAAAGCAGGCCAACAATCAGCATAAGTGCAAAACTGATGAGCCCGGAAAGATAATATGGCCAGTTTGGCATTTTGTTCTTGACGCGGGTGATGTTGAGATGCAGCAGACTGGCTTGACCCAGCAGGATGGCAAATCCGGAGATAATCATGAACCAATCAATGAGGGTGGATTCTATGGATGGAAATGGTTCGCGGGGAATGAATCCACCAATCAGGATTACCAATCCGGAAATGAAAGCAACAACAAGAGGTACATTTCGTTTCATTATCAACTTCCTCCTTCAAAAAAGTGTTTGAACCAGCCCCAACCAAGGATTTCTGCCACCACTCCAGCCAAAACCAGGATGATGACCAAAAGCTTTCCAAAATCGTGCCCTTTCAGGCTTCCCAATTGCTGAGGATCGCGCGAGATGTAAGCTGATGCTGCGTAAAGTTCTTCACCGATGAGAGTGTAGTCGCAGGAAACCACAAAAAAAGGCAGTTGGTGCGGCTGGCCTGTTCCGGCGGTTTGGATGGCGCCAGTGCCAAAGCCGGTTTCGGTGAGTATGAGAGATTCAGCCCAGAAAGCGCCTAAAAAGAAGTTCGCGGCAGGCTGTTCACGTAGCATGATGCCGTCCACGCCTGCCACAAAGCCAAATTGGTCGTCGCTGAGGTAAAAGATGTTTTCCTCGCGATAGGCATCTGGTCTGCCAGCTTTCATGTAAGCTTCTTTCACGGTTTCTCTGGCAGCGGACATAACCATTGAAGAGCGGCAGGGAACCAGCAATTCGGTTCCATATTCGGCTGATTTTTGGGCAAGCGGGCTCAGGATGTTCAAAGCGGCGATGGTTTGAATGTCGCCCAAATCGCTGAGGCCAGGAACGAAGAGGATGGGTTTACCTTTTTCAGTGGCGCGTCCGATGGCTTCGTCCATGCTGTCCAAACCGCTGATTCTGCGGATGAAAAGGTCTTTGCCCTTACGGCCCAAATAGATGTAATACAGGATGGCGGCGCAAACCAGACTGAGCATGATGAGCAGGGAAAGCTTGTTCATATCGAACCATTGCGCCTTGGTGGTAGCAGAGCCTGTGAAGACGCTGCTGTCGCCGGTTGCGCTGTTGTAGGAAATGAGCCTGTATTTATACGAGTCGCCGATTTCCAGGCTGGTATCAACATGCTGCCCCTGAGTGGAGAATTCGTTGAAGAACTCGTGAAAAACCCCCAAACTATCCGCTTTTTGCAGGCTCAAGGAGTCCATTTTGGGGTCAAGTTCCCATTTCAGCAAAATGGCGGTTCCATCATCCCAAGGCATATCCGAGGCTGAAAAAACAGGCTCAGCAGCCAGGGTCATCAGCGGATAAAGCCCCACCAGAAGTAGAAAAACTACGCTTAGTAATCTTTTCATTTCTCAGTTTCCTTGGCAGGGACTGGGTTCAAGAAAGCGTCTCGAATCGAGCCTGCTGCTTCCACAACCGTATCAACCTGCTCCTGATTCAGAGGGTTGGTGCCTGCGGTGTTCATCATATCTGCCAGATCGCGGGTTTTTTGGAGGGCTTCCTTGAAGGCTGCGGTATTGGCATATTTTTCAGATTCCATCAAAACGAGATTCTCTGACAGTGCCTGCCAAGCCGGAGTAACCAACACCTTGGATTTTTCTGTGCTGTAATTCGTGGCGATGAGCCCGCCAACCTGGTTAACGGTTTGGCTCCAGATTCCCAAAGCGACAAACGTATAATCATTATCTTTGCCAAGCTCCAAAAGCGCGTGATCCACATTGTGTTGAAACCTGAAAAGCAAGGTCTCCAATGCATCCCAGTCGCCAGAGGCAAGCAGCGGTTGGACGCCTTGGTCATATTTGGTTGCCACTTCAGTCAATCTCAAAATCGGGGCGAATGATTGAATCTGGGCGGAAGCTGCACCCAGCCAGGCTTTGTCTTTTTTGCCAATCGCCAATCTGGAATTGGCAATCTGGGTTCCAAAAGCGAAGGCAACCCTCATGGTATCAGAGTTTGCCACATTGAACTGGGTTTGGGCAAGACCGGCAAGGTCTTCGTCTTCCAGCTTGTCCAAAGCCAGGAAAACCGAGTGGAAGGAAGGTATGGTCGCGTATTCAGACACTTTTTCCTTTCCGTCTGGCATCTTGGATTTGTTTTTGTTTTTACAGGCGGCGAAAGCCAGGATGGCCAAAACGGCCAGCAAAATGGTCAGTGTTTTTCTCATCATTTCAATCCTTTATCTATAAAACGGTAGTGGCTCCGGCGGAACCTCTGGGCTCAAAAAAAGCTTCAAAACGACTCGGTGCAGGATTCGGGAGCGGGGCTGGGATGTCAATAAAAATCGATAAATTAAATTTTGAATAATGCATCAGGGCCTGTCTGCCAAACATTCTTCGCAAAGATGATAACGGCAATAGCGGTGAAAGAGTTCCATCAAACCCTGCTGCAACAGCGTGCTTTTGCTCACGGTGCGGGATTGCGATTCGCTGAGCCAGCGGTTCATAAAACGGGTGATATGGTTTTCCTGCAGGGCGGGGAAGCTTTTATAATAGTGGATGATTCTTTCTTGAGCGGCTAAGTCTGAGTGTTTTTCACCATACATATAACTGATGGGCAGGAAGATATTTATATAGATATTGCTGATCAGACCTTGACCGGGACGGGGAAGCTTTTCCGAACCGGGTAACACAGATTCTGCGAACGCTTGCGAAAAGGCTTTGAACACCTTTTTGGGTTCCGCGTTTCCACTCAGCACTTTATCTTGGAAATATTCCATCAAACCCTGTCCGGAAGTGCGATGGATGAGGCTCGCCATGGCAAAAATGCGGTAGAGTGGATGTCCTTGGGGACGCACTCGGAAAAGCTGCCAGTCAATTTGGATGCGGCGCGAGAAAAAGGGCTGCCGTTCCCAAGCTTCCTGCAAAAGCCGTCGCAAACGTTCGTCCGGATGGCTCCCACAGCGTTCCAACAAGCCGCTGGAACAGCTCAGGATGGCAACCAGATCCAAGGCATCCAAACCTTCGCTCTGCCAGGCGCGGATATCTTTGAGCGGAATTGCCTGAGCCAGGTAAAGCAGGTTATGCTTGTTTTTTTCATAGCCCAGAGCCTCCATTATTCCTTCATAGAGAACCTGGTCAAAATCGCTCAAAATCAGTGCCGCACTGAAACGGCGTGCTTTATTTTGAAAACGGCGCAAACCCCAGGCTCCCAGTGTGCTTTGAAAGGAATCCGCATCCAGAGCAGAAAGCAGGTCACAAAACCCACCCCGGGCTTGCAGCGATATGGGTTCACGCTGTTCCAATAATTTGCGAATGTCATCGCTTAATTGGTTTTGCAGCTCCACAATCTCCACGGCAGCGCCATCTTCCTTCACCGTGAGGGTTTGCATGCCGGCATTCATCACCACATGCAGCACAACATTGTTGTAATAAGGGTCTTCATGGTGTTCGTGTGCCTTCCAATCGTAGCTGTTGATATGGATTTCCACGTCTCCACGCATGATTTGACCCCCAAGGTCGATCACGGCATTGCGAAAATCCGGGCCTCTGCCTGTGTTGAACTGTCCCTGATAATTCACTTGCACGGTTTTACCGCTGGCTGTTTTCAGCGGTGTGAGCAGGTGACCCGCGTCCCAAATGTGATATAGGAATTTTTCTTCCAAGCTGGCCATCAAAAATACCTTTTCAACATTTGATAGCGTTGCCGCGCGGAGCGAGACTTGTTCAGCGTGTGGGGACTGTAATCAATTGGATTGCTGAGCACGGCGATGAGGCGCATACTCTGGTCACGACTGATTTTGGCACAGCTTTTTCCATAATAATATTGTGATGCGGTTTCAATCCCAAAAACCCCCTGCCCCCATTCGACATAATTTAAATAAAGCTCCAGCATCCTGTCTTTGCTCATGATAACTTCCATCAGAACAGTCACTTGGGCTTCCAGGTATTTTCGCACCCAGTTGCGGTCTGTGGTCAAAAATATCGTGCGCGCCACTTGGTTGCTGATTGTGCTGGCGCCAAATCGGATTTTTCCAGCCTCCTGGTTTCGCCTCCAAGCCTGTTTAATCATATTCCATTCAAAGCCGAAATGCTTGTAATAATTTGCGTCTTCGATGGCAATGACCATTCGCACTGTGGAAGGTGGGATATTTTCGAGGCTGATGTTTTCCCTTTTGTGCCAATCATAGCCACGGATTAAGTGTCTCTGCAGCATCAAAGGTGTTAGCGGCGGATCCACAAAGCTGTAGATGACACAAAAGATGGCAATGATGACCCAAAACCCCAGATGGGCAAAAAATATGCCACGCAGGATTCTGACTACTGGCTTGCGCTTCTTCAATGGATTTGAGTGTTTTACCGCACAGAACGGCAAAAATCAAAATTAAGTGATATGTGGTTTTGACCGGATTTGATTCACTCCTGAACCTGGGATTTATTGACGTAGGAAGCCAAGCGGGCTTTGCGACGGGACGCGGTACGTTTGTGAATCACGCCTTTTTTGGCAGCTTTGTCCAGTTGGGAATAGATTTCGTTCAAAAGAGCTTCTTTTTCTTCGGCGGGCATATCGGTCCGAAGCTGCTTGTCCAGCGTTCTAATTGTGCGTTTTACATAGTTGTTGCGGGCTTGACGTTTGGCGTCAGTTTTCATTCTTTTCATTGGGGACTTAGTTCTTGGCATTTTTCACCTCAAGTTTTGTTAATCGTTTGAGACAGGATTAAATGAGGCCAGTTTTTGTCAACATTTATTCAATCCTCTCAGAAGGGCGATAAGTTTTTGAGCTTGACGCGCGGAGCTCAGTTCGGCATTATCCGCCTGATTTTTATCGTTTTCACCAGCTTCCCAAGCCTCATAAAGTGATTTTAACTTTGCACCCGCGAGCGCGGTTTCATCAACATCAAAACAGGCTCCATGCCCATATTTATTGATGAGTTCCTCCGCTTCTCCGCCTCTGGGACCCAAACAGAAAATACGGTTTCCCGAACCTATATATTCAAAAAGCTTGGAAGTCAGCATGCCCTGGAAGCCATCATAATAGTTGATTAAAAGCAGCAAAAGCTCGCAATCGGCGATTTCAGCCAAGGCTTGCTGATGGGGCAAAAACCCAGATATTGTATGCTGTCCGGGCAAATTATCAGCCAGGAATTTACGTTGATTCTGGCTCAGCGCCGTGCCAACGAATCTCAGCTCAAAATCCTTTCCCGCCAGAGCATTTTTGATAAGCTTGACGGCTTCTTCAAACCTTTGTCCCTCAGTGATATTGCCCACATATTTTATCCGATATTTGGAGGTTTTCTCCTCAGCTTCAGAAACCGGAACAGGCTGAAATCCACTGTAGATTACCTCGGTATTTTTCGAAGGCAGTTGCGAAGCCAAATGATTTGACACAGCGATATTTAAATCGGCTGATTTCGCCACTTTTTGTTCCAGACGCCGCTGCAGATTCAAACTGAATTTCGATGGCGGATTCAGCTTTAAATAATAAATTGAACTCCAGGGGTCACGCCAATCCGCAACCCACTTAACATTATGCCGCTGTTTGAGTTTCAGCCCCACCAGATGAGTGGAATGAGGCGGTCCGGTCGTGATTACCAGATCGACAGGGTTTTTACGCAAAAACCGGGTGGCATGGCGCAGCGCGGAAGGGTTCCAGATTTTGCGCACGTCCGGAATAATCAGGTTCAATCTGGTCCAAACCAAGGCTTTTTTCAACGGGCTGGCATTGGTTTCCAAATCAAGACTTCCGTGGGGCAGTTCGCTTTTTTCCCCGAAAAGAAGTTTCCAAAATTTCGACAGACTGGGCGCTTCGCTGCGCAGAACCCGCACTTCGGGTGGGATTTCTTTCAACAAACTTGTGTCCTGCACGGGATGGTCACCACCCTCAGTGGTCAAAACCGTCACCTCAAAACCCGCGTCCACCAGCTCTGGCAACCATTTTAGCCATCTTTGCACAGCAGCGCCGCCACAGGGTGGAAAATAATAACTGATTAAAAGGATACGCATCAGGCATCCAGAATGAGGTCTGCCAGTTTTTGCCAGGAAAAGCGCTCAATATAGGCTGGAATATTTGGCGCCATCGCTTGCCTCATGTTTTCCTCAAAATAGCGAATCAAAGCTCCAGCCAGGAGTTCAGGGTTGTCTGGCGCAACCAGCAGCCCGGTTTTTCCGGGGTCGATATATTCGCTCAAGCCGCCCACATCAGACGCGATTACCGGCACTCCAAAGCTGTAAGATGTTGCAATCACACCGCTTTGGGTGGCACTTTTATATGGCAGAACACAAACTTGGGATTGCTGAAAAACCGACGCGATTTCGTCATTTTCAATATACCTAAAACGTGCTTCCACAGCCTCTTCCAGACCTAATTGGCGAATGAGCCGCAGATATTTTTCAGGCTTGCCATAAACTTCACCGGCAATCAACAAACGCAGGTTGGGAACACGTTTACGGGCTTGTTTAACCGCTTTCAGCAGCACGTCCAAACCTTTGTAAGCCTTAATGAGACCAAAAAACAACGCGGTAGTAGCGGCTTCATTTTCCTGCGGGGAGCTGTCCTGCGCGCCCACATAGCAATCGTAGATGGGGTGGAAGCCCTGAACACCTTTGGCAGCAATATCCGCAGGCATTTTTCTGGCTAAATCTTCGAACGTGGCTCCGGAAAGCGTTATGATTTTATCACAATGCTTAAAAAAAGCTCTCGAAAGAATGTCCGCGCCTGGCCATTTTTCATGAAAATCCACATTGTGAGCCAGGCAGATGCGTTGGATGTGTGGCAGGCGTTTGCAAATCCAGGTGTAGCTCGGCGCGAACCAGGGTAAAAACCAAGAGACAATCAGCAGGTCTGGCGCCCAGGCCTTGATGCTCTGAACCGCTTTCTTCCAGCTCGCGGGCAAATATGGTGTGAAAACCCGCTCCACTGTGATGTTTAAGTCTGCCGAAAAGCTGGCAGTCTGCGAACTTCCCGGGAAAATAAGCTTTGGATATTGGCTCTGAAAAGTGTAGAATCGGACTTCATTTTCCTGCGCTTGAAATTCCTGCCCAAGCATCAACGCGAATTGGGAAATCCCACCTCTGAACGGAGGTGCCGGCCCCAAAATCGCGATTTTTTTCATGAAATCAATCTCTGCCCTGCAGGAAAAAACGTTTCACTAACTCCGGATCGTCATATTTTCCAAAAAGAGCCATCAGTTTCAGGCGAACTTTAGCGCCTTTGAGGTCTCCAGCCAACATGCAACCCATATCCTCAAGGTGTTTTCCGCCGCCCTCATATCCATATTCAGAAAGCACGCGGCCTGTGTTGCAACGGGAGCAAATTGCCACCAGGATGTTCTTTTTCAGCGCGTTTCTAATCTCGTCCAAGAGGCTGCAAGGCAGGTTCCCACGCCCGAAAGCCTCAATCACAATGGCTTTGACGCCGCTTTCCACCGAGCTGCGAATATGCCTGCCATCCATTCCTGCCACAGCTTTTATCAAATCCACCGCGGTGTCCAGCTTGTCCGTCCAAACGTTTTCCCGGAAAAGCGTGCTGCGATGATACACAATCGTGTCTGGATCCACGCTGCCCAGAGGACCGTAATCCACCGAACGGAAAGCATCAACCTTGCCGGTGTCAAACTTCATAACGTCACGCGCGGTGTGGATTTCATCGTTCATCACCACCAAAACACCCTTGTCTGTGGAATCGTGATGGCTGGCAACTCTCACGGCTCCAATTATGTTTCGGGGTCCATCCAAACCAATGTCACTTCCGCTGCGCATGGCAGCAGTGAAAACCACCGGTTTGCGCGTGGTGAGCACCAGGTCACACAAAAAGGCGGTTTCCTCCAAAGTGTCTGTGCCGTGGGTGATTACGACACCATCATAATCCATGATGCGCAGGTCGATGAGTTTTGCCAGTTCCAGCATCATCTGCGGTGTAATATAAGGACTGGGCAGGTTGAGATATTCCATCACATCGATGTTTGCCACGCTGTTGAGTTGGGGAAATTCCCGTAACAAATCTGCAAATTCCGAGCTCGGAACCACTCCCATGGAGCCTTTCGCCTTCATGGAAATTGTCCCTCCGGTGAGGATAATCAACACATTTTTCAAGTTATTTTCTGAATTCATTTCTACTTGTTCCTGTATTTAATGGGGTCGCTGTGTCCAGCTTGGGTAAAAGCTTTCAAGCGCAGGCGGCAGCTTTCGCATTCGCCGCAGGCTTCTTCGTTGCTAACGTAGCAGCTCCAACTATGTTCAAAAGGCGCCCCCAATTCCATGCCCAGCTTCACTATTTCCGCTTTGCTGAGGTGCAAAACCGGCGTCACAATTCGTATGGGAACCAAGTTTTTGGTCCCGGTCTCCACCACTTTTTCAAAAGCCCGGAAAAACACTTCCCGGCAGTCTGGATATCCGCTGCTATCTTCTTCCACCGCACCGATATAGATGGAATTCGCGCCCAAAACCTCCGCCCAGGAAACAGCCGCGCACAGCAAATTTGCGTTGCGAAAGGGAACGTAGGTGGAAGGCACTTCACCAGTTGGATCTTGTGCGGGGATTTCCTGCTCAAAATCTGTGAGCGAAGAACCGCCAATGCGGGAAAGCCAGTCCCAGTTTATCACTTCGGCGCGTTTGGGATGGTAATGTTGGCAAATGGCTTCAAAGCTTGCCAGCTCTTTTTTTTGGGTGCGCTGACCGTAGCTGATATGCAGGAAATTCAATTCCTCACTGTCTCTGGCAGCCACCGCGGCGCTCACCAAACTGTCCAGCCCGCCGCTCACAAGAACGATTGCTTTGCTCATCAAAAACTTCCGCAATTTTTATTTCTTCTCACTTTCAGGTGCAGTCCTATTTTGTCAAGTACGGTTTTTCGCCTCCCGCTCCGCAAACCAAATCAATGTGCGCAGCGTGGGTTCTATTGAATGGTTAAAAAATGGTGCCTCTTGCTTGCCCCCTTATGTCTTCCTTATGTTTATAAAGGTAAACATTGGGAATATATAGGTTTAGCGCCTTGATGACCGTTTTTCAGCAGACTCGTTCTTATATATGGATGCGCTCTAATAGTTGGAGCCGCTCTTTATTCCGGCTCGATAGCATCTCGGCCTCTCCTCCTCAACAGTCCGACCATGGCCGGGGGGCTGACGAGTATCTCTCGAGAAATTTTGCTGTTTGAATAAAGGGTGAGACAGGAAAACTTGTCGTTTGCGTTCAGGCGAGCCATAAAGGTCTCTGCTCCATTTCCGCTCAGCCACAATTTTTTTGGGTTATTTTGTTTGCTTTTTCGTTGTTTTGGATTAACATGTCTATCGAGATTCATTGCCTCTTGTCTTGATTGTGAGACTTGGCAGGAGTCGAGTTTTGGCATAATATCATAACGTTATTTGGCTGACCTCAGCTTGTTTTTCGTTATTTTATCGAGCCAAAGCAAGGAAATTCAGAAATATTTTTCACATCGTAACCAGTTCTGTTTAAATCAGTTGCGACAATGGTGAAAAAAGTATGTGGGACAATATCAGATTTTTATCTTGACAGAAAAACTCCCCCTGAATAATTTGACCGAACGTGCGCTTGAGACGCTCAGTTTTCCGGCGCCGAGATCTTTACAAGAATATAGAGTGGGAATGAGTGGGAAAAGCTCTTGTCAATTTCTAATCATTATACATGATGGAGAGTTTGATCCTGGCTCAGGACGAACGCTGGCGGCGTGGATTAGGCATGCAAGTCGAACGGTATGGTGCTTTCGGGCATCAGAGAGTGGCGAACGGGTGAGTAACACGTAGGTTATCTACCCTCAAGACGGGGACAACCCAGGGAAACTTGGGCTAATACCGGATGAAAGCAACCGTGAGGTTGTTTAAAAGATGGCTTTAAGCTGTCGCTTGGGGATGAGCCTGCGTCCTATTAGTTAGTTGGTGAGGTAACGGCTCCCCAAGGCAATGATAGGTAGGCGGCCTTAACGGGTGGTCGCCCACACTGGGATTGAGAAACGGCCCAGACTCCTACGGGAGGCAGCAGTCGAGAATAGTCTACAATGGCCGAAAGGCTGATAGTGCGACGCCGCGTGAACGAGGAATCCCTTCGGGGTGTAAAGTTCTTTTATATGTGAGCAGTGCCGGCTATATTAATAGTATAGTTGGAGAGATATTAGCATATGAATAAGCAACGGCTAACTCCGTGCCAGCAGCCGCGGTAACACGGGGGTTGCAAGCGTTGTCCGGAATTACTAGGCGTAAAGGGCAGGCAGGCGGACCTGCAAGTTTTCTGTTAAAGACGTCAGCTCAACTGGCGCACGGCAGGAGATACTGCAGGTCTTGAATGCGGTTGGGGAAGACAGAATTCCTGGTGTAGCGGTGGAATGCGCAGAGATCAGGAGGAATACCAAAGGCGAAGGCAGTCTTCCAAGCCGTTATTGACGCTGAACTGCGAAGGTGTGGGTATCAAACAGGATTAGATACCCTGGTAGTCCACACAGTAAACGATAATCACTAGGTGTCGGTTTCGTATAGGATTCGGTGCCGTAGCTAACGCGTTAAGTGATTCGCCTGGGGAGTACGATCGCAAGGTTGAAACTCAAAGGAATTGACGGGGGCCCGCACAAGCGGTGGAGCATGTGGTTTAATTCGAGGCA